>ERZ779888.45-NODE-45-length-171650-cov-11.830654_pt1 | contig 171650 bp, 192 predicted proteins | sample MGYA00511245_ERZ779888 | MGnify/ENA primary metagenome ERZ779888 (study PRJEB29588, sample SAMEA2155255) | human gut metagenome | biome: human gut; feature: human-associated habitat; material: faeces | place: Denmark | collected 2008/2010 ...
TACAAGCAGATCCGCATGAGGTGTCAGAAGTCGGAATGAATTACCGAACACAGTTGGTCGGGAGAAGGCTTCGGCCAGGAAGGCGGTTCCGTCATCTGGCACATACGGATGTGCCGGGGATCCCGTTCCCCTCCTCACGTCCACGCCCGTACTATCGCGCGCGAATAAGACGAAATTAGTATTATATGATTGGACGCTATCGTCGTTCCAGTGAGTATTTCCATGGCAAAAATAAAGGTCGGAGTCAACGGATACGGCACCATCGGGAAGAGGGTGGCCACCGCAGTCAGCAAACAGGACGATATGGAAGTGATCGGCATCACCAAGACGAGGCCTACCTTCGAGGCCAAGACCGCCGCCGCAGCGGGTCTTCCCATCTACGTACCTGCCGAGAGCATCCCTGCATTCGAGAAGGCGGGGATCGCCGTTGCAGGTACCGTGGACGATATGATCGCGGCCGCAGACGTCATCGTCGATTGTACTCCCGGCAACGTCGGTCCCGAATACAAGGAGAAGTATCAGAAGGCAGGTAAGAAGGCCATCTTCCAGGGCGGGGAGGAGCACGGTCTCACCGGTGTCTCCTTCAATTCCACTGCGAACTACAAGGATTCCTGGGGGATGCAGTTCTCCCGTGTCGTCAGCTGCAACACCACCGGTCTCCTCAGGACCCTGTCCCTTCTCGACAGGGCGTACAAGATCCAGAACGCCTATGTGACCATCGTCAGGCGTGCGGCCGATCCCGGAGACAGCAAGACCGGGCCCGTCAACGGACTCGAGCCCTCCGTATCCTTGCCCACCCACCACGGGGTCGATGTGAAATCCGTCCTCCCGTGGATAGACATCACCACGATGGCCATCAAGGCGTCCACCACCCTGATGCACATCCAGGCGGTCGTCGTGAAGCTCGGCAAGGAGGTCTCCACCGACGAGGTCCTCGACCTGTTCGCAAAGGCGCCCCGCGTCAGACTCGTCTCCTCCAAGGACGGCATAAAGAGCACCAACCAGGTCATGGAACTGGCAAGGGAGCTCGGGCGCGACAGGTCCGACATGTACGAGATCTGCATCTGGTCCGACGGCGTCAAGGTCGTAGGGGACACCCTCTACTACTATCAGGCCGTCCACCAGGAGGCCGATGTGATCCCCGAGAACGTGGATTGCATAAGGTCAATGTGCAAGCTCATGGAGGGTCCGGAATCCGTCGCCAAGACCAACAAGGCCCTCGGGATCGACCACTGAGGGTGGAACATGGACACATACAACACCCTCGGCGACATGAATTACAGGGGAAAGAGGGTCCTCCTCAGGGTGGACATCAACTGCCCCATGGACAAGAAGACCCTGAAGATCATCAACGACTCCAGGATCCGCGCCGTCATCCCCACCATCAGGGAACTCATGGGGAAGAAGGCGAAGGTCGTCATCCTGGCACATCAGAGCAGGAAGGGCAAGTGGGATTTCACCGACCTTTCCCAGCATGCAGCCCTGCTCTCTAAGAATCTTAACGCCCCTGTGAAATATGTCGATGATGTCCTCGGCGAAGAGGCCAGAAAGGCCATCTCGGAGGTGGGCGACGGGGAGGTCCTGCTTCTAGGCAACGTCCGTGCCATCGATTCGGAGAGCGTATCGAAGCCCATGGAGGAGCATGCGAAAGGGGAGATAGTCACCACCCTCGCCCCTCTCTTCGACTATTACGTGTGCGACGCATTCGGTGCCGCCCACAGGTCCCAGTGTTCCCTGGTAGGGTTCGAGGACGTCCTGCCCTCCGCATCCGGAAGGCTGATGGCCAAAGAGATGTACGCCTTGAGGACCATCTTCAACAGTCCCAGACGCCCCTCCGTCTTCATTCTCGGAGGTGCGAAGTTCGGGGACATCCCCCACATGATCGAGAGGGTACTCAGTAACAATACCGCCGACACAGTCATCGTAGTGGGTCTTGCAGGTAACGCATTCCTCATGGCAAGAGGCGTCGATATCGGGGAGGCGTCCAAGGTGCCTCTCGCCGACGAGCTTACCGAGGAGAACTTCAAGAACGCCCAAGACGTCATGACGAAATACGGTCAGAGGATCCTTCTGCCGGTCGATGTCGCTGTAGAGAAGGACGGTCAGAGGTCCTCGGTACTCATCGGGGACATGGCCAACGCGGGAGCGGCCCTCGATATCGGGGACAAATCCATAGAGACCTTCAGGAAGGTCATCGAGCAGTCCAAAACCAGTTTCATGAGCGGCCCTGCGGGAATGTTCGAGAAACCCGGTTTCGAAGTCGGGACCAAGGCCATCATGACCGCAATGGTCGACAGCAGCGGCCTATCTGTCCTCGGAGGAGGACATACCTCGGCCGCCGCCGAGAGATTTGACCTCGCCGACTCCATGTCCTATGTAAGTACGGGGGGAGGGGCCCTCGAGACGTTCCTTCTCAAGGACCCGCTGCCGGTCATCGTCGCACTCGAGCACTCGAAAGAGAAGTTCGGGAACTCCCAGTGAGGCCGGTTCCCGGACCCTCGGGGGTCCGGGAATACGGGACTCAGATATATCTTACGAAATCTTCCCTGGGGAGTTTCTTCTTAGGTTCCCCGCCGTCCGCAGGGTAGCCCACAGGCATTATCGCTGCAAGGACGTACTCCTCGGGCACACCTATCGCCTTTTTGACGGCATCCGCATCGAAGTGCCCCATCCATACGCTCCCTAGTCCGAGTTCCGTGGCCTCCAGCATCATGAAGGACATGGCTATGGAGCAGTCGACGGTCTTAGAGCTCTGACCGCACATCATCTTTCTGTCATTGTCTGCATATATCGCTATTATGACAGGGGCGGTGGCGACCCATGAGTATCTGTCGCATGCCTTTGCTATATTCTCCACTGTCTCCCTATCCTTTATGAAGACGGCGCGGCAGCGCTGTTCGTTTCTGGCGGTAGGTGCGAGTCTGCCTGCGTCGGCGATCCTGTCTAGCTTCTCCTGTTCGATATCCCTGTCGGAGAACAGCCTTACGCTTCTGCGGGTCTTTATCGCTTCGATGACGTCCATGACTGCGGAAAGACCTCTTCGGAGAACAATCTTTCCTTATGCCATGTCGTCTTTGGATCTCTTTCTCAGGAAGCATATGACGTATGCCGCAGCAATTGCTAACAGAGTGGCCGAGACCGCGAAGGCGGCATACGGTACATCGTCCTCCTCGGCAGGGTCGTGGTCTCCGTCTTCCTCAGGACCTACCGCCCATGTGGAGAAATGAGGTGTGATGAATACGGCGTACGTCTTACCGTCTTCGAAGACCAGTTCCGCCTCGCCATTGTCGACGAGGTTGCCGCTTCCGTCGATATAGAACGAGTGTACCGGTACATCCACGTTCCCGTCATACGGCAGTCTGACGGTGATCGGGAGTGTGTTCCCAGCGATCGATACGCTCAGTTCTATGGAATATACCGTCTTGTTCGAAAGAGCGACCCTCACATCCTTGCTCATGTCTCCGAAGTCGTGTATGTGGGATACTGCGAGGGTTGGGTGGTCCTCCACCAATATCCCTGCAGGGAATGTTATGGTCCATCCGGAATATCCCGATGCGACTATCTCTCCTTCGTCATCCATGTCTCCCACGGATATGGTGACGATGTCACTGATGGTACTCTGGCACTTCGCAGTGAATTTGGCGTAGAACACGATATTGCATGAGACTGTCATATCCCCGTCATACCACCGTCCGGTCGCATCCTCCGCGGTGTTCCATCCCATGAACTCGTATGTGAAGTCGTTCAAGGTGGACTTGGAAGGATCCTTAAGCGGGGCAGGCATGGGGCTGCCGTATTCCGATACCATGCAGGTCACGTCATCGCCGGAGACGAATGTTATGGTGTATTCCCTCAGGGATTGGCAGAAGACGGCGTAGAAAGTCAGGTCTCCGGTGACGGAGGGTACGTCCGCCAACCACTCCCCCTTCCCCGAGGGATCGGTGTTCCAACCGGTAAATGAATACGAGTATTGGACATCTGGATCCTTTACCGGTCCTCTCGGAGAAGATATCTTTTCGCCATAGGTCTGGGTCATTTCGGATACGGTCTTTCCTTCGGAGAGGAAGACCACCAGATATGGGATGTAGGCGGGGTCGAATATCGCATAGAAGACGATTTCCCCCGAAACCGTCATGCCTTCATAGTACCAGGTACCCGTCCCGTCCTTGCAGGTGTTCCAACCGACGAACGAGTAAGTGTATGTCATATCCGCATCCTTGCAGGGATCGGCGACGGCCCTTATCTCGGACCCATATTCCTGGGTCATGTGTATGATCTCGTTCTCGTGACAATAGGTCACATCGTATTCCCTCAGTACGCCCAGGAATATGGCATACAGGGAGATCTCACCGGAAACAGGGAATCCTGTAGGCGGATAGTCTCCGGATCCGTCCTTTTCCATATTCCAGCCGATGAACGAATACGAGTATTGGATGTCTGAGTCCTTTGTCGGGTCTTTCGGAAATGTCGCACCCTCTCCGTATTTGCAGGTCTCTTCGAAGACAACCGTCCCCTCCGAATAGTATCTGACGGTGTATTCCCTTATCGTCATATCGAACACGGCGTAGAGTACAAGGTCCCCGTCCACTCTGTCCGAGGCATCGTACCATTTTCCACCGCCGTCTCCGCATGTATTCCAACCTATGAACGAATAGATGTATTGGATGTCCTGTTCCTTGGATGGCGGCAGAGGGACGTCCAAGGATTCTCCGTACGTCTGGGTCTTTTCATCGTACAGCGTACGGTCCAAATGATACGATATCGTATAGCGTATCGGAGTGCAATCGAACACGGCATATAGCGATAGGTGCCCGGTCACGATCTCCGTCCCGTCATACCATTCCCCGGAACCGTCTTCCTTCGAATTCCATCCCGAGAATGTGTATGTGTACATTACATCCGCATCCTTAGACGGGCTGTCGGGAACATGTATCGATTCTCCGTATGTCTGGACGAACTCCCTGTACAAGTCGCCGTCCGAGTAATATCCGATAGTGTACTCTATCGCGGTCCGTTCGAATATCGCGTATAGGATCAGGTCTTCTGTCACGGAAGACGATCCGTCATACCATGCTCCGAGACCGTCCTCGGAGGCGTTCCATCCCTTGAACGAGTACGTGTACCGCAGGTCCGCATCCTTGGACGGGGATGGAGGGATATCCAGAGGTTCTCCGTACGTCTGGGTCTTTTCACAATATGGTTGTCCGTCCGAGTGATATCCGATAGTGTACCTTATAGGGATCTTTTCGAACACCGCATATATCGACATATTCCCCGTCACAACGGAGGACCCATCGTACCATTCCCCGGAACCGTCTTCCTTCGAATTCCACCCAGAGAATGTGTATATGTACACTACATCCGCATCCTTCGCAGGTTTAGGCGGGAGGTCCAGATACTCGCCGTACGTCTGGACGGATTTTCTGTATAGGATGCCGTCCGAATAATACGCGATCGTGTATTCTATCGCGGTCCGTTCGAATACAGCATAGGCGGTCATATCCCCGGTGACCGAGTCAATCGCCGTCATCCAATCCCCGGAACCGTCTTCCTTCGAATTCCATCCGATGAACGTATAGGTGTACCGGACGTCCTTACTCTTGATGGGGGATTCCGGTATTTCCAGGTTCTCCCCGTACGTCTGGGTCTTTTCACAATATGGTTGTCCGTCTGAGAAATACGCGATCGTGTACTCTATCGCGGTCCGTTCGAATATCGCGTATAAGGTCAGGTCTTCTGTCACGGAAGACGATCCGTCATACCATGCTTCGAGACCGTCCTCGGAGATGTTCCATCCTTTGAACGAGTATGTGTATGCTACATCGGTATCTTTTGATGGGGGCGGAGGGAGGTCCAAAAGATCTCCATATGCCTGATCCTTTTCAGAGTACGGGCCACCGTTTGCATAGAATGAGATGTGATAGGTGATGAGGGTCTTTTCGAACACCGCATATATCGACATGTCCCCTGTCACAACGGAGGACCCATCGTACCATTCCCCGGAACCGTCTTCCTTCGAATTCCACCCAGAGAATGTGTATATGTACACTACATCCGCATCCTTCGCAGGTTTAGGCGGGAGGTCCAGATACTCGCCGTACGTCTGGGTCTTTTCAATATATGGTTGGCCGTCCGCGAAATACGAGATCGTGTATTCTACAGGGATCTTTTCGAACACCGCATATATCGACATGTCCCCTGTCACAACGGAGGACCCATCGTACCATTCCCCGGAACCGTTTTCCTTCGAATTCCACCCTTTGAAAGGATATGTGTACTTGTTGTCCGAGGTTTTCGACGGATTGTCCGGGAGGTCCAGGATATCGCCATACACATAGTTGCTGCAAGAGGCCTCTTCCCCGTCGACATAGATGGACACACAATATTCTATGGGCGTCCTATCGAAGACGGCGTACAGTGTGAGGGGCCCGGACACTGCGGATGTCGGATCATACCAGGCGCCTGTCCCATCCTTTTCCGTATTCCATCCGACGAATACATAGTCGTATTGGATATCCGAATCCTTCTCCGGGACCCATGTCATCCCGAGAGGGGACCCGTAAGGTCTCATGTCTTCGAAGAACAGGCTGTTTTCCGAATAGTATTCGATGAGGTATTCCCGAAGGGTCTTATCGAAGACCGCGGTGAATACATAGTCCTTATCGATACGCATTTCCGGATCGTAGCCTTCCCAGCCTGCGAATGTATATGTGTATGCCTCGTCGGTTTCCTTCGAGGGGTCCTCGGGGGCGGATACCGTGGATCCGGACGATACGGTCACGGTCATAAGGACCTCACCCTCGGATACGAAGGACACCACGGGAGGGCCGAATCTGAACCATCCGGAGTCGGTCCACCTTATATTCCCGTCCGAGTCCTCTACGGTGACGGATATGAGGTACGCACCGTCCTCGAAGGTGTGGCTTGCCGATGATATGCTTATCCCGTACAGGGTCCTGGTAATGTCGTAGTAATGGGATTCCGTACCGTCTCCGAAGTCCCATGTGACCGTGTCGGAATAATGTATCTGTATGTTCTTTCCCGACCATTCCGATACGAAACCGGTACTGTTCCCGTAGACACGTATTGCATCTTCCGGGGTGGCGCCGGTCGGATCCGCATCCACGGATGGGGACGAGAGCAGAAGCAATGTGATGACGGTCAAAAAGGAGAATATCGTGGCCGCAACGGCCGACATCCGATGCCCCAGTACTTTGGCAAACATGTCCGTCCTTCGTACTTGGTCGCGATATGTGCCCGGCTTTTTTCGATGCCGGCCAGATACCATATTCGTCCGACCGATTATCGTAGGTCGTATGTCGATCAAGGTTTAAAAATATCTGGCATGGGTGGCGGACCGTCTCTGGGTGTCGATGTCGGAATGCGATGAGACGGATTAAAAGAACCGAGAATATCGGTAAAGTGTTTGATCCATCAGAGGTGGTGCCGATCGTCATTCTTCTTTTTTCCAGAAAAGCATGACGCACATCGCGGTGAATGCCGCGATGGTGACGGTGACGAAGGCGATGGCGCAGAGGTCCTCGGTTCCATTGTCGCCTTCTGCGGTGACGGTGGAGGAGGTGTCGGCCTCGACGTCATCGGACATCATGAGGACACCTGCGGAGCAAAGTGCCACTGCGGCGATAACGGCCAGTGCGACCATGGCCTTTTTCCTGTTTTCCATTTTCGTTTCCATGGGATCATCCCCGCACACGATATGTGCGCGACTACGGAAGGCCGACTGCCATCGGCCGTCCAGATGAGATGACAACTGCATATTGACCTAAATATCTTTGTTCGCACGGTGTCTGTAAAACAAACATCGGGCCCATGTTTGTTCATGTGGGTCAAGGTGCGATACGACATTTGGTTGTGTGAAGTAAACCCCCTCATTTTTCCGTGCAGTCGGTGGTGTTCTTTTTGACTTATGCCACGTATCGCCGATACACGTCTGAAATTCATGCTGGATTCTTTTGGAGCTGTATGCGTGGAGGGTCCTAAATGGTGTGGAAAAACTTGGGTCTCCCTCAATCAATGCAATAGTGCCACACTGATCGGCGACCCTCGCAATAATTTTGAAACACGCAATCGCGTGATGATCGATGTAGACTACGCCTTCAGAGGCGACCGTCCTCACCTTATCGACGAATGGCAGGAGGTTCCTTCCTTGTGGGATGCCACTCGTTTTAATGTAGACAAGTACAATGAAAAGGGGATCTATGTGCTTACGGGCTCATCTACGCCTGTATGTAAAGGGATATATCACAGCGGCGCAGGTCGCATAGGCCGTATGCGTATGCGCACCATGTCTTTTTACGAGTCCGGGGATTCCGACGGCGCGGTAACACTATCTTCGATATTCGACGGGACGGTTTCCGGAACGGATCCCAAAGAGGTCTCTTTGGAGAGACTTATATACCTGACCGTCCGCGGGAGGGGGGGGGGCACAAGGCCCCTCCCGGTTCAATCGTTTCTCTTGCCCATCCTTCTGAGGGCTTCCTGGATCTGGTCGACGGGTTTGGTGACGGCCATCCTGATGTATCCCTCGCATGCTCCGCCGAATCCGGTGCCCGGGGTCACGATGACTCCCTTATCGATCATCTCCTGGGTGAACTCCATGGAGGTCTTGCCGCAGTCGAACCACACGTAGAAGGTTCCCTTGGGCATGTCGCACTCGTATCCGAGCTCGTTGAGTCCCTCTACGAGGACCTTCCTCCTCTCGCCGAACTCGTCCATGTTCTTCTGGACGGACTCCTTCAGGTATCCGTCGTCGGTGTACATCTGGAGGGCGGTGATGGCGGCCTTCTGTATGAAGATGGGTGCTCCGGAGTCTATCTGCCCTTTGCATTTGGTCAGTCCGCTGACGAGCTCCTCGTTCCCTACGGCGAATCCAAGTCTGAAACCGGTCATGCAGAATGTCTTGGAGAACGACATGAACTCTATGGCGTCCTTTCCGGCCTGCAGGACGGAAGGTGCCCTGTACCCGTCATACGTCATCTCGCAGTATGCGTTGTCGTATGCGAGGATGGTCTTGTTCCTCTTGGCCCACTTGTACACGTCCTTCACATAGTCCAGGTCCGCGGTGGCGCCTGTCGGGTTGTTCGGGTAGTTGATGTACATCAGCTTGGCGTCGGTGGGGCATTCCTTGACGTCGAGGAGCCATTTGTTCTCCTTCTTCAGGGTTACCTTGTCACATACGGCGTTGTTGAACAGGGCGGCCGCTCCCGAGTACACGGGATATCCGGGGTTGGGGGCGATGATCTTCTCCCCGTCGTTGACGAACGCCTGGGCGATGTTGTAGATCCCCTCTTTCGACCCTATGGTCACACAGACCTCGGTGTCGGGGTTGACCTTGACGTTGAACCTCTTCTTGTAGTACTCTGCGATGGCCTCCCTGAGGTCCTTCTCCCCTTTCGAGGAGGAGTACTTCTGATTCTCGTTGACGTCCGCGGCCTTCTTCATGGCCCTGACTATCTCGCCGGGGCAGGGGAGGTCGGGGTCCCCTATTCCGAAGTCGATCATCTTGACGCCTTCGGCCTTCTTCTGCGCCGCCAGCTGCTCGAGCCTTACGAAGAGGTACGGCGGGAGCTTCTGGAGCCTTTCTGCCTGCTTGAATTTCATAGACATTTGTTATCACCTCAGATAATCGATATCGCCCGTATAGACCAGCTCGGCCGGCCCCTCCATGAGGACGTATCCGAGTTTGCTGTCGGCCGTGATCTTCAGCCATCCTCCGGGCAGACGTACGTCCACCGGGGTATCGAAGGGCACGAGACCGTTGAGGGCCGCTGCCACGGTGGTGGCACAGGCCCCGGTGCCGCATGCGAGCGTCCATGCGGCGCCTCTTTCGTAGACCGTTATGTGTATCTTCCCGTCTTTCACCTGTGCGAACTCGACATTGGTCTTCTTGGGGAAGAACGGGTGTTTCTCCAGGACGGGCCCGAGTCTTCTCACGTTCTCCTCGCCGATGTCGTCGAAGGTGATGAAGTGGGGGTTGCCCATGGAGACGGCATTCGCATGGAACTTCACGCCGTCCGCCTCGAAAGGCTGGTCTATGAATCTTCCGTCGAAGTCCACCGGGACACTCCTCGCATCGAGGATGGGGGCACCCATGTCGATCTGTACGAACGATGTGTACTCGTCGTCCGGGTCCTTCCTCACCTTGGCCTTCAGGACACCCCTTCCGGTCATGATGGTGAATTCGTCCTTGTCGACGAGGCCGGTGTCCACCGCGTGTTTGGCGACGCAGCGGATGCCGTTGCCGCACATCTCCGCCTCGGAGCTGTCGGCATTGATGATCCTCATGGTTATGTCCGTGCCCTGTCCAGGCAGGATATAGAGGACGCCGTCCGCACCGATGCCGAAATGACGGTCGCAGACCTGCTCGCACCATGCCGGATCCACCGGGACCGGGTCGGTGATGCAGTCGAGGACGATGAAGTCGTTCCCTATCCCATGGTACTTCCAGAACTTCATCTCACTGCAGCCTCTTCGGAACGATCTGATGTCTCCACTGTTCATCCACCTGTTCTCTTTCGCGGATGAGTTCCGCCTTACCCTCGTTGACGAGGACCTCGGCGCACAGGGGGCGGGAGTTGTAGTTGCTGCTCATGCTGAAACCATAGGCACCAGCGTTATAGACGACCATGACGTCGCCCTCCTCCACATCGGGGAGCACCCTGTCGTGTCCGAGGTAGTCTCCCGTCTCACAAATGGGTCCTGCGATGTCGTATCTCGAGGTGCAGGCCTTGCCGAACTTGCTTCCGTCCTGTATGTAATGATAGGAGTCGTACATGGCGGGCCTTATGAGGGTGTTGAATCCCGCATCCACGCCGACATACTTCTTCGTGTCCGCATCCTTCACATCGGTGCATGTCGTAAGCAGGACGACGGCGTCGCAGATTATGTATCTGCCGGGTTCGAGTATGATCTTCCTGACGTCGGTGTTCTGCTCGAACACGTCGCAGACCTCGCTGGCCATCTCGTTGAGGTCCATCTCGTCCTCGTTGGGCCTGTAGGGGACGCCGATACCTCCGCCTATGTCGACGAACTGCAGCTGGATGCCTGCCTCGCCGATCTGGTTGATGAGTTCCGAAAGGACCTCGGCCTCCTCGATGAAAGGCTCCACATGCTGTCCTCCGGAGCCGATGTGGGCATGGATGCCTATGGGGTTGAGTCCCAGGTCCTGGGCCCTGAGGTACGTCTCGACCACATGTTCCTTCGGTATGCCGAACTTCGCCCCCTTGTTACCGGTGATGACCTTGTCTCCGTGACCGGATCCCACTCCGGGTGTGATCCTGAACGATACGGGTGCGCCGGGCTTGATGCGGGCGAGCTTCTCCATCTCGGAGACGGAGTCGAGGTTGATGAGGACGCCCGTCTCGGCGACCTCCTTGAGCTCCTCCTCGCTGACGAAGACCCCGGTGTACATGATCTTCTCCGGGGCGAAACCCGCCTTGAGGCAGGTCCTGACCTCCCCGATGGAGACGGCGTCGATCCCGGCGCCCTCCTGCTGCAGGATCCTGAGCACCGCTAGGTTGGTGTTGGCCTTGCAGGCGTAGTGGACCTCGGTCTCCATGTATCTCGAGAACGCGTTGTAGACGTTGCGGTAGTTCTCCCTCACCCTCTGTTCGTCGACCACATAGCAGGGAGTGCCGAACTCCTTGGCGATGTCCTCGACGTTCATCCCGGCGAAGATCATCTTGCCGTCCTTGCTGTCGAAATCCCTCATTGTCATTGCTGTGCCTCCTCTTCGTCGTCCTCGACGAATTTCTTGTGGAGTATCTTTATCGTGTCCATGACGTGGGTCATGGGGACCACGAAGTTGAGCGAGACCGCGGAAGCGCCCTCGCTTATCATCTGTACGTTGGCCTTGGCATCCTTGACGGCTCCGAATATGTCTCCGGATACGCCGCAGGTGGTCAGAAGGCTGTCCCCGACGCAGCATATCAGCGCCACGTCCGCGGTGACGTCTATCCTCTCGATCTCGTCCGTGTCCAGGTCGTCGAGCTTCTTCAGGGTGTTCTTCACATCGTTGTTGTGGATCAGGATGGCGATGGTGGACAGGGTGGTCGATATGGAGTAGATGGCGTCGTCGTTCTCGGATATCTTGGCGAGGATCCTCGTGACGATGTCCGGGCGGTATGCGACCTCCGGGGAGTTGATGCTGATGATGGAGAGGTCGGTCTTGGCGGCCACGGACCTCAGGAGCTCGTTCTTAGGCTTCCTGAACTGGGATATCAGGGTACCCTTCTCGTCCGGCTTGAAGGAGTTCCTGACCTTCAGGGGGATGTGCTTCTTCCTAACGGGCTCGATGGTCCTAGGATGGAGGACCTTCGCTCCGAAGTAGGCGAGTTCCGCGGCTTCGGTGTAGCTCATCTCGTCGATCTTCACGGCCGCAGGGACGATCCTCGGGTCCGCCGACATGAATCCGTCGACGTCGGTCCATATCTCGAGCATATCCGCGTTGAGGGCGTTGGCGACGACCGCGGCGGCGTAGTCGGACCCGCCTCTGCCGAACGTCAGGGGAAGACCGTCCCTGTTGACCCCGTAGAATCCGGTTATCACGGGGATGCATCCCTTCTGTACATACGGGAGGACGTTGATGGCCATGGCCCTCTCGGTCTCCAGGAGGTCCGCGGAGCCGTTCAGGGGGTGTCCCTCGGCGACGATCCCGCAGTCTTCGCTGGTGAGTGCGGAGGACTTGTGTCCGAGGGCCCTCAGCTTGTGGCTCAGAAGGAGGGATGAGAACCTCTCTCCCTGGGAGGTCACATTGTCCTTGTAGAACGGGCTCTTCATGGCCTCCTCGTCGTAAAGGAGGTCGCGGAAGGCATCCATCCTAGGTCTGAATTCCTCGAGGAAGAGCCTGTAGTGCTCCTCGTCGAGCATGGCCTTCGCCACGCTCAGATGCTTCTTCTCGAAGGTGGCGAGTGCCTCGTCCCTCTTCCCGTACACGTCCTCGCAGAGGCCCACCAGGAAGTTGGTGATCCCCGACATCGCGGAGGTCACGACGACCTTGTCGCCTTCGGTGTTCAATACGATGTTAGCTACTCTCTCAAGCGCTTCGATGGAACCAACGGAGGTTCCGCCGAACTTCATTACTGTCAGCATAGTCCCAATACCTCGATCATGCTGTGGACTTCGCCGTCCTTTCTGGCGGCGACCCACTTTATTGACTGTATACATCCTTCTGCCAACGACTCGCGCGATATCGCACGGTGCGTCGGCTCCAATATCTCCATGTTCTTCGCGAACATCACGGTGTGGTCGCCTACGATGTCCCCGCCCCCGAATCGGACGCTCTTCCGATGGCGGCCTCCGTGGCCTCAGGGGACGTAAGGTCGATATATGCGTCGCAGTCCTTCAGTACGCGGTCCGATCCGTCGGGTCCGACCGCGGCCACCCCATGGATGGATTCGCCTTCGTGACCTCCTCCGGAAGAGACGACGGCCCCGGTGAGCTCCAGTTCCGGATCGTCTGCGACGAGGTCGCCTACGATCGAACCCAGCTTGCCGGTGGCCCTCGCCACCGCGACCCTTATGACCACCCTATCACAGTCCGTATTGTTCCAATATGGGGTCCAGGGTGGCCCTTCCCTTGTCCGAGATCGGTGTCAGGGGGAGTCTGAGGAAGTCGACCCCGAATCCCATCCTGGACATGATGTATTTGATGGGTATGGGGTTCGATTCGCAGAATACGCCCTTGAACAGCGGAAGCATCCTCTCGTGGATCTCCTTCGCCTTGCCCATCTCCCCATCCTTCAGGAAGTCCACCATCTGGGAGACCTCCTTGGGGCAGCAGTTGGATACGACGGAGAACACCCCGTCCCCTCCAGCACCCATCACGTCGTAGGTCATGGAGTCGTCGCCGGAGAGGACGACGAAATCCTCCTTCTTGTTGTCGATGACGGCCTTGACCTGTCCGAGGTCGCCGGACGCCTCCTTCACCCCTACGATGTTGGGTATGTCGGCGAGACGGGCCTCGGTCTCAGCGGTGATGTTGAGACCGGTCCTTCCAGGCACATTGTACACTATCACCGGGACCCCGGCCGCCTCGGCGATCGCCTCGTAGTGCTTCACGATGCCTTCCTGGGTGGGCTTGTTGTAATACGGGGATATGGAAAGTATGGCGTCGGCACCCATGTCGGCCGCCTCCATGGAGAGGTCTATGGCCTCCCTGGTACAGTTGCTGCCGGCTCCCGCGACCACCTTGGCCTTCTTCGCCTGGTCTATGACGATCTCGATGATCTGCAGGTGCTCCTCCCTTCCGAGACATGCCGCCTCCCCGGTGGATCCGCAGGGGAGCAGCATATCCACTCCGTTCTCCTCCTGGAAGTCCACGAGCCGCCTGAGGGCCTCCTCGTCGATGGTCCCGTCCCTCTTGAACGGGGTGATAAGTGCGGTTCCGGTTCCTGTAAATTCTCTGCTCTTGGAATGCATTTTCAATTCTCTCCGAAATGCTCCTTCAGGATGAGGCGGGTGCGGGTGCTGAGGACGTTGTCGTATCTCCTGACCCTCTCGATGATCTCGTTGAGGCTCTGGGACGACTCCACGTCGACGATGGCTATTATGTCCTGGTCTCCGGTGACTTCGAAGACCTCGGTCACGCCGTCATACTCGGACAGCTTCCTGGCTATCTCCTCGGTGTCGGTGTTGACGTCTATACGTACCTCCACGAGCGCCTTCACGTTCTTCGAACTGGTCTTGATCGTGAACCCGCGGATTATACCGTCCTCGGTCATCTTGTGGACCCTGCTGCGGACGGTCCCCTCCGAGACGCCGAGCTTCTCGGCTATCTCGACGTAGGGGCATCTTGAATCCTTTTTCATGATCTCGAGGATGCGTTTGTCTAGGTTGTCTATCAATTCGGCCCGCCTTCCCTTCTAATACGCACGTGTAGTGCGCATCCCTATATAACAATAATGAATGGAATACGATAAACTTAGAAAAACATCTATTGAAAAAAGAAAAAGGTAAGAGGTTTTACGATTTTCGAGGTTCAGGATTCGGTGTTCCTCTTGTTGTACTCGTTGGAGCCCTTGTCGTTCTTCGCCTCGGCCTCGGTGACGCGCACTTCGTCGATGGTGATCCTGTCGTAGTCGAACTGGATGCCGTTCGCCATGAACGCCTCCACCATGGCCTGCCTGATATGTCCGCGGGCCGTGTAGCTGGTGTTGATGTCGTCGAAGTACATTCCCATCTTGATGGTTATGTTGGTGTTGCCGAGGTTCTCGACCCTGGTGTACGGGCGCCCATAGCTGCCGTCCGTGATCACATGGGGGTTGCTGCAGGCGACGTCCTGCATAATCTGACGGGCCTTGTTGATGTCCTGCCCATATGCGACGTCCATGGTGAGATAGACCTTCGTGACGAGGGTCTCGCCGGTGATGTTCTGGATCTTGCTGGTCTCGATCGTGCTGTTAGGCATGATGTTGACGTCGGTGTTGTCCCAGTTCTCCAACTCGGTGTTCATGACGTTGACCTTCCTCACCTTGTAGATGGTGGAGTCGGATCCGATGCGGATAAGGTCGCCCTTCTTGAACGGGCGGGTGGCCAGGATGACGAGTCCTGCGAAGAACTGCTTCAGCACGTCCTGTGCACCCATTGATATTCCCAGAGATACGATTCCGGCGGAGGTGATGATGGCCGCGAGGTCGAAGCCGAGGAAGTTCATGACCACCATGACGGCTACGACTGCGATGGCGATCTCCCCGATGTACATGAACAGCGGACGAAGGCTCTGGAGTTCCTCCTTGTGGAGCTCGGCCTTCTCGGACATGTGGCGGAGGATGATGTCGACTATGACCTTGTACAGGTGCCAGCCGATTATGACCCCGACTATGGCGTATGTTATGGAGAACACCCTGTTGGCTATATCGATGAGGGATTCGTCCGTACCGAGGATGCGGAGGACCTCTCCGAACGCCCATATTATGATGATGGCGTGGCACAGCTGGTAGAGGGTCTTCTTGATGGCGTTCCTTTCCGGGTCGTCCTTTTTGGTGATGAGTCTTGCGCAGACGGGGACGACCACGATCACGATGGCGTATCCGATGGCGAGAAGTGCCAGGAACGATACGATGGCCGTGAACCATACGTTGCCGAGTATTCCGTCGAACTCGTTCGGGAACAGGCCGAGGAACTTGTTGTATTTGTCGGATGTCAGATTCGAAGTGATCTTGATGTCCTGGGTGAATGAACCACTATCGTCGTTGATATTGATGACGGTCAGGCTCACGGTCAGGGCGTAATTCCCTTGGTGGGCGTATTCGTTGGCGGCTATTGTCACGATGATCTGTTTGAAACTGTCGCTTCCAGGGTCGATACTGACCAATTGGTCCGAGGAATCGATCCTTGCCGTGACTTTACTGTCGTTGCATTTCACCGAGATCTCGACGATGGCCGTGGTCCCGTAGTTATTGTAAAGGAAGAAAGCGGTCTTCGCCTCGTTTCCCGCTGATACGGTAACTGTCTCGTTGGGATATGCGCAACTTATGCTGGTCCCATCGATGTTCGCCATGGTGGCGGACGAATCGTCCGATTCTAACGGCACCGCGGCTACAGTTAGCATGGCCAATACCGCTACTGCGGCTAGGAAGAATTTGGTCCTGCTTGACTTCATGCTAATTGTAATCAGGCTCTTTTATTTATTATTACACAGTGGCAGAATAACAAGGGGTTGATGAAGTTTGACGGATGTCGTAGTGTTGGTTGACATTATCATCGTACTCCTGGTCATGCTGTCCGCATCCCGCAGCGATATTGCGAAGAGGGAGGTCTCCGACCGCCACTGGCAGATCCTGGCGGTATCCGGCCCCGTACTGTTCTTCATATATTGCGTATGTTCCGAGGGCCTCCGCTGGGAGTTTGCCGCCAACCTGCTGGGTATGTTGTGTGCGGCCCTTTGTTTCACCGCAGGGGATGCTAGACAGGACGTCGTCATGGGGGCCGTATCCATCGTCATGGTCGCCATGGTGTTGGTATTCGGGGACGGAGGGTCCCTGTCGAACGCAGGGGCGGCCGCACAGGTCATGGTGTTCGCATACTTTCTGCTGTATATACTCGGGGTCCTGAGGGGAGGGGCGGATGCCAAATGCCTCATCGCCCTGAGCGTGTCGCTCCCCATCTATTACGATGTCTGGAACATCCCACTGGTCGATAGTGCGGGTCCGGCATCGTATATATTCGTCCCTTCCCTGTCCATACTGCTGTTCGGCGCCATGGTTGCGGCGCTGTGGTGTGTAGGGTGGTGCCTGCTGAGGATGGATGGGAAAAAGCGCAGGGGACTCTCCTGTGTGATGGACATTGGTTCTGCGGAGAAGGCGTTCGTCTGGCCCCTCGAGGATGTGAAGGAAGGAAAGAAGGTCCGCACCGGCACATGCTCGGACGAGGATATACCGGAAGTGTATGCAAGGCTCCGCGACCATGGGGAGGCCGAGGTGGAGGTATCTTACATGATACCGTTCATAGCGCCGCTGACCGTCGCGACGGTTTTCACATTGGTCGTAGGAAACCCACTGTTCCTTATCTGATGATGTTCAGCCTGTGCTTGCAGAATGCGCAACGGTCGCCGTCCAGGCCGATTATGTCGACCATGTAGCCCGTTCTCTTGATTACCGCCGCCCCGCATTCCGGACAGTATGTGTCAGATGCATCGTCATGGAGGATGTTGCCCACATATGCGTAGTTCAATCCGCTGTCCTCCGCCATGCCCTGGAACCTGAGGAGGGTGTCCACAGGGGTCATCGGCGTGGTCATCATGTTGTAATCCGGGTGGAATCTGGAGAAATGTACTGGTACGTCGGGGGACAGGCTGTCCCTGACCCATTCCACGAATTTCGCCACCTCCCCGGTACTGTCGTTCTGCCCCGGTATGACCAGATAGGTGAGTTCCAGATGGACGCCTTGTTCGAAGACGACCTCGCAGGACCTCTTGACATCCTCCAGCTTTCCTCCGCAAAGCCTGTTGTAGAATCTGTCGTTGAATGCCTTGACGTCTATGTTCATGGCATCAGATACGGAGCAGAGCTCCTTCAGAGGTTCTTCGCAGACGTATCCGTTGGTCACCAGGGCGATCTTCAGGTCGGGGTCGCACTCGTGGACGTCCATGATGTACTCGAACCAGATGCTGGGTTCGTTGTAGGTGAATGCGATCTGGTCGAAATTCTGCTGTCTGCAGAACGCCGCTATGTCCTCGGCCGATTTGAACGTGGTACGTTTCTTGCCGATAGGGGACATGGAGATGGAGTAGTTCTGACAGTATTCGCAGTGGAGGTTGCATCCGACGGACCCCACGGAGAATATCCTGGTGCCCGGCCTGTAGTGGTAGAACGGCTTCTTCTCTATCGGGTCCACGGCCATGGACGATATCCTGCCGTAGTTGTATGCCACCAGTTTCCCGTTAACTGCCTTGCGGGCGGTACAGCGGCCGAAACCTTCCGGCTGTATGCGGCAGCGGTGGGGGCAAAGGTCGCATGCCATGATGTTGCCGTCTTCTATGTGCCAGTGTCTGGCCTCGATGTTGGGGTTAATAAATGCCATCCTGCATCTCCGACCTTTGTTCCCCGTCGCAGAGGTACGGGGCGGAGTCGTTGGTCACGACACCTATTATGGAGAACGCGACCCCTGCGTCGTACAGATCCTGTATCTTGGATTTGTCGAACGTGAAGAGAAGTTCGTAGTCCCCTCCCCATCTCACGACGGTCTCTTTGACGTCTTTACGGCAGAGGGCGCAGATCTCCTCCACCTCTTCGCCGATAGGCAGGAACTCCCACTCGATCTCCATTCCCACATGGGATCTGGCACATATCGTACGGCACGCATTCCCGAGACCGTCCGACAGGTCCATGCAGGAAGATACCGCACCGGAGGCGGCCATTTTGATCCCCTCCTCCCATCTGGGTACAGGGACCGTCAGCGAGAATATGCTGTCCTCGTACTCCGTATGGCCGTTCTCCAGTGCCAGGAATCCGGCGGCGGCGTTTCCGAGACTGCCGGTCACAGCCACGATGTCTCCTGGCTGGGCACCGTCTCTGGTCATGGGTTTCCTGCCTTCGAGGTTCCCGAGCGCGGTGGACGAGACGATCCCGGGCCCCGGCTTTGTATCCCCGCCGACGACCTCCGTCTTACAGAACTCACAACACTGGTCGATACCGCTGGCTATGTCGAGGAGGTCCGACTCCTCCATATCGCCCGGCATACTCATGGCCGTCAGGAGTCCTGCGGGGCGGGCACCCATCGCCGCAAGGTCGCTGAAATTCACAGCCGCGGCCGTCCACCCGAATTGTTCCCAACTCATATTGGGGGTCTTGTGCCTTTCCACCGATACGGCGTCGGTGGTCGCTACGACCCTTCCGTCGGAGAGTCCGCCGATCACGGCGGCATCGTCCCCGGGACCGATGACTGTATCCTCCGACCTTCTGCGGAAGATCGAGCGCATATGCTCTATCAGCATCCTCTCTCCGCTCTCATCCAGGGTCGCCATGTCTTCCGTATCTGCACGCTGACTTTAAAGTTGGTCCTCGGGCTCACACTGTCCGATGATCGGACCTGCGATCATTCACCAGGTAAGGGCTACGTACGCGGTCCTCGCGTCGTACGGCGTCATCCTTCCCGTTCTGTTTGAATCCCTCTGTGCCTTATTCCTTATCGCCATCCGACCACTTGTTCCCAGGTGGCCTCCCCCGTAGATTGGAACTCGTGGGGGGAGTATCTCCCTTTCTTCGGCAGGCGGCCGCTTCGTTCCGGGCGGATCTTGAATTCATGATGGTTTTTCCGATATCCCATGTGCATGAGAAATGTAGGTATTGAAATAGAGCCAGCAGTTGTAAAAAAGAATTTGCGATATGCTTACGGTCCCGACGCAGGCGGATGCGGACTCTCGATATCCGTCGGAATCGGGAGGTGTCTTTCGAAAGGGATCGCGGTCTCGGGGTCGCTGAATGTAATATACGGAGGGAGTCCGGTGTCGGTCGTATATGTGTGTTGACCTATGTAGTCCAGAATCGGACTTATGCACGGATATATCTGGATATATAGGTTATATAGGCGGTGTGCAAAAACAATCCAAAATATCGGATCGCACAAGTCATATTAATCATGTTCCAACACACTTATTTGTATCATCTGGGTCATTTATCGTCTGCTTTTGATAATGTCATCATATGGATTCAAAACGGATTATGGCCGTATGTATGATTCTGCTTATCGCAGGATCGTGTTTCATTACTATGGCAGAGGCCCCACGTGTTCATGGGTCGGAGTCCATCTCTTCAGTTTCGAATCATTCAGAATTTGGAATGGAGATGATCTCTTCAGATGATCAAAAGTACACCATACCTATTCTTAATTCCAAACAAGATCCTTATCCCGTCTCTGACATAAAGGGGATTGTCGAAGGAATACCTGAAAACGCCGCCGTCATCGTGGATGATCTGTGGTATGATTCTTATGGCACACAGGTGGCCGGGGAGGTACTTTCAGAATTGTATTGGAGGGGCAACGTAGTTGCATCCATGACCGACATAGGTACATTCCTGTACAATTCCTCTTTCGAATTCGCAGCCTATGTCGAATCGGCAGACCTATACGCGGCATATCATGATCCGGTTACGGGTAGGAATTCCTTCTGTAACATCGTTTCAGGTTCCGAGGACCTATCTATGGAAAAATTCAGGGAATGGGTACGGGAGTCCATATCACATGACGCTGAAGAACAAGGCGTCATGTCGAACGATTGCAGTCAGACATGTGCGCAGTGGGGCGAAGAGAATTCTAGCTACCTGTATAGGCACTATGATGGATACGGGTGGATGAATGTCAATACGGATTATTTTGCTTTGAACGAAGACAACCATCAATACAACTATTTCTACACCCATTATTGTATACAAAGCGTTCCTGACGATGGTTGCAGCACTGCGGATCTGAATGTCTATACAAAACTCGGTGAGGAATGCAGGATCCTGGATTATGCTCCGACGACAAGTTCCGGAACATCGACCGCAGGGGTCGATCTGGGCGTAAGTTCCGATGGAGTGATCTCTGCCAACATATCTTGGTCGTATTCCGTAAGTGATGTCGAGGTGATCGACAGATCGAATTTCGGAACAAACGAGTTCAGGATCAACCATGATCTGAATGAAGATTCCAATGTCGGTTCCAATACATTCATGGCAGAACCTGGAAAAATCGTCCGTATCGACTGCAGTGCCGGTAATCTGAGCGGATCATACATCGGTACGGACCACTATGAGATAAATTTCTGTAAAAAGGTCCATAAGTGGCCGTTCTCTACCAAAAAAGAATATACTGGATTCAGCGAGGACCTCAAAGTCTATTGTTATTCGGATAGACATGACGTATCGATATACCTCAATGGGGCAGAGGCATATGCGCCAGGGGGAATTCCGGATGTGCCAGCAGATGAATCCTTTTCGAAAAGAGTCAGTGATGGCGGTTATGTGGAAGTCGAAGACTACGGCTATCTGAAGAACGGGTACATCATGGCAGGTTTTTCAACAAATATGAGTGCCGTAACGCCGGAATTCATACGCGGCAGTGCAGTGAAGATCGAGTCGGATATGGATCTGTATATGATTTGGGTGAGAGAATGACGTTGAACGATCTAAGGCATCATCTGGTCGATATGAGACATACCATAGGTGCATTCGCATCCGTCATTATCCTTTCGGGGTTATTGATGTTCGTTGCAGGTCAGGTCGTCTTCGTATTGGTCAAGGGCTCCTCCATGGGGAGTTATGACGGGATAAGTCCGTTGATATTCGATTACTATGATCAAGCGCTCATAAACGCCGTATGGCTGACGATCGTTGCAATCGGTTTTCTCATGTGGGTATGGGTGCTTGCAGAGGAGTACATCCTCGCCAGGAAGGGGGAAAATTAAGTACAACAGCTCCCAAAACCATTAACCGCCGTCCGATCGGGCCGGGGCCCTATCCTCGAGTAACGGGTCAGGACGACTGGGCGGCTACGTCCCGTCCCCACGGCTTCGATCTTACTCTCGAGGGAATGCGGCGTCATCCCAGTCCAATGGACATAGCCAGATCTCGATATTTTTTCGTATCGTGATCCTATTGGACATGAGGTTCTATGTATTAGGAACCGGCCCCGATACCCACCTAAGCCTTTCCGTTTCGTATTTTTCCGGAGCATATCGGATCCCGGACCCGTCCAACTCGGGATGGGTGTGTCCATCGCATCGGACTTCATGCGTTTTCAGATCCAATATCGGTATGGGTGCCACACTCCCGTCTTCTCTTCCCATATATTTAAGAAGAAAAAAGAGGGATAACGGCTCAGATTGAAATGATAGTGGACGTTAAGTACGGCAAGGACGGCGTACAGAAGATAGAGATCCCGGAGAAGAACTACATCGGGACCTATTCTCCCAACGACGTCGTCTGCGGTGATCCCGACCAAGTCATCAACGAATCCCTCGACGCACCGATCGGAGGAGCACCTATCGACGAGTTCCTCAAGGGCGGGAAGGACATAGTCTTCATCGTCAACGACGGTACCCGTCCCACCCCTACGGCCAAGGTGCTCGACGCCCTCTCCGAGAGGATGGACCTCCGTATCGCCAGATATCTTATCGCCACCGGTACCCACAGGGGTCCGACCGAAGAGGAGTACAGGAACATATTCGGATCCCATCTCGAGGAGCTCAGGGACAGGATCGTCGTCCACGATGCCAAGCAGTCCGAGTGCGTGAACCTCGGAACGTCCAAGAACGGTACTCCGATGGAGGTCAACAAGATAGCCGTCGACGCCGACAGGCTCGTCATAATAACCTCCGTGGAACCCCACTACTTCGCCGGATGGACCGGGGGAAGGAAGTCCTTCCTCCCCGGAGTGGCATCCTATGCCACCGTCGAGGCCAACCACAGGATGGCCGTCGGTATGGATGCACAGGCCCTCAAACTCGAGGGGAACCCCGTCCATGAGGATATGATGGACGCCCTGGAGGTCGTCAAGGGGAAGAAGATATTCTCCATCCAGATCGTGATGGACCGCCATCAGAACATCTACAAGGTCGCTTCCGGAGAACTCAATCCCGCTTTCGATCAGGCCGTCAAATGGGGCGAGGAGGTGTTCGTAGTCCCCGTGCCGGAGAAGGCGGATGTCGTGATCTCCGTAGCCCCTTACCCGATGGATGTGGACCTCTACCAGTCGCAGAAGGCCCTCGATAACGGGAAATGGGCCCTGAAGGAGGGAGGGACCATCATCATGGTGTCCAAATGCAGGGAGGGAGTCGGGCACGACGGCTTCCTCAAACTCCTTTCCACGTCCACCGACCCCAAGGTCGTCATAGAGAACATAAAGAATGGTTACAAGCTCGGATACCACAAGGCCGCCAAGATGGCGGAGATCGCCACATGGGCCAACATCTGGGCCGTCACCGACCTCGACGACGCCATCATAAAGAGTGCCAACATGACCCCCAAGAAGTCCGTGGCCGAGGCCCTGAAGGATGCGTTGGACGCCAATCCCGATGCAAGGGTAATGGTCCTGGCCGACGGGAGCGTCACCATACCCCGCCCCAAGGAGGAATGAAAACAATGAGCGATACCGTATTCACCGCCGATAAGATAGACAAGATCAGGGCGGCCCTCTCCACCTGCACGATGTGCGGTTTCTGCAAGAGCGTATGCCCCTCGTTCAAAGCGATCAACTGGGATACCGACCTCTCCAGGGGACGTATCGTCATGACCTACGGTCTTTCCGTGGGACAGCTCGAGCCCGACGATTCCGTCGTGAAGTCGATGTATACCTGTACCACATGTGCGGATTGTGTCAGGAGATGCCCGTCCAAGGTGGACATCGTCGACATCATCGAGCTCTGCAGGGCCGACCTCGTGGCCAACGGTCACATCCTGCCCAAGCACAAGTCTATGTGCGAGAGCATCGTCAAGTACCACAACCCGTTCGCGGAGAAGAAGTCTGTCGCCGAGGTGATGAAGGACTGGGGATACGAGCCCCATCCTGCCCCCGTCGCATATTTCGCCGGATGTACTGCGACCTACAGGGCCGTCAAGACCGCGAAATCGTCCCTTTCTATCCTCAAGAAGCTGGGAGTGGACTTCACCACCTTGGACGAGATCTGCTGCGGATCCGTCATGGGCAGGGTCGGCTGGTCCGAGAAGGACCTTGTGGAGATCTACAAGAGGAACGTCGACGCCATCAAGGCCCTGGGAGTCAAGACCCTCGTCCTCTCCTGTGCCGGGTGCTACAGGATGTTCAAGAAGGAGTATCCGAAGCATGTGGAGGTCCCCTTCGAGGTCCTCCATATGACGGAGTTCCTGGCCAGACAGAAGCTCGACCTCTCGCCTCTCGGAGACGTCAAGGTCACCTACCACGACCCCTGCCACCTCGGCAGGCACTGCGAGGTTTACGAGCCTCCCAGACAGGTGATCGCCCAGTTCCCCGGCGTGGATTTCCAGGAGATGAAGTACAACAGGCAGTTCAGCCATTGCTGCGGAGGCGGGGGAGGGGTCCGTGCGGCCTATCCCGAAGAGTCCGCCAAGATCGCGGATACCCGTCTCGACGAGGCGGATTTCGCCGACGTCATCATCACCACCTGCCCGTTCTGCGTCACCAACCTGGGTGCACAGGCCAAGGACAGGGACGTCAAGGTCGTAGACCTCGTGGAACTCGTGGACGAGCATCTTCAATGAGGGCTACCGACTTCTTCAGGGGCGGGAGGTCCCGCCCCTTCATAATGGGGGTACTGAACGTGACCCCCGACTCCTCCTCGGACGGAGGTCTTTGGAATTCTCCCGACAGGGCTCTGGCACATGCCTGCGATATGGTCGATGCAGGTGCCGACATGATAGACATAGGTGCCGAATCCACCCGTCCGGGAGCGGACAAGATCTCTGCGGAGGAGGAACTCCGCAGGCTAATGCCCATCCTGTCCGAGGTGATCCCGTCGTTGGATGTGCCAGTGTCCGTAGATACGTACAAAGCGTCCGTCGCAGAGGCCGCCGTGGAGGCCGGGGTTTCCATAATAAACGACGTCTGGGGACTCTCGGATCCGGATATGGCTCCGACGGCGGCACGTCTGGACGTGCCTCTGGTCATAATGAGTTCCTTCGGGAGTTCCAAGACGTTCAAGACGGATTTCATCCAGGGTGATATCCTTCGCTATGCAGGGGACTTCATTCTGGAAAAGATAGATCTGGCACATGGCGCCGGTGTAAAGGATCACAACATAATCACCGATCCCGGGATAGGTTTCGGGACGACCCATGAACAGAGTATGGAGATCCTTCGCAACAGTTCGTATTTCTCTTTCGGAGGAAAGTACCCGGTCCTCGTTGGGCCGTCTAGGAAAAGATTCTTGTCTGCCGGATTCCCAGGCATGGACCGGGATGATGCCACCGCCGAAGCCTGCGCGGTCGCAGGCTCCAGCGGGGCCGATATATTAAGGGTCCACGACGTGGCCTGCACCGTGCGCAGGCTATCGTGATTCAGATTTCGGCGTAATCGTTCTTCTTTCTTTCAGTCGCACTCTTGTGCTTCTTGTATGCTCCGATATATTCCCCGATGGGGACCAGTATGGATACGAGCACTATGAATGTGGCGAACTTGGCAAGACCCTTTATGCCGATCTCTATGCTGTCGAGACCCTGACCTTCGGCTATGCTGGGTATCTCGATGCTGGTGGCGGCGGAGTCCAGCAGGACGGTCAGCCACAGGGCGATCGCGACGCATTTCAGGACGCCTATGAGCAGTTTCGCCTTGCTTCCGGATCCGAAGTAGCTGCTCAGGTTGACCAGTATGAGGATGGGCAGGTAGGTCACCAGGGAGTTGAATATGAATCCTCCGGGCTGCAGCATCTCCATCATGGATTCGTTCATGTTGAACATGTTGTCTATTGTTCCGGACTCCATGTATGATGCAAGCATCAGGGTGAGAAGGATGATCACCACGTATTCCAGCAACGATATGATGATCTTCTTGGCCACCCTCGCCTTGCTGTTCAGATACGGGGCATCGTTCTTCTTGATGATCTTCACAGCTTCTTCCGATGTCATGCACTCCCTCCGTAGAACGCCTTGATCATCTCTTCGAACGATTCGGCCTGTGCCTTCGTTATGGTGCAGCTGCCGGACGAGGCCCCCTGATAGGTGAGGGTGAGTTCCTCGTTATCCTCGAAATACTCCTTGAAGTACGTCTCCATGGCGCCGTAGGCCGTATCGGTCACGCCGTCCGCTGTGAATTTCACCGTCTTCCCGTCGTCGGAGATGTTGAGGCTGAAACTCACGTCTTCGCATCCGGCTATCTTGATCGTGCAGTTTCCGCTGGAGTCACACACGCCCTTCGCGATATTCGAGATATCTTTGGTGAACGACGATCCCTCGGGGATGTCTATGGTCATGGTGGCGGAATTGTCCGTTTTCGTCATCTCCACATTTCCTTTGAATCCCATGTCAACTCTCAGATTGAGGCCGAGGTCGATGAGTTTCTCGTCCTGGAATTCCAGGTAGGAGAAGTGCAGCTTGGCCAATATGGGTGTCTTTATCACTCCGTCCGAGGAATTGGCCGCAAGGCTGGCAAGTACGACGTATGCGGGGATCGTTATGTTCGCAGACTCGGTCGTGGTGACGCTCTTAGCTGTCACCGTACCCACATCGATCTTTCCGAGAGAGTACTTCTGACCTCCGGAATCCAGAGACAGTTCGATGTATACGTCCTCGATGTCCGAGGGCATCTTGGAATCGATGATGAATTTCTGGGTCGATATGGTTACATCCATGCCGCTGTAGGAGATCGTATTCTCCGTCGATTCGTCGGCTTTTATGTCGACGGGCGGATATTCGGTCGGGATCGCCGTGGTGAACAGACCATAGCAACATCCTACTATGATCGCCACCGCGATGATCTCAGTGACCAGTTTGGGTCCGTTCATGAACAATCTAATCGCATGTCGTATTATAATAGTGCGTATGGTCGGTCATGTATGGTTGAGAAATCCTTCAGAAGACATATCCTGCAACGAGGATGACGGCGGCACCTACGACGGCGGTGACGGCCATGGCGGTATCACGGACCTTCTCCTTCCTGATCCTCTTCTGGTCGTTCTCGTAGCACTCCATCGAGCAGTATGCCTGTTCGAACGGGACGGCACATCCGCAGTATCTGCAATGGTCGTGGTCGGGAAGGTCCACCATGGATGCTACATGTAATCTATTCCTTTTAAAACTTGAAGTATGATTTGCAAGACATGGGTGTCGAAGATCCCTCTGGACAGGACGGCGACGGTATTCCTTCATGGTATGACGGCAACCGTGTCGCCAAGGCCCGCGTTCTTCTCGTAGGTGCCGGATCTCTCGGAGAGGAGACGGCCCTGGCCCTGTACGGCCGCGGGTTCCGCCGCGTGCTGATGGTCGACCCCGGGACCGTGGGCAGAGACGACATCGGACATCTGGCACTTGTCGGCGAGGAGGATGTCGGAGGATTCCGTTCCGAGGTGTCGGCCAAGAATATGGCGGCATCCACTTCATGTCCCGGCTTCACATACCATGTGGGACGCGTCCGTGAATTGGAAGGGTGGAACTTCGAGGTGATCGTCGGTTGTACAGGTGACACGAGGACCAGATTGTTCGTCAACGGCCGTGCCCGCCTGTACCATATTCCTTATGTGGATACGGCGGTCGACGGTAAAAGAGGGAAGATCCAGACCGTACTCGCGGCAGGTCCCTGTGCGGAATGCGGCATGAACCGTTTCCGTACAAGAGGTCTGAATGCCAGACCGTCCTTCGAACAACCGGCTCCGAGAAGAAGGGTCGATCCGCAGACGGCGAAGGTCGTGGCATCGATGGCCTCGGAGGAAGCCCTTCGCATAGCATGCGGAAGACAGGATCTTTGCACCAAAGGCGTCGTCTATTACGACGGTGCGGACGGGTCCGTTCGCACGATATCTCTGAACGTGGATCCCAGATGTTCTAATCACGAGGGAGAGAGATGGAAACAGACATTGAAGTCGTTAATGCAAGGGACGGGACGTCTCTGAGAGTGGATATGTCGGATGACTGTACGGTGGATTCCGTCAGAAAGATCGTGGAGGAATATTGGGGTGAGCGTGCTGGCACATATCTCCTGAGGAATGGGACGGACATAATATCCGACGATACCCCCCTGGTCGGCGGGGAAACGTATTACGTAGTCCCGATGCCATCGGTGTCCCGATGAGAGACATTCCCGAGCGTACCCGCATATCCAAGGCGGAGCTTTTCGTCACAGACATGATGTTCGATATGATCGCCGACCTGTCCGATGATGCGTACTACAGGGAGACGGATGCCGAAGGGCTCATCGCCGGTCTGTTCTACCGCGACGTCCTGGGGGTCTACGGGGTTGCATCGGGCCTGATCCCGGCCATGTCCGGGATCCATGAGGCCATAGGGTGGTTCAGGACATCCCCCGACGGCACCTCGATGTCCCAGAGGGACATAGCCAGGCATGTGGGTCTTTTCGGTCGGGACAAGGCCTTCGCGATAATGGTGGACAATGTGGCCTCGTCTTTCGCAATATATGCGGTGGAGGACGGGATACCCAGAAAAGTGCAGGCCGCCGTTTTAGAAGGTTGATCATACCCAGATGGCATGATGCGACCGCATCTTGTCTTCGGATATGCCTTTGCGCTTCATAAGGACGGGTATCATGCAGTCGAAGAACATGAGGGCGGTGTCCTCGAACAGGGTACCCAACGGTGCCAGTTCCGCAGTATCCCCGTCATCGGCCGGGTCTATGACGATGCACGTGTCCGCGGCTTTCGCCAGATCGCACTTCCGGTTGGATGTGACGCAGACGACGTGGGAGCCGATCCTCTTTGCGATCTGTGCGGTTTTCGTGACCGACATGGTCCTCCCGGTGTTGGATATCAGAATGACCAGGTCGCCCTTGCCGATGATCGGGGTCGTCATGTCCCCGACGAAATACACATGGAGACCCAGTTGTACGAGGCGTACCGCAAACATCTGTCCCACCAGACCCGATCTTCCGGCACCGAAGATGAATATGCGGTTGCTGGATATTATCAGGTCGGCAAGGCGGTCGCGGTCCTCGTCGGAGATACGTTCGAGGGCCTCCTTGATGTGACCCTCGAGGTAATCAATGGTCTCCAAGGACTTTCCTCCTTTCCTTTTCAGGCCTCGGGTTCGTCGTTGGGGTCCGCCGGGGCGAGTGTCCCGTTTGCGATGGCCGCCGCCTCGTCGGACTTCTTCTTGTCCTTGAGGTATTTGGCCGCCTTCTTGGAGAGTACCCTCTCCGTGAGGGTCCTCATGTATACGGCATCATGTTCCAGAAGAGGGGAGGAAGAGATCAGGGTGATCTCCGGCATCATGTCCGCAAGGCATTCTGCGAGCCTTTCGAACTTCAGGTCACCTTTCTTCAGAGGGGTGAGCCATTTCTCGTTCCCTTCGGTGTCGAACTCCACATTGGAGAACGAGGAGTATACCCCGTCCTTGGAGTAGGGGACGAACTGGGCTATGAGGTCGGCGAAGTCCGTGGATGTTATGAGGGACCCTTTGGTCCTGGACTGATACTGTGCGAAGTTGAGGACGGGGACGACGGCCCCTTTGAAGGAATCGCAGAGGTCCAGGACCTGGTCCAGCGAACCCCATACGTCCTGCTGTCCGGTGACCTCCACCCCCAGTTTGGGCTTCAGTTTCATGGATTTCCACCATCTCATGAGCTCGCTGAGGTTGTCCATCATGTTGGCCTCGGTGTCCTCCCTGCTTCTCTTAGGGTCGTAGGGGCCGAGGTTGGTGACCACAACGTTCCCGCCGAGGGCGTTGAGGACCACCCCGCCGTTCCTCAGGGTGTTGAAGCACTGCATCGAGAGTGTCTCCGGAGGCATCTCCGCATATTCGTCGTCCTCGGGCATCTCGTACGAGTCGTCGTAGAGCTCCCCTCCGAGGTCCATGTAATAGGGGGTGTGGAGCGATAGTGCCACATCGTGCCTTCTGGCCATGTTGCCGAGGGCATACAGGTCGTTGAAGCAGTATGCGATCCCCGATGCCATCTCCAGAAGGTTGTCCTCCTCGTCGATGACGACGTCGGGGTCGTAGATGATGTCATCCTCCCCCTTGTCTATCCCGATCACGAAGCCGGACTCTCCGTCGAGCTCTCTGATGGATTTCCCTACTTCCTCGTCCTCGTCAGGGGCGCGGAAGAATGTCTTCGGTCTGACCATCTGTATTTCGAGAGCGGTGAGGGCGAGGTTATGAACATCCTCTATTCCGTCCTTCAGGGTGCGTCCTTTGCAGGACAGCGGGATACCGGCGGGTCCGTATCTTATCATGGACAATCACTGATGGCCCATCAACAAGGATTAAAGTATTAAACCTTAGCCACACCGCCGAGGCCAAGGTTCCCCTATCTTTCTATAAAATAAAGAAGGAAAGAGGGACGGGATAGATTTATAAGCAGGACCAGCATACGAGCGGTCTACCCAATGTCGGGAGAGTCAGAAAATGAGCAGAACTTGCTACAAATCTAACCCCCAGCTTGTCGCCCTGATCGCAGATCTGAAGGCGAAGACTAGGGAGAACGAGAAGGCTGCTATCTGGCGAGACATCGCGCTCCGGCTCGAAGCACCCAGCAGGGTGTGGGCCGAGGCGAACCTCAGCAAGATACAGAAATACGCAAAGGACGGAGAGACCATTATCGTACCCGGTAAGGTCCTCGCCGCCGGTGAGATCGACAAGAAGGTCACCGTTGCCGCCTACAGCTTCTCAGCCAAGGCCGCAGCAGCCATCGTCGCCGCCGGAGGAAAGACCATGACCATCAGGGAGCTGATGGAAGAGAACCCTCAGGGCTCTAAAGTCAGGATCATGGGGTGAATTGTAATGGTTACCGTTATCGATGGAAAAGGCCTCATTTACGGAAGGCTTGCCAGCAACGTCGCCGAAATGATCATGGCCGGGGAGGAGGTAGTCGTCCTCAACGCCGAGCAGATCATCATCACCGGTGAGAGGTCGGAGATCCTTAAGGACTTCAAGAACAAGGTCGACCGCGGAGATGTCTCCAAGAGGAAAGGACCGTTCTACCCCCGCCGCTCCGATCTGCTGTTCAAGAGATGCGTCAGGGGAATGATCCCCTGGATGTCCAGCAGCGGAAGGGACGCCTTCAGGCTCCTTCACGTCTTCGTCGGTGCCCCCAAGCAGTTCGAGGATTCGAACAAGGTCAGGCCCGAAGAGGCTGACAGGGCAGTCACATGCAAATACGTCACCCTGGGAGAGATCTCTGAGTTCCTTGGGTCTAAGGTGAGATGATTCAAATGGACGCAGTCAACACCAGTGGAAAGAGGAAGACCGCGATCGCAAGGGCGGTCGTCAAAGAGGGAACCGGAAAGGTTGTCGTCAACAAGACCCCCATCGCGATCTACAGCCCCGAGCTTGCAAGGCTCAAGATCGAGGAGCCCCTCCAGCTCGTCCCCGAGAAGGCCGCAAAGGTCGACATCTCCGTTACCGTACAGGGCGGAGGAGTCATGGGACAGGCGGCCGCAGTCAGGACCGCTATCGCAAGGGGACTCGTCGACTTCTACAAGGACGACGAGCTCGAAGCTCTCTTCAGGGCATACGACAGGACCCTCATCATCAACGATGACAGGAGGAAACTGCCCAAGAAGCCCCTGGGACGCGGTGCCCGTGCCAAGAAGCAGAAGTCCTACCGTTGAGATGATATCATGATAATACCGGTGAGATGTTTCACATGCGGAAAGGTCGTGGGCTCTGCCTACCCCGAGTACGTCAAGCGCGTGAAGATGGGCGAGGAACCTCAGAAGGTCCTCGATGATCTGGGATTCGAGAGATACTGCTGCCGCAGGATGATCGTGTCCCACGCAGACCTCATCGGCGAGATCGCTCAGCTCGGATGAGCTTCTGGCACCCAAAACTTTTTAAACTAAACTAATTAATACCCTATTAAGTGGGCCCTTGGGGTAGCTTGGTATCCTTCATGCTTGGGGTGCATGTGACCCCGGTTCAAATCCGAGGGGGCCCACCAACTTATCATCCAAGTCTTTGTTCAGCGGTTTTTCCTGCAAACATAGGTCCTGTTGCGATCTTCATATTTCCCATACCCCATCGCTATCGACATAAGGCCTCCGACCAGCGCCGGGGGCGGTTATTTTCAATAGGGGTGGCGTTTTCCAGTAAGTGCATTACAATCCGGATATGCATGCCATACCACATGTGTGTTCCCGGAAGAGGTGTCGTTTTAACCATGGTCGGATTGCAACATCTGTATTCCGTAATACGGAGTATAGGAAGTCAAGTGAAATGAGACTCGAGAACAAGGTGGCGGTCATAACAGGTGCATCGCGTGGGATAGGGTTCTCCATAGCCCGTGCATTCCTCAGAGAGGGCTCCAAAGTCGCTCTTTGCGGTAGCAGGCAGGAGTCTGCGGACAAAGCCGTAGCCAAACTGAAGACGGAATTCCCCGATGCAGACATAGCCGGATTCGGATTCGATGTCAACGATACCGTACAGATCAAGGACATGGTGGAGAAGGTCGTCACAAAGTGGGGGCGCATAGACGTATTGGTCAACAATGCCGGAGTGACGTCCACCAAGAGCATGCTCGACATGACCGATGAGGATTTCACTTCGGTCATCGACATAAATCTCGTAGGGCCCTTCAAGATCACCAGGGAGGTCGCACGTGTCATGAAGGATAACGGCGGCGGAAGTATCATCAATACAAGTTCGATGGTCGGGACGTATGGAGGGAAGATGCAGACCGCCTACTCCTCTTCCAAGTTCGGTATCAACGGTCTCACGAAGTCCTGTGCTAAGGAGCTGGGACAATATGGTATACGTGTGAACGCCGTCGCACCGGGGGCGGTCGCCACAGACATGGCCAAGGAATTCACGGATGAGAGGATGAGACAGTTCCTGTCTATGATGACCCCTCTGGGTCGTATGGCCGAACCTGACGAGCTTGCCGGGGCTTACGTTTACCTGGCATCCGATGAGTCTTCCTTCACCACGGGAACGATCATAAACGTGGATGGCGGCATAGTGATGTGATCGCGCCCGGGCATCCTGGTTGAAACTTCTTGATCTCTGTTCCGGCCGTTATGCGGTCGGACGGATTTTTATAATAAAAAGGAAAGGGAAGGTGCCTTTGCGGCACCTTCGTTTTCAATCGCTCTTACGTTCTTCCTCAGGGGATGTGCCGTCGGATCCGTGAGAGGCGACAGACTGTTCCTGGGCAGAGGAGGAGACGGCCGTGGTGGCAGCGGACACAGGCTCGTCGTCGAAGTGGATCTCCCTGGGCATCTCGGGGGCCCTCTGGGCTTTGAAGAAGATGCCGATTATGATGAGGCATGCCATCATCACCGCTCCGCACAGGAATGCGAAGTCTATGCTGTTCGCGAACGACAGCAGAATGTTGTTCATATCGGCGAAGATCGAGAGGTCGATGGGGTCCAGGGATCCGTTAATGACATTCTGGACGGCATTGGCCAGGTCGTCAAGGACTCCCGTTCCGTGCTGGATGTGCTCGTATGTGTACTCGCTTACATGATTCATCAGTTCGACTCCGAGCCTGTTCCCGATCAGTGTAGCGAAGATGGCCGTTCCGACGGTGGTACCGATGGATCTGATGACGTTGACGGCGGATGTGGTCATACCCATCTCCGAGGGCTCGGAACTGTTCTGGACGGCGACCATGATGACGGACATCATGCATCCGAGACCGATTCCGAAGACGAACAGGCAGATGGCGTAATAGCTGAGCTCCGTGCCCACGGTCATCCCGCTGAACATATACAGTCCCAGCGCAGTGATTATGGGGCCGATGATGAGCCAGAACTTGTATCCGGTCTTATTCACCAGATTTCCGCTGAGCATGGATGTGATCATCATTCCTGCCACGAGTGCCAGGGAGTACTCTCCTGCCTCCAGGGTGTTGAGGCCGAGGATGGAGATGGCGAACATGGACGAATACATCATGGCGCCCATCATGGCCAGTCCGAAGACGAACATGAATATGCATGCGAGTATGACGGTCTTGTTGTGGACGAGGTGGGGTGCGAGGATAGGCTCGGCGGCCTTCCTCTCGACGGTCACGAAGAGCACGATCATCGCAAGGGCGATGGCGATCATGACGAACGATTCGGCGCTCACCCAGTCGAACTTGCTTCCGGCCCACTCGAAGAACAGCAGGATGTCGAGAAGCATGATGGACAGGAATGCGATACCCTTCACATCGATTATGGGCTTCTCGTCGTAGACGGGGGTGGGGAACTTCTTGATGGTCAGGGCGTATGCTATGAGAGCCATCGGGATGTTGATGTAGAAGATCCAGTGCCAGCTGATGTATTCGGTTATGTATCCTCCAATGAGGGGCCCGATACCGCTTCCGATACCGAAGACTGCTCCGAGGATACCCTGCATCCTGGCCCTGTCCTTGGGGGAGTATAGGTCGGCCACAGCCGCGGTGGCTACAGGGATCAGGATACCTCCTCCGAGACCCTGTATGGCGCGGCATACGATCAGCATCTCCATGCTGGTGGACATCCCTGCGAATATGGATCCCACGACGAAGAGGGTGAGTCCGATGAGGAACAGGGGTTTCCTTCCATAGAGGTCGGATAGTTTTCCCGATATCGGGATCATGATGGTCTCGCACAGCATATATGCGGTGACCATCCAAGAGTAGAGGCTTGTTCCGTTGAGGTCTTCGGCGATGACCGGACCGCAGGTTCCGACGATAGTTCCGTCGAAACACGCAACAAGCATCGCGAACGAAAGTCCGACCATTATCATGTTCCGGACCTTCGGATCGATATTCTTGTAGGTTATTTGTTCAACTGCCATATGGAGATAGGCGAAATAAACCGTATATTTAATCGTTTACCAATAAACTATTTTGATGTTTATGTTCCTGTTGGATTGTTTTTCAAAAAACTATTAATACGGCTGTACTGAAAATATTTGCATTTCAAATGAGCCAGACATTTATTTTTTGCAAGTAATATCACAAATGTCCCGAAGTCCGGAGAGGGGTCGTCCTTCACACGTACTGATGTTTTAATCTGACTTTTTATGGTTGAAAAATAAAAGTCTTAATCCGTTTATGGTTGATTAGTTACGACCGCCTCTCATTGCGCGGATCGTATTTCTGGACCTCGTCCAAGTGCTTGATCATCTTGTTGACCAACCGCTCGTATGTGTCCAGGTCCTCTGCTGTGAAGTCTGCGAATATCTTTTCGCTGGCCCTCCCCATCACCTCGTCGATGTCCTTCAACACCCTGCGGCCTTTTGCAGTCAGTACGAGGGACCATGTCTTGGAGCTGCTCTCGTTGACGACGTATCCATCGGCCATGAGTTCGTTGACGACCACGGATATACGCGATTTATCGAACGGGAGTATGCGGGCCAGGTCCTTCTGGGACATATGGGGGGCGGCCCCTATCTCGGCTATGAAAGGAACATGGTATCTTTTAATCCCCGTCCCGCGGATCTGCTGCGACAATACGTTACGGAAGCACTTGCCGGCCCTTTCCGGGAAATATATTATGTGTTTCGGGACACTGTATTCACCCACGCGGAACATGCTGGGTTCGGATAGGATGAAGTCATCGTCGCTGTCCGTTTGATCATTATTTATGCGGGCGGACCATCTTCTGATGGTCGTTATGCTGCATCCGACCGTTTCGGCCGTCTCTTTGACGCTTTTTCCCGAGCGCAGGAGATCCAGTGCCGCGGAGACGTCGGCATCGCTGTAACGGAGTCCTTCCGAGGCTGTACCGGTACGGCTGTTGAAGGTGTGGCCACACTCTTTGCAGATGAATTTGCGGACTCTCTCCTCACCTACAAGGTAGGTTCCGTTGCCGACTATGTTCTTCCGACCTTTCTGTCCGCGGAGAGGACAATCCTCCGCAGGACATGCTACGTCATCGAAGTTCTGTCTGCGGCCTCTGATGTCGGTCATCGGATATCCCGCCCTCGTCATCCTGATATTCCAGTATGTCTCCTGGTTGGCAATCCAAGGCCTTGCATATCGCATTCAAGGTGGAGAACCTTATGGCGGATATCTTCCCGGTCTTTATCTTGGAAAGATTGACGTTGGTTATCCCTACTTTCTCCGAAAGTTCGTTGAGGGATATCTTCCTATCCGCCATTATCCTGTCAAGTCTGAGAACTATCGTCATAGGATCACAAGGTCTCGTCCGATTCCTTCTGCAGTTGCGCACCGTATCCGAATATGAGTGCCAGTGAATACAGTACGATCGCCCCTCCGATCTGTACGAAAGGGATGCTTCCGGGGTAGTTCTCCGGATTCAGGACCATGATCCCGACGACCTGTCCCACTATGGATGCCACTGCAGATACGACGGATATCGTGGCCATGTGCACCAGTATGTGGGCGTTGTCGTTCGTGAAGGGGGATTCTCCGTTCTTCATCGTCTTGATCATGCGGTCCAGGAGGTAGGATATGGTGGTGAACGCTGCAAAATCGATCACTGCGGTACCCATGGTGATTATCATCGTATGACGGTCCTGGTCCATGATAGTCGGGTCATCGATCACAAGGAATATGCAGAAAGCCACGATGCTCAAGGCCAGCAACAGTGTGCAGAATATGGTCACCAATATCAGGAATATGTGACCGTAGCCGCATATCTTCCTGAGTTTAGATAGTTCCGGGCTTTCCACGACATTTCCTCCAGAATGTGATGATGTCGATGACATATTAATGAATTACGTTTATATTTTATTGATTAACGATAAAAAATTAATGAAATAGATAAATCATTAAATACAGTGTCCAGTATGGGAGGGATGCTGAGGCAATCAACAGGGGGATAAAATGAAAACAAACATGCCGGCCGGCTGTCATAACGGGGGGTTCGAATGAGTTCGGACTACCCTATAGAATTCGTCGACCTGAGGAAGGAGTACGGTCAGTTCATCGCAGTGGACGGCCTCAACCTTCAGATAAAAAGGAACAGTTTCACAGGACTTCTGGGACCCAACGGTGCCGGAAAGAGCACTTCCCTCAAGATCCTTACGAATCTGATCCATGCCACCTCAGGTCACGCATATCTCAACGGTGCAGATGTCACGACCGATACCAAGAATGCGCTAATGGGCGTCGGAACCGTGGTGGAGACTCCCGAATTCTATCTGTATCTGACTCCGCGCGAGACCTTCAGGTACATCGGAGAGATCTACGGGATGTCCAAGGAATCCATCTCCAGCGAGACGCATGCGATCCTGGAGAAGGTTAAGATGTCCGAGTGGGCCGACAAGAGGCTCGGAACGTTCTCCAAAGGTATGAGGCAGAGGATCGCCCTCGGTCTTTCCCTTATGAACGATCCCCGCATCATAATCCTGGACGAGCCGACATCCGGTCTCGACCCCAGAGGGATGGCGGAGATGAGGGAGATCCTGAAGAATATCAGGAACGACAATCACGACCTCACCATCCTCATGTCCTCGCACATGATGCACGAGGTCACAGACCTTTGCGACAGGGTCGCCATGATCAACCATGGGAAACTCCTGCTGCATGACGATATAGAGCGGGTCATCGGAGGTTCCGACGCACGCACTCTCGTCGTGAAGACGGTGGGTGTACCCGATGAATCCGTGATATCGGCCATCTCCGGTCTCGGGAATGTGAAGTCCGCCTTCCGTTCCGGTAACGAGGTCATAGTCAAGTTCTCAGGGGAGAAAGAGGAGGAGGCCGAACTTTTCAGACAGCTGGCACAGTTGAATGTCGGAGTCTACAGCATCTCCGAGAGCGAGAATGCACTCGAGAACAGGTATCTCGAGCTCATCAAGGAGTCGAGGTGAGGTCCATGGCATACGGTACAAAAGGTCCCGGAAAGACGGGTTATGACGTCCTGGATGATTTCAGGCAGGCTTTCATCGTCATGAGGAACGAGATCACCAAGTATGCGCGCGGGAAGAAGCTGATCATCTTCGCAGTCCTCACCGCATTGATCCTGGCCGTAGTCACGGCCGCCCTGACCATATGGGGGGACGGTCTGGGGGACAACAGCAACAATCTGTCCTACCTGTACATCATGATCATGTCCCTGCTGGTCCTGGTGGCCATAACATTGTTCGCATCCACGGCCCTTGTGTCGGAATTCGAGGAGCGTACCGCACTCATCCTGTTCACCAAACCGATACGGAAGTGGTCCATATTCCTCGGAAAGTTCCTCGCTTCCCTGATCGTCACGGTCGGATTCGTCCTGATCTATTATGCGGTCGTCATCATCCTGTGTCTTATCGGTCCCGGATATGTCGACGGTGCGATATTCGTGTCGCTGGGACTGTCGGTATGCTACACGTTCGGGTGTGCGGGGATCGGTTTCCTGATCAGTTCCGTGATGAAGAAGTCCAGTACGTCGTCTATTCTGACGTTCTTCACACTGGCACTCCTCCTTAACATGGTCCTTTCGGTCATCATGATCGCGGCACACATCGAGGATCCGTGGTTCGTCCTGACATATGCGGCCAACGATATCCTTTATGTCCTGGACCCGATGCAGACCGCACATGCGGCAAGGGCTGCAGCGGTGATGATCGTATGGGGTGTCGCCAGCGCGCTCGTCTCATACTTCCTGTTCAGGAAGAGGGATTTCTGAAACATTTTCGGGAGGGGGCCACCCCTCCTTTTCCTTGTATCATCCGGTATGGCGACGGCCTGCATCGCACCGACCGTCGGTTCCGATTTAAAAGACCATATGGTTCACGCATGATGAGCCAGCGTGTGAAAAATCGAATTGTTTTCCGGCGGGAGTATAATGATCCTCCGCCGGAATAATGGGTTTGCGTTCAGACAACTGGGATCTTTCCGTCCAGCGCAAGGGCGTAGGCCAGATAGATGTTCAACAAGAAGTTCGCCAGAGAAACGATTCCGATGATCCAGTGCCAGTAGTCTCCTCCTATGACGGTGGAAAGTCCGACGGTAAGGAAGATCAAGGCGGTCGTGAGACAGATGAATGTAAGGGTCTCGGGGGTCTTGATCAATGCGGACCATATGAGTGCCATGAGGAAGACTATTCCGAACGTTATGCATTCCCACTCGCCCATTCCGAGTCCGGTGAGGGTCACCGCGGCTCCGACGAGTCCGAATACGATGAATCCGAAATTACTTCCGTTTCTGTATGCTATGTACGATACGACAAGGATCAGTATACCCATCAGGGTGAAGAACTCCCTTGTCGGAACCCCTTCGTCTTTCAGCTGCATGATCGCCAGCGGCAGAGAGACGATGGCGACCAGGAACAGCCCGAAGGCGGTAGGGTCGATCTTGTAGTCAGTTTCTGACATCTTACTTCTTCCTCCAATAAACTGTTTGTAAATGGTTTGGAAACGAGTTGGATGAATTATCTAATCCATGAGTATATAAAGTATGTGTCCAATGAGAAAAAATAGACCTTACTTTATAATCATAATGTAGTTAGACTCGAAAATGTTGGAGGGATTAAGCGACCAACAGTACCCGTTGGCCGTTTATTTTAAATAATATTTGTCTTAATTCCCGGCCTCTTCAACTCGATGGGATTTAACTGTTGGATGGATTATCTGTCCTTTCGGCCACGTATGCCTTGTATCCGGAACCCCATTCCGCAAGGGAGTCCAGTACCGGACGGAGGCTGCTGCCCAATTCCGTGAGGGCGTATTCCACCCGCGGAGGTATCTCTGCGTAGGCCGTCCTTGTGAGGATGCCGTCCGCTTCCAGCTCGCGCAGCTTTTCCGTCAGGACCTTCTGCGATATCCCTCCAACCGACCTCCTCAGTTCCCCGAACCTCCTGGTCCCATCCATAAGGTCGCGGAGGATCAGTACCTTCCATTTATCCCCGATGAGAAGAAGTGTGGTCTCCACGGGGCATGCAGGCAGTTCTCTCATATCCACCACATGGTTTATCTGATATTAATCGGGAGGGCGGGACTCCCCGCCCTCCTCCCTCACTGAGGGAAGAACATGCCGGCGGTCATCCTCAGATAGTTTTCCCCGGAGTATCCGGGATATCTTTCCTTGACCGCATCGGAGAACTCCTCGGCGGACGAGCATCTTGCCGCGATGTCCTTGAGGCCTTCGATATAGGAGATCTTCGTCTGTACGTCGGACCTGTTCTCCGGGCCGTAGTGCGCGGACAGGAACAATTCGAATCCGTCGTCCAGATACTTCTGCAATCCGGCTATGACGGCATCCGCATGCGCAGGTCCTGCAATTATGGAGTGGCAGTCGTGTCCCAGCATGTGCATGTATACCGCCTTCGCATCGGGTATGGTTATTTCGAACGCATCCCCGTTGGGAATTATCGTGAGTCCGATCCCGGCGATCTCGAATTCTCCGCCCTGCAGGTCCTCTCCCGACCCTACGGCCGAAGAGTCGAATTCGGGACCGAATGCCTTAGCGAAGTTTCCTATGAGTGCGGCTCCGCCTCCGGTCGAGTTGTACTTCGCGGCGCTTTCGGTCAGATAGTTCTTCACATCCGGAAGGAAGGAACTTCCTGCGGCATGGTAGGAGACGAGCTTCCCCTCTATCGTCACGTTCTCATCCTCCAGGTAATGTGCCAGCTCTTCGATGTTCCTGCGGAAGGCGGGGAGTTCCACGACCACGCCTCTGCCGTCCTTGTCCAGTATGATGACCCTGTCATCGATGGCGTCCTTGGTGTCGTATACGCGGATGTTCATGTCTCCGCATGCGATCTTCGTAACCTCTCCGTATTCCAACTTCCTCTTCTCACTGTTCATTTCTCGTTCTCCCGGGGAATCGTCCCCTTCGAGATACCACTATCTCTTTCGAATACAAGTATCAAAAAGAAACTAACATGAAACGCAGTTACCTGCACGTTACCGGGTCATTCCACATCGGAGGCGCAGTCTGCATATACTTAATCTCCGTTAACCAGTGGAAGGTGAGTACATGGCTAGACTCGACTACACATACATCGATGCCGGGAAGTACTGCTATCCGGGGACGTCCGTTCCGGTCAACAGGTCCGGTGCCAAGGACATGGACTCTCTCAAAACCGTCGTATCGGAGGAGTTGGCTAAAAAACAGGCCGAGCTCGCCGAGATCGGAGGGCTGGGAGGAAATTACAAACTGGGTCATTTCCAGGCGTTCCACAGGTTCCTCTTCGAGAACGTCTTCGATTGGGCGGGACAGGTCAGGACGGTGGACATATCCGACCCCCGTTTCGTCAAGGCGGACGGGATCGCAGACGAGGCGCAGATGGTTTTCCTGAGGCTGGAGAACGAGGACTACTTCCACGGTCTGGAACAGGAGGACGTCGCCGAGCGCATCTCCTACTACACCAGGGAGATCGACAGGCTGCACCCGTTCGGATACGGGACCAAGGAGACCTTGTTCGTCTACTTCAAGCAGATACTCGGAAGGCTCAGATACAAAGTGGACTACGAGGCCGTATCCGAGGAGGCATGGGAGGAGGCCCGCGCCGCCGGAATGGATGACGACCTTTCCAAGTATGAGGAGATCTACAAGGCGATCATAACCAAGATCCCCCGCGAGAAGAAGAAATGACGATCGGTCCCGGGGCTCCGCCTTTGCGGCCGGCTCCGGACCGATATCATCCATTTTATCAATCCAGATCATTTTAGATGTATATTTCTGTACACGAATACCGTTGACTAGTCATACACCATTATATCCTGTAAGGCATTCCGTCAAGACAGTGTAAGTCAACATTATCGGGGGATAATCGTATGGACGACGACATCAGGATGCGTGTAAAGATGGAACTCCCTTTCCTTGTGAGGGTTCTCGCAAGCGATGCTGTGGAGAAGGCGGTGGAATTCATGGGAAAGTTCGGTGTGAAGCGCCGTGAGGTCAGATACATCATGGCCTTGTGGGGCGGACCGATGACCCAGAAGGAGCTTTGCGAGACCCTTCTTCTCGACAAGGCCAACACCGCGAGGGCCATCGCAGTACTTATCGAGAACGGCCTGGTGCGCAAAGACAAACGCGGGGTCGGCAGATCGTACAAGGTCGCCCTCACACCTAAAGGGATGGAGGTCGCCGATACCATGAACCGGTTCCTCGACCAGAACATAGATGTGATGTGCGCCGATTTCCCGGACGACGTGATGTGCAACGTACTGAACACCATGGAGACCATGTGCACGAACCTCGATGCGGACGGAAGCGTAGCGAACAACATCGACTTCATCAAAGGCATGATGTCGGATCGTCTGGAACAAGGGAGCGGGCCGGACAGCTGAGGGTGTACGATGAAGGCCATAAGGAATTTCCTGGACAAGATCGACCCCGAACTGATGATCCAGGAATCCATGTATGGCTTCGTGATGTCCCTCACTTTCATCACCGCCGCCCAGCTGGGTATATTCCATTACAGCGGCCGTACGGCCCTCATACTGGCCATAATCGGCATGGATTTCGTGTGGGGTTCCATAGACATGTACATCTTCTACAGGATGGATATGATGTCCCTCCATCGGCAGGTCATAACCCTGGGGAAGATGTACGTCTCGGAGGACAGGTCCTCCATGAGGGAGGAGGTCGACAGGGAGCTCGACGGGACCATCTTCGACCTCATGGACGGATCCACCCGCGAGAAGGCCGTGGATCTCGTCATGGGCAGCGAGATAGGAAACTTCGGAGGATACAGGAAGGAGAAGAACAAGTATCTCTTCAACGCGGTGTCCGCCGCCATAATAACGTTCATGACGGCCATACCCGCGGTGGTCTGTCTCCTGTTCATCGGGGACGATACGACGGCGTTCTTCAGTTCCTCGGCAATATCGAGTCTGGCACTTTTCTTCATAGGCTACAGGATGTCCCCCTACAGGAAGAGGTCCATGAAGGCGCTCACAGGTCTGGTGACCACCGCGGCCAGTCTGCTTCTCACGCTTTTCGCCGCATACTTCGGAGGATGATATGTCAGTCTCCGTCCCGATGTCGGTTTAAGTATTCGGACGGGATTATACAGGACATGTCCGTTCATATGCCGACGGTACCCGAGAAGAAGGATAGGAGGGTGGCCTTGGTCGTCGTAGATGCCCAGAACAAGTTCCTTGTCGGGGCTTCGGAGCAGGCGATCCGGGGGAAAGAGGCCCATGTGCCGGTCATCGCAGAGGCCGTAAGGATGTTCCATGAGGCCGGACGCCCGGTGGTATTCGTCCTGTATGACGGGGTAACCCATTACATGGACAGGAACACTGCGGAAGGGGATGCCATATTCGAGGGAATCGATGCCCGTCCCGACGACATATACGTCCACAAATACCACATGAACTCCTTCAGGAATACATGTCTGGAGGACGTCGTCAAGGAGGCGGGATGCGACAGCGTCCTTCTATGCGGTATGTATACGGATTTCTGCGTCATGTCCACCTATTGGTCGGCCATTGACCACGGATTGACGGCCTTCCTGCTCAAAGGTGCACTCATAGCCACGGAAGAGAAGGTCAACGAGATGTATTCGGAGCTCTGCAAGACGTTCGACATGGAAGAGGTGGAGGATAATCTCCGTAATGTGAAGACGGTCCCGTGTCCCAAGGACCCGATGGACGACCGAGGCGGATACTGCCGATGTGCCAGACTTTATCTGCAGGCCGTCAAGGACAAGGAGTCCAAGAGGGAGGTCGGACTGATGGAGAAGGCAGGCGGGACAGATCTCGTCGTCGTGAACCATTTGCCGAAGGACGAGATAGCCAGAACCGAGATCGACGAAGACGGGAGGTTCATCGTCAAGGTGCTTCCGCAGGAGCTGAGGAACAAGGAGACCCTCATCCATGAGACCGTCCACATCCTCCAGTGCATCGATCCCAAGCGCCCTAAGAAGGAGAAGGAGATCTCAAAGAGTCTACTACAAACAAAGACCTGAGGGCCCTGAACGAGGCGTTGGTGGAAGCGGAATCCCTCTCCCGCGTTGATAAGCCCAGCATCGATCAGAACGGATACTACGAGTATCTAAGAGGTATTGGGGAACCGTACGATCTGAAGGAACAGGACCACGAACTCCTAAGGAGCCCGGAGACCGTCAGGAAAGGGTCGTATCAGAAAGACACCTTCGACAGGTTCGACGATACCAACATCAAAGAGCTCTCCCTGGACGGCAGTGCGAAGGCGATCGACACGAAAAATAGAATAATGCCGAAAAAGGATTCCAAAGGAGGTGAAAGAAAATGAGCATACCTCTGAAAGCGATCGAAGAGATAGAAAGGCACGACCGCGAGAGATTCGAGAGACTGGGTCTCACCAAGGATGAGGCCAGCATCTTCACGATGATCCACATAGACCCCCGCGGGAATCTGATGCTCAGATGGACGATAGGCCACAACAAGACCCCGGAGGATTTCGTGCGGACCATCAACTCCGGTCTGCGGAAGATCGTAGAGGCCGGGGAGGACGAAATCTTTACCGACTGCATAGCGGAACTCCACGAAGACGCCGTCTACATGAAACGCATAGGCGGAGGCCGTCCCGCAGTATTCCCGCTGGACGAGGACGAATGGGAGGAGGGCGACTACGAATACTGTCCGGAGGACGAACTGTTCCACAGGAGGAAGGACAGGTCCGGGCTTTAAGGCACGCATCGTCCAATTCTTGTGCCGTGCTCCGGACCCCCTACCACCTTCCGCCCTCCTCGGTCAACCGGAGTTGGAAAAAATGGAAAACGAAAAAATTGCAGCCATCCTCGCGTTCGCGAAGAAGAACGGCTGCGTGAAGACCAGCAGCTTCAACGTCCACCTGAGCGATCTGGGCATCTACGGCGACAACCGCGGGGGGACCCTGGACTGCCTGACCTAGCTCGGGTACATCGAGAGGACCAAGCCCTCCGGGGTGGTCTACCTGTGGAAGATCATGCCTGCCGGCGAGGATTTTCTGAAGAGGACGGAGGCGAAGGCATGAGGGCGGCCGCCGCGGAATGTGGCAACTGTTTTGAATCCCCGATGTGTAAAGGATGCACATCGACTGTAAAGGGAGGTGAGAAAGGAATGGCAAGCGAATGGGAGGAACTGGAGAAGCTCTCCAAGGACGAGCTCATCATCGAGCTCATGAGAGAGCGTTGGGCGCATCGTAACATCAATCAGCGCCTGCGGATGATTATCGACTACGACTATCCGGACTCCAACGAGATCCCGTGCGTGGTCGAGGAGGACGACTATTCGTCTCCCGGATATGAGACGACCGACACATGGGCGAAGAAGATCGTTCTTTATGCGAAGTCTCGTTGCACAGATGAGTTCGGGCCGGACGGTGTGTTCGATTACGGCCTCAACTGGGATCAGGCCGAACAAGCATTCGAAGAGCTTGTGACCGAAGGAAAACTGGACTGGCCCAGTTCGGATCCCCGTAGCGGACGTTTTAGCGGCATAGCCGGGTTGTATGCCGACGAGGTGGCCGCCATGGATCCCGAGGAGCGCGAGAAAAGAATGCGCGCGGAGAGGGGCGGTTCCGATGGCCAAGCATAAAACCCTCATCAGGGCACTATCGACGATCCCAAGAAATTCCGCCGGCCTTGGTCCATCACGCCGCCAGGACCGAAGCCACCGGCAACGTTATTGTCAGGATCCGGAAGCAGTTCCCCAATTCAGACGGTAATTCCAAGAGGCCCGAAGAGGGGAGCGTTTTCGAAGGTGACGAGGTCGAGATCCAATCACGTAAGGTCACGGTTAACAGGTCGGACGGGAAAAGTGCCAGAGACAGGGCGACCGCCAGCATGGGCGTATGGTTTTTCGGAAAATTGAGGAGGAGGCTCTGATGACGGGAATCGCTGGCGATTCCCGGGCCCAGCCCATGTCCGCCTTCACCTGCGGCCACTACGTGACGGTCCTTTTCGGTTCCGGCGAGGGGACGCATCGATGGCCCGTCCGTTCGCATCCATCCGCGAGATCGCCGACATGATGGGGCACAGCTCGATAGAGCAGACCCTGCGCTATATCGGAGTGGATATGGACGATATGACGGATGCAATGAGGAGCTTCATTCTGTGAATGGCTCCCAAAACACGAAAGGAGTTTGATAATTTGGAAAAATTAATTGGAAAAAAGAACGAGCCAGCATTTGATGTGGGGCTACCCGGATTTGAACCGGGGTCAATGGCTCCCAAAGCCACAAGTATACCAAGCTAGCCCATAGCCCCTTGTTTCTCCGCTTAATGCCTGTTTCTATTTAGATTATAGCATCAGATACGGCATCAGCGGAGGATGCGGCCTTCCCCTCAGATGAATCCGCGGTTACGGAGTTCCTCCACCAGCATGCGGGTGGCCACCCCTCTGTGGGAGATGACGTTCTTCTCCTCCACAGGTATTTCGGCGAAGGAATGTTCTCCGTCGGGGCTGAAGATGGGGTCGTATCCGAATCCCCCGTCCCCTCTGGCACTGTCGAGTATTACCCCGGGACATTTCCCGGTCACGATGACCGTCTCGTCCCCTATCCTGCATCCGATGCAGCATTTGAAGACGGCGGCCCTGTCGTCCACGCCCTCCATCAGTTTGAGTATCCCTTCATTCCCTATGGTCTTCTGGCCGTAGGCGGAATATACTCCGGGGAATCCCTTGAGGGCGTCGACGAACAATCCCGAATCGTCGATCATGAAATCCCTGAGACCCTCGGCGTACATCGACTTGAGCCCTTTATCGACGACCTCCTCGAGATATGCGGTCTGGACCTCGTCGTATTCGCGGTTGACGTGCTCCATCTCTATGCCGTATCCCCCGAGGGCTTCCTGGTACTCCCTTACCTTTCCGGGGTTGTGGGTTATGACCTTGAGTTTCATGTGTATCTTCCCCTGTCCTTGATCTCCTGCACCTTGTCCATGACCTGGTCCGGGCAGGTCTTGGTCTCGCAGTACGATCCTATGAGTTCCTTATAGGCCTCTCCTAACTTGGGGTGGGCTGACGAGAACGCCCTCTCCAACAGGCGTATATCCACGCCCATGTCCTCGGTCTCCACGAGGGATGCCCCCATCGAGAAGTCTATGATGCAGATCCTGCCGTCTCCGGCGATGATCATGTTGGATGTTGTGAGGTCCCCGTGGGCGATCCCGGCATTGTGCATCATCGCTATGTTCCTGCCGATCTCACGGCATATCCGGGAGGCGTCCTCCGGATGTTCGTCCAGATAGTGTTTCACGGTCTCCCCGCCCACGTCCTCCATGACGAGGGTGCCGGTCTCGGTGTCCGCATAATATATGACCGGGGTGCGGATCCCTGCGCGTCTCGCCTCCCTGACGAGACGGGCCTCCGAGCGGATCCTCTGGTTGCGGATCTTCCTGTCCAGCTCGGGTATGCGGTACCCTTTGGGCGACCTGACCTTGGCTATCGCACTTCTCCCGAGGAACGTGGTCCTGTAGACGCTCCCTTCGGCACCTTTCGCGATCTCGGTCATGCCGTCCGTATCCATATGCGTCGGCCATGTGTTATTCGTAATTCAAACATTCGCTCCGACGGGCCTGTATGTCTGGACATACTTTAATCAACAAGTGCAACATAATACGAGTGTGAACCGCATACCCACAGGCTGCAAATCATTGGATTCCCTCTTAGGCGGAGGGATCGAGGCAGGCAGCGTCACGCTTTTCTACGGCGAGGCGGGATGCGGAAAGACGAACATCTGTCTGCAGATGGCCTACAACGTCATCAGGGACGGGAAGAAGGTGGCCTTCGTGGATACGGAGGGGCTGTCCTACGACCGCATACACCAGATATTCAAAGACGACCTCCTCGTCAACAACCTTCTGGTTTTCCAGGTACACAGCTTCCTCGAGCAGGCGGACCGTGTGGAACAGATATCCAAGATCGCAAGGAACGGTCTGCTGGGTCTTATCGTGGTAGACTCCATGACCATGTTCTATCGTCTGAATTACGACAATCAGGAGATGAAGAACAGCTTCATCAGGCAGACCGAGACCCTTCTCAACATAGCCAGGGAGTATGAGGTGCCCGTCCTCATAACGTCGCAGGTCTACACCAATATCACTACTGGCTCGATAGAGTTCCTAGGCGGTCATGCCATGCATCACAATGCCAAGACGATCATAAGGATCGACCTTCGCGGTAACGGGGTGAGGACGGCCGTCATAAAGAAACACCGCAGTCTCCCCGAGGGCAGGACGGCCATGTTCCGCATAACCGCCGACGGTGTCCGCGACATGTGAATCCGGGATGCTGGTACATCCGTCCCGTTGAAAAAATGGAATGGCCCGGGGGATTTCCTCGCCGGGCCGGGATGTTTTCAGACTTCCCTGTTGATGGCGTAGTCGGCCAGGGAGAGCATGAACTCCTTGTCCTCGCTCTCGGGCAGGATGTCCAGGTAGCTCTTGGCGGAGGCGATCTTGTCCTCGGCGGCCTTCTTGTTGTAGTCGATGGCACCGATCTCCTTCATGATCTCCATCCCTTCCCTGACCTCGTCCTCCGTCGCATCCATGTTCCCGAGGACGGACTTGAACTTGGCGAGTTTCTTCTCGTCCTTCAGGTGTTCGAGGGTGTAGGTGACCATGAGAGTGCACTTACCCTTCCTGAGGTCGTTTCCGACCGATTTTCCGGTCTTGGACGAGTCTCCCGCTATGCCGAGGTAGTCGTCGTACATCTGGAATCCGAGTCCCATGTCGAGGGCGAACTTGTTGATGGCCTCGACGGTCTTGGCGTCCGCACCTCCGCAGAGGGCGCCTCCTGCGGCGGCGGCCGCGAAGAGCACGCTGGTCTTCAGGAGGATGGTCTCGGTGTAGACCTCTTCGGACACGAGCTGGTGCTCGTTGCAGACGTCCATCTCCTGTCCCCTTGCAAGGTCCCAGACGGCCTTCGTGACGTATCTGAGGACCTCCCTCATGGCATCTGCGGGGATGTCGAGGTCGGCGATGATCTGGAACGCCTTGGCGAAGAGGGCGTCTCCGGCCAGGATGGCGGTGGGCTCGTCGTATGCGACGTGGATGGTCTTCATCCCGCGCCTCATGTCGTCCCCGTCCATGACGTCGTCGTGTATCAGGGTGAAATTGTGGATGTACTCTATGGCGACGGCGAGGGGCATGGCCTTGCTCTTGTCTCCGCCGACCGCTCCGCATGCGGCGAGTACGATGGCGGGACGCATCCTCTTCCCTCCGGCGTAGGGGTATTGTCTCGATGCCTCGATGAGCCTCATGGGCTCCTCGTCGGGTATGTAGCTCTTTATGGGTCCGTCCACTTCCGCGGAAGTCTTCTTCAGATACTGTTTTGCGTCCATCTCATTCCCTCCATCCAATCTCTGGTCTCTCCTAGAACGATATACCTCGCCTTCGCAAGGTCCTTGATGTTGGCGGAGCCGGTCAGCATCATGGCGACCTTCAGCTCCTCCTTGAATAATGAAAGTTTCTTCTTGACCGCCTCGGCGGACTCGGTGGCCTCCCTGAGCACCGCATGTGCACATCCTGCGGCCGCGGCGCCCATGGCTATGGCCGATGCGACATGGGTCCCGTCGAGGATGCCTCCCGAAGCTATGAGCGGGAGCTTGCTGCATTTGGCCTCCTGCAGGGACACCGGTGCAGGTATCCCCCAATCGAAGAACGTGTTCCCCATCTCGGTCTGTACGTCGTCTCCGATGGCGGATGCCCTGTACATCTCGACCGCGGCGAAGCTAGTTCCTCCCATGCCGGCCACGTCGATACCGTGGATCCCGATGCCTTTCAACCGTTCCGCGGTGTATGCGTCGATGCCGGCGCCGGTCTCCTTGACGATAAGGGGGTACTCCCTCGCTAATCCGCGGATGGCGTCCCTTATGCCCTTGCCGTTCCTGTCGCCTTCCGGCTGGACGACCTCCTGGAGGAAGTTCAGGTGGATGGCGACGTAGTCCGCATCGATCAGGTCCTTGGCCTGACCGACCATCTCGGGCGAGAACATGTCCTTGCTCTTCTGCCTTACCAGCTGCGGTGCACCGATGTTGCCGATGACCAGCGGGACGTCGTAGTCCTTGATCACACTGTAGCTGTCGGGGTCTACGCCGGTGACCCCCGCACGCTCGCTTCCGACCCCCATTCCGATACCGAGTTCGGAACACGCCTTCGCAATGTTCTCGTTGATCTTCTTGGCCCCGGGGAATCCTCCGGTTATGGCCGTGACGATGAGGGGGAACTCGAGCTTCTTCCCCAGGACGTCCGCGGTCATGTCGATGTCGTCCATGTCGATCTCCGGCATGGCGTTGTGCATGAGCCTTATGTCGTCCCAGTAGCAGTTGTCGGGAGCGATCCTCTCCGTGAGGCAGATGTCTATGTGTTCCGCCTTCCTTCCTCTTATTCCGGTCATTCCATTCCCCCTTTGGCTACGGTACATGTAACTGTTTCGCCTTTTAATAATGAGTACAGGCGGTTGGGTGCGTTACCGTTGACGAGGTAGCAACGCCTGTTACGGTCGGTCATGCGGAGCATGGCCTCCATCTTGGAGTGGACGCCTCCGGTGACGTCGGCCACCGTTATGTCCGTCAAGGCCTCGTCGAGCTTCTTCCTGGTGACCTCCCCGATGAGCCTCGCCTTCTTATCCGTCTTCGGATCCGCGGTGTAGAGTCCGTCTATGTCGGATACGAAGACGACCTTCTCCGGATCGAACATCCTGCAGAGGACCTCCATGCACTGGTCGCCGGATACGATGGCGAAACCCTTCTTCCTGTCAGGTACGACATCCCCGAACATGACGGGCATGATACCGAGGTCCGCAAGACGCCTTATAGGTTCCTCGTTGTCGACGATGAGCTTCCCGTCCTCCATCACGAAACACGATCCCGGGGCCACGGATACCGCGGGGATCCCCTGGGCGAGGAGTTCCTCGACGACCATGGACGACAATTCCCTGGTATCGCACATGATGCGGGCGGCGGCGGGTATCTGTCCGTCGTCGACGTGTCCGTCCTGTATGGCGTACTTTTTGGCGATCACGTGCCCGAAAGAACCCGCGCCGTGGACGACCATTACATCCTGTCCGGAGCGACGTATCTCGTCGGCCAGCCTGGAGACCGTCTCCTTGTTGAATTTGTGATACTCGGACTTGTCGGTTATGACGCTTCCGCCGAGCTTGATCAGTATCATCGGGGCGGGCTATACCGTTTATAATTAAAATAATAGGGATGGGGCGGTGGCCGTCCAGATAAATCCGAGAATAGCGTCGCCCACAGAATGAATTGAAAAAGTGGTAGACAGCGTGTCTGCTTTCCCGTACACTTGCGCAATACAGTACGCGACAGATACGCGAGCGGGCTTAACTTCCGGGTTCGAGATGGGACCGGGTGAACCCCGCTGCTATGGCCGTCTGACCAAACCTCTACATATCGTCATTGTATATAAAACTATCTGATAAAGGGTTAGATCCCGGCCCGAAGGCCGGAAAAGATGTTCACTGAGGCTTCTTGATATCGGCTTCGCCGCTGTCGAGGAAGTCGTTCCAGAGTTTGAGGGTCTCCTGGGCCTCATCCTCGTCCATGACCTCTATTGCGAATCCGGCGTGGACGACGACCCATTGGCCGACTTCGGCGTCGACCATGGAGACGTTGGCGGTCTTCTTCGATCCGCCGAAGTCGATGTATGCATCGTCTCCGTCGATCGCCACTATCTTGCCGGGAATAGCTAGACACATGCCTATCACTCCGACATTATCTTGATGATGGCCTCGGCAGGTTGGCCATCCGTTTCTTCCAGTGCGGCGATGGCCTTGTCCCTGTCGCAGTTGGTCTGGGACATGACGAGTTCGATATCCTCGTTGGGGAACGAAGGTCCTGCGGACACACCTCCTGCCGATCCGGGTGCCATCTCGGTCTCCGTTCCGGAGACCTGGTAGCTCTTGCTTCCTTTCACGTCGACACAGACGACTTCTGCATTGGTTATGACGATGTCTTTGTCCTTGGTCCTGATTATGACCTCGGTCACACCCTCTATGTTGTTCTGCTTGATTCCCATCGAACGCATTGCACGTTGCATCTGACGAGGGTTCACTCCCCTCATTCCGCCTGCCATAATGGTGCTTCGATGGCATTCATTGATATTAACGATTGGGTCCTTTCAAAGGAATGTTAATATCGTCCTCCCGTGATGACGGGTTGTGATGTCAGCAAAGAACCTGTTCGCGGACGAACCTGCGGTCCATGACGCCTTTTTCGCGGTATGGAACAAGATAAGGTCCATCTATACCGAGGCCGAATTGGAGGTCTTCGAGGAGACAGTGGTCATAAAAGACAACAACAGGCCCTTCTGCTGGATATGGGCCCCCGCCCCGGGGAACGATACCTATGGGGACTGTCCAATAGTCGTCTCATTCGGTCTCGATTACAAGGTCCAGCCGCACAGGCTGTGCAGGTGCGTACAGGCCGCACCCGACCGCTGGATGTACCATTGCGGTATAGAGAAGGGTCTGGGTCTTTGCGATACGGTACTGAGTCTCATCGACCGGGCCCATAAGGACAAGGTCGACGAGACTTCCTGACCTTCAGAGATTTTTCCTTATTTCTGCGATCAGGGAATCATAGACGTCCTTCGCCTTGGATGGGTCGGATATCCCTCCCTGTGCGAAGTCGGGTTTTCCGCCGCCCCTTCCGCCGAACATCCCCAATACGGCAGGGAGGGCCTTCTTGCAATCCAACTTGGATGTACCGGAGGCGAGGATCACGGACACCGTGTCCGATACCGACACGAACGCGGCGACCCCGCCCTTGGATTTGAAGCCCTCCGCCGCATCGGTGAGGGTCTTCCTATCCGCATCGGCGAACATGCCGCAGTAGACATCCGTTCCTCCGATGTTCTCCGGGACCATCTCCCTGATCTGCTGTTTGGCCGCCGCCTTTCTGGCCTCCGCGGCAAGTGCCAGATCGCGTTTCATATTGGCCACGGTCCTGACGATGTCCTCCGGTTTGCTTCCGGTCTCGTCGATGATCTGCAGACATGTATTGGCCAGGGCCATGGCCGCATCCTGTGCGGCGCTACCGACCTTGAAGTGGATAGCGATACCGTCCTTCCCTGCGGAGACCTTCCTGTCCACGAACAGCATGCCGAGTTCGCCGGTCTCCATGACATGGATCCCGCTGCAGGCCGAGAGGTCTATGTCGCCGATCGACACGACCGTGATCTCCTCGTCCTCCGCTATCCTATCCAGTTTTATCCTGACGTTCTCGAGTTCCGGGTCGTCCCTGCTCATCACGGTCTTCCTGACCGGCAGGTTGTCGCGGATCGCCTTGTTGGCGAATTCCAAGGCTGCTCCGATCTTTTCCCACGGCACGTCGTGGTTCACGATAACATACTTTTCTTCCGGACCTATGAAGATCTTCGTGATGGTCAGCTCCGGATCCTGTCTTTTCAGGGAGCAGAACAGGAGGTGTTCCCCGGTGTGTCCCATCATCAGGTCGAAACGCCTGTCCCAGTCGACACTGCACCAAACGCGCATTCCCGGTTTGAAATCGTTGCCTGGCACTTTGTGGATTATCTCCTTCCCCTTGTAGGAGACGTCGGTGACGGGCATGCCGTTCATCGTCCCGGTGTCGCATACCTGTCCTCCCCCTCCGGGGTAGAATGCGGTGCAGTCCAATACGACCATGTCACCATCCACCGAAACTATGCCCGCCTCGAACTCCGACATGTATCCGTCGTGTCTGAATACCTCGTCAGCCATTGCTATCGTCCTTGTGAACGGTATCCCGATATTATATTTTGAGTGCCGGGTGATGGGGTCTATGCGAATGGACAGATGCGGCCGCAAGGCCTTCCGGTCTGTTCAAACGTCTATCATATCCAGCGAACCATTAAATGTTGCCGACAGGATATGGGTTGTTAACCACATCCGTTTAGGATCGGTCATAGGAAGGATGCAAAATGGGAGACCTGAAGGATTTCGACGAACTGGATAAGCGCATAATAGAGATGATGTGCAACTCCAGCCAAGGTTCCTACAGGCAGCTCGCCAAACAGATGGGCGTCCACCCTACGACCCTCATACAGCGCGTCAAGACCCTGGAGGCGAAAGGGGTCATCAAGGGTTACCGTGCCAAGGTGGACTATGTCGCCATGGGATACGATTACAACGGTCTCGTCCAGGTGTATACTGACAACATAGAGAGCGTGGAGAAGGAGCTCGTCAACATCCCCGAGGTCGCGGCGGTATACGATGTGACCGGGGAGGCCGACGTCGTGGTCTACCTGTGCTGTCTCGACAGGGACGAGTTCTCCGCAGCGGTCAAGAGGATCAACAACCTTCCCGGCGTCGTGAAGACCAATACCTCCGTCATACTGAACATCGTCAAGCCCGAGAGCGATTTCATCCCCAAGATGGTGGACGGCGGTCAGTAAGCCCCCATATATAACGCGCGTGCGTCCGCGTGCCATTTTTAAATATGAATTGAGCATAGCCGAGACCCAGTTATAACAATTGAGGCACCTCAATGAGAAGAACGAACACTTGCGGAGAACTCAGGTCCTCCGACATCGGAAAAAAGGTCTGTCTCGAAGGATGGGTAAGGTTCTCCAGGGACCACGGAGGGGTCGCTTTCATCGACCTTGCCGACAGGTACGGCATAACCCAGGTCGTATTCGATCCGGAGGATCTTCCCGCAGGGGCGGACAGCGAAGGGATCCAGAAGACCATGGCCACGTTCTCGCGCGAATCCTGTGTGCTCATAGAGGGTACCGTGAGGGCGAGGGTCGAGGGCACGGCCGTGGAGACCAACCCGACCGGGGAGATAGAAGTACTCATCACGCATGCGGAACTGCTTTCCAAATCCAAGCTTCCGCCTTTCGAGATCGGGGATCAGAAGGAAGGAGTCCTTCCGGACGAGGACACCCGTATGAAATACAGGTATCTCGACCTCCGCAGGACCGATATGATCCGCACCATGGAGTTCAGGAGCAAACTGGTCCACCTGGCCCGTGTCTACTTGGAGTCCAAAGGGTTCCTGGAGATCGAGACCCCCATCCTCGGGAGGTCCACCCCCGAGGGTGCCAGGGACTATATCATCCCCTCCCGTGTACATCCCGGTACCTTCTATGCCCTCCCCCAGTCCCCCCAGCAGTTCAAACAGATGCTGATGGTGGGCGGAATGGACCGCTACTACCAGGTGGCCAGATGTTTCCGTGACGAGGACTCCCGTAAGGACAGGCAGCCCGAGTTCACCCAGCTGGATATCGAGATGTCATTCGTCGACAGCAAGGATATCCAGGATATGATCGAGGGAATGGTCGCCTATATGTGGAAGGGACTCTACGGCACCGAGCTGAAGACACCCTTCCCGCACATCGGATACCGCGATGCCATGGAGAGGTTCGGATCCGACAAGCCTGACATGAGGTACGGACTCGAGTTCGTCAAGCTCACCGACGTCGTCAGGGACGTCCCGTACAAGATCTTCCAGAGCATCCTCGCCGAGAACGGCATCGTGGCCGGTATCTGCATAAAGAAGGAGATGGGAGAGGTCGGAAGGAACGAGGTCGACCGTTATATCCAGTATGCGAAGAAAGTGGGGCTGGGAGGCCTCACCTGGATGAGGTGCGAGAACGGTGTCCTCACCAGCAACATCACCAAATACTTCACCCCCGAGATCCTCGAGAACATAAAGAAGACCATGGGTGCGGAGGAGGGCGACCTCGTCTTCCTCATAGCCGGACCGTGGAAGGCCACGTACGAGGGCGGAGGGTTCCTCAGGAAGAAGATCGCAGAGGATCTGGGTCTCGTCCCCGAGAACGAGTTCATGTTCTTCTGGATGGATCAGAACCCCATGTTCGAGATCGATCCCGTATCCGGCAAGCGCGATGCGTTCCATCACCCGTTCGTCCTGCCTACCGGCGACCTCGACGACCCCGAGTGCGGCGGAGCCTGCTTCGACCTGTGTCTTAACGGGAACGAGCTCGGGTCCGGTTCCGAGCGTATCCACGATGCGGAGACCCAGATCGAGGTGTTCCATAAGCTCGGTCTCTCCGATGAGAAGATCCAGGCCAGGTTCGATTATTTTGTCGAGGCCCTGTCCTACGGCGCCCCTCCCCACGGAGGTATCGCCATCGGTATCGACAGGCTGGTCGCCATCCTCCTCAACAAGGATACGATCAGAGAGGTCATCGCCTTCCCGAAGAACAAGAAGGCGGTATCGTTGCTCGACGGATCCCCGTCGCCCGTGGACGATGAGAAGCTCCAGGAGCTGCAGATCATCTCTCTTGCCGGTGACGACCTCGACATATCGGATGCCGAAGAGTTCAACCCCGACAACCTTTGAAACAAAAGACCCAGAGGTGTCCGTCGGACACCTCTGCGGCAATTCCGCATACCTTCAGGATCATTTCTTCTTGCTGTCTTGAAGGGCTTCGGATATCCTGTCTTTCAGAATGTATGTGATGTCCGGGTGCATCCCGACCTCGTCCGCATACATCATGCGGATGGTCCTGCCGCCGACGTCCATGTCTTTCTCCTTCCGGCCGACGAGCCCGAGTATACGGGGTATGGTCTCTTCGGTATGTCTTCCCGGAGATACGAACATGGGTATGACCAGGATGTCGCGTCCAGACTTCAGGAGGTTCTCGGTCGCATTCTTGATGTCCGGCATCTGATGTCTTTCGTATGCGATGGACACCTCGTATCCTCTCTCCCTCAGGTATTCGGCATCCCTCTCTTCATATTGTATGTCGGAGGAATCCTTCTTGCCGTGGAATATGAGGAGGACGGAGGTATTGCGCGGAGATGCGTCATGGGAGTCGCATATCTGTACGAGGATGGTCCTCATCTTCTGATGATCGCCGAATGTGCCAGTCAGTACTACCTGTGCACTTTTCCCTCCGTATCTCACCGTCCCAAAGGTCTTTTCCGTACAGAGCCCCAGTTCTGCTCTGATCTTTTCTGCCGCAGAGGATCTGGGTGATAAAAGGAAGGGGACCGCCACGATCATTTCGACGTCTTCATCCAGCAATCCGTGGACCGCATCTTCGATACTGGGGCCGTGATGCAGGTATGCGGTCCTGACATCGTATCCGGTCTGTTCATGTATGCGTTTGGAGTGCAGGGTTGCGGGATCTCCGGCGTTCGGCATTTCCGTTCCGTATGCTATCAGCAGGACGGCGGTCTTCATAAGGGTGCGAACGCGGGTACCCGTTATTAAATGGATTGATGCCCCGGGTCTTCATCCCGGGGCAAGGTTTTCAGAGTCTCGATTCGACGATCTTTCTGACCGCGTCGACTATGTCGGACGAGGAGTACTTGCCTCCGGTACTCTTCATCACGAATCCTATCGCGCTGTTCGCGGCCTTCTTGTTACCTTTGCCGTAGTCGCTGACTATCTGCGGGTTCTCGTCCAAGTATGCGGATATGATCTTGTCGAGGTCCTCCGCTCCTGCGGCCGCCGCCTCTACATCCTCTCCGGTCATGACGCTCTTGAGTTCTATTCCGCACTCGGTGTCGGTGATGGTCCCGTCGGAGAACTTCCCTATGACGGCGAGGACTTCTTCGATGTCGCCGTTCCTCTCGTCGAATCTCTTCCAGTTGGCGGTGACCGGGCCGCAGACCCATTTGACCGCATTAGGCGTACCGTATGCCTCCGCGACCCTCTCGAAGAACTGTGCCAGATCCACGGATGTGGAGACCAGCTGCTTCGCCTTCTTTCCGTCGATCCCGTATTGGGCCGACAGTCTCTGGGTCATCTTGGCGGGGGATTCCTTGATCGTGATGGATCTGGCAAGCTCCCCGATATGGAATATTCCGAGGTCTGGCTCGTCGATGTATCCGTAGTCCGCCTCGAACTCCTTCTTCCTGGCACCGTAGGTGATGCCTCTGGTCTCGTCGAAGGCACGGGTCTCCCTCTCGATCTTCCCGCCTGCCTTCAGGACTTTGATCTGCCTGATCATCTCATAGCGCAGGGCGGTCTCGGCGTTCTTCAGACCGGTGACGTTCTTGACCTCGCACCTCTCCTTGCCGACGGAGATGTTGCAGTCGCAGCGGATGCTCCTCTCCCCGTTCTCGGGGAGGTCGATGGTGTGCTTGATGTCCGCTATCAGCTGTGCCAGGAACTCCCTTGCCTCTTCGGGTGTGGCGAGGTCCGGCTCGGTGACGATCTCCGCCAGGGGTATGCCCGAACGGTTGTAGTCGACGAGTGACGACATATCCGACGTCCTCTTCGTCTTTCCCGGGTCCTCCTCGAGATGGATCCTGGTGATCCTTATGGGTTTCTTGCCGTTCAGATATACGACCCCTCCCTCTCCGATGGGGTGGTCGTATTGGGTTATCTGTACGCTTTTGCTCATGTCGGGATAGAAGTATGTCTTCCTGGAGAACCAGGTGGTGTCGGTTATCTTGCATCCGAGCATCTTGGCCAGCATTATCCCGTACACGAGGACCTGCTTGTTGAGGACGGGTCTGGATCCCGGCATTCCCAGACACACGGGGCACACATGGGTGTTGGGTGCGGGTGCATCCGTGGTGGGGCAGGAGCAGAACATCTTGGACTTCGTGGGGAGCTGTACATGTATCTCCAATCCGATCTTCATGCCTTCACCTCCGCATGTCTTACATCGAACTGCTTATCCCATTCCTCTGCCATGGTAAGGAGCTGGTCCTCGTTCCAGTGGTCCGTCACGAACTGCATACCTATCGGCATGCCGTTTCCGTCGTATCCGCAGGGACAGTTGAGATGAGGGGTCCCTGCCAGGTTGGGCGGGACGGTCAGGAAGTCGGCCTTATAGTTCTCCACCGGACTCATGGCCGAGATGTCCTCGAATCTGGGGGATACGAAAGGCATGGTGGGGGTGAGGACCGCATCATGGTCCTTGAACTGGGTCTTGTAGGCGTCGATGACGCCCAACCTCACCTGGAGGGCCTTGGCGTAATACCTGTCGCGGAACCCTTCCATCCTGGTATATGTCCCGAGCAGTATCCTCCTCTTCGCCTCGTCCCCGAAGTACTCCGTCCTGAAGCTGGTGAAGTATTCGTCGAATCCCAGGGTGAGGTCCCCGTCCTGATGCCCGTACCTCATCCCGCAGTACCTGGCCAGATTGGTGGACGCTTCGGAGGTGGCGAGTATGTAGTACGCGGGCATGGCATATTTCAGATAGGGCATGTCCACGTATTCCACGTCGATTCCCATGCCCTTCAATCTCTCGAGGGCGTCTTCGAACGCCCTCAGGACGTCATCGGATATCCCCTCGACGGCTTCCTTGGGTACGGCCACGGAGGTCATCTTCCTATGTTCCAGTTTCAGATCCGGCTGTGCGCACGAGGTCGGGTCCTTGGGGTCCCTGCCGGATATGACGGGCAGGTATTCGGACAGTTTGTGCGGGTCCATGGCCAACAGTCCGATCTTATCCAGGGAGTTCCCGTAATCGATGAGGCCGTATCTGGAGACCCTTCCGTATGTCGGCACTATCCCATAGGTGCCGCAGAAACTGGCCGGGCAGCATACGGATCCTCCGGTGGAGACTCCGAGGGATACATGGTCCTCGAGGACGGCGGCCGCACACGCCGATCCCCCGGAAGACCCTCCGCAGGACCTGTCGAGGTCGAACGGGTTCTTGGGGACTTCGAAAGCGGAATTCGCCGAGAAGGTACCGAAACCGAACTCGTCCATATTGGTCTTCCCGACGAGTTTTCCTCCGGCCGCCTTCATCTTGGCTATGGCGGTGGCGTCGAATACGGGACGGTATCCTTCGAGGATCTTCGAACCTGCGCACGTCTCGAATCCTATCGATGTCAGGTTGTCCTTCGCGGAGAACAGGAACTTCGTATCGTCGGTCCATTCCCCGCCGAAGTCGTGGAACATGCCGTAGACGGAGTTGATCTCCTTGAGTCTGGAGAGGGTGTCCTTGTCGCTCATACCAGCTTCGGCCCCCTTATGTAACCTTCATAGGTCTTCATGTCCTTCAGAAGCTCCGCGGGGTCTATGTCCTGTCCCGGGACGTCTTCCCTGAGCACGTCCGAGACCTCTATCGGGTTGACGCCGATACCTTCGTGGTCCGGCGCCTCGTCGAGGACCTTGAAATAATCCAGGATATCGGCGAGGTCTTTGCTGTACCTCTCCAGTTCATCATCTGTAAGTTTTATGTGCGCTGTCCTGGCGACACGTGCGACGACATCTCTGTCCATGTTGAAGACCTGCGCACCCATCGGTCGCACATATTATATTATTTACTGAAAAGGGAGTGGGACAGGGGGAATCCTCCCCCATGTCACATACTGATGCCGGTATGGTCTTCAAGCTACTGCTATCTCGTCCTTCTCGTTGTAGAAGACGAGGCCGTAGAATGTGGCGTATCCGTCCTCGAAGCGGAATTCGATGCCGTTGTCCTCCAGATACTCCATGAGCATGATCCCGTATGCGCTTATGGATCCGACCCTCTGGTCCGGGAACTTGCACTCCTTGGGATATGCGCAGGCGCCGCAGTAGTTGCATCCTCCGTCGGCCAGGCACATCGACGGGTAGCCGTTCTCCTTGAGGAGGTTCCTGAAGTCCCTGAGGAGGTTCTGCAGTATCCCGGACAGCCTCTTGAGGCCGTCCTGGTCCTTCATGTTGACCTCGCTCCTGTGGTATATGACGGCGGCATGTTTGTACATCCTGATCTGCGTCATGCAGTCCCCCAGGTTTCCGACGCCCGGCGGGCAGGCCCAGTTGGTGCCGTAGCATTTGCAGACGTTCTGTTCGCATAGTTTCCTGCACTTGCTGGCTTCAGAAGGCGTCAGTTTGGGGACGGATATCTCTTTGAAGACATAGTCCGAAGCGTTTTTGGCACGCACAATCTGATTCCACAGGTCTTCAATCGGCATAGACACTTGATTGTATCTTAACAATATATTGATGTTGGATGCCGTGCCATGCTGGACCCTCCGCAGGGATGCCATGCGGTCCCGTTCGGCGGTCTTTCCTAAAAAGGTTTTAAAATCCCATGCTAATGGGGATGGCATGGCAGACGAGATATCCGGTTCCGCACCGGAGAGAGATCCCGCGGCACAGAAGAAATTCGATGCGGCGATGAGAGCTATGGACGGAGGAGACTTCAAGAAGGCCTTCTCTGCGTTCAAGAAATATACCGACGAATTCCCCAACGATGCCGAGGGATGGTACTGCAGGGCAGAATGCGGCAACTACGCCTCCGGGATGTTCGGAGCCAAGGTCAAGGACGAGGAGATCATGGACGCCTACAACAAGGCCATCGAGCTCGACGGCGACAGGGCGGACTACTATCAGTCCTACGGACTCTTCTGCATCTCCATAAGCAAATACGACGAGGCGGAGAAGGCATACAACGAGGCGGCGCAGATCGACGAGAGTCTTTCCGCATCCCTTTACTCGGAGTTCGCTATAGAGTACTACAACAACATCATGGGGAACCACGGGGATATCCTGGAGGATCCCAAGGCCAGGGCACCTTATGCCAAGAAGGCCCTCGAGTACATGCTCAAGGCCCTCGATATGTCTCCGGAAGAGGCCAAGAGCCTTCTCTGACATACCAAACATTTCCGGGGACCGTCGGCATTTTGTGTCGGTCCCCTTCCCATCTTCTGTTCCAACGGATCCCTTCAAGGACGTCGTTTCTCATCCAATGTATTGATTTTACATAGGATTTTACACATATTTGTGCAGTTACAGTAAAAGTAAACTTTTGTTTAGACAGCTATATTGATATATGATTAGACATTCGTCTAATTAAAATCCGAAAAAGGATACATTAGAGGTAAATTTATGAGAAAGTCGTTCAAGATGATGGCCGCCGCTGTAATGGTTTTGGCTACAGCGATGGTGGCTATGGTCTTAACATCACAGAACTCCGCCGCGGATACCGGATCGGCGGATTCGGGGAGCATCTCCTGGATAATGGTCAGTTCCGCCCTGGTATTCGCCATGGTCCCCGGGCTCGCCTTCTTCTATGGGGGGATGTTGAGAAGACAGAGCATGTCGTCGATGATCGCGCAGACGCTCGCCGCGATATCCATCATGAGCATCTCCTGGATCGCCGTCGGATATTCCCTGGCATTCGGAAGCGACGGGGTGATAATCGGCAATCTGCAGCATCTGTTCTTCGGAGGACTCACCGAAGAGGCATCCGGAGGGGCGATATCCACATTGGAGTTCGCCACGTTCCAAATGATGTTCGCCATAGTGACCGCCGCTCTGGTCCTGGGGGCATGTGCCGAGCGTATACGTTTCAACGCCATTGTCTGGTTCCTGATCATATGGTCGGTACTCGTCTATGCGCCCATGGCCCACTGGGTCTGGGGAGGGGGATGGTTCGACCAGTTCCTGACCGTCCTCGACTTCGCCGGAGGTACGGTCGTCCACATCTGTGCAGGAGTCACGGGTCTGGCACTTTGCATATTCGTCGGTCCCAGGCTGTCCGGTACACGTAAGGCCTGCGCCCACAGCATCCCGTTCGCATTCCTGGGGGCCATGCTCCTCTGGATCGGATGGTTCGGTTTCAACGGAGGGTCCAGTGCATTGGCCGACGGTACGGCCGTCCATGCGTTCTTCACCACCCAGGCCGCAGGGGCCTGCGGAATGGCCGCATGGGCCATCGTACAATACATAAAGGTAGGGAGAGTCGGAGTGCTGGGTCTTATCGCAGGAGGGATCTCCGGACTGGTCGCCATAACCCCGGGGGCGGCATATGTCGGCTTCGTCGAATCGATGGTCATCGGTGCCGTCGGAGGGGCCCTATGCTTCATGGCGGTCAGGATCATCCGGTCCAAGACCAAGTTCGACGACGCCCTGGACGTGTTCGGTGTCCACGGTGTCGGAGGTATATGGGGGGCGATCTCCACAGGCATATTCGCCAAGTCCTCCCTCGCAGGCGTAGACGGACTCATCTATGGCGGGGTGGACCTGTTCGTCGGACAGATAGTGGCCGTCCTGGCCACCATAGTATTCTGCTTCGCCATGTCATATGCCATCATCTGGCTCATATCGAAGTTCATGAAGGTCCGCATACCCGAGGACGAGGAGTCCATAGGCCAGGATATAGTGGAGCACGGGGAGCCGGCGTATCTTTGAGGTGTTAATATGAAGATGGTGGTTGCTATAGTCCGTCCAGAGAAGTACGGCGAGGTAAAGGATGCCTTGAAGGACAGGGGCGTGACGGGGATGACGTTCACTCACGTCACCGGCCGCGGAATGCAGGCTGGAGTGAAGTTCACCAACAGGGTCGGGGAGTTCATGATCGACGAGATCGAGAAGGTGAAGATCGAGATCGTCGTCGAGGATGATTCCAAGGTCCCATGCGTAATCGATACCATATGCCAGGCGGCCAAGACCGGCCGTCACGGCGACGGCAGGATATTCGTACTGCCGGTAGAGAGTGCGGTAAGGATCAGCGAGTGGGAACCGGAACCGGTGAAGGAGGCGCAGAATACAGAAGGAAATTGATCCGACAAAGCCCGTCCGGACTACACTTCTTCCTCCCGGACGGGCCCACATAAGTGGTGCACCGGTCGCCCAAAATCCGGTATTTTAATATCTGGCACATTTCGTCGGCATACGTCCGTCCGAAAGACGATCACGATCCGAATCGTTGATGGATGCCTAATGAATTTGAAATCGATGGAAAATCTAATGGTAGCGAGGGGTCGATTTGAACGACCGGTCTCCGGGTTATGAGCCCGACGGGATATCCTGGCTACCCTACCTCGCTATACTCTGCCCTACACACTAAATGATATTTAAAGTAATAGGGTGAAAAGCGGCCGGTGGAGATCCAGCCGCTTTTGACAATCTGACGATCAGAAGAACTTCTTCAGGAACATGAGGTCCTGGATCTTCCCTTTGATGGTTATTTTCTTGGTGATGTATGCCCTCATCGGCCTGAGGTCCCCGGACAGGAGCTGTTCGAAGTATTCGGGCGTAGTGGTGACGACGACATCCGCATCCTCTGCGAACTCGGGTTTGAAGTCTCCGATCTTGGCGTTCTCGAGCTTCATGGAGTACTTCTCGGTGTCGAGATCGAAGTTGAAGACTTTCTTGAGGGATTCCACCTCTTTCCTCATCTCTTCGTTCTCGGCCATCTTGTTGTTGCACTTGTCGATGAGCTCCTGGATCTTGGCTTCCATGGTCATGTTGTTTCACCAGTCGTCGAGGCTCGTGGTCTTCCGGGCGGAAAGCATCTTCCTGACAGGCTCCCACGATGTCCGCGTATGCTTCGGTGCACACCCATTATCCTTAATCCACTTTTCTATGAATCCTGCCGTGACCGCATCGGACGGATATCCCGACCCGATCTCCACGTCGAATTCCTTACGGAGGTCGTCGAGCATGCGGTCCCTGGTGACCTTCGCCATTATGGATGCCGCCGAGACTACCGGGTACAGGGCGTCCGCCTTGTGGGCGGCCACTACCTTGCGGCCGTCGAGCCTCGACTCCATTATGCGGCCGAAGCGTTCGGTATTCACATCCGGACAGTCCGCATAGACCGTGTCCGCCCCATATGCCGAGACCGCCTCCACGAAGAGGTCCAGTTCGATCATGTTGAGGGACTGGGTCTTCATCTTGGAGTCGATATCCTCCGCGGATATCGGAACGACGCACCAATGCATGACGGAGTCCGATATCTCGTCGTACATACGTTCGCGCTGCCCCGGCGAGAGTTTCTTAGAATCCTTGACACCGATCCTCTTCAATACGGAATCGTCATCGCAGTAGACCGCCCCTACGACAAGCGGTCCGAACATCGGCCCTCTGCCGGCCTCGTCAACGCCGCAAGAGATCATGAGGCGATTATCGGAGGTCTTGGATTTTGTTGTTTCGGACCTATACCATATTGCTGGTTATCATCTACCTTTTAAGTAGTCCGTTCATTACACGTAAAGCATGGCATTGAAGTGTGACGTACAATACAGCAGAGGCTCCACCGGCTTCAAGCTTACCAAGGTCGGTGTCTCCGGGGTACGTAAGCCGGTCCTCATCGCGAGGCCCGGTATCAACAACCCTCTGAGCAACGTCGTGAACTGCTCCATAGACATTTTCGTGGACCTCCCCGCAGCACAGAGGGGATCCCACCTTTCCAGGAACGTAGAGGTCCTCAGGGCCGTCGCCGACGAAAGTACCGAGAAGCCGGTGTCCGGCCTCGAGAACATGGCCGTAGACATGGTCAGGAAGCTTCTCGTGAAACACGAGTACGCTCAGAACGCATACGTCACCGTCACCGCTGAATACTTCAGACCCAGGAAGACCCCTACCGGAAGGGACACCCTCGAGATGTATACGCTCCATGCAGGTGCCCACGGGACCCGTGACGGGGTCATAAGGAAGACCATAGGTGTGGATGCTGTCGGAATGACCGCCTGCCCCTGTGCCCAGGAGACCGTAGGGGAGCTTCTGGGAGTGGAGAACCCCGGTTTCCCGATGATGTCGCACAACCAGAGGAATGTGTGCACCATACTCCTCACCACTGGGGAGGATCAGAACATAGAGGCGGACGACCTCATAGATCTGGCAGAGAGGTCCGTATCAACCCCCACCTTCGAACTTCTCAAGAGGGAGGACGAGGGCAAGGTGGTCATAAACGCACACAGCAACACCAGATTCGTCGAGGATGTCGTCAGGAACGGTCTGACTCTCATCGTCAACAATTATCACGACCTGCCGGACGATGTGGAGGTAAAGGTCGTCAGCGATTCCCAGGAGTCCATCCACAAGCACAACGCATATGCGGAGAGGACCGCCACCATGGGTGAGCTGAGAGAAGAGCTGGCGCAGAATGTGCCAGCACTTTGAAACATTTTAAGGCGGCGGCCGAGGGGGACCTCCCCTCAGTCGTCATCCGATCTTTCGAGTTTCTTTTCGAGGATCCCGATATCCTCCAGGATGATGCCGGGAGGGCATTCCATCCCGTCCAGATGTCCGGTCCAATAGACTACGATCCCCTGACCGAAGAGTTCCGTGTAGGGGATCAACTGTTTCTTGGAGTTGAACTTGAACTCCACGGCATCGCCGAACGACGCCTTGCTCTCTATCCAGTGGATCTCCTTCCCTTCGAACATCATCGGTTCGTCGAGGAGACAGTCGGGGGTCTTCCCCTGATGTGCTTCGTCCTCGCGTTCGTCGGCCTCGGTCTGGTAGGATATCCCTTGGTCGTCGAGCCATTTCCAGAGGAGACCCTCGCCCCATTGTCCCCTCTCCTTGTTCCTTTCGTTGGCGTCGGGCGAGTATGCTATGTCCTTCTCCGTCGCCTCGCGAAGTTCGGCGGCGGTCTCCGGACTGTCCAGAAGGTCCGGGTCGCGGACATATTCCCAGAATACCTTTCTTCCGCATCCGTCCTGTTGGAATATCATCATGGCGACGAGCATCGGCGGGAAGTTGTAGCGGTCGGCGATCTGGCAGATCGTCTCTCCCTTCTTCCAGGCCTTAAGCATCTGCGGGGCTTTGGATTTCACGGCATGGAACCTTTTCTTGACCATCCTGTTCACTTTCTGGGTGTACAGGGTCTCCAGAAGGCGCCTGTCGTATCCTTCGTCTATGAAACGCTGGATGTCGTCGATCCCGTTGAGCCCGTCGTAGAGCCTCTTATACTCGCCGTATTCCATCGGGCATCACTGCTTGAGGTTCTTGGCAAGGTCCTCGACGGCGGAGATCACCACGTCCCTGACCTGGGAGGTCGGGGGGCAGTATGCGTTCTCAGCATCGACGAGGAACTGTTCCGCGGTGGCGCCGGAGGCGATGGCCGCGGTCATCCAGTCTATGCGTCCGGTGGCGTCCTCCCCTGCGATGATCTGAGCGCCTATTATCCTGTGGGTATTCTTGTCTCCGATGACCTTTACCGTCATCTCCTTGGCCCCAGGATAGTATCTGGCACGTGTGAGTCCGGCAGCCTTGCCGGTCACGGTGGATACTCCGTACCAGGATGCAAGTCCGAGGGACATGCCGGTCCCGGCGATCTGTTTTTCGCCTATCACGGAGACCCAGGGGGACATGACCGGGCCGAACTGGCTCTTCTGTCCTGCCGCATTCGCTCCTGCGACCCTGCCCTCCTTGACCGCAGATGAACCCAGCTGGCTCATGGTAGGTCCGCTGTATACTGCAGACTGGCACTGTATGACGTCTCCGCAGGCGAAGATGTCGGGGCAGAGCCTCCCCTTCCTGTAGCACTGGAGGGTGGGTGCGACCGCCAGGGCTCCGAGCTGTCCGATGTCCAGGCCCAACTCTTTGGCTATGTCCGTGTTGGCGCGCACCCCGGTCGCGAAGATGACCATGTCGCAAGGATAGGACTTGCCCAGGGACTCCACGCTCTCGACCTTCCCGTTTCCTTTCACGGCCTGTACGGGGGCCTTCATGACGAATTTGACGCCTTTGGATTCCAAGTATGCCTGCATGGGGTCGGCCATGTCCTTGTCGGCGATCCTGGGTATGACCTGGTCCATCATCTCGATGACCGTCACATCCTTTCCTATGTTGACGAGGGACAGGGCGAGTTCGAGACCTATGACGCCCGCTCCGGCGATTACGACCTTGTCGGATTTCTTCAGATAGCTCTCGATGGCCTTTCCGTCGTTGACGGTCCTGACCACGAACACTCCGGGGAGGTCGGTCCCCTCTATCGGGGGGATGAACACCTTTCCTCCGGTGGCCAGGATGAGGGAGTCGTACTCGTAGGTCTTACCTCCTGCGACGATGTTCTTGGTCACGGTACCGTCCTTCGCCCTGTCGTTGACGGCGTGCTCCACTTTGGTCTGCGTTAGGATCTTGATGTTCCTTTCCTTCGCATACCATTCGGGTGTGTGCATGATCATGCCGTCCCAGTCGGACTTGCCCTCGAGGACCCAGGGAATCATGCAGGGGGAGTATGCTACGTCGGTATCCTCTGTGAAAACTGTGATCTCTGCCTCGGGATCTGCATTTCTAGCGTTGGATGCGGCAGACATGCCTGCCGCACCCGATCCGATGACGATGATTTTTCTTGCCATGTGGCTTACCTTGATTTAAGCATCATATGGGCATGTTTAATTAATCTTGCCCCGCGCACGCGCGAGGCTGAACCAACCATTATTTAGAGGGACGCTGTGGGGTGTCCGATGAACAGAGAGAGACTTCCCTACGAGCTCGAGGCCTCGTGGAAAGAGAAGGATATGGCAGGCGGAGAGACCGTCGATGCCCAGGTCCTGATCATGCGCACCAACGGGTGTTGCTGGGCCAAGGCCGGGAACGGCGGATGTACCATGTGCGGTTACAGGTCGGCGTCCCTGACGGGCGTGACGGAGGAGGACCTCAACAAACAGATAGATCTGGCACTTTCCAAATACAAGGGGGAGCCGTTCGTGAAGATCTACACCTCGGGGAGTTTCTTCGACACCAACGAGATACCAGAGAGCATCAGGGAAAGGATATTCCGCGAATATTCCGGATGCAAGAGGATACTCGTGGAAAGCAGACCCGAGTTCCTTACCAGCGACCTTGTGAGTACTCTGCCTGGCACATTGACCGTGGCGCTAGGGATGGAGTCCTCCGACGAAGAGGTCCTCCGCACATGCATCAACAAGGGGTTCACCGCTGCCCAAAGCAAGGCCGCAGGCGAGCTCCTCAAGGACGGCGGCATAGGGGTGAGGACCTATCTTCTTCTGAAGCCGCCGTATCTGACGGAATCCCGGGCCATAGACGGTGCCGTGGAGTCCGCCCGTTTTGCGGACCCGTTCTCCGACGAGATATCGATCAACCCCTTGAACGTCCAGCATGCCACCGTGGTCGAGAGGCTGTGGAAGAGAGGGGAGTTCAGATCGCCGTGGATATGGTCGCTGATAGAGGTTATGAAACGTCTATCTGGCACAGTGAATTCCAGGATAATGTCCTCCCCTTCCGGGGGAGGTTCCCAGAGAGGGGTCCACAACTGCGGGAAGTGCGATCACGACGCACTTGCGGCGATAGAGAGGTTCTCGTTCACGCAGGACCCGAAGGACCTGGAGGTCCAATGCGAATGTAAATCTACCTGGGAGCGTTACATGCAGTCGGAAAGGCTCCTGGGGACGGCGGACGACCTTGGACGCGCGTTCGGCAGCGACCTGATGATTAGGTGAGACAATGGCAGATGCAATGACGCACTTCGACATCAAGAAAGGATGGTTCAGCAAGATCGACGGCGGAAACCTCAAGACTTTAATGGAGGAGGTCTTCGGTTCCGTGAAGGAGGAAGGGGAACTGCTCGTATCCTCCTACGGTGCGATGGCGAGGATCGAGGCCAAGATCGTGTCAAAGACCGTCCTCGACGTGGCCACTACCAACGTGGATGATACCAAGGCCCTCAGCGACGAGGAGATCCTCAACTCGAAGAGGAAGCTCAACGAGTTCCTCGAGAAGGCCACCGGTTTCGATGCCAAGGCCCGTATGAAGAGGGCCCAGCAGAAGGCCAAGAAGGGCGAACTCTGAGCCCTCCGAAAACCCTCTCGGAAAACCCCTTCTGCGCCTAATATATTATAATAAAAATATAGGCGCAGCTTTTTATATAAGGTGGGTATACACACCCCTAGATTGGACATACTCTATGTCTGACCAGACGCATCGGGCAATGCAGACGCACCCCACGTTCAACTCATGTCGAGAACGACGTTTTCGAGATGGATACGGCGTCACGGTCAGTTCATGAAGGCGTTCGTCTGAATAAGCGCGAGGTTAGCGAAGAGACCCTCGCAGGTATGTGTAAAATATGCCGCAAACAAGACGCCCAACAAAGGGTTCCAGGGCATACGGCCCTAGGAAGAGAGCAAAGTCGCAGACGCCCAGGCTAGACTCCTGGCCCGAGATCAGCGGAGCCCCTAAGATCCAGGGATTCGCCGGATACAAGGCAGGAATGACCCACGCGTTCGTAGTCGACAAGAGAGCAAAGAGCACCACCTCCGGAATGGAAGTACAGGTGCCTGTGACAGTCATCGAGGTCCCGCCCATGAAGATCGCGGCCGTCAGGTTCTACGAGAACACCATTCTCGGACTCAAGACCGCCGGCGAGGTATGGGCGGCAGACGCAGATGTGGACCCCCTCCTCAAGAGAAGGGTCAACGTCCCGAAGAGGGGAGAGCCCGACTTCGGAAAGTTCGACAACATGGATGTCGAGGACGTCCGTGTCCTCGCATACACCCAGCCCAAGCTGGTCTCCGGAGTTCCCAAGAAGGTCCCCGACCTCATGGAGCTCAGGATCGGCGGTGGAAACGTGAAAGAGAGGATCGAGTACGCCAAGGGCATCCTCGGCAAAGAGGTCACCATCACCGACTTCGCACCCGAGGGAGCACTCGTCGACGTCATCGCCATCACCACCGGAAAGGGATTCCAGGGAGTCACCAAGAGGTGGGGTGTCAAGCTGCTTTCCCACAAGAACAGCAAGCACCGCCGTGGAATCGCCAACCTCGGACCTAAGAGGCCCGGATACGTGAGGAGCACCGTCCCCCAGGCCGGTCAGATGGGATACCACCAGAGGACCGAGCTCAACAAGAAGATCATGAAGGTCGGAGCCGACGGAAAGGAAGTCAACCCCAAGGGAGGATTCCTCAACTACGGAGAGATCAGGAACACCTACGTGCTCGTACACGGATCCGTTCCCGGACCTACCAAGAGGCTCATCAGATTCAGGGACGCAGCCCGCATTCCCGCCAAGGCAGACACCAGCGCAGCCGAGATCACCTATGTCTCGACCCAGTCTCAGCAGGGAGCGTGATTTGAATGGCCACAACCAACGTTTATTCCGTGAAGGGAGAGGTCGCAGGGACCATCGACGTGCCCGCAGCATTCGCAACCGAGTACAGGCCCGACCTCATCAAGAAAGCGATCCTTGCCGCAGCAGCTAACTCGAGGCAGCCTTACGGACCCAACAAGATGTCCGGAATGAGGCACTCTGTCAGCACCTGGGGAAAGGGACGCGGAGTCGCACGTGTTCAGAGGCTCGCAGACGGAAGGAGGGCAACCCAGTCGCCTAACAACATCTCCGGACGCAGGGCACACCCCCCGAAGGTCGAGAAGATCTGGGCACAGAAAGTCAACAAGAAAGAGCTCAAGCTCGCACGCCTGTCGGCACTCGCAGCAACCGCATGCGCAGAGACCGTGAAGGCTCGCGGACACAAGTTCGATGACAAGGTAACATTCCCCATCGTGGTCGATGACGCTCTCAACGACGTCAAGACCGCCTCCGAGGTCATGGCAATGTTCGACGCGATCGGAATCGGATACGATGTAGACCGCGCAAAGGACGGAACCAAGATCCGCGCCGGAAGGGGAAAGATGAGGAACAGGAAGTATAGGACCCCTGTATCTGTTCTTATTGTAATATCTGATAAAGACAGGAAGGCCGCCGTCTTCAACGGAGCACACAACCTGCCCGGAGTCGAAGTCGAGGAGATCAGCACCCTGAACACCTCCCTGCTCGCACCCGGAGGAGACGCAGGAAGGCTCACTGTCTACACCAAGTCTGCTATCGAGAAGATCGGAGAGTGGACAGAATGAAGCAGAGCGACATACTCATCAAGCCGTATGTGACCGAGAAGTCCCTCAACCTCATGGCCGGGACTCCCAAGCAGAAGTTCAAGGACGGCAACAAGATCGAGTTCCTTGTTCACAGGGACGCAGACAAGCAGGACATCAAGACCGCCTTCGAAGAGTACTTCGAGGTCAAGGTCGAGAAAGTCTGGACCAGAATCCAGAAGGACGGCAAGCACGCCATCATCCAGCTCGCAGAGGGATACTCTGCAGAGGACGTCGGCATGAGGGTCGGAGTGTTCTGAGGTGAAAAAATGGGAAAAAGATTGATACCGCAGAGAAGGGGCCGCGGAGGCTCCCACTACCGCTCCCCGTCCCACAGACATGTGGACGACGTCAGGATCCCCCACTATGTGGAGGCCCAGGGAACGATTAAGGACCTCATCCAGGCTCCCGGAAGGACCAGCCCTCTCGCAGTCATCGACTTCAACGGCAAGAAGAGCTACCAGCTCGCCGTCGAGGGGACCAGGGTCGGACAGAAGATCGAAATCGGCGGAAAGAACATCGAGGTCGGAAACATTCTGGCACTCGGTTCCATTCCCGAGGGAACCCTCGTCCACAACATCGAGGGACAGCCCGGAGACGGAGGAAAGTTCGTCAAGACCGCCGGAACATCCGCACTCGTCGTCAACAGGGGTAAATCCGTCGTCCTCAGCATGCCTTCCGGTGTGCTGAAGGAGTTCGACCCCAACTGCCGCGCAGTCATCGGAGTCGTCGCCGGAGGAGGACGCATCGACAAACCTCTCGGAAAGGCAGGAAAGAACTACCTTACCCTCAGGTCCAGATCCGTCGCCAACAAGAAGACCAGCGGAGTTGCAATGAACGCTGTAGACCACCCGAACGGTGGAGGAAGCCACCCGCATGTCGGAGGACCGAACTGCCACGGCAGGACCGCACCTCCTGGACAGAAGGCCGGATTCATTGCGCCCAAGAAGAAAGTTAAGAGGAAGTGATCTCGATGGCAAAGAAAATTATGGGATCCGCAAAGGCCTCTAGGAGAAAATCCAGGAAGAAGGCATCCGCGATCCAGGCGAGGAGAAAGAAGGAGTTCATGTTCCGTGGATACAACATGGAACAGCTCCTGGCTATGCCCTTCGAAGACGTACTCGAGCTCCTGCCGTCCAGGGCGAGGAGGACATACCTCCGCGGCCTGAACTACGAGCAGCAGCTCGTCTTCGACAAACTCAAGGGAGAGGTAGACGGACCTGTCAGGACCCACCGCAGGGACCTGCCCATCATCCCCCAGTTCGTCGGAAAGACTGTCAGCATCTACAACGGACACGAGTTCGTTGACGTCGAGATCAAGCCCGAGATGATCGGATGCATGCTCGGCGAGTTCGCGATCAACAGGAAGGCGCCGCAGCACTCCGGACCCGGAGTCGGTGCGACCAGGTCTTCCAAGTTCATGCCGCTGAAGTGAGGTGTTAAGAGATGGCTACTAACAAAGGTTACACGACCGTATCCGACCCCGACACCTCCGCAAAGGCTCTGAGCAAGGAGCAGCCCGTGTCCCCCAAGTTCGCCCGCGAGGTCGCGGGACTGATCAGGGGCATGAAGGTCTCCGATGCCCAGAAGACCCTCGAGGGCGTCATCGCGAAAGAAGTGCCCGTCCCCCTGAAGAGATACAACAAGCGTGTCTCCCACAAGCAGGGTGTCGGACCTGGAAGATATCCCGTAAAGGCGTCCAAGGCCATCCTCGCTGCCCTCAACAGCGCCGCCTCCAACGCCGACTACAAGGGACTGGACTCCGCAAACATGGCGATCTCCACCATCACCATCTCCCGCGGCATGGTCATCCCCGGCCACAGGCCGAGGGCCCAGGGTCGCGCCACCCAGTGGAACCAGGAGACTGTGAACATCGAGATCATCATCTCGGAGGTTGAGTGAAATGGCATCAGAGAGGAAATTCGTTGCCGAGAACGTCCGCAGGGTCCTGCTCAAGGAGTACCTCATGAAAGAGGTCTCCCGTGCAGGATTCGGTGGTCTCGAGGTTCAGAGGACCCCCATGGGGACCCGCATCATCCTGGCCACCGAGAGGCCCGGACTCGTCATCGGCCGCCGCGGTCAGACCATCAAGAATCTGACCACCGTAATCGAGGAGCGCTTCGGATTCGAGAACCCCCAGATCGAGGTCAACGAGGTCGGAGACGTCTCCCTCAACGCACAGATCATGGCAGAGAAGCTGGCCTTCTCCCTCGAGAGGGGATGGCACTTCCGCCGCGCAGGACACGCCACCCTGAGAAGGGTCATGGATGCCGGAGCACGCGGATGCTACATCATCGTCGCCGGTAAGCTGAGCGGACAGAGGCACAGGACCGAGAAATTCAAAGAGGGTTCCATAAAGTACTGCGGTGAGCCCAAGCTCGACTTCGTCGACCACGGATTCGCGGTCGCCAAGCTCAAGATGGGAGTCATCGGAGTCACCGTCGAGATCATGCAGAACACTGCCAAACTGCCTGCAGAGATCAACATCCTGGAAAAGGATGCGGCCGCTGAGAAGCTGCCCGATCTCTTCGGTGTAGAGGCAGTCTCCCAGGCAGCCCCCGCCCCCGCAGAGGAGGCAGACGCTGCTCCCGCACAGGAGGCTGAGTGATCATGGCAGCACTGAAGATTGCCGACATCAGGAACATGTCCGCCGAGGAGCGCAACGAGAAGCTCAAGGAGCTTCGCAACGAGCTCATGCACGAGAGGGGAGTTTCCGCCATGGGCGGAGCCCCCTCCAGCCCCGGTATCATCCGTTCCATCAGGACCAGCATCGCCCGCATTCTGACCGTCCAGAAGGAGGAGGAGAAGCTCTGATGTCTGAGATCTGCCCTATATGCGGATTGCCGAAGGAGCTGTGCATGTGCGAGGAGATCGCACGCGAACAGCAGAGTGTAAGGATCTCGATCGACAGCCGCAGATACGGAAAAACCGTTACCGTCATCGACGGTATCGACGGAAATGACATCGACATCGCCGACCTTGCCAAGACCCTCAAAAGCAGGTGCGCGGCCGGCGGAACCTGCAAGGACGGACGCATCGAACTCCAGGGCGACCACAAGAAGAAGGTCAAAGCCGTACTGGAAGAGATGGGATTCCGCACCGAAGTAAGGTAAGCAGATGAACACAACCGAATTCATGAGATCTGAACTCATAGGCCTCGACGTGAGTGTGCTGTCAGCGCCGTTCTCCGGCATATCCGGAAGAGTGGTCGACGAGACGAAGAACACGTTCACCATTGAATCGGCCGGAACTGAGAGAATGGTCCCCAAGTCGGGGAACGAGTTCAGGTTCACGTATCAGAACGAGCAGATAGACATCGAAGGAAGCAAACTCCTTCACCGACCCGAAGACAGAATGAAGAAGGTTAGGTGAAAAAAATGACAGCAGATGTAAGGAACATTGGAATCGAGGTTGCCGCTCCCCAGGGCGAGTGCAGCGACCCCTACTGCCCCTTCCACGGAAACCTTTCCGTGAGGGGACAGGTGATCGAGGGAGTCGTTGACAGCGTCAAGATGAACAAGACGGTCATCGTGAAGCGCGACTACCTCAAATATCAGCAGAAATACGAGAGATACGAGAAGAGGTCCGCAAGGTACGCCGTTCACGCGGCACCCTGCCTCGGACTGAAGGTCGGAGACGCCGTGAAGATCATGGAGTGCCGCCCCATCTCCAAGACCGTGTCTTTCGCAGTGATCGAGAAGAAGGTGTGATCGATGAAGGGAATCGCAGGTCATCAGATCAGGGGACTCCAGCAGGAGTCGGAGATCAACGTCATCGACAACACCGGAGCGAAGGTCATCTCCATCATCACCGTGCCCGACTACCACGGTGTCTCCAGGAGGATCCCGAAGGCCGGAGTCGGTGACTTCGTCATCGCATCCGTCAAGAAGGGAACCCCCGCCATGAGGAGACAGATCGTTTATGCGGTCATCGTCCGCCAGAGGCGCCCCTACAGGCGTCCCGACGGGACCATGGTGTCTTTCGAGGACAACGCAGCAGTGCTTGTCACCGAAACCGGTGAGACCAAAGGAACCGACATAAAGGGCCCGGTTGCAAGGGAAGCCGCCGACAGGTGGCCCAGGATCGCAGCCACTGCCAACACGATCGTCTGAGGTGAATGAGTATGGTTAGCAGCAAAGCAAGAGTACAGAGGAAGGCACAGGCCAACGCCCCTGCACACACCAAGAGAAAGATGCTTTCCGCACACCTCAGCAAGGATCTTGCCGAGAAATACGGAAAACGCACCGCAAGGGTCTGCAAGGGAGACACCGTAGCAGTCCTTCGCGGAGACGAGGACGTCCGTGGAATCGAGGGAAAGGTGCTCGAGGTCTTCACCAAGACCGGGCGCGTTTCCATCGAGGGAATCACCATCAAACAGGCAGACGGTACCGCCGTCGCCCGCCCCATCCACGCATCCAACCTCGTGATCACCAAGCTGAACCTTGAGGACCCCCTCAGGGGAGAGGCTCTTAAGAAGAAGGAGGCTGCAGAATGAGCGACCACATGAAGAGACTGGCAATGCCCAGGACCTGGGCAATCCCCAGGAAGGTCCACGTATGGGCTGCCAAACAGACTCCCGGAGCACACTCCGTGGAGGACTCCATGCCCGCAGGAATGGTCCTGAGGGACATGCTGAAAGTATGTGACACCGCCAGAGAAGCAAAGAAGATCATCGCCAACCGCGACATGATCGTCAATGGAAGGAAAGTAAAGGACGCCAAGGCTCCGGTCGGAATCATGGATTCCATCGCGATCCCCAAGATGAACCTTTACTACCGCATGCTCCTGACCGGGAAGGGAAAGCTGACCGTCGTCGCGATCCCCGAAGAGGAGGCCAAATGGGTCCTCTGCAGGGTCGAGAACAAGACCAAGGTCGCCGGAGGCAAGCTCCAGCTCAACCTGAGCGGCGGAAGGAACATCATCCTCGACGCCAACCAGTACAAGACCGGAGACTCCGTCAAACTGGACCTCGAGAAGAACGAGATCGTCGGATCCTACCCCCTCGCCGAGAACGCCACCGTGCTCGTCATCAACGGACGCCACGCAGGCAAGGTCGAGGACGTCGAGTCCATCTCTGCAGGCAGCGCATCCGCACCCAGCATCATCACCTTCAAGAACAAGTCCGAGACCGTGAAGGAGAACGTCTTCGTCATCGGTACCGGAAAGTCCGAGATCACCCTGCCGGAGGCATCCGAATGAACTCCGACAACCCTATGAGGCAGCTCCGCATCGAGAAGATCACCGTCAACATCGGTGTCGGCGAGGCAGGAGAGAAGCTCGTCAAGGCACAGAAGGTCCTCGACATGGTCACCGGACACAAGTCCGTGCAGACCCTTTCCAAGACCGTCAACAGGGACCTCGGGATCCGTGAGGGAATGCCTCTCGGATGCAAGGTCACCCTCAGGGGCGAGGATGCAGAGAAGTTCCTTGCACGTGCACTCAACATCAGGGAGAACCGCGTGTACTCCTACTCGTTCGACAAGGAAGGGAACATGTCCTTCGGTATCTCCGACTACACCGATTTCGATGGTATGAAATACGACCCCGAGATAGGTATCTTCGGAATGGACATCAACGTGGTCCTCCGCCGCAAGGGCGGAGCCCGCAACGAGAGGAGAGCCCTCCTGAAGACCAGGATCCCCAAGGAGCACCGTGTCGACAGGGACGAGGCCATCCAGTTCATGAAGGACAAATACAAGGTTGAGGTGATCCAGTGAAACCTAAGAAACAGTATGGCAGGCAGGTCGGATGCGACCGCTGCGGACGCAGGCGCGGAATTATAAGGAGGTACGGAATGCACCTCTGCCGCCAGTGCTTCAGAGACATGGCCCCGGAGCTGGGCTTCAAGAAATACTCCTGAGGTGACAGAAATGCAGAGCGATCCACTTAACGATGCAATGTGCGTCATAAAAAACGCGTCGACCAACGGAAAGGCGGAGTGCGAGATCGCACCCTCCTCCAAGCTGATCGGCCGCGTGCTCAAGGTCATGCAGGACCACGGCTACATCAACCAGTTCGAGTACGTCGAGGACGGAAAGGCCGGAAAGTTCCGTGTAATGCTGAAGGGAGCCATCAACGACTGCGGCGTCATAAAGCCCAGGTACTCCGTGAAGGTAGCAGACATCGAGAAATACGAGGCGAGGTTCCTCCCCGCCCAGGATTTCGGTGTACTGATCTTCACCACCACCAACGGTGTTGTCGCCCAGGACCGTGCCAAAGAGCTTGGCATCGGCGGAAAACTGTTAGCGTACGTATACTGAGGAATAAAGATGACAATTGCAGGGATAATCGAAAGCCACATCGCCATACCCGATGGGGTCACCGTCACAATGGACGGGAACACCTTCAAGGTCAAAGGGCCTAAAGGTGAACTGAGCAGAAACTTCTCGCACCCCCGCGTCGACGTCGTCGTTGCAGACGGTAATGTCACAGTGAAATGTGAGTATCCGAGGATCAAGGACAAGGCAATGATCGGAACCTACGCCGCACATGTGAAGAACATGTTCAAGGGCGTAACCGAGGGATTCACCTACCATCTCAAAGTTGTCTTCTCCCACTTCCCTATGAAAGTAGCTGTCAACGAGAAGGAGAAGAGGGTAGAGGTCAACAACTACATGGGAGGGCATGCAACCCGCTATGCCGCCATCGTTGGTGACACCAAAGTAAAGATCTCCGGACAGGACATAACCGTCACCGGAATCAACATCGAGGACGTCGGTCAGACCGCAGCCAACATGGAGAAGTCTACCATGAGGCGCGGATTCGACAAGAGGGTCTTCGAAGACGGAATTTACATAACGCTCAAGTCTCACAAGGTGAAAGAATGACCGTGAAAGAGTTCAAGGACCTTCCGGGGTTCAAGGATGCAAACGTTGCCGAGCTCGAGTCGATCGGAATCACCACCGTGGACCAGCTGAAAGAGGCCGTCAACGACAAGGCGAAGACGAAGGAGGTCATCAAGACCCTGTCCGGAGTCGGACCCAAGACCGTCGAGAACTGGCAGAAAGCATTTGCATCCAACGAGGCCCCCAAGGCAACGAAGGTAGCAAAGGCAGAGAAGAAGGAGCCTGCGGCAGAGGCCAAGAAGGATGAGGAGAAGACCGAGGTCGTAGAGGCCAACGCCTACACCGTCCAGCCCAAGCCCGAGCTCGATGAGGAGACCGTCGACGCACTCGCCAAGAGGGCTATCATTTCTGGAAAGCGCCCCGCCTTCAAGAGGCAGGAGTGGTTCAGATACAAGATGCTCGGCGAGAAGTGGAGGAGACCCAAGGGAATCCACTCCAAGATGAAGAGGGGCCTCAAGAGGCGTCCCCCCATGGTGGAGATCGGATACGGCGGACCCGCCAAGGCGAAGGGACTCCACCCGTCCGGATTCCAGGAAGTCCTCGTGTACAACGTCGACGACCTCGAGAACATCGACCCCAAGAAGCAGGCGGTCCGCATCGGCGGAACCGTCGGAACAAAGAAGAGAATCACTATCGAGGACCGTGCCAAAGAGCTCGGAATCCGCGTTCTCAACAGGATGGTGTGATAAATGTCAGACCTTAGAAACCAGAAGAGGATGGCATCCGAGATCCTGAAGTGCGGAGTGAACAGAGTCTGGATCGACCCCACCAAAGAGGACGAGGTCCAGGAGTGCATCACCCGCGGCGACATCCGCACCGCCATCGACTCCGGCATGATCAAGGCCAAGCCGAAGTCCGGCACGTCCAGGGGAAGGATAAGATACGCAGCCAAACAGAAGGCCAGCGGTAAGCGTAAAGGACCTGGAAGCGTGAAGGGAACAGCAAACGCACGTGCTCCCGCAAAGCGCAAATGGATCCAGACCATCAGGCCTATCCGCGACGAGCTCAAGCAGCTCCGTGCAGATGGGAAGATCAGCCCCTCCGTGTACAGGCTGTACTACAGGAAAGCCAAGGGAGGATCCTACACTTCCCGCAGGAACTTGAAGCAGCACATGATCGCTGATGGCAACCTGAAAGAGGAGGAGATCTGATGGCTACAGGACCTAGATACAAAGTTGCGTTCCGCAGAAGAAGAGAGGGCCGCACCAACTACTACACTCGCAAGAAGCTCCTTTCGAGCCACGAGGTAAGAGCAGTGGTCAGGAGGTCCAACAAGAACATCACCGTCCAGTTCGTGGATTTCACCATGGGCGGAGATGTGGTCCTCGCGGCAGCAGACACCAAACAGCTGAAGAAGTTCGGATGGGAGAACTCCTGTTCCTCCATCCCTGCAGCCTACCTGGTTGGATATGCCGCAGGCCTCAGGGCAAAGAAAGCCGACATCGAGTACGCAGTGCTCGACATCGGTATGCAGAACCCCCAGCACGGAGGAGTGCTCTTCGCCGTTGCCAAGGGAATGATCGATGCGGGTCTCGAGATCCCCGTTAGCGAGGATGTCCTCCCCGATGAGGACAGGCTCAACGGAAAGCACATCGATGACAAGATCGAAGCTGACGTAAACAGCGTTAAACAGAAACTGGAGGCTGAGTAAAATGGTCGACTGGGTACCTAAGACGAGGCTCGGACATATGGTCCTCAACGGAGAGGTCACGACCATGAGCGAAGCTCTGGCGACCAAGCTGCCTCTGCGTGAGCCCGAGATCGTGGACATTCTCCTGCCGGACCTTCAGGACGAGGTCATCGACCTGAACATGGTCCAGAGGATGACCGACTCCGGAAGGAGGGTCAGGTTCGCCGTGACCTGCATCGTCGGAAACGGCGACGGGTTCATCGGTGTCGGAAGGGCTAAAGGAAAGGAAGTCGGACCTTCCATCAAGAAGGCAATCGACAACGCCAAGCTCAACATCATCGAGATCAAGAGAGGATGCGGATCCTGGGAGTGCGGATGCGGTACTGTGCACTCGCTCCCGTTCGAGGTAATCGGAAGGTCCGGATCCGTCACCGTCTGCCTCCGCCCCGCACCCCGCGGTATCGGACTGGCAGTCGGCGATGTCGCCAAGAGCCTTCTCACCCTCGCAGGTGTACACGACTCCTGGGGATTCGCCACCGGAAACACCAAGACCAAGGTCAACTACTGCATGGCGACCTTCGATGCTCTCAGGCAGACCGCTAAGATCAGGGTCACCGACGAGCAGGCGGAGAGGCTCAACATCGCCACCGGCCCCGTCGGACTGGCAGGTGCTGACGAGTCTGCTGACATCGACGAGCAGAGGGAGGAGTGAACATGTGCGCATACGTCGTAATCCGTGTACTCGGACAGGCCGATGTCGCACGCGACATCCGCCTGACCATGGAACTTCTCGGACTGAACAGGGTCAACCACGCGACCGTCATCCCCGAGAACGCCAGCTACAAGGGAATGCTGCAGGTCGTCAAGGACTACTGCACCTTCGGACTGATCGACGAGGAGACCCTCGCCGCCATGCTGAAGGCCCGCGGAAAGATCGTCGGCGACAAGCCCCTTACCGATGAATATGTCAAAGAGAAGACCGAGTTCGCCACCATCGACGACCTCGCCAAGGCCATCGTCGCCAACGAGTACAAGCTCAAGGATGTCGAGGGTCTCAAGCCGGTCATCCGCCTCCACCCGCCCGTGAAAGGATACGAGGGCAACAAGCGCTCCTTCCAGAACGGCGGAGCACTCGGAAACAGGGGAGACAAGATCAACGAGCTTGTCAAGAGGATGCTCTGAGGTGACATAAATGCCAAGCAGAACTAAGAAATTCAGAGGATCCAGGACCCACGGACGCGGAAAGAAATCCGGACGTGGAGCCGGTATAATCGGTGGCCACGGAAACGCTGGTATCGGAAAGACCGGAAAGATCTGGATGCTCAAAAACGACAGGGACCACTATGGACGCCACGGCTTCAAGAGGCCGCAGTGCATGGTGAAGGCAAACTCTACGATCAACGTGTCCGATCTCAAGAAGAGCATGGACAGGTTCGTCGCAGAAGGCTTTGCAAAGAAAGACGGAGAGAAGTACACCATTAACCTGACTGACGCCGGCATCGACAAGCTGCTCGGCAGCGGAAACATCGACATCGCTGTCGATGTCACCGTTGCCGAGGTTTCCGCTAAAGCCAAAGAGAAGATCGAGGCTGCAGGCGGAAGCATCGCCGAGTGATCCGAAAGGGAGTAATTCCGATGGATGATGAAAAACCGAGCCTGTTGTACAAGGTAAAGCCCATTAGCGACAGGCTCCCCGCCGTCAAGCGTCCTGAAGGGCACGTGCACTTCAGGACCAAGATGATGTGGGTAGCAGTCATCCTGGTACTGTACTTCGTGATGTCGAACGTCTATGTCTGGGGACTCGATCAAAGCGAGTCTCTGGACATATTCGCCCAGTACAGGACCATCATGGCCGGGGCGTCTGGTACGATCCTTCAGTTAGGTATCGGACCGATCGTCACCGCTTCCATCATCATGCAGCTGTTCGTCGGAGCGAAGATCATCAAGCTCGACTTGAGCAATAAGAAAGACAAGGCATGCTACCAGTCTGTACTGAAGCTCCTGGTCATCGTGATGATCTTCGTGGAGGCCATACCTCAGGTATTCGGCTATCTCGTTCCCTCGGACACATTTACAGATACATTTGGAAGTGTCGGCGCAAAACTGCTGATTATCCTGCAGTTATTCGTCGGATCCTACCTTGTGTTCCTGTTCGATGAAGTCATATCGAAATGGGGTATCGGCAGCGGTATCTCGCTGTTCATTGCAGCAGGTGTATCGCAGGCCGTGTTCACAGGTGCTTTGAATTGGTATGCGGTCGACAACAGTTCGGCCATGTCCCTGTCCAATCCTCCTGCTGGAACAATTCCAAAGGCGATATACGTTCTCATGAACACCAATTCCGCCGACATGGCGAACGGTGGGTATGAGATGATATTCCTCGGGCAGCCTAATCCGCTGATCGCTCTGATCGGAACCATCGTGATCTTCCTGATAGTGGTCTATCTGGAATCCAGTCGTATCGAGCTTCCGATATCTCATGGAAACGTGAGAGGTGCCAGAGGCAAGTATCCGATCAAATTGATGTATGCAAGCAACATCCCGGTCATCCTGATGTCCGCCTTGCTGGCTAACATCAGCATGGTCTGTCTGCTGCTGTACACCAATGACTTCCTGAGCGGAATACCGTTCCTCGGAGGAAACGCATCCATCGGATTCTACGAAGACGGAAGTACGACCGCTTCGTCGGGATTGGCATGGTATCTGTCCACCCCATCGGGTCTGACGGATTGGCTGTTGCCTATCCTGAATCCATCGAGTTACGGCAACGACCATACTGTACTCCAGAACATATGCCATGTGGCGATCTATATGGCCGTGATGGTCCTCGGATCGATCATGTTCGCGAAGTTCTGGGTAGAGACCACGAACCTCGGTGCGGAATCGGTAGCGAAGAACATCCAGCGCAGCGGTATGCAGATTCCCGGATTCAGGAGAGAACCTCGTGTTCTCAAGAGAGTGCTCGACAGGTATATTCCGACGATCACCATCCTGTCCGGAGCCTTGATCGGTCTGCTCGCAGCCTGTGCCGATATGATCGGTACGACAGGAAACGCAACCGGAACCGGTCTGTTGCTGACAGTAGGAATCATCATCCGCTTCTATGAGGCCCTCGGCCGTGAGCAGATGATGGAGATGAACCCCATGATGAGAGGGTTCTTCGGAGGAGAGGAGTGATAAACAATGCCAAATCCAGGCAGTCCCGAACAGATGAGACAGATGCAGCAAGATATGCCCCAGATGCCGAAAGGCACCATGATGGGCATGCTTGTTGTCCTGCTCATAATGATGATAGTCATGCAGTTCAGGGAGGCTATCGGAAAGGCCCTCAACGTCGTGTTCCAGTACATCGACTTTGGGGGAGAATATCCGGTCCTTACCCTGGTCATCAGCGGAGTGATTATGATCACTATCAGCACCGTGATCAGGGCATACATGTCCGATCCCATAGGTCAGGCGAAGAGCCAGCACATCCAGAGCGAGTTCAGCAAGGAAATGCGTCAGGCAAGACTTGAGAACAACCTCTACAAGATGAAGAAGCTCCAGGAAGCCCAGCCTAAGATCATGGCCGCCTCCATGAACCAGCAGACCACCATGATGAAGACTATGCCGATAACCATGATCGTCATCCTTCCGGTCTATGCCTGGGTATGGTATTTCATCAACGATACCATGGGTGGTGCTGATATGAGCATCTGGATCAACATGCCGTGGGGTTTCGCAGACCTCAACAGCACGATCTGGTTCATGCCCGTGTGGATCGTCATCTACACCCTCATCAGCCTTCCTATCGGGCAGCTCGAGAATAAACTGGTAAACTACATATTCCTCAAAAAACGCCTTGAGGAAATCAACAAGGGTGTACAATGAGGATAACAATCAGTGGTCCTCCCGGTTCCGGGAAGACCACTGTCTGTGGCAAACTCTCTGAAGAATTGGGCCTTAAGGCAATCGTCTTCGGGCAGGTGTTCAGGGAGCTTGCCGCAGAAAAAGGGCTTTCTCTGGGAGAGCTCGGTGCTCTTGCAGAGAAGGACCCTTCCATAGATGCGGGCATAGATGCGAAGATCGTCGACATCGCACGTGCCCATCCCGATATAATTCTGGAATCGCGTCTTTCCGCATACATGCTGACTCGGAACAACATATCTGCATTGCGTGTGTATCTTGATGCCAGTCCCGAGGTCAGAATGTCCAGGATCGGCGGACGCGAGGGTAAGGACCTTGAGATCGCGGTCAAAGAGACCATAGATCGCCAGGCATCCGAGGCCAAGCGTTACAAGATGTATTACGACATCGACATCGACGACCGGAGCGTCTACGACCTGGTCATAAACACCGACGAATTGACCCCCGATGAGGTGCTGGACAGGATCCTTTCGGCGGTCCGTGCACGAAACATGCTGGTCAAGGACCCTAAAGCCATACCGGATAAGTGGGGAAAACGCCCCTCCGACCGTACCATCGGCGAGCTTCTGCAGGCCGGGGTCATCGCATTGGACAAGCCGTCGGGCCCTACATCCCATCAGGCGACCGCATGGGTCAAAGGTGCCATCCATATGGATAAGGTAGGTCACGGAGGTACTCTCGACCCATATGTAAGCGGCGTATTGCCGATATGTACAGGCAAGGCCGTCCGTCTCACCGATATAGTTCTGTCTTCCGATAAGGAGTACATCTGTCTTATGAGGCTCCATGCCGACCGTTCCGAGAAAAAGATCAGGGAGGTCATGGACCGGTTCCGCGGAAAGATCTATCAGCTTCCTCCTGTAAGATCCGCCGTCAAGAGGCAACTCAGGATCAGAACGATCAAGGAACTGGAGATCCTGGACATCCGCGGAAGAGACGTCCTGTTCCGCATATCCTGCGATGCTGGCACATATGTCAGGACCCTGTGTATCGACATAGGGGAGATGTTGCTGTGCGGTGCGTCCATGACGGAGTTGAGGAGAAGCAGGTCCGGGAAGATGACGGAGAAGAACGCCGCCACCCTTCAGGATCTGACCGATGCATACATCTTCTGGCAACAGGAAGGTCATGGGGAATGGCTCAGGAGTCTCATCAGGCCGATGGAATGTCTGGTCGATCCCCTCCCTAAAATCATCGTCAAGGCGACGGCCGTGGATGCCGTCTGCCACGGGGCGGATCTCAGCATCAAAGGGATCCACATGCTCGATCCGGATATCCGGAAGAACGCTTTGGCGGCGCTTATGACCGCCAGAGGAGAGCTTGTAGCCATAGGGAAGATGCAGATGTCTTCCGAGAAGATCATGGCCGCCGATTCCGGTGTAGCCGTGAAGGTGACGCGTGTCCTGATGGATCCGGGGCACTATCCCAGGATGTGGAAGTACTCAACAGACATAGAATGTCTTCCCGACTCGCAATAAGTCTTTTTTAGTGCAAGGTGTATCCCCGCCCGATGGGAATCTTTTCGAAGAACGAGACATTGCTGACGCTTGATGCCGTCCGTGTCGGAGAGGTCGATCCGACCAACGAGACTGGTACAGGCTACAAGAATGTGATGACGTATTCGTTCGACGTATCCAAAAACCGCATGATCCGTGCCCAGGTAAAATCGGATGCACCCATAGACGTGGTCATCGCCAACGAGGACGGCTCTTTGGCGGGACATCGGGAAGGTGTGACCGACGACGTCGTGGGGCCGTTCTCCACTTCGAAGAACGCCTCCATGGGTCTGATACTGGGCCTATATCCGGGTGACAAGGCCACGGTTTCCGTCAAGGTATGGACGGACAGTAAATGATGCACATTGAAGACGGTGGCAGGCACAGCTTCTGGGCTGATACTCTGCCCGCAGGAATTTCGGTTATGCGCTCGTTCGACAGAACGGTGCTAATAGTATGGTTATTGTCTCTGATCGCGAGCGTCGCAGCTTTGGGTTACATGATGTCCGCCACGGACATCGACACCTATGTCGCCATACAGGTATTGGCCGCCCCGTTCATATTGGTCGGATTCCTGTACATGGTGTATAGGAAGTTCCTGATACCGATGGTGGCGGTGATAGTGCTGGTGGTAGCATTGTGGCTACTCGATGTGGATAGTTCCACGATCCTCTTCCTGGCTGAGATAATATTCGGTGCCGTCGGGGTCGCATGTGTCGTCGGCGTGTTCCAGAGGCTCATATTCTACAAGACCCTTCACATCATCAGATACATCAATGTGAAGGAGAAACTCGGTTTCGTCGACAGGGCCGTCGCTTTCCTTTTCAACGTCCCTCCGGATCTGGACACCAGGAACATGGAGGTCGATTTCAATCAGGTGGGCAAGAAATTCCCCTGGAAGGACATGTTCAGCACCGTCATGCTGTCCATGGCCGTAGGTCTGTTCGTCTGGATCTATTTCTCCATGAACCCTGCTCTGTCGGACCTCGACCTCACCAAGGCTTCCCTGTCCGTGTTCACGGTGATATTGTACGTCCCGGTGATCATCCTGCCGTTCTCCGTGTTCAAGTCCATGAATGCGAGGATCGGGACCAACTACCGCGATTTCAAGCTCTACAACGGAGTTGTCGCGACCATCCAGAGGATGGCCGTGCCGGTGGTGGCCGTCTTCCTCTACCTGTTCTACAAGATCGGTAATGCGGAGGATGTGATGGTCGTTATGAAATTCATAGCCTTGTCCGCAGGGACCATCTTCCTGGTGACCCTGCTCACCTCCCTGCTCTACTTCTACATGATGGAGGCCTCTATCGTATCGGACATAGGGAAGAAATGGAATCTGTTCATGCCCGTCCCCCTCCTCATGAGCCTCAAGGATGAGGATCCCGAGGACGGTTCATATTATCCGGCCACCCCCGAGAGGGACGAATCGGATCTGGGCGATATCGAGATAGCCGTCCGTGAATGATTTTGTACGGCATGGGCCGCCTTTCTCCGCGGTCCATGCCGGAAACCGTTCTTCGTCACTCGCTGTAGAAGCGGGACATCGACGGGTTCGCCCTTCCGGGGGCATCCCAGCCGTAGATTATGGGTTTGAAGACCTCCATGGACGACATTCCCGGGGTCTTGTGGAGGCCGATGATCTCCGGCTCCCTGTTGTTGCTTATGACGATCTTGTACTTCTGTTCGGTCTCGTCCACCATTATCGCAGGTTTGTCGAAGGCCTTCAGGGAATCCAGGACGACGTCGGCCATCAGCTGTATGTCTTCCGGTTTCAGGTCATCCGGTACCCTCAGGATGAAGCAGCTCTCCTCGGTCTGCCCGTTGAGCATGAACTCCACCTCGGTCTTCTTCATGAACTCCTTGAACTTCTGTCCCTTCTCGTCGTCCTTGACGAGGGCCAGCAGGTTCTTCTGAAATTTGTAGGGGATGTCCAGATAAAGGGCGTCCTCACCGAGTATGTTCCACATGGCCGAGAGAATGCGTTAACGGGTAAATAGGAGTTCGCATACCCAGTATCCGTTAATCCCAAACTAAAATTTAATCTACGACGGATATATGGAGTTCCAATGGCCGAGGATTTCAAGGTCACCCCCTGGGAGGTGACCGGAGACATTGATTACGACGTCCTGATGAAAAGGTTCGGGACGACCCCCATCGATGAGGCGATGATAAAGAGGATCGCCAAGTACGGGGAGGTGCACCCTATGCTCAGACGCGGGATATTCTACTCCCATCGCGACCTCGGCTGGCTGCTCGATGAGTATGACAAGGGGAACAGATTCTACCTCTATACGGGGAGGGGTCCTTCCGGGAACACCCATCTGGGTCATATGATGCCCTGGATCTTCAACAAGTGGGTCCAGGATACGTTCAAGGTCAAGATGATCTTCCAGATGACCGACGACGAGAAGTTCCTGTTCAAGGACCTGACCCTCCACGATACGAGGGACATGGCCTACGAGAACGCCTTGGATTTCGTGGCCTTGGGATTCGATCCGGACAACACGAAGATCATCGTCGACACGGAGAACATAGACAGGCTGTATCCGATCGCCCTCCGCGTGGCCAAGAAGGTGACATTCAGCACGGCCAAGGATGTGTTCGGATTCGAAGGGTCCTCCAATATCGGGAAGATATTCTTCACCACTCTGGAGTCGGCCCCGGCGTTCCTCCCGTCCGAGATCGAAGGGAAGCCGACTCCGGTGGTGGTGCCGTGCGGGATCGACCAGGACCCGCACTTCAGGGTCACTAGGGATGTGGCCCCCGGACTCGGATATCCCAAGCCCTCCATGCTCTACTGCAAGATGTGTCCCAGTCTGAACGGGGGCGACAAGATGTCCTCGTCCGACGAGATGGCCACCATATACACCACCGATACGCCTAAGCAGGTCAAGAAGAAGGTCGGGAGGGCGTTCACCGGCGGATGTGTCAGCGTGGAGGAGCAGAGGGAGAAGGGAGGGAACCCCGAGGTCTGTGCGGTGTTCAAATACAACTACTATCTCTTCGAATACGACGACGCCAAACTCAACGAGATGGCGGAGAAGTGCAGGAACGGGGAGATCCTCTGCGGCGAGTGCAAGGTGGCGCTCACCTCCAAGATAAACGTCTTCCTGGAGGCCCATCAGGCCAAAAGGGAAGAGGCCAAGGAGATCGTCCAGAAGATGGCGTTCGACGGCTTCAAATGGTGATTACTATGAACATGAAAGAGGTGCTCGACGGCCTCAGCTACAACGAGAAGAAACTTCTTCTGGCACTTGATAGGAACGGAGGCAGGGGAAGTCCTGCCGACATGATCGCCGGAGGGGATTTCTCCCTCGAGGTGGAGGTCATGGGGTCGGCCTCCTGGCTGGCATCCAAGGGTCTTGCCGAGATAAAGGAGAGCAGCGAGAGGTCGTATGCGCTCACCGATCCGGAGGCGTCCGCCAAGGGTCTTCCCGAGAGACATGCCCTGACGGCGATAGACGCCGCCGGCGGGAAGATGTCCATCGGGGATCTGGCACAGGCGATCCCCGGAGAGGATAAAATCGCGGTCGGTTGGTTGATGAGGAAGAAGCTCGCCTCCATGGCGGACGAGGCCGGGACCAACGTCCTTTCCCTGACGGATGCGGGAAGGAAGGCATTGACCCAGCAGATGCCTGACGAGGTCCTCATAGCCGAGATGCTGAAGGCCCTGGTGTCCGAGAAGGACGCGGATCCGAAGGTCGTCAAGGACCTCAAGGGCCGCAAGGGCATGATCAAGGAGGTCGTCGAGACAGAGAGGGAGATCTTCCTCACCTCCGACGGTACGGAGGCCGCCCGCTCCGGCATAGTCCTCAGGGAAGAGGTCACCGACGTCACCGACGAGCTCGTGCAGTCCGGGAAATGGAAGGACGTGGAGTACAGGAAGTACGATGTCCAAACGTTCGCCCCGGCATCGTATGCCGCCAAGAAGAATCCCCTCACCCGCCTCGGCAACGAGGTCAGGGAACTCTTCACCGACATGGGGTTCACGGAGATGTCCTCCGAGTACGTCCAACCTGCGTTCTGGAACATGGATGCCCTGTTCATTCCGCAGGACCACCCCGCCAGGGATATGCAGGACACGTTCTTCCTGGAGCACCCGGAGCATCTGGACCTGGAGGACGGTGAACTGGTGGCCAAGATCAAGGCCATACACGAGAACGGCGGCGACACCGGATCCTCCGGATGGGGAGGGGAGTGGTCCGAGGAGAAGGCCTCCCAGGCCCTTCTCAGGACCCACAGCACCGTGAGCAGCATCAGATACATAGCGGCCCACCCCGACGCCCCTCAGAAGGCGTTCTCCATATCCAGGATATTCAGGAAGGAATCGATCGACGCCACCCATCTACCCGAATTCAGTCAGATCGAGGGGATAGTGATCGACAAGAACGCCAATCTGGATATGCTCATCTCCCTCATCAGGGAGTTCTATGCCAGGATGGGGTTCGACAAGATCCATGTGAGGCCGAGCTACTTCCCGTATACGGAACCCTCCCTGGAGCTGGAGGTCTTCTTCAACGGGAAATGGCTGGAGCTCGGCGGTGCCGGGATATTCAGGCCCGAGGTCCTCGCCCCGTTCGGCGTGAAATACCCGGTCCTCGCATGGGGGTTCGGATTCGAGAGGCTCGCGATGCTCAAGTGGAACATCAAGGACATCAGGGACCTCTACATCTCCGATATCGATTCCCTCAGGAAGAACACGGTCTTCTGATTCGGAACTGGACATCCCTTCCCGCCCTGATCTCTCCAGCCAGGGCGGCGAGGGGCGCCCTGCGGAAATCCGGGGCCGCAGTCCAGGCCTGCTTCAGCAGTGCCAGGCATTCCTTCTTCATGCCTCTGGCGTATGCTATTCTCGCCCGCACCTTCAGGATCTCGTCGATCCAGGCGCCGTCGAGTTCGTGTAAGGTCTCCCTCCCTGCTCTTGTCGCGAACTCCTCCGCCCCTTCTATGTCCCCCAGACGGGAGAGAGATTCCGCCATCACCACGGCCGGGAGGACTCCTCCTACCTATTCCATGGCGGAACTGGCGCATTCCGCGGAACTTTGGAAATCCCCCGTCATCAGCTATATCTGGGACATCACCGTCATATGTTCCGGGGATTCCAGTCTCCTGAGTTTCTCGGCCATCTCTCTGGCCTTCTTGAGGTCCCTGCAGCCTATGGCCGCTTCGGCACACAGCCATGCCATGTTACGTTCCAAACCGCTCTCGGGCCTGATCATGGAGAGGGATTCCAACAGGTCGTCGCTGGGAGAGAACAGGATGTCCGCCTTCATGCGCATGGCCAGCCAATTGGCCTCCAGATTCCTTCCCGACTTTATCAGGTGGAACAGCCTTTCGGAACGTTCCCCCTTATCCAGCCAGTAGTCCGCGGCCCAGCTGTGCCATCTGCGCAGGCTTCCCCTGTCGGCCTTGGACAGGAATAGGTCTGCAGTCTCCCGGGGGATCTGGGTCATTCCGTTGTAGTCCGTGGGTATGACCCCTGTACGGGTAGGCGGGAGGTCGTTCCTCGGTATCGGTGCACGAAGGATGCACGCCTTTCCGAAAGTCTCCCTGTCGTTGTGGCTGAGTGACCTCCACTTCGTCTCCGGGTCGCAGCGCTTCATATCCAGCAGGGCGTCGACCGTCATGCCGGCCTTCTCCACCTCGTCTCTGATGGCGGCGGCCTCGATGGTGCCCTTGGGCTGCAGCGCATAGACGAACCTCTTCGTACGCGAGCCCTTCAGGTGCGCCTGCCATCCGACAACGTAATCCAGTTCGATCAGCTTCTTCAGGTCGATCGATACGTGTGCGCGGGTTATTCCGACGACCGATGCGATCCCGTCCTGCGTAAGGTCGAACGGGATTGTGTAATCATCACCAGGATAGTATCCCGGGAATCTCGATAGATGCAGCATTATCCTCTGCTTGACTGTCACATCCGTAGCCTTTCCTATCTTCATATTTGATAAAAAAACCAGTGATTTTAAAAGACATAGTACTACATGTAGGTTCCAGAATATCGAAAATCAGGAAGCCTGAACCGTGTCCAGAAGATTGATCGTACTTTGTAGGAAAGATATATCATCAGTTAATATAGTAAAACATTACATATCCTGTAGGCGTTGGGAAGACCTCGGAAACGACGGTTATGCCGATTATACAAGGTGCGGGGATGACGTGGTGATGTCCATTCCCGATCTTCATATCTATTCTAACGGTCTCGATGCCCGGGCGAGGGCTTTCGGCTTCGATCCGGATGTTGTAATCTTTCCATCGGAACATTCCTCGTCGAGCGGGATGCCCGCGCTCACCGTCCACCCCATCGGGAACTACAACGGTTCGGATCTGGGAGGGCGCCCCAACACCTTGGTGAAGGCATGTCCGTCCATGATGACGGATGCCCTCCGTCTCATCAAGTCCAAGTGCTCCTTGGATGAGTTCAACGTGTGTTTTGAGGCCACCCATCACGGTCCGTACCTGGAGACTCCGGCGTTCTTCCTGGAGATCGGGAGCGACGAACGCCATTGGAAAAGGGACGACGCCGCAGAACTCCAGGCATCCGTCCTCCGGGACGTCCCGGACAGCAACGGCTACCCTGTCCTGATCGGTCTCGGAGGGGGTCACTACGCCCCTCGTTTCACCGAGCTGGCACTTTCCCGTAAGGTGAATTTCGGACACATGCTCCCGAATTATCAGACCGAAGGACGTTCCGACGAGGAGATAGCGACGATGATAAGGAATGCCGCGGAATGTTCCGGCACCAAGGTCGCGTTCCTCCACAGGAAATCAATGAACGGACCCAGTGCCGCAAGGCTGACCTCGCTGGCCGAATCGGTCGGCTGCGAGGTCATAAAAAGCGATTGTTTCGAGCCGCTCGACGGGAACTGATGTGGGTCCCGGAGAAGGGCCGTCCGAGGATGGCCTTCTCCAGCTCCTCGAGGTTCCTTCCGTCGACGATCTCTATGTCGATCCCGCACCTTTCGGCGATCTGCACCCCTAGAGGGTCGAAAACACTGGATTTGCCGGCCCCATGGTCGGTATATACGATATGTCCCAGCTGTTCGATGGTGAGATTCTCGTATCTCTCGGCATCGGGATTCTTCCGGGGGTCCTCGGAATATACGGCGTCCACGGATGTGGCGTTCACGACGCGGGTCGCACCCATCTCCTCCGCGAGCATGGTGGCGACGGCGTCCGTGGTGTGTCCCGGCTCGGTGCCGCCCATGACGGCGATCCCCACCTTCTCGGACATCTCGGCCGTCTCCTTCACGGTGGGTCTCACATCCATGGTCGAGGAGTCCCCGAGGGCAAGTGCCAGCAGTCTGGCGTTGATGCGGGTGGCGTCGATACCCATCATGTCCAGTTTATCCTCCGACCCTCCGAGGGCCCTTCCTGTGTTGGCGTAATATCTGGCTATCTTCCCCCCACCGCATACCACAGCGATGCGGACGGATTCCGATGCCCTCTTCAGCATCTCTGCCAGTTTTCCTATGTACACCGCATCGTCCTTGTCGGGGATGAGGATGGAACCTCCGATTGAAATGACAACTGTGTCCTTATGCATTCTTAACCCTTTTATAGGGATGGGGGATTGGGATAAAATCATTGTTGAGGTTTCAACATGGCAAACGACAATTCTGTCAGCAGAGCACGCTATGACTTTAAGAAAGCCATGGAAGAGATCAAGAACTATCGAGGAAAAGGCACCGAGTTGATCTCGGTGTACATTCCGTACGGTAAGCTGATCTCCGATGTAATGGCTTACCTGAGGGACGAGCAGTCCCAGGCATCTAATATCAAATCGAAGACCACCATGAAGAACGTCACCGGTGCGATCGAATCCATCGCCGCCCGTCTGAAGACGTTCAACAAGGTGCCGGAGAACGGCGTGGTCATATTCTGCGGAGAGGTCCCCCGTGCGGGAGACCAGACCAAGATGGTGCAGTATGTGATCCAGCCGCCGGAATCCATCACCGCATTCCTCTACAGGTGCGACTCCTCCTTCTTCACGGAGCCGCTGGACGGCATGTTGGTCGACAAGAGGTACTACGGACTCATCGTCATCGACAGGAAGGAGGCCACCATCGGAATGCTGGCCGGTACGAGGATCAAGGTGCTGAAGCACTTCGATTCCCTGGTCCCCTCGAAACACCACCAGGGAGGACAGTCGTCCGTCCGTTTCGAGAGGCTTATCGAGATCGCGGCCCACGAGTTCTTCAAGAAGGTGGCGGACTCGTGCACCACCTGTTTCCTCGACGACATCCTGGACATGGAGGGGATCCTGGTCGGAGGCCCCGGTATGACCAAGGAGTTCTTCATCAACAACAACTACCTCCACCACGAGCTCATGAAGAAGGTCGTGAAGCCCTTCTTCGACACCGGGTACACCGACGAGTCCGGACTGAAGGAGTTGGTCGATGCGGCCCAGGGCGCCATCGTGGATATGCAGATAACCTCCGAGAAGGAGATGGTCCAGAGGCTGTTCAGGGAGATCAGGAAGACGGACGGAGGACTCTCCGCATACGGAGAGGACATGGTCCGCCATGTGGCCGAGTTGGGAGCCGTCGACACGTTCCTCATCTCCAGCGAGCTGAGGAAATACCGTGCGAAGTGCCAGTGTCCCAACGGTCACCAGTTCGATATGACGGTGGACGATCCGGACGCCGATGTCAAATGTCCCGAGTGCGGGTCCAATGCGAAGGTCGTGAGCAGCATGGATCTCGTCGACGACTTCTTCGAGATGTCCGAGGCGTACAACTCGAGCATGCAGCTCATATCCGGGGACTCGGAAGAGGGGGAGATGCTCCTCAGGGCCTTCGGAGGTATAGCCGCCCTGCTCAGATACAGGGTCGAGTGATTCCAATGAAAGTACAGGAACAGTTCGAGAAGGAATGCGAACAGGCGGTGCGCTCGGCCTTGGCCGACATGGGAGCCCCCGCCGATCTGAAACTCGTCAAGGAGGTCCCCGACAACGCGGACCTCGCCATACCCTGTTTCACATTGTCGAAAGCCCTCAGGATGCCGCCGGTGGCCATCGCGGAGAAGATCGCGGAGAAGATCGAGACCCCCTGCGGCCTCATATCCTCCCTCTCCGCCCTGAACGGCTATCTGAACTTCACAGCCGACAGCGAGGCCGTCGTGAACGACGTCCTGGAGGAGATCAGTTCCAGGAAGGAGGATTTCGGAAAGTCTCCGAAGACCGGCATAAGGGTCAACGTGGAACACACGTCCACCAACCCCACCGGTCCCGTGCACGTCGGAAGGGCCAGGAACCCCATCATCGGGGACACCTTGGCCAGATGCCTGCGCATGCGCGGACACGATGTGACCACCGAATACTATGTCAACGACGTAGGGAAGCAGGTGGTCATGATGTCCTGGGGAGTGGCCAATGTGACTCCCGAGGAGGTCCAGAAGGAGATCGAGGAGACCGAGAAGGCGGACGACAATCCGAAGGTGGATCACAGGCTCGTCTACAACTACAGGGTCGCCACCAAGAAGATCCACAACAACGCCCCTATGGAGGAGGAGATCGCCCAGATGCTCAGGAAGTTCGAGGCGGGCGACGCCGAGACCATAGACTATGTGAAGAATGTGGCGGAGACGATGCTGAGCGGTATAAACGCCACCCTCGCGGACATCAACGTCTCCCTCGACAGATACACCTGGGAGTCCACGTTCATAAAGAACGGTGCCGCCAAAGACATCGTCGAGAAGCTCAAGGCCAGCAAGTATGCCGGCCAGGAGGAGGACGGCGCATGGTACGTCGACCTCAAGGACTTCGGCATCCACGGGAAGAACACCAAATTCACATTCACCCGTTCCGACGGCACCACCCTTTATACGACCAGGGACCTCGCCTACCACGAGGACAAGTTCACCCGTTCCGACAGGGTCATAGACGTCCTGGGCGAAGACCAGAAGCTGGGTTCCCAGCAGCTCGTTTCCGCCCTGCAGATCATGGGGGAGGAGAAGAAGCCCGAACCTCTGTTCTATGCATTCGTCTCCCTTCCGGAGGGCAGGATGTCCACCAGGAAGGGGGTCGTCGTATATCTCGACGACCTGATAGACGAGGCCACGGACAGGGCCCTCAAGGCGATCAAAGAGGGTAACAAGTGCAAAGACATGTCCGAGGAGGAGATCATGAGGATCGCCAAGGACATCGGTGTCGGAGCGGTCAGATACAACATCGTACGTGTCGGTGCCGACAAGCAGCTCGTCTTCAAGTGGGAGGACGCCCTCAGTTTCGACGGCAATTCCGGACCGTATCTCCAGTATGTCTACGCACGTTCGTGCAGCATCCTGAGGAAGGCCGGGGATTTCAAGAGGGACACGGACGGTTCCAAGCTCACCGACGAATACGAGATAAAACTGGCCAAGACCCTTTCCAAGTTCGAGTCCGTCCTCGCCGACATCGACGCCACCAAGAGGGTCAACATGATGCCGGCCTACGGTCACGAGGTCGCGGCGGCCTTCAACCAGTTCTATGCCCAGGTGCCGGTCCTGCAGGCCGGTTCCAACAGGGATGCGAGGCTCACCCTCGTCGAGTGCACCAAGTACGTCCTCGGCAACGTCCTATGGTGCCTCGGAATGGGTGCTCCCGAGGCGATGTGATGGAATTCCGTCCCATGAAACTCAAGGACCTCAGGAAGGTCCGCGAACTGGAGATCTCCTGCATAAAGGAGTACTTCCAGGAGACCATCGAGAACAAATGGGACGACCTTCCGCAGGAGTGGAAGGACAACCTCGGGGCCAGCAGCCCCAAACATTTCCGTCCCTACCTCGACAGCGGGCTAAGCTTCGTTGCCGAGGAGGACGGGGAGATCTACGGATTCATATTCGCCCAGATGCTCCACCATGTGGCGGACTGCGACAATCTGGTGTGGATAGAGAACATGGCCGTCGACCCGCTTGTCCGGAGGAACGAGATCGGCTACAGGCTTCTCAGGGAGACCCTTCGTGCCGGACAGGCACAGGGTGCGGACGTAGCCCACAGCATGATCTCGCCGGACAACGCCCCTTCCATCATGCTCCACAAGAAGATCGGTTTCTTCATGGACCGCCGCATGGTGGCCCTTATAGACCTGAAGGATCCGAAACTCAAACTGTAATGTCGGATCCGGCACTGTGCGACTATCGTCCCGCATGTGCCGTCCGGGACATCTGGCATATTATTTTTTAAAAAGGTAAGTGGTTTGTGAAGACGGAGGTGTATTCACTCCTCTTTCTTCTTGCCGGCATGTTCCAGTGCGGCCTTTGCCTTCTCGGTGGCCCTGGTGATCAGCATCGTCGCGGCGACCGCGATGACGGTGACGAGCAGAGCGTAGATGGTGAGACCCAGAAGGTCATCCTCGGATTCGAAGATCGCGGCGATGGCCTGTTTGATGGTCTCATTCCATGCGAGAGCTGCGACCAGTCCGAATGCGGACACGATCAGAGCAGACAGAGACTCCAGGAACTGAATTTTGAAAGATTCAGCCATGGTTGGCATTCACTTATGCATGTATAAATATAAATTTCGGTAGGCCAGATGATTCTTTGGAAGAGATTGTGTGAAAAAGAGGCCCCCTTCCGGGGGCCGGAAGACGTCACTTCCTTCTGGAGGAGACGTATTTGATTTTCTTGGAAGAGTCGGACGGCTTGGAGGTCTTCTTCTCTTCTTCCAGTTCGGTGAAGGAAGCGGCCTTCTTCTTCTCCTCGACCTGTACGGGGGCGGGTTTGGATTCCTCGGTCTTCGCCGCGGAGTCGTTGGCTTTGCTGTTGTACCTTCTCCTCTCGGTTCCGACGCTCTTTCTGGCGGGTTCTTCGGGCTTCTCCGCCTTCTTCTTCTCCTCCAACTCGGTGAAGGTGGTGGAAGGTGCCGCCTTGGGCTTGGTGCGGATGTAGTAGAACGCCGCGATGATGACGATCAGGACGATCGCGATCAGTGCCAGATACGTGGTGACGTTGGACCAGATGGATTTGGCCACAGAGATGTTGAGGGTGAAGTGGTTCGCACCTGCATCGAACGTCGCATCGTCCGACGATGCCGTCACGGTCACGGTGTGGTCGCCGTCGCCCATGGAGAAACTGATCTTCACGGTGTTCTGACCGTCTGCGAGCGTCTGGGTCATCGTCACATTCGCCGCGGTGCTCTCGGTTATGTCACCGTAGGCGATATCGACGTACACCTTGAACGTGGCCTCTATCTCTCCGCCCGTATCGTTGTTCACCAGGAACGTTATGGTGCCGTCCTTCCCGTCCTTGAATTCCCCTGCGCTGCCGGTCGCCATGCCGGGCGACGCATCGGAGCCGTCGGAGACGACCGCGGAGGCGGTCACGAGGGCCATAAGGGCCGCCAGGAGGAACACGATCCCCTTCTTTCCGGACATCATGTGATGATCTCCTCGAGGCGTTCCTGCTCTATGGCCTTCCTGACCTCCATGGAGAGCCTCCTTCCGGTGCTCATGTTGGTCCTCCACAGGGTGTTTCCGTACGGGTGTCCGACGGACATGTGGACGTTGGTGCCGCCTCCGATCCTGGGGGCGACGTCATAGATGTAGAAGTTCAGGTCCTTGTCGACGCAGGTCTGCAGGCAGAACGGTCCGATGATCCCGGGCTTGTAGTACTGCTGCGTGGCCTTCACGTATTTCTCGGCCATCTCGAACGCCTTGTCGAGAAGGGACTCCCTGAGGGTGGCGGAGTTGTGTCCGCATACGGTGTACTCGGGGATGATGCCGTCCTGCTCCAGTTCCACCTGCTGTTTGGCGGGGAGCCTGACGTAGCCGTCGAGGGAGGACTCGAACCTCCAGTCGATACCGAGGAGCTCCACCTTCTCCCCCTTCTCCTCGAGCGGGTCGTAGAAGAAGTCGAGGTTGAAGACGGGACCGATGATGTACTGCTCCATCCTGGCGTGTTTCTCGAAGTCCTCGTCGAGGACCCCCTGCCTGATCAGCTCCTGGGATTTCTCCACGTATTGGTCGTAGTCCTTGGCGGTGAAGAATCCCCTCTCGAGCTTCTTGACATGGTGGTGGACCTTGATTATGGTCAGTCCGTCGATGTCCTCGGGTTTCTCGATCTTCTTGGGGTAGGGGAGGTTGGCCTTCTCGAGGAGCCAGTAGTAGTCCTGGGGGCCGCCCCTCTCCTCGGACCTGAGGAGGTTCCTGCTGCCGACCATGGGGACCTTGAAGTCGTTCTCCACCTGGTCGATGCTGCAGTAGGAGGTGAAGGACCTGTTGGGCACCCACAGGGTGTTGGTGTTCATCAGGTACTCCTGGTTCTGCGGCAGGAGGACGTCGGAGAACCTGTCGAGGATCAGGGTGTCGTCGACGACGCCCCTGACGGGGTTCCCGGAGGCGTCCCTCTGGGTCCTGAAGTAGTTGTTGAATGTCTTCTCCCTGCCTTTCTGACATACGGCTAGGGTGTTGAAACCCTCGGAGGTGGCACCGTCGCAGGTGTCGAGGGCAGAGTGGGAGGCGAGGACTCCGATCCTGGCCTTCTTCTGGTCGTAGCGTCCCAGATTGGCAAGCACTTCGTCTCTGCTGATCATGGATTTACCTGCGCTACCGTAACAGTTGCCCCTATTTATAGGGAACAATCGCGCACGCGTTCTAAAAGACTCAGATGAACAGTGCGATGACTCCCACGAGCACCATGGAGCCGAGGAGGTCCATCACCGAGGAGGTGATGGGGATGGAATGGTCGTCGGGGTCCAGACCGAATTTGGTCGCGGCTATGGCGACGTAGTATGAGAGGAGGCTGAGTATGGTGGTGGCGAGGAATCCGGCCACCATGATTATGGCCAGGGAGTCGACGAACGATATGTTGCTGCTGCCGTTGAACAGTATGCATGCCCCGTAGGAGATGATCCCGATGTAGAGGAAGGTGATCATGGCGCAGATGTATATCATGAGGAAGTCGTTGGACGCCCCTCTGGGACTCCATTTGGCCCTCAGGGTACCCAGGTGGATAGCCGAGGACAGTCTGGACGTGAGCATGCCTGACAGTGCGTTCCCCTGGTTCAGGAAGGCCGGCAGCATGATCATCAGGACGCTGTACGCTATGAGCGATTCCTGCTCGTCCTGTATGACTACCCCCGCCCCTATCTCGAACACCAGGCATACCATCAGGACGGGGAGGGACTGTTTGAAGATCCTTTTGGCCTCTCCGGAGAAGTTCCTCTTGGAGGTCTTCCTGACGAGGAGGACGGCCACGTCGACGGCGGTGAGGATGACGATGGCGGCCGACAGGAACATCACGAGCTCGTCGCCGAAGGACAGCTCGTCCATCTTGAAGAAGACCCAGGTGGACAAGAATATCATCGGCATGGTGACTATGTCGCCGATGGCCGCTATCAGCGGTGCGGAGATGTTGTCGACGTCCCATCCCCTCTTGCTGCCCGCATAGGCGATGAGGATGTTGAAACCGAGGACGATGAGACCGGCCAGGAATCCCCCTACGGTGGAGATGAACACAAGGCCCCAGACGTCCGCTTTTCCTCCGAAGAACACGAGGGCCACCGCCCATGTGGTCACACCCATGGCGATGCTCATGACGAGGGTGAGCGCGATGGCCGAGTCGAAGTTGGCGCGGAGGACGGTCCCGCGTTTCAGACTCATCTCGAACGTACCGATGTTCATGGCGGTCCCGATCCTGCTCCCCATGGCGCCGAATATGTTCCCGCGCATGCCGATGGCGGAGTAGATGAGGATCATCATCCCGGTTATGGTCAGGAGGTAATCCTCCATCTGGTCCAGGAGGAGTCCGGCGAAGAGGTCGGCGGTACCGGCTATGACGAGTGCGGTGAGACCCATCGTTATCGCGGAAGAATAACGCTGTATGAATTTGCCCGTCCTGTTCTGTATCCCCGACAGAAAAACACCCCCTCAGCCCATCGATTATCAATGACGGACAAATCATTCCTCTTATAAATGGAAGATGTAGTGACTATCAAATACTGATTGTGCGTAATGGAATCAATAAATGCCTATTGGATTAGGGTGAACTGAGTTGCCCAGCAGCGACCAAGATGATATTTCCAATCTGAAGCACGTCGATATGACCGTGCGCGAACTTTTGACCGAGATGAAGGACACGTCCGAGGTCATAATCGACCTCGCCTACGCATCCCTCATGTATAACAGCTCCACCATGGCCGAGAAGGTCCGCGGACTGGAGGACGACATGGACGATCTGAAGTTCGCCACCCGGTACAAGGTCCTCCTGTCCAGCAGGACCAGGGAGGATGCGAGGCAGCTCTCAGGTATCCTCGAGGTCGCTTCCGCGGCCGACAGGATCTCCGATGCGGCGTCCGACATCGTCAGCCTCCTCAGGTTCCCTCCCGAGAAGAGGCCTTTCATCACCGAGATGCTCTCGGAGGCCGACGAGAAGATCAGGATGATCAAGATAAGCTCGGACTCGTCCATGGTCGGGAACACAATCGGCAGGCTGCAGATCGAGGCCAGCACCGGGTGCAAGATCATCGCCATCAAGAACCGCCGCGGATGGACGTACGACCCCGAGGACGAAATGAAACTCAGGGCCAACGACGTCATAATAGTCCGCGGGACCGACGACGGGGCCGACCTCCTGGTCGAGTATGCGGCCGGAAGGAAGGAATGGGAGTTCGAGGAGATCGTCCCGGACGATGTCATCGAGGACGAGGCGGAGGAGGACCTCCAGAACGAGGAGGAGCTCTCCGAGGAGATCAGAGGGGAGGGTGACGAGGAATGATGAGCAAGATCGCCTCCATGCTCATGGAGCTGAAGGACACTTCGGAGATGATGATCGATCTGGCATATTCGTCCCTGCTCTATGACAACACGGAGATCGCCGAGGAGGTCATCGCCCTTTCCGACAATCTCGAGAGCCTTTCCGAGAGGATACAGGACGAGATCGCACAGGCCGGGAAGGCCATGCCGGACGAGGTGGCGAGGGCCGTCGTCACCATAAGGCTCATGGATTCCATAATGGGGATCGCCGGGGCCGCCGAGTCGATCGCGGACGTCGTCATAAGGGGACTCGGAGAGCATCCTGTGCTCGCGATGTCCATAAGGGATTCCGACACGACCATGTGCCTTGCGAAGATCGCAGACGATTCCGTCCTTGCGGGCAAGACGTTCGGCGAGGTATCCCTCAGCACCAACAGCGGGATGTTCGTGATAGCGATCAGGCGCGGCGACGACTATATCTTCGGGCCGGGCGAAGGTACCTCCATGGAAGCGGGGGACATACTCATAGCCAGAGGTCCCGACGAGGGTGTCGCATACTTCAAGGACCTGGCGGACGGTACCGAGAAATCCCTTTGATCCCTTTTCAGGAGAGTGCGAGGCCGGCGTATCTGCCGGCCACCGCTCCCAATATGCACAGGCCGGCGTTGGCGCAGAAGTTCAGAAGCGCCGAACCGAAACGTCCGTCGTAGAACAGCGTGACGGTCTCCAAAGTGAAGGTGGACATCGTCGTGAAGGCTCCGAAGAGGCCGGTGAACAGGAGGAGTTTGAGTTCCTGCGGTATGCCGGTGTACCAGAATGTTATAAGTGCCAGAAGGAAGGCGCCGATCAGGTTGACGGCGAGTGTGGCCCACGGGAACTGGCTGGAATCCACGTAATGCCCTACCAAAAACCTCAGGGTCGCGCCGATGGCTCCGCCGGCTGCTACAAGAAGGACGGATTCCATCAGACCGATCTCCATGGGGAGTTGATTCGGTCTTTTCGATTTATAAATATCGGGAACGGCACGATGCCGTCCGAACAAGTATATGATGATAAGTGGTAGCCCCGCCCAGATTCGAACTGAGGTCCAAAGATCCAGAGTCTCCGATGATTGACCACTACACTACGGGGCTATCTATCCGCCTTGATTCCGTAATCGTTTTTAATTGTTTCTGTCGGTCCGTCAGGGTGTTTAAAAACAGGGCCGTCCGCCGCGGTCCGAAGAAGCATCCCGGATGTCCCCAGATCCCCTTGCGGCATGGAAATGCTGCCGTATAACAGACCGTGGCGTGGGAAAATATGCGGAAGTCGTTTGGTCGGCGGGCGAAACCCGCCCGCCTCCGAGATTCACTGAAGTGCTTCCTTCACTTTGGAGAATATGCCGTCGATATCGCCGATACCGCAGATGGTGACCAGTTTCCCGGCCTTCTCATAGTATCCGATAAGGGGCTCGGTGTTCTTATGATAGGTGTCGAGCCTCTTCTTGACGGTCTCCTCCTTGTCGTCGTCCCTCTGGTAGAGTTCGGATCCGCATTTGTCGCATACGCCCTCTTTCTTCGGGGGGTTGTTGGTCAGGTGATATACCGCGTTGCAGGAGGGGTTGGGGCAGGAGCGCCTCTGGGTGAGCCTGCTGACGAGGACCTCGTCTGCCACATCGAAGTTCAGTGCGAGGTCGATGTTGAGTTCGCTGTCGAGGGCCTCGGCCTGCTCCACGGTCCTGGGGAATCCGTCGAAGATGATGCCGGGGACTTTTCCGAGGCTCTGGATCTTCTCCTTCATGAGGTTGATGATGACCTCGTTGGGCACGAGTCCGCCCGCATCCATGTAGGTCTTCGCTTTCTTTCCCAGTTCGGTGCCGTTCCTGACGGCCTCCCTCAGCATGTCGCCGGTGGACAGTCTGACGTATCCGAGCTCGGTCTCGAGCTTCTCTCCCTGAGTTCCTTTTCCAGCTCCCGGAGGTCCAAGAAGGACGATCATCGATTTCATAGCGGATGCCTAGAGTGATGTCCTTTAAAAGGTTGTCCGTGGACCCAGAGGAAAAAACGGGCCTCCCCCTCACGGGGGGAGGTGATTTGCCGGGGACGTCCGGGTATCAGATGTCCAGTTTCTTGAGGATGTATGCGTCGTACATCCTCATGACCCCGGTGAAGGCTATCAGGGCCCCGATGACTATCATCACGACATCTGCCGTGTCGTCCAGATTGAGGAGTGCGAGCACTCCGAGGGCGAGCATGATTATGGCGATGACGATATCCAGCGCATGGGAGAGGGCATTCCCTGTGAAGTTCCTCCCTATGTTTATCAGGGACGTCGCACCGATCACGATCAGGGCGGCCGCGAGGACGGCCATGAGCACGTCGGATACGAGTCCCGGAACAAGTGCCAGCACGATTCCGATCACCACATAGATTATGCCGGGGGCGGCGCCGGCCGCGGTGAGGGTGACCTTCCACGCCTCGTAGATGTGGAATACCCCCATCAGTATGCACAGAACTCCCGATACGATCAGGATGATCTTCAGGGAATCCTGCTGCAGCCATGCGATCAGGATCCCGATCACGAGCATGAGGATCCCGGAGATCAGGGTCCCCTTCCATGGATTCAGTTTGAGCATTCCTTCAGACATTGACTAAACAATCTTATTACGAGAATTTAATACTGTGCCCGATGCGCTCCGTAGGGGCGTCATCCACAAAGTCCGCGCGCCTATGCGCATGCTTATAAGAGAAAAGAGAAATCGACCTCGTGGTAAAAATGGCATTGGACCAGAAGATCATTGAAGAGTTCGAGAGGATCGTCGGAAAGGACAACGTCTCGACCAGCCCCGCCGTGCTGTACACCTACGGTTTCGATGCTTCCATATATCACAACGATCCCGAGGTCGTCATCCAGCCGACCTCCACCGAGCAGGTCTCCGAGATCATGAAGATCGCCTATGCCAACGGCATCCCGGTGGTCCCCAGGGGGGCCGGTACGGGGCTTTGCGGCGCGGCCGTCCCGATAGAGGGGGGCATATGTCTCGCCATGCAGAAGATGAACAGGATCCTCGAGATCAGCGTCAAGGATCTGTGGGTGGATGTGGAGGCAGGTGTCGTCTACAACGACCTCAATGCCGAGCTCGCGAAGCACGGGTTCTTCTTCCCGCCCTCCCCCGGTTCCGCGGAAGCGTGTCAGGTCGGCGGCATGGTCGCCACCAACGCCTCCGGTATGAGGGCCGTCAAGTACGGGGCCACCAGGGACTATGTCCTCGGTCTCACCTTCGTCAGGGCCAACGGAGACATCGTCCGCTGCGGGACCAGGACCATCAAGGATGCGTCGGGGTACCAGCTGGCACGTCTCATGTGCGGGTCCGAGGGGACGCTGGGGGTCATCACCGAGATCACCTTCAAGCTGACCACCAAGCCCAAGAAGTCCGCATCCGCCCTCATCGCCTTCAACTCGGTCGTCGATGCCGGGAAGTGCATCTCCGCCATCATCGCCAAGCCTCTGATCCCCGCATCATGCGAGCTCATGGACAGCACATCCATCGAGGCGGTCAACAAGGCCAGGGGCAACCCCCTGCCGGATGCCAACGCCCTCATCATCGTGGAGGTCGACGGCGAGACCGACGAGATAATCCAGAGGGACCTCAAGATCGTCGAGGAGGTCGCCAAGGAGCAGAACGCCACAACCGTCACCCCCTCCCTCGACCCCAAGGTCATCGCCAAGTGGAACGATGCGAGGAAGTCGGTCCTCGCATCCCTGTCGGCCCTCAAGCCCGGATACTCGTGCGTATCCCTCGCGGACGACATGGGTGTGCCGATATCCAAGGTCCCCGAGGCCGTGGAAAGGTTCCAGGCGATCACCAGGAAGTACAACGTCATCGTCGCGGTCTACGGCCACGCATCCGATGGCAACCTGCATACCAAGATGCTGCTGAAGGTCGGAGACAAGGACGAGTGGGACAGAGGCATAGCCGCCGTCGACGAGATCTTCAAGGCGTCCGTGGAACTGGGCGGGACCGTCACCGGAGAGCACGGGGTCGGCATATCCAAGGCACTCAACTTCCAGGAGGAGAGGAAGACCGAGCTCGACTGCATCCTTGCGATCAAGCAGGCCATGGATCCCAAGAACATCCTGAATCCCGGGAAGGCCGCCCAGTGGCGCGGATCCCCCCTCAGGAACCTAAGGTACCCCTGCAAGGAGTACATGTGAAAACGACAGGGCGTCATGCCCTGTCTTTATCCCCTTCCCCGGACCGATCCCGGGGGAGGTTTTTCTAACACTATTCGGAAGAGTCCTCTCAGGCCCAATACAACGTGGGCATGAGCCAGAAGCTCGCGAACAGCAGTACCGAGATCGCCAGGCAGACGAAGTAGATCCTCTTGTCCCATGCGAGTATCTTGGACCCGTCGAGAGGCGGGAAAGGAAGCATGTTGAACAGTGCCAGCGATCCGTTGAGTGACATGAGCAGGTAGAACGGGACCACGAATGCGCTGTGGTTGAGGAGCAGGCATCCCGCTATGCCGATGACGGCCAAGACCATGTTCACCAAGGGTCCTGCTATGCTGATCTTCCCGTTGTCCTTCCCGGAGATGTTCCTTCCGCTTATGTAGACGGCCCCGGGTGCCGCTATCAGGAAGCCGAACATGGACATGACGAGGGACAGGAACAGTCCCATCGGATACATGCGGTATTCGGACCAGTACCCCATATCCTGTGCGACGAACTTGTGCCCCATCTCGTGGAGGACGAAACTGAGCATCACCAGGACGAACATGATCAGGAACATACCGATGACCCAGATGTTTCCCAGGTAGTATTCGAAATAGTTCTTTACAGACCCGGATCTGCAGAACATGACCATGAACGCCAGCGACAGGACGATAACGGAGATCATGATCTCCCTCACCTCCCTCGTACTGAACCTCTTCTGTTGGCCCGGGGTGATGTTCCTCATATTCTCCGAGTAAGGGCTTATGTATTATAAGAGGAACGGGATTGTCCGCGCCATATCATGGCTTATGTACAGGTCAACGCCGCCAACGGGAAGGAGGTCCGCAGGTGGTGCGACGGGTGTGGGACGCTCCTCCTGGGGGGCAGATGCTCCATATGCGGTTCCCCCGGAAGGGAGTTCGAGATAAACAGCCCCGGCGACATAAGGCCGTGCATGGGCGACAGCGTAGGCATCCTGGAAGGTCTTCTGGAGGAGGCGTTCGGGACCGCGGCCCCCATCGAGAACAAATCCGTATTCTTCAACAAGGTCCCCGGTGAGGACCGTACCGACGAGGTCGTGGCCCACGGGCAGGTCATCGCCGTCCTCAGGTTCGATATCGCCGCGGACAGACTCAGGATAGAGCTGAGACAGCCGGGGGCGGAACTGTTCGCCCCCGTGGCCACGAAGAACGTCGTCACCATATCCGGGGTATCAGGCCATCTCAAGGGGAAAGGGATCGCCGGAGAGAACGTATCCGATGTGCTGGGTCATTTCGCCGACGGCGATCCGATAATCGTCAGGAAGGCACTGAAGGTCGGTCCCGGGGTGGCCATGGCCGACTCGGATTCCATGAGGTCCGCGGAGAAGGCCCTGAGGGTGAGGGACCTGAACGCCCTGTCGGACATGCCTCTCTCCCCCGATGCCGACCGGGATACCTTCGTGAGGGCCAACAGGGACCATCTGAAGGGGTTGGAGGGTACGGCCGTCAGGGAGATCAGGGGTTTCGTCAAGAATGTCAGGCTCCCGGTGACGGTCTCATTCTCCGGAGGCAAGGACTCCCTGGCGGCCTACGGTCTCACGGCCAAGGCGGTCGGCGACCCGGACCTCCTGTTCACCGATACGGGGCTCGAGTTCCCGGAGACCCTGGAGTATGTGAAGGCGTTCGCGGAGAAGAACGGCCTCCGTCTGCATACGGCCGATGCCAAGGACGGATTCTGGAAGAATGTAGATACATTCGGTCCTCCGGCGAAGGATTTCAGATGGTGCTGCAAGGTGTGCAAGCTCGGACCCATAACGGACCTCATCGCCCGCGATTTCCCCAAAGGCACCGTCACATGCGAGGGGAACCGCTCGCTGGAGTCCTTCTCGAGGGCCGGGACCGAGCTGGTGACGAGGAATCCGTTCGTCCCCAATCAGACGAATCTCAATCCCGTCCGCGACTGGTGTGCGGCGGAGATATGGGGATACATATGGATGAAAGGCCTGGATTACAACCCCCTGTACGAACGGGACTTCGAAAGGATAGGCTGCTATCTGTGCGCCTCGTGTCTGGCCAGCGAATGGAGGAACACATCGAGGATCCATCCGGAGATGTATTCCGACTGGGAGAGGTATCTCCACGATTATGCGAAGCGCCGCGGCCTCCCTCCTGAATACATAGACATGGGTTTCTGGAGATGGAAGGTCCTGCCTCCGAAGATGAGACAGCTGGCCGAGGGGCTGGAGCTCAGGATGGTCCCAGAAGGCGGGGACGGACTGTCGATGAAGATGCTGAAGGGGGCATCCGTCTGCGTGGCCGGAGGGTATTCGATGGAGGCCGTGGCCACGGTCCCCCGGAACAGGGACTTCTCCTATGTGGAGGATTCCCTGAGGACGGTCGGGGAGGTGAAGTACTCCCCCGAATTCGAGATTGCTCTGGTGAGGACGAAGTACGGGCGTGCCCGGTTGTTCGGCGGAGGGCAGGTGTCTGTGACGGCGGCCGATGCGCAGAGTGCGGAGAGGATGTTCGAAAAAGCGGTCAAAGCACTCATCCGGGCCGAGCTCTGTACCTCCTGCGGCATATGTGCCAGATCGTGTCCGCACAAGGCCATAAGGATAAAGGGGGGAATGAGGGTGGATCCCGCCTCCTGCACCTCCTGCGGCAAGTGCGAGAAGGCCTGCATGGTCGTCCATTATTACGACAAGATCATGGCCGGGAAGACCGCCCCCGCACCCGAATCATGCCCCTCCCCTCGCAGGGTCGGGAAGACCCAGCATGTCGGAGGGACGGTCCGGGGGGACAAGGGTCCCCGTAAAGACTCCCGCGGAGGAAGGCCGGGCGGAGGCCGGAAGGGGCGCGGGGATGCACGGTCCGACGGAGGTCGCGGTCCTCGGACGCGCCGCCGTGATTGATAACTTTATAAGATATCGTTCGATGGCGTTGTCATGGGCTCTTCGGTGTTCTATATCGCGGCCGCGATGGCTTTCATCCCGACCATGATCATCATGTACGTTCTTCTCAGGAAGTACACCTATCCGCACACCGAGCATCCTTACTTCAACGACCCCCAGTTCTTCATACTGTTCGCGGTGGGTCTCATCGCCGGGACCATCCTGTTCCTGGTCTATACATACATAATGAACAGTCTGGTCGGAGTGGTCCTGTATGCTTTGATCCAGTGTCTGGTGCTTGTCGTGGTCATGAACCTCAAGAGGTTCAGAGGGGTCTCCGACAGCATCTTCTACGGTTTCGGTTTCGGTCTCGGGGCCGGATGCGCAGGAGGGACCGGGTTCATATTCTACATCGCCACCGCCACGGACAGCCTCGGGGACTCCGTGGACCTAGCAGGTTATGCATTCCTGTTCGTCATGGCCCTCGCCATGATATTCCAATATTCCGCAGTCGGGATAAACGTCGGGGAAGGTATAGCGCGTCACAATCCGATGCAGTTCACAGTGCAGGCGATGATCTCCAACCTGGTGTTCTGGATCATCGTCACGATAGCCCTGTTCAACTCCGACTCCGTCTTCATGTATGTGATGGCCGTCGCGGCATTGGCCATCTCCGCATTCTACCTGTATTTCGCATACACCCGTGAGATAGCAGGTCTCGTGAGGGATGTGGATGAACAGAACAGGAAGGGCAGAAAGAAGAAGTCCGCCTGATCAGGCCTTGTAGTGTCCGTATTTGGTCTCGTATACGATACAGCCGTCGAGCATGGCCTTGAGCATCTTCTCGGCGTTCTTGGGTTCGAGTTTCTCGACGTCCTCCAAGGTGAATGTCCCGTATAGTTCCGTCAGACCTTTGGACAGGACCTCCATCTTCTCGTCGAGGGATGAGCAGTGCTCGTATCTATAGACCAGGGACGAATAGGGGTCGGTGTCGGATCTGGCACGTTTCTTTTCGATGGATCCCTCGAACCCGGTGAATCTGTTGAATGCGGCCCTTATCTCGGCCTGGTCGTCGGATCTGAAATGGACCTTCATGTCCTTGACGGGGTCCTTGTTGCCGCAATAGGGGCATTCGCTGGTCTTTCCTTTGAGTTCGATGATCCTAGGTCTGCTGCATGAGAAGCATTGGACTATGCCGTACATCTTCAATCCCTGTATTCTGCGAAGACGAGTGCGGAGATGCAGCATCCGTATTCGTCCTGCGGGACCTGCAGTTCCTCGATCCTGTAGTGGATCTCCCCGAACTCGACCCCGCGGATCCTGGACATCTCCTTCATCTTCCTGCTCAGTTCTTCCTTGAGGGAGTCCCCGGAGCCGTGGAGATGTCCTTCCGCCACATATCCTCCGTGCCCGTCCTTCCTGAATGTGTATGCGATGCCGGATGCTATGGAGTCCCCGGACCTCCCCCTCATCTGGGACAGTACGCAGAACGTGACCGCTCCCATGGGGAGTTCGCGGACCTTGACCTCCTCCGCACCCACAGGTATGACGGAGGATACTGCCACGAGGTTCTGTTCGCTGATCTGTGCCTTTAATAGTGCCAGATCGAATGCGTTGAGGTCCGATACGGGGCTGGTCGCATAGCCTGACGTAATGAAGAACTTGGATGGTGTGAAACTCATGGGGATCATCCGTAGATATTCTGGGTGCCGATCTCCTGCTGTGCCTGCTGCTGGGCCCTGACCCTGTTGTCTATGTCGTTGGCCTCGTTGTTCAGCGGGGTCGGGTCTATGTTGAGGTTGGGGACTATCTTGGAGAGCGGCGTCAGAGCGGTCGCCGCCGCCCTCGGGTCCGGCAGCTGCGGGTTGGCGGGACAGAGTATGCAGATTATGTCCTTCTTGGAGAACGTCCCTTCGTAGAGCATGATCCCGGTGACCCCGCGAACGAGCCCCTCCTTCATGACAGGGACGCCCGTCTCCTCCAGTTTCTTGATGGCGTTCTCGGACGTGGCGGTCCCCAGCATCTCGCCTTCCTGGGACGAGTCCACGCGGGGGATGCCGTCGATGCACACGATCTCCCTCACGCCCATCTGTTCCAGGGTGTCGAGTATGCACATGGTGAGGTCGTATGTCTGTTCGGGCTTGGGGGCTATCTCGGAGGTAACGACGACCAGGTCCCTGGCCTTGACCCTCTTGGGTTTCGCCTCGACGGTCTTCTCGGCGGCCCCTTCCACGGACTTGCCCTCCTCCTCGGAGGTCTTCGGAGCATCCCCTCCTTCCGGCAAGGCGGTCCTCTCGGTGGAAGTTTCGGATGCCGGGGCGGACTCCGCCTTGGGTTTCCTCTTCCTCTTCGGCTTGGGCACGGCGCCGGCGTATATCCTTATGGGCGGATAAGCCGTGCCGTTCTGTATCAGGGTGTAGGGCGGAAGGTCGGCGGAGGACACGCCGGCCACCACGGGGAGCTTGAGGTCTCTGGTAAGGTAGCTCGACACGATGGAGCCTACAAGTCCGACGCTGGGGAATCCTACTATGGCTATAGGATCCCGGAGCTTCTCCTCCGAATACCTCATGACCCTGAATTCTGACATCGGGCACCCCCATGTTCTAAAAGTATTAAACTGTCGGTGGCATGGACGGTGCCATCATGTCAGGGAATTCCATCGAACTAACGAAGACCGCGGGCGGGATACCCGTGCTCACGGAGAACATACCGACAAGTGCCAGCGCAGGTTTCCTCATCGCCGTGAGGACCGGTTCGAGGGATGAGTACGACGGCATCTACGGCCTCTCCCATCTTCTCGAGCATACCGTGTTCAGGGAGACGAGGAACATGGACTCCTTCGAGATGGCGAAGAAGATGGAGGGTGCCGGAGGGGAGCTCAACGCCTTCACGGCCAAGGAGATGACCGGTTTCTACGGCATAATCCTGAAGGACACCGCCAAGGTGGCCATGGAGTGCGTGGCGGACATAGTCTCCAATCCGCTCATCAACGAGAAGGACACCGAGCTGGAGAAGGAGATAGTCCTGCAGGAGCTCAGCATGGTCAAGTCCGAGCCGGAGACGTATGTGCACGACCTCTTCGAGACCAACCTCTGGAACGGGGAGCAGCTGGGTCTCGACGAAGGGGGTACGGAGGAGACCGTGAAGCCCCTGACCTTCGAGGACCTCAGGAAATATTACGGAGAGAGGTACGGCAGGCCGAATCTGGCCGTATTCGCCACCGGCAACGTGGACAGGGAGGGGGTCGCTTCCTGGGCGGAGGAGAGCCTGGACGGCATGACCGCTTCGGTCGTGAACGAGAGGAAGGAGCCCAAGATGCCCTCGGCAGGATACCATTACCACGAGAACAAGACCGATCACGTCAACATCGGTTTCGGATTCCCTACGGCGAAGGTCTCCGAGGAGGAGAGGTTCGCCATATCCGTCCTGTCGGCCGTCCTGGGCGCGGGGACCTCGTCGAGGTTGTTCCAGAACGTCCGCGAGAAGAATGCCCTGGTCTACTCCATCTACGACGTGGCCCAGCATTACAGCGACGCCGGCTATCTGGCGGCCTTCATGTCGTGCACGGGAAAGAATGTGGAGGAGTCCATGACCCAGACGGCCAAGACATACTCCGACCTCAAGAAGAACGGGTTGGAGAAGGGGGAGCTGGAGAGGACCAAGAACTTGCTGAAGGGGGCGGTCGCACGCGGTACCGAGACGACGGACAGCAGGATCTACCGCATGTGCAGGGCCTACATGACCCACGGTGTGGCCCACAGTGCCGGGGAGACGCTGGCACTCATAGACGCGGTCACCGAGGACGACGTCATGGCCGCGGCCGACCGCATAATCGATGCAGACAGACTCAACGTCACTGTGCTGGGTCATTGCCCCAGGGGTGTACGGTCCTTCGACCTCTCATCCTTGGACATCTGATCCAGGAAACCGTTTATGACATGAAGGACCGCACCCTTGGCCGACTCTTGGGAGGAGGCGACCTCGGGTGTGAGTTCCTCGCTCATGGTCTGCATGTCCTTTATCTCGATGGCCACGAATTTGACCTCGAGGGGCATGGTGTCGGGATCCATCTGACGTCCGATCTTTATCGCGGTGGCTATGTTCACGTCGTGTGCCGGTACGTCCGCCACGGTGGATTCGAAGTCGGCCACGTCGAATATTATGACCGTGCCGGGGCCGTATTCGTATGTCTGTATGGCGTCGACGAAGACGGCGTAGCTGTATCCTCTGAGAAGGGGGAGTACCTCTATCCCTCCCACGGCCTCCTGGAAGCAATCCACCCCGTCGATGCCCATGTCTTGAACCGCCTGGGATATCCTGAGGCCTATCGAGTCGTCCGTCATTATGGGGCTGCCAAGCCCTATGACCGCTATGCGACCGTTGAGAACCATGCCTATGGGGATTACTTCTCGGTATAAGAATCACATCCAGTCGGGGCGATGTTTATTATTGTGCATGGGTATGCCTCCCCATGGATATCAGGACGAGGACGGAGCAGCTCATAAACGGGCAGTCCGTCACCAACCGTCAGCTCCAGACGCTTCTCGCCGTGGCCCGGACCGGCAGCATGACCGCCGCCGCCAAGGAGCTCGGCATATCCGTCCCGGTCGTCCATCGTTATATATCCAACATAGAGGCCGCCGCAGGGGTACCGGTCACCAAATCCAATGCATCTGGCACAGTCCTTACCGACGAGGGTACGGAGATAGTGGAGGCGTTCTCCGCCAGCGAGGCCAGGTGTGCCGACGACAGGGGGTTCACCGTATGCTGCAGCCCGGTCACGGAGGACCTCATGACCTCGGTCTTCTCGTCCCTCAAGATGACCGACGTGGAGCTGGTGATCTCCGACGACGTCCACAACGTCCGTATGATGAAGGAGGGTCTGGCGGACCTCGCCCTCATAGACGACCCGCTGTATCTGTACGATTTCGACGAATACGGATACGATATGGAGGAGATCGGCTACATGGGCATGGTCTACGTCGACAACGGTCCGTCCTTCATCCGTTACAAGTACGGCGCACAGAGGGTGGCGTTCATGTTCCTCGACTCCATGAGCAGGAAGTACAGCATCGATGCGGAGACGTACTCCCTCTCCGAGATGCTGGGATCCAACAAGAGCTTCTTCGTGGACGAGTTCCTTCTGACGAGGAAGCGCCTCAAACTCAAGAGTGCGGTCGATCCGAAGGTCCTGAGGCATGCGATAACGGCCGTATTCCGCACGGAGGACCGTAAGGTCACACGCATAATCAACGCGATCAAGTCCAGACATCTCGACTGATGCATTATTTTAAGGTATACCTTATAAGGTAATCCTAACCGCATTCTGTCAGTCTCTATTATATAGGTTCAGGAAATTTTTGCCACCAGAGGATTACTATGGAAGTAAAATACGATCCCGAATTCGAGAAGCAGCTCGCCGAGCTCGGCGGAGCCGACGCAAAGCTGTGCTTCCAGTGCGGAACCTGCACCGCAGGGTGCCCGTCCGGAAGGCGCACCTCCTACAGGGTAAGGAAGCTCGTCAGAATGGCGCAGCTCGACATGAAGGACGAGATCATCAACAGCGAGGAGCTGTGGATGTGCAGCACCTGCTACACCTGCGTGGAGAGGTGCCCCCGCCGCGTCCCCATCGTGGACGTCGTCATCGCACTCAGGAACATGGCAGTCGCCGAGGGACACATCAAGGCCCCCCACAAGAAGACCGCCACCAACCTCTACACCATGGGACACTCCGTCCCCATCAACGACGAGATCAAGAACATGAGGAAGTCCCTCGGACTGCCCGAGGTCCCCCCTACCGTCCTCGCCAACCAGAAAGCCTACGAAGACCTCAAGGTCATCCTTGACGCCGCAGGATTCAACAAGATCGTGGAGTGATCATAATGGCAAAATACGCATTCTTCCTTGGTTGCATCGCACCCCTCAGATACCCCGGTGTCGAGAAATCCACCCGTGTCGTCTGCGAGAAGCTCGGAATCGAGCTCGTCGACCTCACCGACGCCTCCTGCTGCCCCGCGCCCGGAGTCATCAGGGCCTTCAGCAGGACCACTTGGCTCGCAGCCGCCGCAAGGAACCTCGCACTCGCCGAGCAGCTCGGTCTCCCTATCATGACCATCTGCAACGGATGCTACGGATCCCTCTTCGAGGCCGCCCACGAGCTCAACAACAACGCCGAGGAGCTCGCCAAGGTCAACGAGATCCTCGCCAAGATCGGCATGCACTACAACGGAACCACCCAGGTCCACCACTTCGCAGAGGTGTTCTACAAGGAGGTCGGCGTCGAGAAGATCAAGGCCGCCTGCACCAAGCCCCTCGACTACGGAATCGCAACCTTCTACGGCTGCCACTTCCTGAAGCCCGGAGACCTCAAGGGACTCGACGATGTCGAGAACCCCAAGATCCTCGACGAGCTCGTAGAGGCCACCGGCTGCAAGAGCCTGCCCAGGAAGCAGAAGACCCTCTGCTGCGGATCCGGTGGAGGACTCAAGGCCGCCTTCGGAGACGTCGCCAAGGAGTTCACCAAGACCAACCTCGAGAACATGCAGGCCTCCGGTGCCCAGTTCATCGTCGACGTCTGCCCGTTCTGCCACCTGCAGTTCGATTCCTCCGAGGAGGCCCTTGGATTCAACATCCCTGTGCTGCACCTCAGCCAGCTCTACGGAATCGCCATGGGCATGTCCGAGGAAGAACTCGGTCTCTCCGCCCACAAGGTCCCTGTAAAGCTCTGAGTCGGGCTACAAATCATTTAGAGGGCTCCGGCCCTCTTTTTCATCTCGAGCATACCGGCCGGGCGGATCAGTTTCCGTCCGGCCACCCTTGTATCTTCTTCGGGTCCCTTCCATATATTTTTTAGTTCAGCCGAAACTCGAGAAATAGATATATACTAGCGGTACCAGTATAAGTAGGAATATTTTGTATATTTAGGTGAAAATTGAATATGCTGGCTATTGGTTTTTATCAGCATTCCTAAATTATTCGGTCCCGACAAACCTATTTATAGCGTAACCTAATCCTCCGCTCAGTAATACAAGGAGCTACAAACATGGCAGCACCCGGAGCAGAGAAGAGGGACGCGGCAGCCGCCGAAGCGCCCGCAGCGCCCGCAAAAGAGACCAAGAAATCCTCCGCGCCCAAGACCGCAGGAGCGAGGAAGAGCAAGGACAAGTGGAAGGCCAAGGAGTGGTACCAGGTCCACGCCCCCCGCATGTTCAACGAGACCGTCATCGGAGAGACCCCCTCCGCCGACCCCGACTACCTCATCGGAAGGCAGGCCGAGGTCACCGTGCAGGATCTGACTGGCGACTTCTCCAAGATGCACATCAAGCTAAAGTTCAAGATCGTCGAGACCGACGGCCACGAGGCAAAGACCGAGTTCATCGGACACGACCTCACCTCCGACTACGTCAGGAGGCTCACCCGCAGGAAGAAGACCAAGACCGACCACGTCGTCGACGTCGTCACCGCAGACCGCTTCGTCCTCAGGATCAAGACCATGTCCATCGCCGACCGCAGGATCCAGGCCTCCCAGGAGGATGCGATGCGCGGAGTCATCAAGGACTTCCTGATGCAGTACGCCGCTCAGAACAAGCTCGCAGACGTCGTCAAGGCGATCATCTCCGGCGACCTGGCAAAGGACACCGCCAAGGCATGCCACATCATCATCCCCATCAAGAGGATCGAGATCCGCAAGTCCGAGGTCCTCAGGAAGGGAGAGGGCGAGCCCGAGTCCATCATCGAGGCCCCTGCCACCGAGGAGCCCGCAGAAGAGGTCTCCGCCGCCGAGGAAGCTCCCGCCGAGAACACCGAGTGAAACCGTAAAATCCAACGCCGCGGGCAAAACCCGCGGCTATCCATCAAACTTTTTTCTGGCATCATTCCAATAGGGTTATAAACCACAAGTGGATGTGCCCCAATAAAGCCGGGATGGCTCAGCCTGGTAGAGCGTCGGACTCATAGGGTTTGGTTTAATTACTGACCTCACCAGGGAAATCCGAAGGCCGAGGGTTCGAACCCCTCTCCCGGCACCATATCCTTAATTCTTGTGCATTGTTGTTCACTTCTGCGTATTCCATCGCCATCGATCGAAGCATACGTTGTAATAGAGTCTGGCTGTCACATCGGGCCGGGTGTTATATTAAAATCCTAATTGACTAATCTACCCTTATCATGAGGCTAATCATCTATAACGGGAAAGGAGGAGTGGGGAAGACTTCCGTCTCCGCGGCCACCGCACTCCGTCTGGCCAAGATGGGCCATCGTACGATAATCATGAGTGTCGATACCGCCCACTCCCTCGGAGATTCCCTGGATGTCAAGATGGGTTCGGACATCGTCAACGTGGCACCCAATCTGGATGCCCTGGAGCTCGACATCATACATGAGATGAAGACCAAATGGTCCGCCATAAAGGACTATCTGGAGGCGTTCATGGTATCCCAGGGTCTGGAAGGCATCACCGCCGACGAGATGGCCATCATGCCGGGGATGGAGATGGTGGCCGCTTTGCTGTACGTCCTCACCTTCAAGAAGGAGGGCAAATACGACGTCGTGATCATAGACACCGCGCCTACCGGAGAGACCCTGAGGCTCATGAGTTTCCCGGACGTATCCAACTGGTACATAGACAAGGTCTTCACCATCCTGAGCAAGTTCATGGGCATCGCCCGCATGACCATCGGCCGCATGGTGGACTTCCCCCTCCCCACCAAGGAGGTCATGAACACCGTGATGGAGCTCAAGGACCAGATGAAGCAGTGCAAGGAGATCCTGGAGGATTCGGAGAACACCTCCATCCGTCTGGTACTCAACCCCGAGAGGATGGCCATCAACGAGACCCGTCGTTCCTATGCCTACATGTGTCTTTACAACAAGAACGTGGAGTGCATAATCGTCAACAAGGTCCTTCCGGACACCGTAGACGGGGAGTTCCTGAAGACCAAACTGGAGGAGCAGAAGAATTATATGAGGATGATAGCAGAGTCCTTCGATGGTCTGAAGGTGATGAACGCCTACATGCTCAACACCGAGATCAGAGGCATCGAGAGGCTGGAGGGTCTGGCGGACATGATCTTCGGCGACTCCGATCCCATAGAGACCTACAGTACCGAAAGCCCTATGAGGTTCAGGACCGCCAAGGACGGGGCCGTGGAGCTGGTCATGAAGATGCCTTTCGTGACCCAGGAACAGGTGGAACTTTTTAAGGGCAAGGAGAACACTATCATAATCCATATGGGCAGTCAGAGAAGGACCGTTTCCCTTCCGACATCCCTCTCCGGAGCGGAGTTGTTGGGGGCGGAATTCGGAGACGGCTGTCTGATCGTAAGGTTCAGGAGGGAATGAGAATGACGGACGAGAGGAAATACGACGACCCGGACATACAGAAGTTCGCGGAAGAGAACAGGGAGATGATCGAGAAGCTCCTGGCGGAGGAGAAGGCCAGACAGGCGAAGATCGAGGCAGAGGAGAGGGCACGTGCGGAGGCGGAATACATCGCCAAACGCAACGCCCAGCAGAGATACGAGGATGCCATGGCGCGCGAGGACCGTGCCCGCTATGCCGCCGACCGCATGGAGTATGCGGCCCGCGATGCGGGGGAGAGGGCCTACGACACCTACCGCTATGCCCGCGACCGTACCGCCGACGCCATGGAGGAGGGGAGGGATTATGCCCGTGCCTTCGTCCGCGACCAGGCCGACTACGCCTACAGGGCCGCCCGTGACGAGAGGGACCGCATGAGGGCCCGTATGGAAGAGGAGAGGCGCTACGCCTACGACATGATGGACGAGAGCAGGGAGAGGTTCAGAGAGGACCGCGAGAGGGCCAAGAGGTACATCAACGAGGATATATCAGACGCCCTCGGGTTCTTCGCCGACCCCAAGTTCCAGCAGCATCTGGTCGGAGCGGGTCTCGAGATGTGGATGGCACTCAACTCCCTGGTGAGGAACAGCCCCGCCCCCGACTTCATGAAGGATTTCATGGAGGGTGCGGACAGGAACAAGAACGTCGAGTACTGCAGGAAGAACGAGTACTGCAGGAGCAAGAGGAACCCCGACGCCCCCCGTTACAGGGAAGGCGGGGAGGATTATGGGAAGACCCCTGCGGACTATGGGTCCGACGGCCCCCAGCCCATCATAATTACCCCTGCGCCCAAGAAGGATGCGGACAAGGAAGAGGACAAGGAAGGTCAGTGAGATGGCGGAGATGCTGTCTCTGGAGGACGGGGTCCTCGCCGTGAGGTCGGCCCGCGCCATCGCCGAGGCCGAGACCGAGGACAGGATATGCGACGTGGACTTCCCGGAGACGTTCCGGTGCGACCGCGGCGTGTTCGTCACTATATCGGAATACCCTTCCGGGATACTGAGGGGCTGCATAGGGTATCCGCAGCCTATAATGCAGCTGTCCCAGTCGCTTCCCCTGGCGGCAAGGGGGGCATGCAACGACCCCCGCTTCCCGAGGCTGCGTCCCGACCAGGCCAAGAGGTGTACGTTCGAGGTGACGGTCCTCACGGAACCGGAACCGATAAGGTACAAGTCGTCCGAGGACCTGAAGTCCCAGATCGAGATAGGGAAGGACGGCCTCATCATGCGTTACAGACGCTATGGGGCCGTCTATCTCCCCCAGGTCCCGGTGGAGCAGGAGTGGAACACCGACGAGTATCTGGGCAACCTGTGCATGAAGGCAGGTATGCAGGAGGACAGCTGGAAGTCCGGTGCCTTGGATTTCGAGAAGTTCCAGGGTGAGGTTTTCTCCGAGGTGTCCCCCGGCGGAGAGGTAGTCAGGAAATGACCCATGTCGATCCGGAGACCGTCCTGTGCGGGCGCATGTTCGTCGACGGGGAGCTCCGCTATACCGAGGTCGGCATAGCCGACGGGAAGATCGTCTCCGTAGGTAGGCTGGTCTCCGGAGGGGAGGAGAGGATAGACCTCGGAACCAGCATGACCGTCCTCCCGGGTTTCATGGACCCCCACGTCCATCTCCGCGATCCCGGGATGACGTCCAAGGAGGATTTCTCGACCGGGACCATGTCCGCCGTATGCGGCGGAGTGACCTGTGTCCTGGACATGCCCAACACGAAACCCCCGGTGACGGACCTGCAGACCCTCATGGATAAGAAACGTACCGTCAGAGGGAGGTCGTATGCCGACTACGGACTGTTCGCCGCACTCACCCCGAACTGTCCCGCCGCTCTGCTCGCTCCACATGTGCCAGCATTCAAGTTGTTCATGGGTTCCACCACCGGGAACATACTCCTGAACGACGACGAGGAGATCGCCCCTGTCATGGAGGAGATTGCCGGGACCGGAAAAGTGGTGAGCGTCCATGCGGAGGATGATGATCTCATAGTGCACGGGGAGGAGGAGAGGTGCTGTCAGGACCACCTCCGCAACCGTCCCGTAGAGGCCGAGTTCTCCGCCCTCAGGCGTCTGGCACAATACAAGGACACCAACAGGATCAACATATGCCATTGTACCAATGCGGAGCAGGTCAGGATGGCATCCTCCCTGGGTTTCACCACCGAGGTCACCATGCATCATCTGATGTTCGATGCCCTGAGGAACACTTCCGCCATCTACAAGACCAACCCCCCGATAAGGGACAAGGCCACCAAGGACGCACTGTTCCAGTGTCTCCTTCGCGGGGAGATCACGATGTTCGGGACGGACCACGCCCCGCATACCTTGGAGGAGAAATCCAGGGATTTCGATTCCGCCCCCGGAGGGATCCCCGGCGTGGAGACGACCATGCCGATGGTCATGGAGATGGTCAGGGCAGGTACCCTGGGTATGTGCCAGGCGGTGAGGATGGGTGCGGAGAACCCCGGTTCCGTCTTCTCCGTCCCCAAAGGCAGGATCGCCGTCGGGTACGATGCGGACTTCTCCATATTCGACATGAGGAAGGTGTCCGAGATCGACCAGAAGAGGCTGCATTCCAAGGCCGGGTTCAGTCCGTACCACGGTATGAGGGCAGTCTTCCCCGATACCGTTATAATAAGAGGGCAGGTACAGGTCAAAGAAGGAGAGCTCTGCGGCGAGCCCCTGGGGAAGGATGTCTGTGGCTGATTACGAAGTCGATTACTCGGAAGTTGCTGGAAAGAAGGCCGAATGCATTGACGGGTGCGGTATGTGCTGTCTGTGCCAGCCTGAGGTCCTTCCTCAGGAGAGACAGTTCTTCAGGAAGAACCATCCGGAATGCCTCGTGAGGAGCCGCGGACCGGACCAGTATTTCGCTCTGGCACTCAAGAAGGGGAGGGGGTCCTGCGTCTTCCTGAACGAATGCAGGCGCTGTCAGATCTACGACCACAGGACCACGTACTGCAAGCAGTTCCCCTACCACCTCTACGTATCGGACCACGTCAAGGTGGAGCTCGACATGTCGTGCCGCGGACTCTGGACCGGCAAAGGTGTCGACGCCCTCTCCGAGGCGAAGCAGATGGTGGCCGCCGCCGACGACCGCCTCAAGCAGGCCGTGAAGGAGGCATCTGCGGTATACCGCGAGTTCTACGAGAACGCCCGTGCCGCCGGGGTCATGGCCGACTCGTCCATGCTCCGGATGACGGTGTCCGAACATCTGAGCGACTTCACCGACCTCGGGTTCATCAGCAAGATCCTCAGCATGGCCGAGGTGGAGGCACAGGTTTCCATCTCGGGGGCCAAGAGGGGGGAGAAGTACGACCTGAAGGACCTCAACGATGCGGCGAGGGAGACCGCCTTGGAGTCCCTTTCCACCGACGATCCTCTCAGCATGCCCGTCTACAGCGCCGAGGACCTGTCCTGGAACGTCTTCACCGTGGACAAGAATAAAGTCGAGTGGATGACGGTCGGGGACGACGGGGAGTTCCATCACAAAGGTTTCGCCGACGCCGACGAGATCGAGATCAAGCCCCTCAACGACGAGGGCAGCAAGGTCCTTGCCGAGTATCTGGGTATATTGAACGGCAGGGACAGTTTCCTGGGTTCCGTGTACTATCTCATAGATGCGAACGGGTATGAGGACGACCTTTCCAACGCATATTACGGGAGTCTTGCCACCGCGGTCCTCGACATAATGTGGAGGGCGGCCCTGCTTGACAGGTTCTTCGGGACCGGTTTCGGGGCCAGAGGGATAAAGGAGGCCATCATCTTCTACGATATGGACCGTCTCGACGCCCCCGCCATCGGGGCGTTCGTCTGACCCATCCCCCTTTCCCTATACTATATAATAAGAATGGAGACAACAACCTTAAAATACTGACTCTAGTATGGGTTGGTCAAAGGTGGCTATCCTGATAGTAAAACCCCTCGACATCCTGAAACAGGCGATCGGCAAGAACGTCATCGTCGTGCTGAAAGGTAAAAGGGAGTACAGGGGTGTACTTGACGGCTACGATCCCCACATGAATCTGGTTCTGAAGAACGCCGAGGAGCTGGTTTCCGGGGAAAGCGTCGGGAGAACGGCCACGATCATTGTCCGCGGAGACAATGTCATCTACATATCACCATAAGGAGAAATTAAAATGGGAGCAGGAACAGCAGCACAGGGAAGGCACAACAAGTTCAAGACGCACATTCCCTGCCGCAGGTGCGGAAAGCGCTCGTACAACGTCAGGAAGGGAGTTTGCGCTTCCTGCGGATACGGCAAGACCGCAAGGATAAGGTCCTATACCTGGGCTAAACTTCGCGAGTAAATCTAAAAACGTGAAACAATGTCGGGTCTTCGGCACTACTGCGGTGTAATCGGCATCAATGCCGACCATAACGTAGTTCCATCGTTGCAGAAGACCCTGATGATCATTCAGAACCGCGGACAGGACAGCGCCGGCATCTCGGTTTTCGACGGGATGGAGATTCACACCGTCAAAGGTGCCGGGCTTGTCCAGACGGCTCTTCCGAAGGAGAGCCTGGAGCCCTACAAGGGCAAGGTCGGAATCGGTCATGTAAGGTATGCCACTACCGGAGGTAAGGGCGTCAAGAACGCCCAGCCTATGACCATGATAACCGGTTCCGGTATGATGGCCATCGCCCACAACGGCGACCTGACCACCTACGACAAGGTCAAGAAGAAATACCTCGAGACGGGGGCCGTCTTCCAGACCGATTCGGATACGGAACTTATAATCAACATCCTCAACAAGTACCTCGGTCAGAACAGCGACATCATCCTTTCCATAAGGGCCACCATGGGAGAGATAGACGGCGCATATGCACTGGCACTTATGGTCAACGGCAGGCTTTTCGGGATCAGGGACCCCCACGGGATACGCCCCCTCATAATCGGGAAGATCGCCGGAGGGTACATGATCGCATCCGAGAGCGCCGCCATCGACGCCCTGGGCGGGGAGATCGTCAGGGATGTCGCACCCGGCGAGATCGTCGAGATCTGTCAGGATTCCTTCAGATCATATATGCCGAAGGTGAAGTGCCACTGTGCCCATTGCATGTTCGAGTGGGTGTACTTCGCCAGGCCCGACACCATAATGGACGGCCGCGAGGTGTACGATGTCCGGAGGAGGATCGGCGAGATCCTGGCCAGGGAACATCCTGCCGACGTCGACATCGTGATGCCCATCCCCGATTCCGGAAGGGCCCACGCCATCGGATTCTCCAACGAGACGGGCATACCCTACGAAGAAGGGTTCATGAAGAACAGGTTCGCCGAGAGGACCTTCATCCTGCCGGACCAGAAGGAGAGGGAGAGGGCCGTCTCCATGAAAATGAACCCCATCAAGAGCACCGTCGCAGGCAAGAGGATTCTCATCGTGGACGATTCCATAGTCAGGGGTACCACCCTCAAGCAGCTCGTCGGCATGCTCAGGAAGGCCGGGGCCACCGAGGTCCATGTAAGGATCGGTTGTCCGCCCATCATCGCCCCCTGCTACTACGGGGTGGATATGAAGACCAGGGACCAGTTCATCGCCAACAAGCACACGGTGGACGAGATCTGCCACATCATCGGGGCCGACAGTCTCGGGTACATAAGTATCGACGGACTCGTAGAGGCCATCGGCAAATCCAAGGAAGACCTGTGCCTGGCATGCGTCAACGGGAAGTATCCCACACGCATCGAGGGAGAGGAAGAGAGGTTCCAGAGCAAGATCACCGACGGTAAGTTCGAGTGATCCAGCCGGGCCATTGATAACTTTTAAGTACCATAACTGAATCAAGGGATTATCCGCTGGGCAGGTAGATCAGTTGGAAGATCGCTACATTGGCATTGTAGAGGTCGCGAGTTCGAATCTCGCCCTGTCCACTCATCTTTTGTCATCCTATCATCCGTCTGTGTATCTCGTTTCGCTTTGTCGAAATCGTCGTTCCCGGACGTCATATCGATGCGATAACAATCCATCCAAGTACCATTCTCTGTAGAACCCTTCCCCTGCTGGAAACTGTGAATACATTAGTATCGCACGGCGATGTATGTCCATGAGGTATAGGATAGGCGAATTCTCCAAACTCGGAAAGGTCTCCGTGAAGACCCTCCGCTACTATGACGAGGAAGGGATACTGAGGCCTGGCTATGTGGACGGTTTCAACCGTTACAGATACTATCTGCCGGAGCAGCTCACGACCCTCTGCACCATACTCAGATACCGCAGGGCGGGACTCTCCATCGAGGAGATCAAGGCGCTCCTTTCCGGGGCGGACCCCCTGCCGATACTGCGCGGGCGCAGAGCGGAGACAGAATCGGAGAAGGATTCCGCGGAGAGGAGGATGGCCCTTCTGGACCTCATGATCGAAGGAGACGACCACATGGATTATGAGATAGAGGTCAAGACGATCCCGGGGTTCATTGCGGCCTACAGGGAAGGAATGATAGACAGTTATTCGGACATGGCCGGGTTCGTCATGGGGTTCGCGGAGATGTGCCGGAGGTCCAATCCGGATGTCGAGTGCACGGAAGACGACTACTGCTTCGTGACATATGCGGATCCGGAGTACAGGGAGAGGGACATCTCGCTCCGCTATTACCAGTCCGTGAAGAAGGCCGGGACACCTGCCGGGGAGATCGGATTCAAGGAGTTCGGCCCGGTGACGGCGGCCTGTGTCAAGCATCGGGGGCCGTACGACGGCCTGGGCGAGGCATATGCGGCCATAATGAGATGGATGTCGGAGAACGGGATGGAGCTCGTAGAACCTCCGAGGGAATGCTATATCGACGGATGCTGGAACAAGGGGTCCGAGGACGAATACCTGACGGAGATCCAGTTCCCCATCGGGAAGGCGTGATCCGCTCATTCTCCGGTTCCGTGCCTTTCCAGGCATTCGGAGACGGTCTTCAGGGGTATGTCCATCCTGGAGGCCGTCTCTTCCGCCGTCATGCCGTTCCTGATGAAACGGAGTATGACGGAATCCAATTCCTCCCCGACCTCGATCATATGTCCGTCGGGGTCGTATAACCTGACCGCGCGCTGCCCCCATGTGTGTTCCACAGGTCTGTGGATGTACTTCACATCCATATGTTCCAGACGTCCGCAGAATGCGTCGAAGTCGCTTTCTTCGAAGTACAGTTCCCCGGCGTTGTCCGGCAGGGATATGTCCGTTTTTCCGATGAACGTCTTCCAGGTGTCCATTGTCTGCAGGAAGATCCCTCCTTCTAAGGTGACGTTGGCCCCGAAGTCCGATACGGCCTCCAATCCCAGCACATCCTTGTAGAATCTCCTGCTCCTTTCCATGTCCTTTACCGCGACGAGGGTGCCGACGAACCTCATGTTATCAGTATATGTCAGAGGGTGCGGGGTATTGAAAAGTATGGGCGGACGCGCCCCGCCGCGTGTCCGGCCCGGTATGTCCCAGACTCCTCAGTCCGGCAGATCGACCGCCGCGTCGGCGAGCATCATGCGGTTCTCCCTGTACATGGATACGACGTTGGCGGTACGTACGACTATCTCCTTCTCGGATTCGTCGAGACCCTCCATGTCAGGGACGCCCCCGTCCTTGCGGGATCCGAGGACTGCCCCGACCTTGGCCCGGCATGCCTCCCCCGCCTCCGACAGGGAATTGGACAGGAGGGAGCATTCGGCGGTCAGGGCGTTCTGGCTGCTGATGAACTTCCCGAACGGGCGGTCCGGTTCGCGTCCGTCGTTGACCTGCATCTTCGACGCTATGGCCCCTGCGGTCATGACAAGGTACGTGTCGTCCGTCTGGCACTTCCCGGTCTCGGCCAATTCCCTCAGGCCGTCCATCTGTCTGGAGGATACCTTGAGATACCTTCTTCCGAGCTCCACGGACTCGTCGCGGAGGCGGTACGGCAGGATGGTCATGTTGGCGAGGGTGGCCGCCAGGACTCCTCCGAGGATGTAGAGTATGCGTTCCACCACTATGTCTCCGGCCGGATCCGCGGCCGATGCGGCCAGCAGGGCCGTCAGGGTGATGAACCCCATCATGAGGTCGTACCTCTTGGGGTCTACCAGGGTGTAGATGTAGCTGACGACCATCAGGACCAACGCCAATATCCCGGGGTCTCCTCCGCAGGCCAGGGCTATGACGCCGAATATGGCGGTCCCGACCAGGGTGCCTGCCACACGCATCCCGGATTTCATCCATGTGCCCTCGACGTACGGCTGGACGATGGCCGCGGTGGTGTACAGGAGCCACTTGGCGTTCTCCAGCTCCCAGTACTGCCATACGAAGACCCAGAGGGTGAACATGAACGACATGCGGACGGCGAACGTGAACCTCACGGAATCGCGTCTGAAGTTCTCCTTGAACAGGGTGGAGAGCTTGGGGGCGGCGGGTGCTCCCGCGGGGGATGCCGTTCCCGGCGTCTCGGAGGAGATGGCCTTCAGCTCGGACCCTATGGCGCGGACGGAGGATATGATGCCGAAATCCGCACCCTTGTTGGCGGAGAGGAAGCCCTCTATCGATGCGAGCACGTCTTCCAGGGATGTCTCGCCGTCCTCGTGGCGGCGGAGATCCGTCATCAGGGAACGTATGCCGGAGAGCACCTCCGGATCCCTCTCCCTCTCGAACACCGTGCGCCCGAGGTTCATCAGGGAAGCCATCAGGTCCACGATATGGCTGTCCCTGTGGCTGGCGAAGACGCGGTCCCTCAGACGGTCGTATACCTTGGAGTTCAGGTCGGAGCACAGGCGTTCCAGGTTCCCGGAGGACACCTCCTCCCCGGCCAGGACCTTCTCAGCCCCCTCCTCTATCGCCTTGCACATGGATACGACCGCGTTGTGGCTGGTCCGTTTCATGCTGTTGCGGTTCAGGAGGACGTTGAGTACGACCGTCGCTATGGAGCCGACTACAAGTGCCAGTATGCGCATGGGCAGTTCCTCGGCGGTCACGGGGACCGACAGCATGAACGCGTATCCGAGTATGAACGGGAAGTGCAGGGGGGAGTTGAGGTCGTGGACCGTCAGGAACACCGTGGTGAAGACCACGGCTATGTTGACGAATATCCCGAGGAAGGGATCGATCAGTGCCAGATACGATCCCACGCCCAGCATGCATGTGAACAGTATCAGGGTCCCGGTGTTCCAAAGCGGGCTTACCGACAGGTCCCTCTGGAGCATCATGAGGGCTATGACGACTATGGCCACCCCCACCAGGGAGTTGACCTGGCCGAACACCTTCGATATGATCCCGACGACCACGCATATGGCGAGGAAGAACAGGGTCCTGCTCGCCACTCTTTTCATATCCATGGCGGGAAGTTTACGGGACCCGATATTTTAACCCTATGTCTGAACAGGCCGAAACGTCATATTTTTATATTAACTTCAACCGAATATGGTCTCAATCTGCCATCTTTGGAGGGTGATGTTAACCTGTTCCGAAAGAAGGTGCCTTATTATAAAGGCGGAGCGGCCCGTCCCGTCTCCGACGGCGGTTTTACGCTGGACGATATCGGGTTCTCCGGACCCGTGCAAATAAATATCTATCCGCCTGGGATAATGCAGGGTACTGATCCCATGTCGAAGGACGTAACGAACCTGACACTCCTGTGCGACTACTACGAATACACGATGGCCAACGGCTACGTGGAGGCGGGTCTGTCGGACCGCATCGTATACTTCGACATGTTCTTCCGCAACGTGCCGGACAACGGCGGCTTCGCCATAATGGCCGGTCTGGAGCAGATCGTCGAGCGCATAGAGAACATGCGTTTCGACGAGTCGGACATAGAGTTCTTCCGTTCCAAAGGGACCTTCGGGGAGAAGTTCCTGGACTATCTGCGCGGATTCAGATTCACGGGGGACGTCTACGCCGTCCCAGAAGGCACTCCGATATTCCCGGGGGAGCCGATCGTCACCGTGAGGGCCCCGGCCGCCCAGGCGCAGATGCTGGAGACCTTGTTGCTCCTCACCCTGAACCATCAGTGTCTGATCGCCACCAAGGCGAACCGTATCGTGCGCGCCGCCGATGGCAGGGGGGTCATGGAGTTCGGTTCCCGGAGGGCGCAGGGAAGCGAGGCGGCGATCCTGGGGGCGAGGGCCGCATACATCGGAGGATGTGTCGGGACCGCATGCACGATCTCCGACAAGGTCTACGGCATCCCCGCCAGCGGGACCATGGCCCACTCGTGGGTGCAGATGTTCGATACCGAGTACGACGCGTTCGTGGAGTACTGCAGGCTCTATCCCACCAACGCGGTCCTCCTGGTGGACACCTACAACGCCCTGGAGAGCGGGGTCCCCAACGCCATCAGGGCCTTCAAGGACACGGGGATAACGAAGGGAGGGATCCGTCTCGACTCCGGGGACCTGGCGTTCCTCACCAGGAAGGCCAGGGAGATGCTGGACGCCGCCGGTCTGAAGGACATCAGGATCGTGGCGTCCAACTCCCTCGACGAATTCATCATCCGCGACCTCATCGACCAGGGAGCATGCATCGACGCGTTCGGTGTGGGGGACCGTCTGATCACATCCCACAGCAGCCCCGTATTCGGAGGGGTGTACAAATTGGCGGCCGTCGAGGACGGGGAGGGGAGGATAATCCCCAAGATCAAGATCTCCAACAACACGGCCAAGATCACCACCCCGGGATTCAAGAAGGTCTACAGACTCTTCGACAGGGACGGGAAGGCCATCGCCGACCAGATCTGTCTGGCGGACGAGACCGTAGATCCCTCCGTGCCTTTGACCCTCTTCGACCCGCAGGCGCCTTGGAAGAAGAAGACGGTGTCCGGATTCATCGCCAAGGAGCTGCAGGTGCAGGTCTTCAAGGGCGGCAGGAGGGTGTATGACAGTCCATCCCTGCCGGAGATAAGGAGGTACTGCGAGGAGCAGATCGGCACCCTGTGGGACGAGGTCAAGAGGTTCGTCAATCCCCAGGAGTACTACGTGGACCTGTCCCAGAGGCTCTGGCAGCTGAAACAGGACATGCTCAACAACAGGGCCGGTCCGGGTGACTGATCCCGGGTCCCCGTCCCAGGGAGAACGATCCCTGGTCGAATATTTTTTCAGGGCAGCCTTCCTGACAGCGGCAGCATGCCGTACCGAGGCATCTCCCTGTATCGATGCGGAACATCCCGTCCTCGAAGACCAAGGCATCCTCCGGACAGGAGCGTACGCAGGTCATGCATCCGGAGCATTCCCACGACGCATGCATCGACGTCCCGCAGTCGGCCACGGTGAACGGGGCCGTTATCACCGGTATGATTGGAAGGTCGCCGCAGTACCTCTCGCGGAGGATCTTTATCGCGTCTAAGACGACTGCCGCCCTTCCCTTCTTGTAGAATCCACCGTCCCACGAGATGTCCTTCGGATCCTTGTAGGCGGGACCGGTCACGGGGGTCTGTCTGATTGGATGTTGTTATTGAATTTTTCTATCCATTAGTATAAAAATAAAACCTATATGGGACACATCATTAATATATAGGTGGATTTAATTTTGAACATGTTCGCACTTACAACTATTACAGTCGTCAATATTGGTAAGACAAAACTTCAAGGCTGTTAATCGGAAGATCCCTCATGACTGCAGACGAGAGTAAGCGCATCGCACGTTATGGCTGGGCCGCATTCGCAATATTGGCACTGGCATATTTCATGGTATACCTGCACCGCACCACCGGCGGAGCGCTGTCGGATACGTTCGAGGATTATTACGGGGTGGGTACCACATCCGTGGCCCTCCTGGCCTCCTCCTATCTTTACGCGTATACCCTGATGCAGATACCCAGCGGGATAATAACGGACCGTTTCGGTCCCAGGAAGGCGGCGTCGGTCTTCATCGCACTCATAGCGCTCGGTTCCGTCCTCAGTGCGGTCTCCGCATATGTGGACAACTTCTCCCTGATGGTCCTCGGCAAGTTCGTCATAGGGTTGGGCGCCGCGGTGGTGTTCATACCCATGGTGAAAGTGCTGGCACTTTGGTTCAAGAGGGACCAGTTCGCCACCATGAACGGGGTGATCCTCCTCATCGGGAACATCGGGGCCATAGCGGCCGCGACCCCCATGGTCCTCATGGTGGACCTGTTCGGCATCGGGGACACCTACATGATCCTGGCGGTCATCACCGTGGCGGTCGCCTGTCTGTGCTGGCTCTTCGTCCGCGACCGTCCGGCCGAAAGAGGTCTTCCCGAGGTCGACCACGAGGCCGAGAAGAAGGTCGGTACGATGGAGGCCCTCAGGACGATCTTCGGAGGCAGGATGAGGTTCTGGCCTCTGGCACTCAGCATGTTCTTCTTCTTCGGGACCATGATGATGTGGCAGGCGTCGCAGGCCGGGTCGTTCTACATATCGGTATACGGCTACGACCTCCACAGTTCCAGTATAATGGTCACCCTGATCGGGGTGGGTACGATAGTCGGATGTCCCATAGGCGGTCTGCTGTCCGATAAGGTCATAAGGTCCAGGAAGACCGTGTGCCTGATCGGCACCGGGGGGTATGCATTGGCCTGGGCGGTCATGTGGGCGACGGTCGGTCAGGATGTGGCATCAGGCATGCTCTTCCAGGGGGTGCTCAACTTCCTGTTCGGTTTCTTCTCGGGATTCCTGGTATCCACCGTGGCACAGGTGAAGGAGGCGTTCCCGGCGTCCATGTCCGGTCTATCCGTCGCCTCCCTCCACACGTTCACGTTCATAGGGGGAGCGTTGGCCGTGGCCACCTGCGGGTTCGTGGTCGCGGAGAGGACGGTGGGGCAGTACCAGACGCTGTGCCTCATCGCATTGGTCATGGCGATACTGGCCTTCCTGTGCGAGGTGGTGTCGGTGGAGGTGACCCCCGAGGACGAGGCGTTCACCGACCCGGCCCTGGATTTCCTGGAGTATCTGACCGACAAGTCGGAGCGATCCCGGGGTTTCCGCCGATCAGGAATCGTATAAATGGAGACGATCGGTCCTAGATCAGCACCATTCACGACATGTCATGTCCGTCCAAAAGCATTCCCGAGAGCACCATGGATCCATGTATCCGACGATCTGGGTATTATGCACCGTGCATGATGTTTGTTTATAGATGCCGAGTTTCGCATCATTGTTTCAGATGCATTACGGCCTCTGTCGGGCATCGATCTTGAAAGTTTCTTTGCTAAACTGAAATATATGGCCGACGGTCATGGAATTCCAACGGAAGGATGATATGGCCGATAAAGGGAACTACGACTGGACAGAATTCTACAAACATTTTGCCGACGGGCTTCTGCATTTCAAGAACAACAGAGAAGACCTTGTAGAGAAAATAGTCCGTTCCTATGATGAGGCGGGCATCAACCTTCCAAGACTGACCGCGGATGGCAAAACCCCTAAGGATATCGATCCGTTCTCCGTGATGGCCTTATTCAACAGGGCGAATACTCCACAGGTTAGGAAAAAGATCATCCACGCCCTGTCAGGAGCCTTCGGAACGAATGTCGACGAACCGACGTCTTTTGACGGTGTCCCGGTTCTCAACTCGATAAACGCTTTGTTCTACGATATCGAAAAGCATACGCAGGAAGACCTGGATACTTTGTGGGAGTTGTTCGAATCCGCGATATCATACGAGGGTACGGGTTCTATCGACGACCGTAGGAGATTGATCGAATTCTATGATAAGGCGGTCAATCAGAGAAAAGTCAAATGGAATTTGACTATGGGGCTGTTTTGGATCCGCCCCAACAGGTACATAAGTCTGGACGGTCGTAACAGATGGTTCTTCGAAACGAAGAAGATCGTTCCGTCGAAGTTCGGAACCGTGATCGGCGGGGAGGACTATCTGAGATTCTGCGATCTGCTTCTTGACGGCATCAGGACCGGAGGGATGGAGTACGGCTCCCTTCCCGATATCTCATATAATGCATACATCACATCCGAGACCGTTAACGAGCAGATCCGTTCGGAGAAAGTTGCGGAGACAGGCGTTCTCGGCGATGGGGGTGTAAGGGTCACCCACTATTGGATCTATTCCCCCGGTTACGGGTCCTTGAAATGGGAGGAATTCTACAAAGAGGGCATCATGGCCATATCAAGGGAGGAACTCGGGGATCTGAGGGAATACGGTTCCAGAAGCGATATGCGGGAGGCCTTTATGGAAGCGAGGGATGATGGGAGGTCGTATAAGATGGCATCCTTGGAAACATGGCAATTCGTCCACGAAATCCAGCCGGGGGATGTGATCTTTGCGAAATACGGAACGGATGCGGTCATCGGAAAAGGTATCGTGGAGTCGGACTACATCTATGATCCGAACCGTTCGGACGGATATGTCAATATCAGGAAGGTGCGCTGGACCAACAATGGACTTAGGCCCCATCCCGGAAAAGCGATAACGAAGGTCCTCACGGATGTCACGGCATATACCGGATATGTTGAGAAATTGAATGCACTTTATGATAAAACGGACGACTATGAGGAAGAGGAGAAGGTCGTCGGATGCGAGGAGTACTCCAGGAGCGATTTTCTGAACGATGTATTCATGGACGAAGAGATGTACGACGATCTGGTGGATCGTCTGAGGATGAAGAAGAATATCATCCTCCAAGGCCCTCCAGGTGTTGGCAAGACCTATGCCGCCAAGAGATTGGCATGCTCATTCATGGGTGAAATAGACCCTAATCGCATCATGACAGTCCAATTCCATCAAAGCTATGGGTACGAGGACTTCATCATGGGGTATCGTCCGACATCCGAAGGTTATGAGATCAAGGACGGGCCGTTCTATTCATTCTGTAAAAAGGCGGAAGCGGATGAGGACAATGATTATTTCTTCATCATAGACGAGATCAACAGGGGAAACATAAGCAAGATCTTCGGGGAGTTGTTTATGCTCATCGAATCGGATAAACGCAAGGTATCCATCCGCCTGATGTACAAGGATGAGTTGTTCTCCATACCCAAGAACCTGTACATCATCGGCACGATGAATACCGCGGATCGGAGTCTGGCGATGATAGATTATGCCCTCCGTCGCAGATTTTCGTTCTTCACCTTGGAGCCGGCATTGACCCAGCAGGGATTTATCGAATATTGTGAGTCGAAGAAAAGCAAAGAACTGAACAAGCTTGTCGAGACGGTCCGTAGTCTGAATGCGGCCATCGAATCGGACCCTTCTCTTGGCAGAGGGTATTGTATCGGGCATAGCTATCTGATGGTCAGCGGACCCGTGGACCAGAAGACGCTCAGGTCGATGGTCGTACATGACCTCATCCCGCTTCTCGAGGAGTATTGGTTCGACGAGCCGACCAAGATCAGGGAATGGGAAGATAGATTGTTAAGGTCGGTCGAATGATCCCTGTCCTGAACATCTATTACATGCTGTCTTACGCCTATCAAACACTCAGAACAGGGAAATATGCAGAATTGGCGACAATGAGGTTTGAAAATACGGCGGATCTGATGTCGGCCATTCTGATAAGGACGCTCAATACACAGCTGAGGCGTGGAATTCGGAGGGGCTATGTAAACAAGTCGGCGGAGATGCCCACCGTACGCGGGAAGATATGTATGTCGGAGTCTGTCCGCAGGATGTCGTCGACACGTCACAACGTCGTCTGCGACTACGATGAATTCTCCGTCGACATCTATCCCAACAGGGTATTGAAAGCCACTTTGAACCTGCTCCTTCACTCTGAAATACCGAACGAGAGGATGATGGAGATCAGACGCGCCCTCGCCGTCCTTTGCGATGTCGGAACGGTGGACGTCAGGCATGTCGACTGGGATTTCAGATCCGACCGCAGCGGTGATGATTATCCTATGATGATGTCCCTGTGTGAGCTGACGGTCAAGGGTCTGCTTCAATCGGAATCCAAAGGCGACATGAAGGTCAGGACCGTGTTCGACGAACAGCGCATGTGTCGTCTGTATGAGAAATTCATCTTGGAGTTCTATAGGAGGGAACATCCGGAGGTCGTCGCCGAAGCCTCGATGGTCAAATGAGCCTTGGACGAAGGTCTCCCGGACGATCTTCCGGTCATGCAGACGGATATCACGCTGAGATGTCGCGATCGTGTTCTGATCATCGATGCGAAATACTACGAGAACAACATGCAGTATAGATTCGACAGGCCGAAGATACATTCCCATAACCTGTATCAGATCTTCACTTATGTGACAAACGAATCCGCATACGGAGGGGATGTATCGGGAATGATCCTGTATGCCAGGACGGATTGTGAAAAGCAACCCGATTCCTCCTTCGTGATCAATGGGAACAGGATAACCGTCAGGACATTGGATCTCTACTGTGATTTCGATGAGATCAGAAGACAATTGGACGGTATTGTATGTGATTTCATCAAATCCGGCAGTCCATGAATACGGTTTTGCAGGATTTTTGTTCGACAGCCCGAGGTTTTTCCTCTGGTTGGAGTTTTATGTTGATGATTTATAAAAGTATTTATAGAAGGGCAATTACTATAAGAGCATCAACAATCCGTGGGATGACTGATAAATGGCAAAAAGACAGTTCAAAACGGAATCGAAGCGCATTCTGGACATGATGGTCAACTCCATCTACACCCACAAGGAGATCTTCCTCAGGGAGCTCATCTCCAACGCATCCGATGCCATAGACAAGCTCAACTACAAGGTTTTGACGGAATCCGACAGCAAGGTCGGAAAGGACGACTTCCGCATCGATGTCAAGATCGACAGGGATGCCAAGACGGTCACCGTATCCGACAACGGTATCGGGATGACCGCCGACGAGATGGAGAAGAACCTCGGATACATCGCCCACTCCGGGACCCTCGAGTTCAAGAAGGAGATCGACGACAAGGAGAACGAATCCATCGGACAGTTCGGTGTCGGATTCTACAGCGCCTTCATGGTGGCCGACGACGTCAAGGTCGTCTCCAAGGCATACGGTTCCGAGGAGGCCAACATCTGGGAGAGCGACGGTGTCGACGGATACACCATCAAAGAGTGCCAGAAGGACGGTTTCGGTACCGACATCATCCTCCATATCAAGGACGACCAGGGCAGCGAGGAGTACAGCGAGTTCCTGGAGACGGAGAGACTCAGGGAACTCGTCGAGAAATACTCAGACTACATCCGCTGGCCCATCCACATGACCGTGGACGAGAGCGAGTGGAAGGAGACCGGCGAGAAGGACGAGAAGGGCGAACCCAAGAAGGACTACGTCACCACCAAGGTCGACAAGGTCGTCAACAGCATGGTCCCCATCTGGAAGAAATCCAAGAAGGAGGCCGACGACGACAAGTGCAAGGAGTTCTACAAGGACAAATTCCACGACTATGAGGACCCCGTCTCCGTGATCAGGGTGTCCGCCGAGGGTGCGGTGACCTACAAGGCCCTGCTGTTCATCCCGTCCAAGGCCCCCTACGACTTCTACACCCGCGACTTCCAGCCCGGGCTGCAGCTGTACTCCAACGGGGTCCTGATCATGGACAAGTGTGCGGACCTGCTCCCGTACTGCTTCCGCTTCGTCAGAGGCGTCGTCGACTCGCCCGACTTCTCCCTCAATATCTCGAGGGAGGTGCTGCAGCACGACTCGCAGCTGAAGGCCGTCGGTACGAACCTGACCAAGCAGGTCAAGAAGGAGCTAGAGAAGCTCATGAAGGACGATGCCGAGAAGTATGCCGGATTCTACGAGAGCTTCGGCAGGCAGCTGAAATACGGCGTCGTCGACCAGTACGGAAAGGATGCGGACCTCCTCAAGGACCTCATCATGTTCCATTCGGTCAAACAGGACAAGCAGATCTCCCTGGCACAGTACGTCAAGGACATGCCCGAGGACCAGAAGAAGATCTACTACGTGACTGCGGAGACCGCCGCCCATGCGAAGGACCTGCCCCAGGTAGAGCCCGTCCTGGCCAAGGGATACGATGTCCTCGCCTTCACCGACGACATCGACACCTTCGTCACCAACGTCCTGAGGGAGTACGACAAGAAGGAGTTCTGCAACGCCACCACCGAGGATCTGGGTCTTGAGACCGAGGAGGAGAAGAAGGAGGCGGAGAAGAAGGACGAGGAGTACAAGGACCTCATCGCCTTCGCCAAGGAGTCCCTCGGAGAGGAGGTCGCCGACGTGAAGATCTCCCACAAGCTGAAGAACCACGCCGTCCTGCTGACCACCCAGGGCAACATAACCTTCGAGGTCGAGAGATACTTCAAGGAGATGCCCGGTCAGGCCGGCACCGGTGTGAAGGCCGCAAGGGTCCTCGAGCTCAACTCCGATTCGGACGTGTTCAAGTCCCTGGATGCGGCCTTCAAGGACGACAAGGAGAGGGCCAAGAAGATCGTCAAGGTCATGTACGGACAGGCCTGCCTCATGGCGGGACAGCCCATCGACAACCCTGTCGAGTATTCCGACCTGGTCCTCAGCATGCTCTGAACCGGACGTCCGGGTCCGGGGTTCATGCCCCGGACATCGGCCCCGCCGGACCTTTTGTCTCCTGTCCGGCGGGGTGTCCGCATATTCCCGACATCGTTATTTTTTTTGAGTCCAATGTCTAGGATCTAGACATCTGGGTCATGATCGGATATAGGTCTCCGTCCCGGAAAAATCATCGTTGCGACCGCTTTGGGAAGAGGTTTCCGGCCTAGGGGCCGTAAGAGGTTTCGCATCCATCTGCACCGTTCACTCGGCGCTCACAGCATCCGCGCCGGACTGTCCGGTCCTGATCCTGAAGGCGTTTTCGACATCATAGATGAAGATCTTCCCGTCGCCGACAGCACCGGTATATATGGCTCTCTTAGCCGCTTCGACCACATCCTGTACCGGTATCTTGCTCACGACGATCTCCGCCTTCATCTTGGGGAGAAGGGCGCTGTCGACGTGCACCCCTCTGTACGTCTGGGTATGTCCCTTCTGGGCACCGAATCCCTCGACGTAGCTTATCGTCATCCCGGAGATCCCGAGACCGTCCATCTGGGACTTCAGGGCTCCGAGCATCTCGCGGCGGGTGATTATGACGACCTTCTTCAGGGTGCCGGCGGCGGCCTTCCTGGCGATAGGTGCGTCGGCCATAGCCGACGGATTCCTGCTGCAGATGAGGAAGCCATGTGCCTGGCACATCAATCTGGCGGTCATGGCGGTCATTGCCGTGACCGGACTGACGGTATACGCCATCGAGGGTTCTCAGACGTGTCTCGCGATAGCGGTCCTGATGGCCATGACGATCGTCTCGTGGATGATGGGCATAACCAAGGGGTATTTCGCGACGCAGACCGCCGAATGAATGGGAAAAGACCCGCAGGCCGTCAAGGCCTGCGGTAAATGTAGGTTTACTGGAAGTTCTTGAGCTCTTCCTGGTATTCGTCGTACTCCTTCTGTACGTCCGCCTCCGCATATCCGGTGAGCTTGCTCACGACGACGATGGCGATGAACGACAGGATGAATCCGGGTACCAGTTCGTAGAGTCCGGTGTCGAACAGGCACCAGTCCCCTCCGGCGATTATTCCGTCGCTGATGAGGAACGTGTTCCAGAGGATGATGGTGACGAATCCGACGATCATTCCGGCCAGGGCACCCTTGGTGTTGACCTTCTTCCAGAACAGTGCCAGGATCATCAAGGGTCCGAATGCGGCTCCGAATCCTGCCCATGCGTAGGAGACGAGGTCCATGATGGCCCCGTCGCTGTCGAGGGCGAGGAACGCCGCGATGACCGCGATCAGGATGACGACCCCTCTCGCCATCCACATGAGACGTCCGTCGGGGGCCTCCTTCTTGGCGAATATGCGGTACAGGTCGTTGGATACGGCCGAGGACGCCACCAGGAGCTGGGAGTCCGCGGTGGACATGACGGCCGCCATGATCGCCGCATACATTACGGCGGCGATGGCCGCTGGGAACAGGGACTTGGACAGTTCGACGAACACGTTCTCCGCATTCGGCAGTCCCGCATCCCCGAAGTACGCCCTTCCTACGAGTCCGACGATGCAGGTGAACGCGAGGCAGATGACGATCCAGAGGGTGGCTACGCGCCTGGATATCTTGAGGTCCTTGGGGTTCTTGATGGCCGTGTATCTCACGACGATGTGGGGCATTCCGAAGTATCCGAGACCCCATGCGAGGGCGGATATGATCGCGATGACACCCATGGCCGTTCCGTTGGAATACATGATGTTCTCGAAGTGCTCCGGCACGGTCGACATGTTGTGGAGGATGTCGATGGTGTTGTCCCATCCTCCGAGCGCGTTGATGGCCGCCAGGGGTACGAGGACGAGTGCGAAGACCATCAGGATACCTTGGATGAGGTCGGTCCAGCAGACGGCTTTGAACCCTCCGAGGAAGGTGTAGGCGATGACGATCACCGCACCGAGGATCATGGCCGGGACGTAGTCGATGTCGGGGATGATCATCCTGAAGACGTTCCCTGCGCTGACGAATCCCGATGCGACATATACGGTGAAGAACACGAGGATGATGATCGCACTTACTGTGCGGAGCTGGTTCCTGTTGTCATGGAAACGGTTCTCGAAGAATTCGGAGAGTGTAAGGGAGTTCTTGGCCTTCTCGGAGTAGATCCTGAGCCTTTTGGCGATGAACAGCCATGCGAAATACGATCCGATGGCCAGTCCGATACCGATCCATATCTTTCCCATTCCGCACAGGAAGATGGATCCGGGCAACCCCATCAGCAGCCATCCGCTCATGTCCGACGCCTGTGCGGACATGGCGGTGACGTACGGGTTCAGTGTGCGTCCTCCGAGGATATAGTCCGACAGGTTCTCGGACTTATGATAATAGTAGTAGCCGATGCCGATCACGACTGCGAAATACAGGATGACAACGGCGATGGTGATTACTTCGTCGCTCATGCGATTTGCTCCAAACGGGCGCATAAATGAATTAATTTATTAATAATCGTTGTACAAAAACAGCGTTTGTACCGATATTCCGGAGAGGTGTCCAGACGGTCAGATTAAGTGGATGGATGCTATATCCATTGTATTAAATACTTGGACTGCGATATTGTTATCGAAGGGCGCGGAAGCGTCTCTCCTCACTTCAGACTGTGCCCGTGCGCAAAGGACCGACCTCCTCCTCCAGGGTCTTTTCTTGCGCACGGGCTGTTTTTATCCGTCTCTCTGCTCAGGACGTCAGGATCCCGCCTATGAGTTCGTGGGCGTCTATCCAATTGAACGTTCCTACGAAGATGTACTCGATACCCATGGCGGCGATCAGGAGTCCGATCACCCTCGAGAGTATGCCTATCGCATCCGTACCTACGGCCTTCATGATCCTTTCGGAGCAGCGCAGTATGAGCCACGTGACTCCCAGTGCGGCGAGTCCGGCCACGGCGACGGTCAGGATGTCGTACGAGTCGGTAAGGAGGATCGCCTGGGTTATGACGCCCGGGCCCGTAAGTATGGGTGTGGCCACGATGACCCACGGGGCGCCGCTCTCCGACTTCTTGCTCTGACTGAGGTCGAACACGAGGTCCACCGCCATCAGGAGGAGCATTATGCCTCCGGCGACGCGGAAGCTGTCCATGGTTATGCCGAAGACGTCCATGAGGTAAGGTCCGGCGAATATGAACACCACGAGGAGTACCGCCGCGACCAGGGCCGCTCTGTCGGCGTACGACCTGACGGTGTCCCCGTCCAGCCCCTTGGTGACGGACATGAACACCGGAAGACTCGCGAACGGATCCAATATGAAGAAGAGCGATACTGCCACCGTCAGAAGGGACGCCGGATCCATGGTGTAAGGGTATGGTGTGCAAGTATATCATTGGGTCGGCGCACATGTGGCCCTGTGTGGATCTGGCACATTCCCCTCCCGGAAAAGGACTGTCTAACGTATGTCAGTCACGTTTATATCCGACGAAAATGTATGAGCGGACATGGATGCGGATGGGATACTGCAGTCTATAAGCGATAATCTGCCGGAGGTGCTTCTGGTCGTCTCCGGGGTCATGGCCGTCTTGATCGCACTTACATACGTCAAGAGGAAGGAATCTGTACTGTACAAGTTCCTGATGGTGGTCGGGGTCGTCCTCGGCGCCGTCATGATCTACGAAAGCCTCACCGTCGGCGGGGAATGGCATGAGTTCACCCGTATCGTGATCGCGATAGCCGGTTTCGCATTGGTGATAAGGCCGTTCCGCAACGTCGATTTCGCGATAATCCTCGCGATAATCGCCATGGCGATAGCATACATCTATCTGGGAAGCCTCACCGGCGACCTCGAGGGACTTTCCCACGGGACCGTCAGGATAGTGGTCGCGATCGTGGCAGGTGCCTTCGTCTACATGGTGTTCAACTATATCCAGAAAATCGCGATGATGGTCGGGAAGATCCTCAACTGGTGGCCTTTCCTGTTCGTCATGGGACTCATATGCGTCGTGGAGGGCACCCTCATGCTGACGGGCAACGGCTCCATATTGGATCTATACCATAAGTATGCGGGCGGGGCCGAGGAGATCGTCTCCTCCCTGTCGTTACTCGGCTGATGCAGTCCCCTCCGTCGCCTTTCGGCGCCGGAGGGTCGCCCATCCCTTTTCCGATGTACATTTTTCGGCATCTTGTCCGCAGACGTGCCGTATGGTCCCGGCGGGTGTCCGGAACCTTCCGGAATGGTCGTCCGTTCCGAGAGCCAGATCGTCTTACCGATTTTATACCGGATGAGGCTTCAAGGTCTTTGGAAGCCTCTTCGGCGATCGTATGGGTTTGTTGTCAAAGCCATAATCTTTAAATGATAGTAGCCGATGGAGGTTGGCAGGGCCCGTGGCTTAGCCAGGATATAGCGCTGGCCTTCTAAGCCAGACGCCTCGGGTTCGAAAGTCCCTTAAAAGGACCGAAAGTCCCGACGGGCCCGCCAAAGAGTCCGTCTGCGCCAAACGGCGCTCACAGAGGAAGTATCATGAAGAGAAGCTCACGCGCCTGGAAGAAACGCGGTAACCAGCGTTGGAAATGGCGCAAGAAAAAGATGAGGAGAAGAAAGAGAGCAGCAAAGATGCGCAAGAAGTGACGCTGACGCTCTCAGCGGCACAATACTGGGGATTTAGGCTAACCTGGCAGACTAGCGGGCTCCAGTTATGAGCGTGATTTGATCGAGTATGCTGAAGTTATGATGAATAACTGGAGCGATGACTCATCAATTTCATGGGGAGGTAGCTCCTCCCCGTGGTGGAAACCCGCCTATGGGGGTTCAAATCCCTCAGTCCCCACCTACCGCATCTTTAAAGTTCTACTCCGCCCCGAAAGGGGTAATTAACCTTTTCACCGTGATCGCGGTTTGTTTTACACTTGTTAATATATGTCTAGGCGATTGATTAATCATCGAACTAGTCCGTGATTTCTATTAAACGCCTATCGGGCGTTGTGCAATTATGTACAATAAGATCCTTATTGCAGTGGACGGGAGCGAGAGTAACAACATCGCGGTCGACCAGGGATTGTGCTTGGCAAAGTCTCTGAAGGCGGGATCCGTCACCGCGATCTGCGTCTTCGACGAGGGCAATTACAGCACCGTCATCAGGGACAGCAGCGCCGAGTATCGCAAGATCATGGCGGAGGAGTCCGAGAACGCCTTGAAGTATGTGAAGGCGAAGGCGGCGGAGATGGGTGTCGCCGTGGAGGCCAAGACCATGATGGGACGTCCGGCCGAGGTGATAATCGAGGAATCCGCCGACTACGACCTCGTCATATGTGCCACCCTGGGAAAGACCGGGTTCGCGAGAGTCCTTCTCGGGTCGGTCGCAGAGAATGTGGTGCGTCTTGCGAAGTGTCCCGTGCTCGTCTGCCGCTGAGGCGTCACCGCCGTCGGACATCTCCGACGGCCCAATCTTATTTTCCAAACGGAAAAAACCCCGGGCCCGGAGGCCCGGATTAAGGGAGGTTTCAGTTCTTGAAGCTGTGGACGGGAGCGGGGATCCTTCCGCCGCGGTTCACGAAGTCGGCGCAGCCGTAAGGGTTGACCGGCATGATCTTTGCATTCCCGAGGAGACCTCCGAGCTCTATGGAGTCCCCTGCCTTCTTGCCGATGACGGGGATGACCCTGACCGCGGTGGTCTTCTGGTTGACCATTCCGATGGCCATCTCGTCGGCTATTATGCCCGAGATGGTGGATGCAGAGGTGTCGCCGGGGATGGCGATCATGTCGAGTCCGACCGAGCAGACGCAGGTCATGGCCTCGAGTTTCTCCAAGGTCAGGGCGCCGATGGACGCCGCCTCCGCCATGGATGCGTCCTCGGTGACGGGGATGAACGCTCCGGAGAGACCTCCGACGTACGAGGATGCCATGATCCCTCCCTTCTTGACCTGGTCGTTCAGGATGGCGAGGGCCGCGGTGGTACCGGGGGCTCCGCAGTATTCCATGCCCATCTCGTGGATGATGTCCGCGATGGAGTCGCCTACGGCGGGGGTGGGTGCGAGGGAGAGGTCTACGATGCCGAACGGGGTGTCCAGCCTCCTGGACGCCTCCTTCGCGACGAGCTGTCCGACGCGGGTGATCTTGAACGCGGTCTTCTTGATGGTCTCGCAGAGGGTCTCGAAACTCTCCCCTCTGACCTTGGAGACGGCGGTCCTGACCACTCCGGGCCCTGATACGCCGACGTTGATAACCTTGTCGCCCTCGGTCACACCGTGGAAGGCCCCTGCCATGAACGGGTTGTCGTCGGTGGGGTTGCAGAAGACGACGAGTTTCGCACATCCGATGGAATCGCGGTCCTTGGTGGCCTGCGCGGTCTCCACGACCTTCTCCCCCATGATCTTCACGGCATCCATGTCGATACCGGTCTTGGTGGATCCCAGGGATATGGAGGAGCAGATGTGCTCGGTCTTCGCCAGGGCCTGCGGGATGGAGTCGATGAGGAGCCTGTCGGAGGCGGTCATACCCTTCTGTACAAGGGCGGAGAACCCTCCGAGGAAGTTGACCCCGATCTTCTGGGAGGCCCTTTCGAGGGCCGAGGCGACCTCCACGAAGTCCTCCGGGCTGTGGCAGGCGGGGGCTCCGACGATGGCGGCGGGTGTGACGGACACCCTCTTGTTTATGACGGGGATGCCTATCTCGAGGGCGATCTCGTCCCCCACGGAGACCAGGTCCTTGGCGTTCTCGGTGATCTTCGCGTAGATGTTCTCACAGAGGTCGTCGAGGTCGGGGGTCATGCAGTCCAGAAGGGAGATCCCCATGGTGATGGTCCTTACGTCGAGGTTCTCGCTGGAGACCATCTGGTTGGTCTCTATGACCTCTCTCAGATCCACCATGATATCAGATCCTGTGCATCATGTTGAAGATGTCCTCGTGCTGTGCCTTGATGGAGCAGCCGACCCTCTTCGCTATGTCGTCGAGGTCCGAGGTGAGCTCGGGGAACGTCTTCTTGTACCTGTCGAGGTCGACGATGAGCACCATGTTGATGAACTCCTCGACTGTGGTCATGCTGAGGTTCAGGATGTTGATGTCGTTCTCTGCGAAGTAGTTGCAGACGGCGGCGATGATTCCTGTGTGGTCTTTTCCTACAAGGGTGACGACGGTTCTGTTGGTCATTGGGATTTGCCTTCCTTTTCTTTGTAAATGGCGTACTCCATCGAATCTAGGAGTGCGTATAGCGATGCCTCTATAACGTTTTCCGATACGCCGACGGTGGTCCAGCTGTGCTGGCCGTCGGTCGAGGTGATAAGTACCCTGACGGTCGCGGCGGTGGCCGCCTTTCCGTCGAGCACACGGACCTTGTAGTCCGTCAGTTTGATCCCGTCTATGACGGGGAAGAAGTGCGACAGGGCCTTCCTTATGGCGTTGTCGAGGGCGTCCACGGGTCCGTTCCCGTCGGCCGCGGTGTGTTCGGTCTTTCCTCCGAGGTCGCTCACCTTGATGCTCGCCTCGGACGTGAGTCTCCCGTCCCCGACGGAGTCGATGAACAGACGGAAGCCGCGGAGGTGGAAGACGGGTCTGATCTCGTTCCTCATCTTCCTCACGAGGAGTTCGAAGCTCGCGTCCGCCCCTTCGAACTGGTAGCCTTCCGATTCCAGGGATTTGACGCGGTCGACGATCTGTTTGGAATCGTCGCTCTCCTCTATCCCGAGCTCCTTCAGCTTCTCCGTGACGCTCGCCCTCCCGGCCATGTCGGATACGAGGATCCTCCTCCTGTTCCCTACCGAGGAGGGGTCGATGTGCTCGTAGGTGCGGGTGTCCTTGGAGAGGGCGGATACATGCATCCCGCCCTTGTGGGCGAAGGCGTCCTCTCCGACGAACGGGAGGCCGTTGGGACGGATGACGTTCTCCACCTCAGCGATGCCGGCGGAGAGGTCGGTGAGTCCTCCCATGTCCATGCCGAGGTCCATCCCCAGTTTGAGGGCCAGTATGGGCATGACGGAGCAGAGGTCGGCGTTGCCGCACCTCTCCCCTATGCCGTTGACGGTCCCCTGCACCATGGTGGCCCCCGCCTCCACGGCCGCAACGGAGTTGGCTACGGCGAGTCCGCAGTCGTTGTGGGCGTGGATGCCCACCGGGGTCCCGTAGGTCAGGAGGACGTCCTCTACCACCTCCGATATGCGTCCCGGAAGACTCCCTCCGTTGGTATCGCAGAGGACAAGCCAGTCGGCGCCTGCCTCCACAGCCGCCCCGAGGCACGCCATGGCGTAATCCCTGTTGGCGTAATATCCGTCGAAGAAGTGCTCCGCATCGAAGACGACCTCCTTGCCGGCGTCCTTGAGGAAGCGGACGGAGTCGGATATCATGTCAAGGTTCTCTTCGAGCGTGGTCTGCAGGGCGTCGGTGACGTGGAAGTCCCACGTCTTGCCGAATATGGTGCATACGGGGGCGGAGGATGCGGTCAACGCCTTCAGGTTCGCATCGTCCGAGGAGTCGGTGCCGGGTCTGCGGGTGCTGCCGAAGGCCGAGAGCTTCGCCGCGGACAGCTTCGGGGGGTCTTCGAAGAGGCGGTCGTCCACCGGGTTGGACCCCGGCCATCCGCCTTCTATGTAGGGGATGCCGAAGGCGTCCAGCCTTCTGGCGACCTCCTTCTTGTCGTCGGCGGAGAACGATATGCCGTTGCCCTGGGCGCCGTCGCGCAGGGACGTGTCGTAGATGTATATCTCACGCATGCCCGTGTCTCTCGTCCAATATCGCTATCAGGTCGCTCAGTATGGCCGAGGCCGTCTCTATCTTCCCCGCCCCGCGGCCGTTGATGGTGATGGGTCCGGCGAGGTCGGCGTCGATCTGTGCGATGTTGAGGGTCCCGGAGATCCCGAGAGGGTGTCCTGCGGGTATGAGCCTCGGGGACACCTCGAGTTTGGTGTCGGAGACCTCCCCGATGAGCCTGATGACCATGTTGTGGGATGCGGCCTGGGCCACGGCGTCGGCCGTTATCTGGCTGATCCCGGTGATCTTGACGTCCTTGAAGGAGACGTCCCGGTGGAAGACGGAGTTGGCCAGGATGACGCATTTCGCGGCGGTGTCGTATCCCTCCACGTCGTTGGTGGGGTCCGTCTCCGCGTATCCCAGCTGCTGGGCCTCCTTGAGGGCCTGCTCGTAGGGCTGTCCCTTGTCCATCTTGCTCAGTATGTAGTTGCAGGTCCCGTTGAATATGCCTCTTATCGAGCGTATGTTCTCGCCTACGAGGTTCTCGTGGCAGAGGTTGATGATGGGCATGGCCCCTCCGACGGTCCCTTCGAAGCGGAATTTGCACCCGTTCTCCCTGGCGAGTCCGATGAGCCTCGAGAACTCCAGGGCGAGGGGGCCCTTGTTGACGGTGATGACGTCCTTCCCGCACTCGAAGGCGTGGGTGATGTTCTTCAGACCGACCCCTCCGGTCTTGATGTCGGTGGGGGTGACCTCTATCAGGAGGTCGTAGTCCACGGAGTCCAGGACCTCCAGGCTGTCCGTGTACCTCTCCTCCCCGACGGAGCGGGTCTCCTGCTTCCTCTTCACGACCTGGGCTAGGTCGAGTCCCTCGGGGTCCTTCGCCACGGTCTTGGAGTCCATGACGCATACGACCTTGGGCATGGCGCCGTATCTCCCGGTCAGGAACTCCTTCCTCCTCAGCAGGACCTCCGCCACACCCTGGCCGACGGTCCCGAATCCGGATATCACCAACGAGACCATCTCAGAGCCCCCTTATGAGCATGAGTCTGTCGCGGTCGCAGGAATGGACGAAGAAATCGTCGAGCTTGTCCCTCTCCTCCACGCAGCGGAGTTCGGCGCTGATGAGGGCGGTGCGGTTCCCGGAGGCGGACTTGTTGCTGGAATACCCGACGTCCACCGACTCGAAGTTGACGATCTTGGACGCCTGGTCTATGAGGTCGTCGACGTATGCCGCGTTGAACTTCCCGAGTACCATGTACTCGGTGGTGATGGTCTCGTAGACCGACCCCATCTTGGAGATGATGATGTCCATGGACTTCCAGATGGCCTTCAGCTGGTCGAGCTGTCCGCTGGTGGACACCTCGAACGTCACGCTGACGAGGATCCTCTGGTTGACTATCTGTTCGCGGTCGTGGACGACGCCGACTATGTTGCCGTCCACCATTGATATGGGCTCGAGGGAGCCGACCAACTGACCCGGTAGGTCTCTCACGTAGAGCTCTGCGTTTACCATCATTTCGAATCACCGGACATCGTCCTTCGATATGGCTCATCCCATGATTATTATAATATAAAAAAGAGGAACAAAACGGATGTAGGGAGGGACCCATCCGAACATATTCGGAATCTTGATTATACCTTCACAAGGGCATCTTTCCAGCATGTACAACAGGGTCCTTATCACCACCGACGGCAGCGAGAGCAATAGGGACGCGGTGGACAGCGGGCTGGAACTGGCCAGCCGGTTCGGTTCCTCGGTGACGGCGCTGTGCGTCTTCGACGTGGGGAGTTACGGCAACATAGCGCAGACATACGGTCTCGGCGACGAGCGCGAGTATATGATAAAGGCCTGCGAGGGCGCGCTCAAGTATGTGATGGAGAAGGGTGAGGAGATGGGGCTCGAGGTGACGCCCAAGATCATAGCGGGGCACCCGGCCGAGACCATAATCGAGGAATCCAAGAACTACGACCTGGTGGTCTGCGGGACCATCGGGAAGACGGGTATGAAGAGGATGCTCCTGGGAAGTGTGGCGGAGAAGGTCGTAAGGATGTCCCAGTGCCCCGTACTCGTGTGCAGGAACCCGGTGGAGGAGTGAGACGCTGGAAGCGGAGGACCGTTCCGACCTATGCCCCCGCTGCGGGACGCGTTTCCCGTGCGGTGCCAACTTCTGTCTCTCGTGCGGCGAGTTCCGCAGGGGATTCGAACATACCCAGTACAGCGACCGTGTGTCCGAGGGGACCGTGGACGAGAGGATCGAGGAATGCGGTCTGAGGCAGGTGAGGGAGTATACGGCGCGGCGCGTCACCGCCGTCACCGCATTCGCCCTCTGGGTCTGGGTCGTCCTGAGCGTGACCGAGGGGGCGGTCTTCGTCCTCGCACCCGAGGCGGTCGCAGGATCTTATCTGTTCTCGGAGACCCTGTTGTTCGAAGGTCTGATAATGCTGTCCAGCGGCGTATGTGCGCTGATCGGTGCCCTGTTCTGCCGCCGGAAGGGTCAATGGAACATAGTCGCGGCCGCATGTGCCACCGCATCCATTATCCCCCTGATGCTCGTGCCGGCCGGGGACATCGCAGGTCTCCTGTATGCCTCGGTAGGTCTCGCGGTGACGCTGAGGGTCGTCAGGACCAGGTGGGCGTCCGCCCGCCTCGCCTGAACCCGCAGGATTGATGTATCCAATCTGGCACATGTCCATGGGAGGCGCAGGCGGAGCCTCCGATCCCGGGTATGCGTTCACGTCATACGAAACCATGGTTGGTGTTACGAACATTGGTAACTTTTATTACTTGACCGGTCTTACGGGACCGCATGCGCAGGATCGCCATATACGGCAAGGGCGGAATAGGGAAGTCGACGACATCCTCCAACATAACGGATGCCCTCGCCGAGAGCGGGAAGAAGGTCATCCAGATCGGATGCGACCCCAAGGCGGACTCCACGCGCCTCCTCACCGGCACCGACAGGCCGGTCACCGTCCTCGACCTTATGAGGGACGGCAGGGAACTCGTATTGGAGGACTTCGTACGCGAGGGCAGGCACGGGTGCCTGTGCGTCGAGTGCGGAGGGCCCCGCCCGGGGATGGGCTGTGCGGGACGCGGCATCATGGCCGCCTTCGCCGAGATGGAGAGGCTCGACGCCATCGCCGAGTATGACCCAGACGTGATAATATACGATGTCCTGGGGGACGTCGTGTGCGGCGGGTTCGCCATGCCTATAAGGAACGGCTACGCCCGCGACGTCTTCGTCGTGACCTCGGGGGAGATGATGTCCCTCTACGCGGCCGGCAACATCGCCGAAGCCGTAAACGGGTTCAAGGACGACGGCTACGCCCGTTTCGGAGGTCTCATCCAGAACTCCAGGAACGTGAAGGACGAGGATTCCCTGGTCGACGCCATGGCGGCGGAGATCGGCAGCAGGACGGTATTCAGGCTCCCAAGGAGTCCGGAGGTCCAGCTGTGCGAGGGGAAGGGCACCACCGTTATATCCGGTGCCCCGGACTCGGAGATGGCGGAGGAATACAGGAGGCTGGCACATACCCTCATGGAGCTTTCGGAGGATGTCTCCGGAGGCATGAGGCTAGGCGGCCCTGTGACAGGTTGTGATTGCAATGACTAAAGGGATTATGATAGCAGGCTACGGCACCAGGAAAGGCAACTTGGAAGAGATCCTCGAGAGGCAGGCCGCCCGCATGAGGGCGAGGGGCATCGCCAACGTATACATCGGATACTTCCGCGTGAGCTCCCCCTCCATCCCCGAGGCCCTCGAGCAGATGGCCGCCGACGGAGTCGACGACGTCCTCGTGATGCCCTACTACATCGCAGAGGGAAGGCTCACATACGAGCTCATCCCCGGAAAGCTCGGCATCTCCGGGAATGTAGGGACCGTCGACGTCAAGGGGAAGAACGTGAAGGTCCGCATGGCCCCCGCATTCGGGAACAACCCGGCCCTGGCCGACATCGTCTGCGACAGGGTCGCCGACGCCGGAGGGGACTTCGACGACGGGGTCATGGTCATCGGCCACGGTTCCAGGGATTCCGTCTCCAGCAACAAGGACATAATGGAGATGAACGCGGACCGCCTCAGGAGGAGGGGGTTCAAGAACGTCGCCTACACCTTCAACGAGTTCTGCGAGCCCACCATCGCCGACGCCGTCGGATCCCTCGCGGCCGCAGGGGTGGACAGGATAATCGCCGTACCTCTGTTCGTCGCGATGGGTCTGCACCTCGGCGAGGAGGTCCCCGAGCAGATCGGCATCCCCGCCTACTCCCAGGGAGGGGAGATAACCGCAGGCGGGAGGAAGATCGAGGTCAGGTACACCAGGCCCGTCGAGGACGACGCCCGCCTTCTGGAGACGATGGTCGCCGGAGCCAAAAACTTCTACGGCATGTAAGTGCATATGGTGTCCGGGGTAACATGACCAAAGGAGTACTGTTGATAGGCTACGGCACGCGCAAGGGCAACCTGGAGGAGATCCTCGGCAGACAGCTGGCAAGGCTGGAGGCCCGTGGGAGGGACCGGGTCTATCTCGCGTACTTCAGGGTGAGCGAGCCCTCCATAGAGGACGCACTGCGCAGGATGGCCACCGACGGCGTCGACGAGGTCCTCGCCGTCCCCTACTACATCGCCGAGGGGAGGCTCACATACGAGCTCATCCCCGGGAAGATGGGCGTACCCATCGGCGGCAACGGAGAGACCGTCGTGGACGGCAGGAAGGTCAGGGTCTCCATGTCCCCGGCCTTCGGTATGACGCGCGTCCTGTTCAACATCCTGTGCGACAGGATAGCGGAGTCGGGATGCGGGAAGGACGACGGGATCCTCGTAATAGGCCACGGGTCCCGCGACGTGAGCAGCAGCAACAGGGCGATCATCGCCATGAACGCGGACCGTCTGCGCAAGATAGGGTATTCCCACGTGGCCTATGCCTTCAACGAGTTCGACGAGCCCGCCATAGGGGATGCGGTGTCCGGGCTCGTATCGGAAGGTGTGGAGAAGATAGCGGTACTCCCCCTGTTCATAGCCATGGGGGTCCATCTCTGCGAGGAGGTCGCGGAGAAGATAGGCATCCCGCCGTACTCCGACGGCGGGGACATCGATGCGGGCGGAAGGAAGGTCTCCGTCAGATACATGAGGCCGGTCGAGGACGACCCCCGCCTGCTCGAGCTGATTGATTCGGAGATAGCCGATTTCTACGGTGACTGAAATGAAGGTTCTCATTCTCGATACTGTGCACGGGGGCAAGGTCCTCGCTAGATCTTATTTGGACAAAGGTGACGAGGTCACCGTGGTCGACGTCTACAAGGTGACGCCGAAGGACATACTGAACGACATCCGCCATATGGGGGCCAAGGTCGCCGACGAGGCGCCCACCGACCATTTCGACCTGGTGGTCATGCCCTGCCACTGTCCCGACGTCTTCATCGGGGAGGCGACGTACGAGAAGAGGGTCTTCTTCTCGGAGGCCGTGAAGGACCTCATCCGCGACCGCAGGTTCAGGATCGAGGTGACCGGGGTCAAGGGAAAGACCAGCACCTGTTACGTGCTGGCACATATACTGTCCCTCACCGGGAGGAAGGTCTATCTGCATACCTCCAGGGGTATGGGGCCCTATGCCAAGGGCAAGCATTTCATCACCGAGCTGAAGTCCATAGCCCCTCCCATGCTCCTCACACTCCCCAAGGGGGAGTACGACGTCATGGTCTGCGAGGTCTCCCTCGGAGGGTCCGGGAAGGCGGACATCGGCTGCATAACCAACCTCCTGGAGGATTACGGCATAGCCAAGAACACCAGGAAGGCGGAATCCGCGAAGAAGGACGTCCTGTGTGACGGCGTCAACATCGTCCCGGAGGCGGAGAAGGACATCTGGGCGAAGTACGGGAAGCCCCTCAGGACCTACGGGAAGAGGGTCTCGGTCGTCGGGAGGCCGGAGTTCGGGAAGCCCCTCGAGGTCTCCGTCGACTACCGCGGGAAACACGAGGTGTCGCTGAGGTCCGACTATCTGGCACTTCAGTATCTCGATGCGATGGACATGGCCCTGGAGGTCTGCGATGCCATGGACGTCCCCGCGGAGACGGTCCTGGAAGGCCTCCGTACCTTCCCAGGTGTCCCCGGAAGGGGGGAGGTCTCCGTCGAGAAGGGGGTCAGGTACCTGCGCGACAGGAACCCCGGGGTGTCCCACATGTCCGTGGAGAGGACCCTCTCCTGCCTGAAGGAGATGGGGGCCCTCGACGATGCGGTCCTCATAATAGATCCGGTCAGCAGGAAGGTCTGCGACAAGATGGACAAGGACCTCATCGGGGAGGTCGCCGCGAAGTACGGCGTCCCCATGGTCATAACCGACGGGAAGGGGTCCGAGGACGACGTCCCCGAAGGGAAGACCATGGTGATCAGGATGTTCAAGGAGGGCTACCAGTGAACACGGCGGTCATCCACCCCCGTCCCAACCCCATCGTGGCGGCGATGTACACCGTCCGCGACATGGATGTGGACGTCATCGTACTGCACGGGCCCGCCGGATGCAGCTTCATGGCCTCCAGGCCGCTCGAGAACGCAGGCGTCAGGGTGGTGACCTCCGCGCTGAAGGACAACGACCTCATATTCGGGGGGACGGAACCCCTCGTCAGGACCCTCAAGGAGGTCAGGAACAAGTTCAATCCGAAGACCGTCGCCGTGGTAGGCACATGTGCCAGCACCATAATAGGCGACGACATGGCCGCCGCCATAAGGAGGGCCGACATAGGCTGCAACGTCTTCCCCGTGGACTGCCACGGATGCATGGCGGCCAACACCGACGGCGCCATAAGGGCGCTGAAGGCCGGGGCGAAGGCCGGCATCATCCCCCAGGAGGAATGCGACCGTCAGACCGCCCTCCTCAAGGCGGCCACCGAGCTGGAGAGGCAGAGGGGCATGGCGGCCAGGACGTACCTGTCCCCCGCCGTCAGCCCCACCAAGCTCCACGTGTGCAGGCAGATAGCCGATGCGCTGAAGGCCGGGAAGAAGGTCGCGGTGGTGATGCTGGCCAAGAAGGAGCTCGCATACCGTTTCGCCGACATGTTCGTGGCCGTGGACGAGGCCCGCAGGAAACTGGGCGGGAAGACGTTCTTCGTGGCCAACATGGACGGTTCCGTAGGTCTTCCGAGGATCAGGAGATATTGTTCCAACATCATGGCCGAGCTCGATGCGGACGGCGTCTCCATCGACCGTCTCGTGGGCGGTCTCGACGAGTACGCCGTGGTCGGGGAGAGGATGAAGGCCGAGGTGGACGCCTTCGCCCCCGACATGACGATATTCCTGGGTATATGCCACGCATATCCGGACCTGAAGAAGGAGGACATCCTCATAACCGACCAGCCGAGGGAGCTGGCCAACTATCTCAACCAGAACTTCCTCTCCGCGGTGGGGGAGGTCTCCTCGCACAACATGGTCATGGGTGCCACCGGCATAGTCCATCTGGAGACCGCCGATACCCTCAGAGAGATCGTCAGGGAGATGTGAGATGAAAGGCTTCGTGGTTTCCGGTACCGGCAGCGGGGTCGGAAAGACGTCGGTGACGACCGGGCTTCTGTCCCTCCTTTCCAAGGGGCGCAAGGTTCAGGCCTTCAAGGCCGGGCCCGATTTCATTGACCCCATGTACCACACGGCCGCCACCGGCAGGCCTGCCAGGAACCTCGACTCCTTCATGTTGGACGACGACACCATTAGGAACGTGGTCGGGTACGCGTCCAAGGATGCGGACCTCTGCGTCGTGGAGGGCGTCAGGGGGCTGTACGAGGGGTTCGCCGGCGACGGCGACGTCGGATCGACCGCCTATGTGGCCAAACTGCTGGGGTTCCCGGTGGTGCTCGTCGTGGACGCCGGTTCCCTTACGAGGAGCGCGGCGGCCATCATCAACGGTTTCCGTTCCTTCGACCCCGAGGTGAAGATCGCAGGGGTCATCCTCAACAAGGTGTCCGGGAGGCAGCACTCCGACAAACTGGATGTGGCCATGGAGACCTACTGCAAAGGGGTGAAGGTCCTCGGGAAGATCCCCAAGGACAGGGAGAACACCCTGGGACAGAGACATCTGGGTCTTCAGACCCTGCACTCCTTCGAACAGAAGGAGATCGAGCCCTTGGAGAGGTTGGCGGACCCGGTGGACCTGGATATGCTGATGGGGATCGCGGAGGAATGCACCGCGGACCTGCCGGATTCGTCCCCCTACGTCTGGAGGAGGTCGGGGCTCAAGGTGGCCGTCCCGATGGACGACGCATACTCCTTCTACTACCGCGAGAACATAGAGTGCCTCGAGGCATCCGGCATCGAGGTGAGGACGTTCAGGCCGGCGGACGGGGAACATCTCCCGGATGCGGACATGGCCTATCTGGGCGGGGGATATCCGGAGCTCTATGCGGACAGGATATCGTCCAACAGGGATTTCCTGGACGGGTTGGAGAACATGTGCGCCGAGGGGAAGCCCATACTCGGGGAATGCGGAGGTCTGATGACCCTGTGCTCGTCCATGACGGACAAGTCCGGGAAGGAATACCGTATGTCGGGGGTCTTCGACGCCAAGGCGGAGTTCGTGGACAAGAGGCACGGACCCACCTACGTCCTTGCGGAGGCCAAAGGCAACAACCCCCTGTTCTCGGGACCCATGAGGGGTCACGAATACCATTACTCCGAAGTACTGGCACATGAGGATGCCGAGTTCTGCTTCGATATAAGGAGGGGGCTCGGTATCAGGGACGGGAAGGACGGTCTGGTCAGGAACAACGCCGTGGGGACCTACATGCATCAGCATGCGCTGTCGTGCGACGACTGGGCCAAGGGGTTCGTGGAATCCGCTCGCTGAGTATATCCTTCCTCTATGTCTAGGGCCTTTTCCATCGCGCCCTCGCGGTCCCCTTCCCTGAGCATGTGCCAGATATCCTCGTCGCCGAGGACCTCCGCGAGGAACTCGGCCCTTTCGGGCTGGGACCCTATCCTGTCTTTCAGATCCTTCCTGAGATCCGTCAGGAGGGAGAGCATCATGTCGTACTCCTCCCCCAGGAATCCGTCGATCTTCTTCGCGACATAAGGCGGGAACGCGGGTACGGAACCTTCCGAGGAGACCGCCACCGTGTAATGATTCTTCCTCACGGAGGATGGGAGCAGGACGTCCCCTCCGCCGTGGGCGGAGTTCACGAGGACGCCCTTGGAGCGGGCGGAATCCCTTATGGCGGCGTTCAGATCCTTGCTGTCGGTGGCGGCCACCGCTATGAACGCACCCTCCAGGAAGGGCGATATGTCGGACGGGTCGAAATGTTCCAGGACGATCTCGTCGCATACATCTTCCATTCCGGGGACGGTCCTGTCCGCGACCACCGTTATGCGGAACCCTTCGAACTGCCGGCATTTGCGGTATGCGACCATACCTCCTCCGAACACGACAACCTTCCTTTCTTTCGTGGGTTCGAGGAACACCGGGACCATTCTCGGGGACATAGGCGGTCAATCGCATAATACTATGATAAATCTTTGACAGGTCCCCGGAATGGCGATACGGTCGTATTGGTAACACGAATTATTATTTTCTTATGTACATATTTAAGTAGGGGCTCCGCGTTATGTACTTCGGGCAGGAGGCCGGAAGGCGCTCCATCGAATCCTCTGTCATGGACGGTTCTCCCTTTCCCGGAGGTTCCTTTACCTCCGTTCCTCCGGGACGGCCCAAGGCCCGGATTCTAATCTATCGTTACATGTGCCAGACTTTGTAAGTCCGTACAAATCACAGCGTCCTCCGAAGGAGATTTTTTTAACTCTGGCAGGTCGTATCTTCTTTCATGGATCCCGGATCCAAAAAGGCGGCTATGGAGTTCATAGAGAAGTTCTATGAGGGAGAGAGTACAGGACACGATTATTGGCATAGCATACGTGTGTACAACATGGCGATGGCCATATGCGATACGGAGCCGGAGGCCGATCGCGACATAGTCGGCATGGCGGCGTTGCTGCATGACCTGGACGACCGGAAGCTGGGCGGCGACGAGGAGAACCTCCCGGTGGCCTCGGGATTCCTGAAGACCCATGGGGCGACCCAGTCCGAGACGAAGAGGATAATCGAGATCATCCATCAGATCTCCTTCAAGGGGGAGGATTCGGTGGTCCCCGCCTGCATCGAGGGGAAGATCGTCCAAGACGCCGACAGGTTGGATGCCATCGGGGCCATCGGGATAGCGAGGACGTTCGCATACGGCGGGGCCCACAAGAGGCCCATATGGAATCCGAACAACCGTCCGAAGGAGAAGATGTCCGCCGAGGAATACTACGGCAGCAGATCCGACAGCATCGCCCACTTCTATGAGAAGCTCCTCAAGCTGAGGAGCATGATGAACACGGACGAAGGCAAGCGCGTGGCCCAGAGGAGGCACGATTGCATGCTGATTTATCTGGATGAGTTCATGGACGAGTGGAACGGGAAGAGATGAATGGGCAGAAGGCCGTCCAGCATGGGAAAATCCCTCTTCAGGGGTGTCCCTTCTGGACCGGATATCCGAAATGCTTATATGTAAAATCATAATTGGGTCAGATAAGCTCCTGTAGTGTAGCGGCCAATCATGAAGCCCTCTCGAGGCTTCGACACGGGTCCAAATCCCGTCGGGAGCACTTCTCTACTTCTCTTCGATGGTCGTTCTGCAACTATGCTTCCGGACCATACTGTCTTCGACATCGTTCTTATGTGTCCTGGGTCTCCGGAGCAGGACCACCGTGAACCGTTCCCCTGTGAGGCATTTCATCGATCCATCGATAGGGTGCGCCGCCTTGGACCTCCGGCCTGACGACATGATAGGCGATCTGGAGACCATGAGACGTTCTTCGTGTCGATGGCGGTCAGGGACTTGAGGATATATGCGGAAATGTTCCGTGGGCACGTCTATCATTATCGCGACGGAGACGGTCTGGAGGCGGACGCCGTGATCGGGACAAACGATGGCAGGTGGGCCGCGATCGAAGTCGAGCTTCGTGATTCGGACAGGATCGAGGAGGGTGCGAAACATCTTCTGAGACTCAAGGACAAGGTGAGATCGGACCGTCATCAGGAACCGGAGTTCCTCATGGTGGTGACGGCCACCGATTACGCATATCGGCGCGAGGACGGGGTCTTCGTAGTTCCGTTGGGGTGCCTCGGCCCGTGAATCCTCCGATCGGGACAGGCCGTATTCTCAAACCGTTTTTTAGTTATTTTACTAAATAATGTTAATTTTCTAGGTTAGGCATTTATATACGTAACAGTTGGACAAAATAGCGATCTATTTGCAGAGTGCTGAGAACAGATATAGCAGCGTCCTGCGCGGGGCGTCTGCCAAGAAGATAAAGCAATCCCTCGACGAGCGTATCGACGAGATCCCCGACCATAAGGCCTCGACCCTGGTCAATGCGGCCTTCGCAGCGGATCTGTTCTTCGTGATCCTGACGGTCCTCTTCTTCACGGGCCGCATCGAGGAGTTCGAGATCACCCTGTTCTTCGTCCCAATAATCACCTATGTCGTTCTGGAGAGTCCGGGATTCCGCCTCAGGATGCTGGAGAAGCCCACATGGGTGGCTTTCGTGGATATCGTATGCGCCGCCGGCATCGTTCTTCTGTGCATCGAGACTGACAAGGCCCTATGCGAGGGTGCGGTCAACGACGTACTTTACGCAGCCCTCTATCTCGCAGTCATCGTCGTCCTCATGGAGTTCATCTGCAGGAACAAGTGGGCATATTATCTCATGATCCCCGTATCCTTCGTCTTCGGATCCGCTCTGGCGCTCCGCTACATCCCCCAGTACGAGGTCCTGGCATTGACGGTGGGTGCGATACTCGCCATCTCCATGGTGATGTCTTACCAGTCCCATGCTTTCTATTTCGGTATCGGCAGGGACGACAGGGTCTTGGAACTGGTGGCCGAGGGCAGATGGGGCAACGAGAGTGCGATGAGGAAGGTGTTCTCCGAGGACGAGATGCGTGCAATGCTCTTCACCAAGGAAAAGAAGGCCCCGATCTCTAAAGAGTGACCTCGATAGCAGTATTTTTTTCGATTAGGGCGTAAGGCGGATTTATACACATAATCTAATATACATTAGACTAATTTGAATTAGACTAATTTGAATTAGACCGATTCGAATGAAGAGCGGTGGTACAATGGAATTCATCGGAAGGGAAGAGGAATCTTCCATATTGGAGAGGGAGTACGGGGAGAGAAGCAGCCTTGTGATAATCTATGGTCGTCGCAGAGTAGGTAAGACTGCTTTGATCGACAATTTTCTAAGGGATAAAACCAACTCGATGTACTTTTTAGCCACAGAAGAATCCGTCGTTTTGAATTTGGAAAGGTTCTCTTCCTCCGTATCGGGACTTCTGGGGATACCGGGTGCCAGGTTTTCGGATTGGGAGTCCGCTCTCGACGCAGCCACCAAGTATGGGAAGACGGTCATAGCCATAGACGAATTCCAGTATCTGGCACAGTCCGATCCCGCGATCCCTTCCATATTCCAGCACGCATGGGATACGATACTTTCGAAAAGGGACGTCATGCTCATCCTATGTGGTTCGTTCATAGGTATGATGGAGAGATATACTTTGAACTACTCGAGTCCCCTGTATGGGAGGAGGACGGCATCTCTGAAGCTGGGCCCTTTGACGTTCTCGGACGTGTGCTCCGTATCGAAGGGGGTCGGGTATCGCGACCTGGTTGAGCGCTATGCCGTGACCGGAGGCGTCCCCCGTTATATGGAGATCATGAACGGACCATCCCTGGAGGATGATGTGTATCGTCATATCGTCAGTCGCAACGGCATCCTGTACGAGGAACCCCTGTTCCTGCTCAAGGACGAGGTGAAGGATCCGGTGAACTACATCAGCATCCTCCGCATGATCGCCGCCGGCAACCGTAAGATATCGGACATTGCCGGGAGGATGGAGGTCCCCAGTAATCGTATCAGCCCCTATCTCAGCACCTTGATAGACATGGGGATCGTAGAACGCATGGTCCCGGTGACGGAGAACAATCCTGAAAGATGCCGCAGCGGGATCTACCGCATAAAGGACGGGCTGATCGGTTTCTGGTTCTCTTTCGTCTATCCTTACAAGGAGTATCTGGATAAGGGATACACGTCTGCGGCCATGGAGAATTTCCGCACCCGTTTCGACGAGGCCTTCTTAAGTTTCAGATTCGAGGACGTGTGTCGCGAGATCGCCGCCTGCGAGTTGGATGGATATACGAAGACGGGCTCGTACTGGAACAAGGATACGGAGATCGACGTCGTGGCCGTGGACCCCGATGGCAGGAGGATATTCGCAGGGGAATGCATGTTCCGCAGGGAGGAGAAGGTCACGACGAAGGTATTGGAGCTCCTGAAGGCGAAGTGCTCGAAGGTGCGTGATTTCGAGGGATACTCCATGGAATACGGACTGTTCTCCATATCCGGTTTCGACGAGAACCTTAAGGCGAGGGCCGAGGAGGAGGGCGTGAGGCTTTTCGACCTTTCGGGAAGTCCGTAAACACTCCCGAGCGACCGGTTTTCTCGGAATCCTTCAGAGGAGGTCCATGTTTTTTATCCCCTCCCCCCCCCTCCCGGGGGATCGATGCGGGCGATCCCCGAGGTCGTCGGGGTTGCACCGGCCGACCGTTCAGATCTCTCCCGACGCCTTCATCTTCTGGACGCGGTCGAGTGCCTCCCGCGCCCCCGGATACCCCTGGGCGGCCGACCGGCGCAGGAGTTCGACGGCCATGGTGATGTTGGGTTCGGCGGTCTGTTTCCTCACGTGCATCATGGCCAGACGGTATTGGGCACGGGCATCGCCCTTGCTGGCGGCCGACCGGAACCACTGTTCCGCCTTGCGGAGGTCCTTCACCGTGCCTTTGCCGTCGTGATACATGGCCCCGACCGTGGTCTGCGCTTCGGGAAGCTTTCTCTTGGCCGCCTCGTAGTACCAGCGGAAAGCCTCCTTGTAATCGGGATACGTCCCCTCCCCGCGCTCGTACATGCGTCCGAGTTCGTATTTCGCCTCGGCAGAGGCGCATCCCGCGACTTCGAGGAGCATTTCGAAGGCGCGGTCCTCGTCCTTGGGGACGCCCTGCCCTCTGCGGTACATCATGGCCACTATGGCCTCCGCCTCGCAGTTGCCCTGTTCCGCCGATTTGGAGAGCCAGAACACGGCCTTCTCGTCGGACCTCGTCACGCCGAATCCGTCGAGATATCTTCTTCCGATGTCGTACTGGGCTTCTTCGAGGCCGCCTTCGGCGGCCAGCTCTATCCATTCGGCACATTGCTGGGGGGACAGGAGGCTGTATTCCATGCCGATCCCGGCGACGGCGTATTCCGTCTCCGGGTCTCCCGACATGCGGATCTCGGAGAGGTACCTGTCGGCGGTCTCTATGTCGCCGGCCTCTATGGCCATGAAAACCTTCTCGACGAGTTCCTCTTCCATCTATTCCCACCGCGGACTGTATTTCATGCGGGAACGCGGTCATCTGCGATAAAGCAGACGGTCATCGCATCCTCGAAAGGGTCTCCTTTACAAGACGCAGGGCGTCCTTCGCATCCTTCACGCCCTGTGCGGCGGACTTCTCGAAGAGGGACATGGCCTCGTCGTAGTCCCTCTCCACCCCTTCGCCCTCCATGTAGAGGAGGCCGAGGTTGTACTGTGCCTCGGGATGCCCCGCATCCGCGGCCCGGCGGTACCATTCCGCCGCCTTCTTCGCATCCTTGGTCGTGCCGCGGCCGGTGTAATACAGAAGTGCCAGATCGTATTGGGCCTCCGTCACCCCCTGGTCGGCGGCCATCTCGTACCAGTAGAACGCCTCCTCCATGTCCAGGGGGACGCCCTCCCCCATCTCGTAGAGGCTGGCGAGGTTGTATTGGGCGCCGGAGTATCCGTTGCGGGCGGACCTTTCGAACCATTCGGCGGCGGCCTCGTCGTCCTTTCCGACGCCGGTGCCGTCGTGGTACATGAGCCCGACCTGGTTCTGGGCCTGGGGGTGGTCCTGTCCGGCCGCCTTCATGTACCAGGACATGGCGTCGGTATAGGATACGTCGGTGCCGTAACCCAGATAGTGGAAGTTCCCCATCTGGTACTGTGCTTCGGCGTAGCCCTGTTCCGCGGACCTCTCCATCCATGCGAACGCCTTCCCCGGATCCCTCTCGATGTCCGGACAGTCGATGTGCATGGTGCCGACAGTGAACTGTGCCAGAGGGTTCCCGTGCTCGGCGCTCGCCACCATGCGTGCGTACGCTTCTCTGTATCTTCCCGCGCGGAAGAGGCGGGAACCTTCGACGAAATCCCCGTCCCTGCGGCATTGCTCTGTGAGGTCGCTCATATGTCACCGTGTAGGGGTCCGAGTTCATTAATCATGACGGCCCGTATATCCGTCCCCTCGGAGACGGAGGTCACCTGATCCCCTTGGCCATCTCCCCTTTGACGAAGGCGATCCTCTTCTCCGCGTCGGCGACGCCGAGGTCCCTCGCCTTCAGGAAGTAGTCGAGGGCCTTCTGGTAGGACCTCTCGACCCCGTCGCCCTCCAGATATAGGACGCCGGTGTCGTAGCAGGCGTCGGGGTGTCCGTTGTCGGCCGCCTCTATGCATAGTTTGGCGGCCTTCCCGACGTCCTTCGCACATCCGTACCCGTTGTGGTACATATGTGCCAGACAGTAGGCGGCCTGCACCACTCCGCGGTCCGCGGCCTGGGCGTACAGCTCCACGGCCTGCTTGTAGTCGGTCGGGACCCCGTCCCCTCTCTCGTACATGGTGCCGAGGTTGTAGAACGCCTGTGCGTATCCCTGGTTGGCGGATGCCTTGAGCCACTCGAAGGCCTTCGCATCGGACCTCTGGGTCCCGTTCCCCAGGTGGAACATGACGCCCACCTCGTTCTGGGCGGCGGCGTTGCCGGCGACGGCGGCCTTCCTGTACCACATGAGGGCCTTCTTCGGGTCGGCCTCCGTGCCCCTCCCGTAGTAGAAGAGTCCGCCGAGACGGACCTGGGCCTCCGGGTTGCCGTTCATGGAGGAGGTCAGGTAGTGGTCGAACGCCCCTTTCCAGTCCTCCGCCTTGAAGCACTCGATCCCCGCCGTCAGCTCCGGGTCCTTCATATAGGATTCGAAATCGTAGTCCGACATTCACTGCGCCTTCCTTTCCTCCTCCTCGATCATCCTGATGTTGTCCCTGGCCTTCACGAACCCGAGCTCGAACGCCCTCTGGAAGTACTTCTTCGCCTTCCCGAGGTCCCTCTCGGTCCCGTCCCCGTAGAGGTACAGGACGGCGGTGTCGTACACTGCCTTCGCATAGCCCTCCTCGGCGGCGGTCCTGCACAGGAGGAACGCCTTGGCGGGGTCCTTCTCCACCCCCTTCCCCTCGTGGTAGAGGTGGCCGAGGCTGTAGGCCGCCTCGGGCATGCCCATGGAGGCCGCCTTCAGATACAGGAGGGAGGCGTACTCGAAGTTCACCTCGCATCCGCATCCGCTCTCGTAGAACGTCCCGAGGTTGTAGATGGCGCTGCGGTTGTTCTGCTCCGCGGCCTTCTCGGTCCACTCGAAGGCCTTGGCCGGGGAGCGCTGGGTGTTCCTGCCGGTGGCGTACATGAGGCCGAGTTCGTTCTGGGCGTCGGCGTTGCCGTTCTCCGCCCCCTTGCGGAACCACATGAGGGCCTTCTTGAGGTCCTGTCTCGTACCGATCCCGTAGTAGAGCATGTTCCCGATGCGGAACTGGGCCTCCGCATTGCCGTTCTCGGCACTCCTCATGAAACATCCGAATGCGTTCGCGAAGTCCTTTTCCTCGAACGCCTTCTTTCCCGCATCGAAGTCGGCGTCCGTCTTCTCTTCTGACATAGTGGGACGTAAAGCGGTCGGTCGTATTTTACAGTGGTTCCGAATCCAAGCGTTCACGCCATGCCGCCGCGGGCGGCGGCGCTGATGTATTCCCATGCCTTCTCGGAGGAGTATTCGACGCCGGTCCCCTCCTGATACATCCTTCCGAGGGCGAGTTGGGAGTACGGGTCCCCCATATCCGCCGCCTTGCGGTAGATCTGTGCCGCCCTCCGGGCGTCGGCGGGGGCGAAGTCGCCCTCCAGGAACATGCGTCCCAGTTCGCGGAGGGTGTCGACGTCCCCGCTGAGCTCGGCGCTGTAGTACAGTGCCATCGCGGTGCGGACGTTCCTTTCGACGCCCTGGCCGACGTAGTAGAGGCGGCCGAGGCGGAGGCAGGAGGGGCCGTCTCCCTGCATGACCTTGGAGGTCAGGGATTCGATAACTTTCATCATGTTAGATGATAGGGATCGTCGGATATATATCATGTAACATGTTATTAACAGATATATTGTATAATGACCTCGCGATGCTGGCACATCGCGAGGTAAAGGGTCACGGCGTCTTCATGACGGGACGGGAATGTTCAGTTCCCGCCCTACGGCATGGTCTTTTTAGAGACCTCGCCTATGCGGGCGAAGGCCTCCCCGTCGAGGACGACGGAGGCGTCCTTCCCGCCGAGGCGCATCTCCACGACGATCCCCGCATCCGAGAAGTCGAGGCCCGTGAGTATGTCCGCGAATCCGGGAGGGACCCCGTCCGCATCCCCGGACGCCGCCTTGGAGGCGGCCTCGAACATCCCGGGTACGGCTTTGGCGGTCCTCGGCCCGTGCAGGAAGCGTATGTCGGAACCGTCCACACGCATCATCACGTCGCCGAGGACGTTGTATGCCTCCGTCCCGTCGCACACGGCCGCGGTCATGTCGCGGTGGGTGCCTATGAGCCATTCCATGACGGCGGCGGGGATCATGCCGTCCCCGACGCCTCTGACGGTGTATTCGACGGAGGCGCCTGCGGCGGTTTCAGCGTCCTCGATGTCGGCGAGGACCTCCTCCGGGGAGCGCCCCTCTACGCGTGAGACGGCGTTCAGGATCTGTCTCACGTTGACGGCATAGGTGGCGAAGTCCGTGTTCGCCGGGACGAGGATCTCCTCGTCCCCCATGCTGTACGAATCGTACGATCCCGGGGCGGAGAAGGTCATCCTCCAATCCTTTTCCTCGAGATATGCCCTGATCTTGCGGGGGTCCACCTTCATGAGGACCCCTCTGTCGAATCCTGCGTTCATCTTCATCCCTGTCCTTCCGAGCGCCTGCAGGGCGCCGTAGATGTGCGTTCCGAAGAGCCAGCGTGATTTAAGCGTTATCCGTGCCGGTACACCGTCGGGCCGTCCATGGGCGGCCGCCCTTTGTTACATCCGGGTTCCCGGGACGGTCTCAGATCTCGACTATCTCGACCTTGACCTTCGGGACCTTGACCCAGAAGCTTATGCCGAAGAGGACGACCCTGCCCTTCATCCCCATGTAGTACTTCCTCCCGTGTATCTGGGATATGGCATCATCGGCATCGGCCTCCAGGTCCTCTTCCGATGCGGACCTCTTGAGTTCGAAGATCATCGGTACGGTGCCCCCGTCCCTGGGTCTCATGATTATGTCGGTCCGTCCGTTTCCGGATTCGCATTCGGTCTTCATGTCGTACCTTCTGGTCAGTGAATGCATGACGGTCATGAGGATGAGTTCGTAGGCATACTCCTTCTCCAGGTTCATGTAGCTCCCGTTCAGGAGTATGTCCTGCAGTATGTCGGTCATGCGATCCGCGTCGCCTTCGAGGACGGCCCTGTTGAAATCGTCGAACAGTCTGTCGCTCACCGGGGTTATAGTTGACAGGAGTCCCTCCACCATCCCGGCCACCTCCATGTTGGGTATGGATATGTCGTACATCCCATCCCCGGCATAGGTGGCTTTGAGATATCCGGACATGGCCATGAGGCTGTAGATCGATACCTCGCCGGTATCCAGTTTAGAGAAGACGAGGGTCTCCTTCATCCTCACCCTGACCGTTCCGAGGTCGACGAGTCCCATTATGTCCGAGAAGTTCTTGTCGTCGATCCTTTCCAGGAGCCATCTGACGACGCCATCCCCTCCGGAATCGACCCAGTACGGCCTCGGCGTGAATCCGTCGCTCACGTAGTTTATGATGCTCCAGGGGTTGTATACCTCTGCATCCCCGAACCTGTATCCGTCGTACCATTCCTTGGCCTCTTCGAATTTCTCCGGATGACCGTAGTACGAGAGGAAGTCCTTCACCTCGCCCTCCGTGAATCCGAATCTCTCGTCCGAGGCCCTGGAGAAGATGTTGTCGACCTTGACGTTGTTAAGGTCGGAGAACAAGCTCTCCTTGGCGATCTGCATAACCCCGGTGATGTATGCCATCTGCAGGCTGTCGTTGTTCTTCACGGCGGCGCCTATGAACCCTCTCAGGAGGTCCATTATAGGTCTGTGGGACTCTTCTCCGAACGAGTCGGACACGGCTGTGTCGTACTCGTCTATGAGGATGACGACCTTCTTTCCGTGATATCTTTCCAGGATCTCCGATATTCTTCTCAAGGAGGTTTTCAGCTGGTCCCTGTCGGCATTGCCTGTCAGGAGGGCGTCGATGAGGATCTTCTCATCCTTCATGAGGATGGGTGAGTCGATCAGATAGGGGTGTTTTTTCAGGGCGTCGACGATCGCTCCGCCCAGAGCACTCATGAAGTTCCCATAATCCGGGGATTTGGTATCCTTCATGTTGAGGTTGATCACCGGGAACGCATTCTTGTAACCGTCGTACTCCGGATATCGGGATATGGCGAGACCGTCGAACCAGTCGTTCCCTTTGTAGTCGATGTTGAAGAAGGCGTCCATCATGGTGAGGTTGGTGGTCTTCCCGAACCTCCTGGGGCGCGTGAACAGAAAGACGCCGCTGTCATCGGATTCGAGGATGTCTTTTATCAGAAGGGTCTTGTCGACGTAGTATTTGTTCCTTCTGCGATTCTCTCTGAAAGACAATCCTCCTGCGTCTATCTGTCTCATGACAAGGGCATTAGATTACATTTTGATAATTCAATCGCATTCGGAGGTGTGTCGTCCGGTGGATGTGTCCGCCGTATCCCGATGGTGTCAGGAAAGTGCGGGCATGATGATCGCGGAATACTCGTTTGGATGACATCCGGCCGTGATTATGAGTTCTGGCACATCGTGGCGGGTCGCTTCCCGGGTCTTCGGCCGTTGCGGTCTCGCCGTCCGGGGGGATATGTCCGGACCCCGGACCGATGGTGCCGCACTCACCCGTTCAGTTCGCCCAGGGCCTCGACGGCCTCGGGGATGCCGGCCTTGGCCGCCTTCCCGAGCCATTTCCTCGCCTCGCGGTCGTCCTTCTGCACCCCGAGCCTGTCGATGTACATGGTCCCCAGCAGGTACTGGGAGAAAGGGTCACCTCTGTCGGCGGCCTTCCGGAGGACCACGGCGGCGCGGACGTACCTCCCGGATTCGTAGTAGAAGAGTCCCAGACGGGAGAGGACGGCGACGTCCTCGGAACGTTCGGAGAGGGACAGGAGCTCCTCCCCCTTCTTCTCGTCCTTCTCCGTCCCCCTGCCCTCGGCCACGCACATGGCCTCGTGGAGGGCGCCCATGGCGGAGCCGTGCTCCGCGGCGCGGGAGAAGAGGTCGAAGGCGGTCTCCTCGTCCTTCTCCACTCCCAGCCCCTCCATGTAGTCGTAGCCGAGGTTGTATTCGGCGTCGCCGAATCCCTGGGAGGCGGCCGCGGAGAACCAGTTGTTGGCCTCCTCCAGGTCCTTCTCCACCCCCTCCCCGGAGGCGTAGAGGGTCCCGACGAAGGACTGGACCTCCGGGTCCCCTTCCTCGGCGTATTGGAGGAGGACGGGGACGCTGTGTTCCATGTCCCCTTTCCTGAACAGTTCGAAGGCTTGTTCCAGTTCCGGGTCGGCTATCATGGGCGGAGGAAGATTGTATGCGATATTAAGGTTGGTCGGTCGTTTTTCCAATCTCCATATGTCCATTATCAGGTGCGGGAGCCGTCGGACCGACTATTGGGAGCGGTTCTATTGTCAGAGACCGTCTTTTATCCACTGACATAGAAGATGTGGTTGGAGATGGATTTAAATTTCGGATATATTTTGTATTCCTTTTGGTTTCAATAGCCTTTGGAGGTCATTTTTAGATGAGATCTATAGTAGAGACGGGAGCTGAATGTATTTGACCAGAGAGAACCGTTACAATCTAATCATCAGCTTTCAGGGTGAATATGTATCCGGTTTGTAAATGTTGCCTGGACAGGGACTTGGCAGCCGAGTTATATGTAATGTTCTTTACAAGAGATGGATAAAGGCAATCTGATATTGCTTCCAATGAACTATCACGATTTTGTTCAGCTTTTTCAAGTAAATCTTTCCAACTGTGGTGCTATATTTCGTTATTGAATTAGATTCATTGAATCGTATTACATGAGTCTAACTGGCATGGGTTTTGAAATAACATCGTAAATGATCTATATTGGTTAAGAGGTAGTTGTATTGTTATGGATGCCACTTCATCTATAAAGTCGAAATTAGTTATGGATAAGTCGTTTAAGGGCGTATTAGAAAAATTGAGTAATTCAAACATATCTTTGCCTACTAGTTCGACATTAGTAGAGGGCAATATCGATTTAGACTCTACAGAATATTTGATTAAGTGTATTGAGCCATCGGAAAAATATCCTCTAAATGTGCGGAATGGATACTCTGTGGCAATAAGAGAAGGAACAGTAATTGCAGCTTATGATGAGTCGTTTAAGACATATGCTGCGTTAGAAGGAAAGGCAGTTTGTGCATCACACTCTTTGGTTATTGTTAGAGATTCCGATTATGTTCCAATTAGTTTTCTAACACTGAAATTTTACACTCGTTCTGATGGGGTAAAAGATAAGCTTGGAGATGCTGCAATTGTTGCAGACAATGTAGACCATAGAATAAATGTGGATATGGCCTTAGATAAAATGCAATTGCTGGATGAATATTGTGGGGACAATTGGATTTTGTTTATCGACGGCCCCTTGGTGGGAGGAGATTCATATACAACATTTATGCCGCAGATTCAAAAGTTTTTAGAAAAAGGCATAATGCCTATATTCTGTGTTAAGAATAGTAGTAGCAATCTTGTAACTCAATATCTTCCCGAATACAAGGGTGTTTACAATTCAGATATGCATTGGGCGAATAATCTTCTAAAACAAGGAGAGAGAACAGCATTTTTTGAGTATATAGATTCGCATAATTCGAGTAATTCCAAAGTGTTTTGTTACATAAAATTCTTAGACAAGTGCAGTCCAGTAAGAGTAGAGATCCCTACGTGTATATATCGAAAATATTGGAGCTCCATTGCCGATTGTATGGACCTTACCTTGTATTTGATTTTAGCACAAGGTAATGAAAAAAATGCACAGGTAAGACCTATTGCGATTGCAGAGATGTTTGCTCGGGAAACGCTTCATCTGATTGATCTAAATCAAGAAATCAGGCGGTCAAAACTTACAGAAACTATGAATCAAGCGAGGTGGGGAGACGATGATTTGGACAGTACTCAATGAAACAGACCAGAAGATAAAGCTTGTATCAAAAGGATCTACAGATGGAATTCTTCCGAAGGGGTCATTTTTGACTGTTGAGGATAATAAATCTAAACGCAAGTTTATATTGAGAGTGGACGAGAGTAAACAAGTTGTTCCCTATTCTCCCTCGCCACTTCTTTCAGACATGGATCTGGAGTATTTGGAAGCTGATAAGAAATGCAAGAATGAGATTACAGCCTATCGTGTGAAAGATGTATTTGAACGCGATGATGGAATGGTTGATTTTATCCATCCAACCAGTCCGGCAAGAAGATCTTCTCAAGAGGAAATCAATCTTGCAATGGGTATGGGAGATAAGGGGCCAAAAGTATTCGTCTCCACTGTTCATTCAAATCAAAACAGGGTGTTGAGGGATGAATCAGGGAAACACATTACTGCAACTCTTCCAAGCGACTTTTTCTATCACCAAACTTTGATATGTGGAAAGACAGGCAGTGGAAAAACTGTTGCTATGAAGTATCTTGCGCAATACTTTATTGAAGAAATTAAAGGTGCAGTTCTCGCAGTGAATGTAAAGGATATTGATTTTTTACAAATGGATAGAGCCTCTGTGTCAGATGATGAGGCTGTATTGTCGGAGTGGAAGTCTCTTGGCATGAGCCCACACGGCGTAAGCAATGTTACTATGTATATGCCAGCGAATCGTAGATATGAGAGCGTAAAAGGAATAAACTACGATATTTGTAGAAAGATAACTTTAGATGTCAATCAGATTCAGCCAGAGGCACTTACTGGTTTGTTGCAAGGAATTTCTGATAAGGGTGCATTGAATCTCCCTGGCATATTCAGATATTGGAGACAGTATGAGGCTGAAAAGGGTAAGGCCAGATTTACCGAATTTGTAAAATATTTTAACAGTAAAGAAGACTCGAAAAGATTTACATCAATCAGCGATCGTGGTGAGGAGACACCAGTTACCATTCATCCAGGAACATATGACAACATATCTAGAAGTTTGGAGTCGGCTATCGATTTCTTTGATAACTCTTCTGCAGATTCTTTGGACTATGATGATGTTCTTCAGCAGGGAAAAATGAGCATCTTGGATTTCTCTGGGGATAAGGGGCCGAGGTTTGGCTCTATATTGCTTCGTGATCTGCTTAAAAAGATTGTAGATGCAAAAGATGCGATGATGAGTAAAGTTCCAATCCTGATAATAATAGATGAGGTTCATCAGTTTTACAGTACAGATTCCTCAAGAGAAGCTCTGGATGATATTGAGAGGATTTGCAGGACAGGAAGAAGTAAAGAGATAGGTGTAATTTTTGCATCGCAAAGTATTGAGGATATCCCTAAAGGAATCCCATCGGTAGTCAATACTCAGATATTTTTCAAAACAGATTCAAGTTCATTGAAAAGCATTGGTGTGAAAATAAGCCCTGAAGAATTGGAAGGTCTTAGAAAAGGATTTGCAATAGCATCCATACATGATCTTCCGCAATTGAAGATTCTTAAATTCCCACTGTCTCTGTGCGGAGTTGTTAAAAATGAATGAGTGTGAAACAAGTAATTCCTTGGAGTATCTCAAAAGTATTGGAAATACTGCACTTCAGAAAAAGATAATTGAGATTTTGGAACAGTATGGTAATACGAGCGAGGCTTTGGATAAAATCATCGAGTATGTAGAGAGTGAGTGCTGATGATTGATTATGACTATAGACTAACCATTGACATGGGGACTAAAAAGCCAACATATGTTCCAGATGATGAATACAAGGGCCCTCTGAAGAATATATTCAGAATAGAGGGACCCAACATGTCAGGGAAAAGTACTCTGATGAATCTCATAGCTATTTCTGCATTTGGTCTTAAAAACAAATCAGTAAACAAGGTTCTTCAAAAGCATCTAGATGACATGGTTCATGATAAGTCTACGGAATTGACATTTTGTGTAAATATCGTTGATCCAGTTTCCGGAAGAGCCATAAGAGCTACTCGCAATTCTCCGGATGCCGACATTTTAATCGAAGATTCAGACGATGGGAAGAATTTTTCACCAATTTCCGATGATAGTTTCTCTAGAAAATACAACTTGATTTATGATATTCCCGATAACCCCATTGATAGGTTGGCAGATATTTCTCATGAGATCAGTGTAATTCATCAAAATTGTAGTTCAAAATTAAATTCATTTCAGTCTACTGTTGATCATTTGATTTATGACATAAGCAACGGTCCCGATGAAGAGTTATTGAAACAATATAGGGCTGAAGTGGAAAAGTATGATAAAAACAATGGAAAAGATGTTGATTGTGAAAATAAGAAAAAGAAATATCAGAACCTTGCCAAATTGTATTATGCAATTCGTATAAGGGATGCTAATAAAAAAGCGGATGATTTGAAAAGAACATATGATTTTGTTAAAAAAGAGGAAGAAAAGAAAAAAACACGCCCCCAAGATATCAAGAAGAGTTATGATGCAGATATTGCTGCTATCAAGGTTGCCGCAGTTCCACTAAGTTCTGCACAAATCGCTCAATTGAGTTGTGATGTTTCAGCTTTAGGAAATCTGAGTGTTTCTGAAGCATTTGAAGTTATTTCCGAGTTTGACATTGGTGAAGTAATTGCAAAAAAATCTGTTCCAGTAAAATACTTTGATGCAATTTCTAAAATCGAGAGAGAAATATCTGTCGAAGACATCCACGAAGAGAATTCTACAATCAATGCAATGCTCGATATAATCAATGTTTTGAGAAAATATAAGAATGAGAATATTAACATTCCAGATCTTGGGTCTCTTAATAATCTTCTGTCTAAGTTGGAAAGGGATTATAAGGTACAAAGTAGATCTATTGGTGTTGTTTCATCTTCTAAAAGGATTTTAGAAAAAGTAGGTAACATCTGGACAGCTCTTATCGATATCGACGGCAAGGTTGGAAAATTAAAACCTCCTGTAAAGGAGGATGTTGATGAACAATACTATGATAAATTTAGAGTCGAGTCTGAAGAAAGGAAGTGGCGTAATGCTAAGAATGAGTTGACTACAATTTGTTCAGAAGCATCTAAATTTGGTGTAGATTTATCCAACTATGCAACAGAGCAAAGCAAGGCTAATGCAGAACTAGGTCATGTATACGATCGGGCCCAGGTTTCTGATATATTCAATGCAATGTCTTCTGAAGAGAAAGAGTATAAGAGTGCCATCGAATCTGAAAAGAAAAATACGGAGCGCATTGGTGCTTTCAGAGCGTATATTTCCAAAATGGAAAATGTTGAAAAGAGTCCATACGCTGAGCACATCAATGCTCTGAATAAAATTTCAACATCTCTTATGGCATTAAAGGGCATAATTGATAAAGATATGAAGATGTTGACTCAAGTTGAAAAAAAGTCATATGGATCATATGACCCTGAGGATCCATTTTTCAAGTCCGTTTGGACATATCTGGGAAAACGTGTGGGGTTTGTTAGATATGGTCAAGATACATATCCAATAAGATATGTGAATACTGTGGACGATATAATTACTGCTACAGATGGGACAATTCTTAGACTTAGACAGATAAGCACTGGTTTGAACCAACGTAATTATTTGATGTCTAAACTTCAGACTGACGATGACCGCCCAATAATTGCTTTATTTGATGAGGTATCAACGATGACCAATAAGACCCAGGAGGACATATTTGAGAAATTCGTTGAGTTGCAGAAACAGGGAAAATTAATGGTCGGTATGATGAATATGCCCTCCGATGAAAAAAAGGTGACTTCTTTTGGACAATAAAATGGATGATAATCTAGAATCACTTGTTCAAGTCATGTATTCATCCTGTCAGGGTGGTCTAGATCTGAAAAAATATGGAAACTCCCTGCTATTTTATCTTTTTAGATCTAGTGCCAATTCTCGTTCAGAAGCATTGAGAAAATCGGAAGAAGTCGTCATGACTTCCAATGAGGCTGAATGTTTGAAGAATCTTGGCTTGATAAGGAATGGCCCTAGCCTTGGGCATTATGTGTTAACTGCGAAAGGGGTTTGGTTTTGCGAGAAAGATATCATTGGAAATGATGTGCTCATAGACTTAATTGATAGAGATTATTTTAAAACCCTGTCAAAAGAAGAACATCTCAGTGATAAGTTAAAAGTAGTTCTTGCAGTAGCTATCGCATCGAGAACATACAGTAAACAGGCATTAATTTCGATGCGCGTAGAGGATGATCTTCGTGACAGGTGGTGGGGTCTGTTCCAAGAGATGAGTACATTTTTACATACCAATTGCATCATCAAAACAGATCCGATAAACACATATAAATCGTCATCTAGCATAGAAGATCGTAGTAGTGACATTATACGTCATACTGATTCGATGCCCAGATTAACAAGATCTATATTCTCTAAAACTGGAAGGAATGGATATTACCTTGATATTATGGATGAATCAGGAGTTCCAGTTATTGAAAGATTGGCATATGTTATAAACGTTGTATTCGAAGACAATCTGAATGTAAGCAATATTGAGGATATTGCAAGATATATGATTTTATTCTTTAGAAAAAATGTTGTAGAGATTGCATACAGTACCTTCGAAGAACAATATGGCGACATATCATATGACCAGATGATTCATAAGGCCTTCTACATGGCTATGGAAAATCGTGGAAAATTGATGGTTTGACCTCTGAGTAAACTATTTCTTTTATTTTATATTTCTGTAACACGTTTGCCTGCTTATGACTGGCGTTGTTATTTGTGATTGTCCCTTCTGCGGCGGCCGCGACACATCCGACCTCAAGTCCTGCTGGGACGAGGACGGGGCGCATGTCGAGGTCTACCAACGTGGATTCGGCACCATTTCATGAATTATCTTGATTCTTGCATAGCTCCCGCTGCCGCATGCCCCGAAACGGCCCTCACATCCCCAGCATGAGCTCGGG
>ERZ779888.46-NODE-46-length-166065-cov-3.661183_pt1 | contig 166065 bp, 134 predicted proteins | sample MGYA00511245_ERZ779888 | MGnify/ENA primary metagenome ERZ779888 (study PRJEB29588, sample SAMEA2155255) | human gut metagenome | biome: human gut; feature: human-associated habitat; material: faeces | place: Denmark | collected 2008/2010 ...
AAAAACGATCCTTCTCTTTTTCAATCTGTGACACAAAAGCTTCTCTTCTATTATTGATATAATAATCCATAATTGCTTCTGCGATCATCTCTGCCGACCGGGGCTCCACAACATACCCTGTTTTGCCGTTTGTTACCACATCCGGCAGCCCCCCCACCTCTGTAACCAGCACAGGCTTCTCGAATCCAAATGCAATCTGCACAATTCCACTCTGGGTTGCCGACAAATAAGGAAGCACCACCAGATCGCTTGCCGCAAAATACTTTTCTACTTCATCATCAGGAACATAGCCTTGTACCATCTGAACCTGGTCTCCTATTTCAAATGTCCTGATCTGTTCAACATATTCATCTTTATCCTCACCGAAGTCGCCTACTACCCAAAGCTGTACCTTAAAATCTCTTTCCTTAAGCAGCTTCATGGCTTCCAGCAGATACTGCAAGCCTTTGTATTTCCTGACAAAGCCAAAAAATAAAAGCACTCTTTGCCCCTGGTCTATTTGTAACTGCTCCCTTGCCTTTTGCATGGACATTCCCTGCCTGCAGAACATTCCGTAGGTGGGATGTGGAGTCACCCGATACACCGCGTCATGCTTAACGGACAGAAGATCCCTTGCGTCCATTTTTGACTGCGTGATAAAATATCTGCCACAGCCTAACGTCCATTTTGTCAACAGACGGTCAAGAGGAAAACGTTCATGAGGAAAGACATTGTGGCACACAAACAGGATCTTTTCTCTTCTTAACAGCTTACAGATCGACCAAAAGCATGGTGCAAAATAAGGATGCCACCATTGTAAAATGATCAGTTCCGGCTTCTGTTTTTTTATTCTGCCGGCCACTTTGATCCAATTAAACGGGTTTAATGTATGAATGCAAAAATCAGCGTCATTGGTTCCAAATCCAGAGCTTTTCATATCCTTCTGAGGCTTTTTGTAAAGCAATTTGGGATATTGAAATTTGAAAGAATATAGCTGTACTTCGTTCCCATCTTCTCTGAGTGCACGGCACAAGAGATCTGTGTAATGGGCAATGCCTCCCTTATAAGGATGCACCGGCCCTATCATGGCTATTTTCATATTTGTCCTTGGTTCTCCTAACCATTTATTTCATCTTTTAATTTCCAGGGTGCACGGTCTTCCTCCCAGAGCCTCTCCAGATATGCCCTGTCATGTACCGTATCCATAGGCGACCAAAATCCCTCATGGCGGTATGCATTCATCTGATTATTCTGTGCAAGCATCTCAAAAGGCATGCCCTCCAGCATATCCTCTCCGGTTCCCATGTAATCAAATACTCCCGGCTCCATTACCATAAAGCCCATATTGACCCATGACTGATCCTTTCGCGCCTTTTCCTTAAATCCTCTGATCTCTCCCTGATCCGTAATCTGCAAAGCGCCAAATCTGCCCTCCGGCTGCGTTGTTGTAATCGTAACCAGTTTTCCGCTTTGCTCATGACAGGCAAGAAGCTTTTTGAGATCCACATCCGATACTCCATCGCCATATGTGAGCATAAATGGTTCTTCCTTCAGATATTCCCTGATCTTTAAAATACGCCCTGCCGTTTTTGTCATAAGTCCCGTATCAGCCAGTGTAACCTTCCAGTTTTCGTGATTATTTTCTGTACGGCTATTATAGTTCAGGAAATATTCCTTGATCATATGCCCCTTATATCCGCAGCAGATCACAAATTCCTGAAATCCAAAATCTGCATACCATTTCATAATATGCCACAGAATTGGTTTATCGCCGATTTCAACCATTGGTTTTGGCTTGATCACAGTCTCTTCGCTTAGTCTGGTTCCCATTCCCCCGGCTAATATTACCACCTTCATTCATTCCACACTTTCCACGGTGCGATCCCGGCATTCCAGCGGTTTTCCAGATCTACCTTGTCACGCATGGTTTCCACCGGACTCCAAAATCCATCATGCTTATAAACAGCCACCTGGTTCTTTTCTGATAAAATGGGAAGCAATCTTTTATCCAGCTCGTAATTTCCGTTCAGATAGCGGAAAACCTCGCTTTTAAACACATAGGTGCACGCATTCGTCCAGGCCTGAACCATATCTCCATCATTGCCATTCTTCAAAAGACCGTCATCACCAATCCTTAACGCTACATTTCTTCCGGTTGTCGGCGCTACCGCCATGGTAATGACCTTGTCCTGCTTTCTGGCAACCTCTACAAGCTTTGCAATGTTAATACTAGACAGGCAGTCTCCATAAGTAACAATAAACAGGTCATCCTTAACGTATTTCTGCGCCCTGCTGACACGCTGCCCGGTAGATGCAAAAACACCGGTATCTGCCACTGTCACATTCCAGTTTTCCGTAACCTTCTTGTGGATCTGTACTTCATTGGTCTGAAGATTAACCGTAATGTCAGATTGATAAATATAGAAATCCCTGAAATAATCCTTTATGGTGTTTACTTTATATCCGCCGCATACCAGAAAATCTTCAAACCCATAATGGCTGTATTGTTTCATGATGTGCCATAATAAAGGTTTTTCTCCTATTTCCACCATGGGCTTTGGAATGCCTTCTCTGGAATCACTGATCGTGCTTTGTGATCCTCCTGCCAGGATAACTACTTTCATAAATCCGCCTTTCCAAAATCAAGCTTACAGGATCTGCTCCTTCTTGACTTCAAACGCCTTTCCGTCCTTTATTTCATATATCTTATCACAGTTTTTAAGGGTTGTGATACGATGTGCGACAATAATCAGGGTTTTATTCTTCTGCAGCTTATCAATGGCCTCCATTACAGCATTTTCTGTTTCGTTATCAAGCGCTGATGTTGCTTCATCTAATACCAGAATTTCCGGATCATAATATAAAGCTCTTGCAATGGCAACCCTCTGTCTTTGTCCCCCTGAAAATTTGATACCCCTTTCACCCACTATGGTGTTCAGTTTTTCCGGAAGCTGCATCACATAATCCTTTAGCTGTGCCTGCTCTAAGGCCTTCCAGATCTTGTCATCATCTACTTCACTCTCATCTATTCCAAAGGAAATATTATTGCGCAAGGTATCATCCGTCAAATAGACCGTCTGCGGCACATACCCTATCATCTTCGCCCAGCGGTTAGGAATGGTATAAATATCAATTCCATCTACCAGGATCTGCCCCTTCTGAGGTTTAAACAATCCCAGGATCAGATCAGACAATGTAGTTTTTCCTGCGCCGGATGGCCCTATAAAGCCAACGGCCTCTCCCTTTTGTATGGTCAGGTTCAGATCCCGGATCACTTCCTTTTGTGCTCTGGGATACTTCCACACAATGTCTTTAATCTCCAGCTTTTGCAAAAAAGAAACCTCTTTGACGCAGGATCGGTCAAGCTTATCATCCACCATCTCCTGAACCAGCTTCTCATACTGCTCTACCTCCCGCAGTCCATTGTACGCCGCTTCGAGTGCAGGTCTTTTATACATCAGTCCATTCAGGCTTCCAACCAGTTTAGAGATAGAGGGCAGAATACGGAAGGCTGCAACTGCAAAGACTGACAGCTGCGGAACAAATGTCTGCAAATCCACGCCCATTGCCACTCTCAGGCACACAATGATGATCAGCCCGCTGATGCAGCTTATCTCAATGATCTTTTCCGGACAATTCGATAAAAACGTAGACTTGCGTTCCATTTCCTTGCTGATTTCATAAGCGTCATCATATTTCTGTATAAAGAATTCATTGCGCTTCATGACATTGATCTCTTTAATTCCATTTACCGCCTGATATGCATATTTCTTTTTCAGAATATCTGCATTTCTGGACTTTTCCCCCACGCCTTTCAGCATGTGTTTAAACACAAGCGAAACCGCAATAAAACAGGTTCCTGAGAGAAGCAGCACTCCAAGCGCCATGATCCAGTCTGTATAAATAAGAAAGATGCCTATTAGGATCACATTAAACGCTTCTGCCAGCATGCGGAAGAAAAAATCATAGATCGTAAAAACCCCTGTCACATCTCCATCAATTCCTCGCAGGATCTGCGCACTGTTAATATTCAGAAAATACTCGTAAGGACGCCTTAAATAAGCCGTCAGCATACGGGTAGATAATTCCTTTTCAAAATCAAAACGAAACTTGTACTGTACATTCATGGACCAGAGCAGGTAAACATTTTTAACCAGATATACCAAAATCACTGCGATTGAGATCACATAGATCATTTCCTTCTGATCCTCGATCTTCAGGATGTCTACCAATGCCGCCAGATACCATTTCTCTCTTATGCTGTCCAGATCCATCAGGGCTTCTATCAAAGGCAGGATTGCCGTAACGCCAAGCAGTTCAAACGCTGATCCCAGTAAAACAACAAAGAAAAGGAAGATACTGGTTCTTTTCTGCTTAGCCGTCAAGATATATAATTCCTGCTTTATCATTCTGATTGCAGTCTTAAAATCCTTCATGAAATTCTCCATTTACCTTTCTGCTTTATCCATCATGCTTTTTTCAAGCTTTAAAAGATCTTTTTTTCTGTCTTTTACCTTTTTGCATGGTATTCCCACATTGATACTCCATGACTCCGTATCGTCTTTTATAAGCGAAAAACAGCCAAAAGCGCTTCCCTCTGCCAGTTCCACACCCGGCAGCACTACACTGCTCGCTCCAATAATAACATGCCTGCCGATCCTGACAGCCTTACTTGTCACATTCTTATATATTTCCGGAACCATTGGGCTTGTCATGGTTTCTCCCGAATAGTCGTCACTGATACTGTAAATGCTTACCCGGGAGGATATATTGGCAAAATCAGAAACAAAAATGCCCTTTTCCCCTCCATAAAGCGCACTGTATGCAGCAATGTGCACATAGCTTCCCACTTCAATGTGTCCGCTTAAAATGCAGAAATCATCAATCCTGACATGGTCGCCTATTATCATTTTTTCAGTTCCATAAATACTTGCCTTCCGGCTGATCAGAACATTGCTTCCTACCTTGCGAAAGCCGAGCTTCTTCACCTCTTCCGGCGTATAAAAACTATCCATGCCGTTTTCTCTCCTTTACCAATAGCAGGCATCCTCAACCACTTTGCTTCTCTCGGGCACTTCTGCAGAATCCGGTCTTGTCCAGTTTTCATTGTAAAATTTCATGATCGTATGGTTGTCCATCCATCTGTTGCCAATGATTCCAAACAAAAGCTGTGTTGCGCCTCCCATATGGACGGCAATCTTTCCCATCCGCTTTGCCTCCACGGCAAGGGGCATGCCATATGCTCCACAGCCAATGACCGCTACGTCAAAATCGGTCATATACATCTGTTCCTTCATATAATCCAACGCCTGAAACCAGTTTTCAAACCTTCCGTCCTTCTCTCCCGCAATGGTCTGTACTGCCTTGATCACCTTCAGTTCAAACTGAGGGAGAATTTCCGTTCCCGGATAAATCATTTCCCGTTTTCCATACTGTTTTTCAATGCTTTCCGCAAAAGGATGGATTACAAGAACCTTCTTTCCCTGCAGTGCTGAGGACCACGGTTTCTGAAACGCATATGGCTCCACGCAGGTAAGTTTGGAAATCTTCACTTCTGGCATGTAGCGGTCCACAAAAAATTCTTCCATAGGAAGATACCAGGATGCCAGCAGGTCAAGCTCCGGAATTATCCTTTTCATTTCCATACAAAATTGATCTATAAGCTCTTTGTTTTCAGGGAAGAAACCGGACAACTCACAGATTCTGTGATCGTCACACTTCATATGTCTTTTATTTTCCCTGGCTTCCCGGTTTGCCATGATGCTGAGCTCTGTTGATCCAAATCTTCCTGCCACAAAAGGATCCCCCTGCATAATGGCTTCATAAATCAAATTGTTTCCGGCTTCTGCAGTCAGAAAATCCCTGCCCGCATATTTTTTAAAATAGGTATGCGCTATTCTTCTTCTGACTGCCCCCAGAAACCACTTGGCTCTGTAATAATCCCAATTTGCCTTCATGTATTATCTTCTTTCATCCTGTAGATATTTTTTGAAATACTTGTACCAGCCTGTGCCAAAATGACGGATCAGCACCGCCTCGATCAGCATGAGCATACGACTCCCATATTGATACCATTTTTCTCTTCGCAGTACCTTTTCCGTTTTAAGAGGAGTCTTGCATTTGATCTCAAATGTCGTACGCTCGTCTAATTTCATAGCGGAGGTTGTTCTTTTTTTACAGTTTTCCCCGCTTCCATCATAACCGTTATTGCGTGTCAGGCAGCGTCTTGGATAAATCGCATACTTGTTATAGTATGTCATATAAAGTGTTATGGCATAATCGGTAGCTGCCAGGTTCCCCTTCCTGTCAAAGTGAACCTGCTCCTTTTCAAGAGCCATGCTCAGCAGTCCAAACAGCACTCCTCTGTTGCCCGTATAAACTCTGCGGAAGCTTTTCTTATCTTTGATTATATTATCGATCAGTTCCTTATTGATCTTACTTCTAAGTTCCAGATCTTTCTCTTTCCATGTTCCATATCCATATGCCGAAAATGACTGCAGCATAAAGATATTGTCATCTGCCTCATAATTATATTCCGGAAAAGATTTGGCGCAGACAGCGATCACATCTTCATCCTCTTCATATTCATCTAATACCCGGTTCCAGTATTCGATTGCCGCAGGCGCAAATACATTATCATCCTCTGTGAAAATATATCTGTCATATTCTTTATATACTTCCTCAATTAAGAACATCTCATTTGCAAGCGCCCCAAGGTTTTCTTTCTGGTAAAAGCAGACCACCCTTTCAAATCCCTGAATTCCACCCTGAAGATATTTGGAAATCCTTTTCCATCCTTCAACATGCTTTTCACTTGCCGGATAATCCAATGAAATATAAAGCCGTGTTTTCTCTGCCTGTTTACACCTTGCCAAAGACTCGATACATTCCTTCAAGTGCTCGTAGCGGCACAAGGTAGGAATTATAATCGGCGCATAGCGCTTTTCATCCTTTAATTCCATATTGAAAACTCCCTATTTTCGCTTCACACATTTCCCCTGCTTTTCCTTCCAGTCTGCCCATAATAAAAAATCTTATTTTTTCCGCAAGGATCCCAACTCCCATCACAAGCAGGCACCATAAAAATAATCGCAAATAGTAGTCCCACTGTCCGAAGCTTTGGTCAGGCATCAGTAATCTGATACTGCTGTTTCTTAAAAGCAGTTTGGTTACCGCTTCTTCATTTAAAATAACAGCCAAAATATTTCCGGCACAAAAATTAATGACAGCGCTGTGAAAGGAACATCTGGCTGCCAGACACACACAGCATACTGCAGCAAACAGGATCAACACAGAGCAGTCTCTGGCAAACCAGAATCGCATTCCGATCTTTTCAGCAATAACATTAAGCACAAACATGCAAAAAATACTTGCAAAAAGACCCATAAGCCATTTTTTGCCTTCTGCTATTTTAGGGATACCATATTGGGCCAGGTATCTTCCAATCAAGTACAAAATGAACTGATGAATAACTCCTTTTCCATTTGTTCCTGTAATTTCAAAGTAAAAAAGCGTAGGCAGAATGTAAAAAATGCTAATCAAAATCAGCATCAGCCTTTCCATTTCCTTTTTACTCATGGCTTTGATCATCTTATTAATAAAACCACTCAAAACCAGAATACAGACATATCCCGTCACAAACCAGTTCTCAGCGGAAGTCAGGGGCAGAATATGTCCCAAAATATCTTTCCGCCCCGGAGCCTCTCCCTGCAAAAAGCGCACTCCCAATTCCATAAGACTCCAAAAAAGAAACATGCCCTCTATATGTATCACCTTCTTCGCTGAGAGGCGCAGACCAAAGTACCCTGCCATCAGCATTAAACAGGAACTGCTGATATTAAAAACAGATTGTATCAGCGAGACAGCAAATACATCCCCCCTGTTAAGTGGAATGTCCAGAATGCGGTTCATGGAATGCATTCCTAAAATCGCAAAAATACTTAATATCCGCATTAATTCAAAGCTGCTATTTCTTTCTTTCACCTTATTGTCCCTGCTGAATCCTTTTCACTGTATTACATATAAGATCAACGTTTTCCATTTCCAGATCTGCATAAATCGGAAGACAAAGTATTCCTTCGGATATTTCATGGGCTACAGGCGTACACTCGGAATCATATCTTCCGTGAAAACAGGAAAATTCATTTGTCAGAGGATAAAAATATCTTCTGCTGTAGATCCCATATTCCTTTAATCTGTTATATACCTCATCTCTGTTATGCCCGTATGCCTCTGCCTCTATAACAACCGGGAAGTATGCATAATTCCGGTCTGCACCTTTCCGGACATACTCTGGTAATTTTATTCCCTTTACCTCCTGCAGTCCCTCCATATATCGCTCAAACACCTTTTGCCGCTTTGCAATTTCCTCTTCCACATGCCTTAAATTACATAATCCCATAGCTGCCTGAAATTCATTCATTTTGGCATTTGCACCAACACCTGTCACTTCTGTTTCCGATTGGATTCCGAAATTTTTTAATTGATATAACTTCTTTCCAATTTCAGGATCCCGAAAGCAGACAGCTCCTCCCTCTATGGTGTTAAAAACCTTTGTGGCATGGAAGCTCAGCATAGAGGCATCTCCATAGGAAGCCATTCCTTTTCCTTTGTAATGGATCCCAAAAGCATGGGCTGCATCATAAATTACTTTAAGCTGATATTTCTTTGCTATCCGGTCGATTTCTTCCACATCACAGAGATTTCCATAAACATGCACCGGCAAAATTGCCGACGTCTTTTCCGTAATCAGATCTTCAATTTTGCTCACATCCATGGTATAGTCTTCAAGGCTGATATCACAAAAAACAGGCGTAAGTCCATTACGGACGATGGCATGCGTCGTAGATGCAAAAGTAAATGGGGTAGTGATCACTTCCCCCTCAAGTCCCATCGCCTGTATTAAAAGCTCCAGAGCCATATGTCCGTTACAAAACAGGGACACCTCCGGCACATCCAGAAATGTCTTCAGCTGCTGTTCCAGCTGCTGATGCTTTTCTCCCATATTCGTTAAGAGATGAGTATCCCACAGTCCCGATATTTCATCAAAATATTCCTCTTTTGATGGCATGGAGGTTCTGGTGACATAAATATTCTTCATTTCAAAGCTTTCCTTTCACTAAAAGCGTGTTGCACATTGCATTTCTTTTCAAAAGCTTATCCCACACAGAGTAATCACAAAATCTGATTTCGTCTATCTCGATCCCTGCCTCATGGAATACTTTCAAGATAGTAAAGGGCGTAAACCAATATTTATGATCTGAGTTTATCATTTCACAGTTTTTCTTTGCAACCCGCGGTATGATCCAGCTCCCAAATGCATTCGGCACCGTTGCAACAATATGAAATCCCTGGAAATTTTCTTTTATTTTGGTTAAAAACTCAACGGGTGAACCGATATGTTCGATCACCTCCGGCAGGATTATGGCATTACTGTCTCCTGCCTGCTTTTCACACAGCATTTTTTTCAAGAAAACGCCCTCGGTTGTTGCATCCTTTACATATAGTCTTTCTTTTCCCTTCTTTTGAAGATATTCCACCGCATTTTCGCTGATATCTGTGCCTATCACATTTGAAAATGTATTACAAAGCCTGTCATGAAACCATGTACCGGCATCCAGCTGCTTCTGAATGCTGTTTAAATGTCCGCATGCTCCCACATGAATGATATTTTCTATGTGGTTTTCCTTCAGGACAGAGATTAATTCTTCCTTTCTATCCTTTCCTTCCCGTGTTCTGGGGATGCTGAACTCACAAGTTTTTCCATCTGTTGCATTTATCCCTTTGATCAATTCCTCTGTCAGTTTCATATCAATTTTTCCCCTCCCAAAATTGACTGCACAGCTCTTTTTCTTTGTCCAATACGCTCTGAATAGAATACTTTTCCCTGATGTATTTTTGAGCAGCCTCTTTCTTTTCCTCAAATTGGCGATCGTTTTCTGCCCGCTCTATTGCCTCTCTGATAGCGGTAACCGAAGTATCCTCCGCCAGGTATCCATTTACTCCATCGGCAATTACCTCTTCTATCCCTTCCACCTTGGTTCCAATACAGAGGTTCCCACATGCCATTGCTTCAAGAAGCGTCTTTGGCATTCCTTCATATTCGGAAGCAAGGATATAATACTTATAGTCATTCAGGATACTCGGTATCTGGTCATTCGGGACTGTTCCCATAAACTTCACATCTGCGTCCAGCGTTTTTATGACCTCAAAAAGCTGCTCCTGCAGCTTTCCCTGCCCGTAAATATCCATGCCGGCCTTTGCCTGTGCTACAGCTTCAATGGTATGAAACAGATTTTTCTGTTCCACTAATCTTCCCACAAACACCAGTCTCTCCTTGCGCTGCGGCTTTTTCATATCGTAAAATTTCTCGGTATTGACATGATTGACAAGTACGGAGATCTTTTCCTTCTGGATCCCATAGGTCTCACACAGATACTGTCTGTCATGCTCACTGGATACCGTTGCCAGATCACACTTATTATACAACATCTTTTCAATCTTTGAAAATTTCCAGAGATTAAAGTCCTTTCTTTGTGTCATCTTTCTGTAAAACATGGTGTTGGTATATCCCGTCCGGAAATAAAACGGGATGTGAAACAGCCTTTTGGCAATTAATCCTGTCCACGCTCCATCCATCTGATTGCTTTTTATGATGTCAAGCCTCTTAAAATCCTTTCGCTTGATCACCGGCATCAGAAGGGAATATAGATCATACCCGATTCTTCCCTTCCACAGGGCCGGCATAGGGATCACTTTAATTCTGCCATCCAGCTTCCCTTCCCTGATCAGTTTCTCTGCCAGCTTGTCATCTCCGGTTCCATATGTGAACCAGTAAATTTCATCATAGGTACCTTGCTTCAGCTGCTCCTCATATATCATCTTTTCCCTTTCAAGCAGTCCCGAATCAACCCAGATCTTCAAAGATACATTTCTCGTGAACAAAAGTCCCAGTGTCTTCATTTTACACTCTCCCTGTTATGATGCAGAAAGTCCTGCTTGCACCACGCAATATACAACATATACACATAATATCCGGGCCATAGCAAAGTTCTTGCGTATCTTCCCCTCAGCCACTTTCTTTTTTCCGTCCCGGCTGCCTGAAGCAGAAAACGGATCCACTTCGTCTCCAGTTCATACCTCAGGAAACGCTGCTCAAAGAACTTTTTTTCTTGATTTGCATGTAAAATCTTATCAAACAGACCTATTACAGACTCGGGACTCATACAGCTTGTGTTCATATGGGCAAATTGTCTTTCTTCGTCCGGATCCAGTTGCACCTCCAGAAGCTTTAACATATTTCTTCTGGTAAGAATGTTAAATTTTTCCTGCTCTTTGCTTCCATAACAGGAAATTTGTCCGTCATGGATCCTATATTCCAGCAAAACCTGAGGAAATACATACATATATCCTTTTAGCAGACTCCTTGACCATAATTCAAAGTCCTGAGCCTTTTTAAACGTCTCATCATAAGCTAAATGGTTCTCTTTCAGGAAGTCTGTCCTGATAAATGCCGAAGGATGATATATCCCCACATTATCAAAAAGCATCCTGGCATATCTCCATTTTGTAGATACGCTTCCGCAGCACTTATTTACCCTGCTTCCTTCTTTCACCCAGCACCCAAGAATTGCGATCTCGGGATGCTGCTCCATATAATCATATTGTTTTTCCAGCCTTTGCGGATATGAACGGTCATCTGCATCCATTCTTGCTATATATTTTCCTCTTGCCCGCTGTAACCCTATGTTGAGACTTTTCGTCAGCCCATAATTTTCCGGATTTCTGATAAGAATAACTCTTTTATCTCCAATGCTCTGCAAAAAGCGCGCACACTCCTCATCACATCCGTCGTCAATTATAATGAATTCAAAATAAGGATATGTTTGCTGCAGTATGCTCTGTACAGCAATGTTCAAATACTGCAGCTTTGTATTATACACAGACATAATAACTGATATTGTTGCTTTATCATGTTCCATTTAAGCTTGCTCCATCATATCCAGAATAAGTTCCTGATAGCTTTTTCCGATCCGTTCATAGGAATTGGTTTCTTCCACATGCTTCCTCGCACATGCTCCCATTTCCCTGCTGTTTTGCGCACAAAGCTTTATTCCCTCGGCCAGGCGTCCGGCATCCCCCAGAGGAGCCAAATAACCGCTTCTGTTATGCAAAACAATATCCGGCATTCCTCCAATCTGGAAGGCTGTTACCGGAGTTCCACACGCAGACGCCTCTAAAACCGAATTAGGATAATTCTCCTGCAGGGAGGGGGCCACAAAAACATCTGCCAGATTATATAATTCAATAAGCGTCTGTTCGTCCTGAATGTATCCCGCCAAGATCATAGGGATATATTTCTCTATCCCCTTTGCTCCCTCACTGTTTCCATAAACCACAAGCACATAGTTCCCGCCATCAAGCAGCTTTAGCGCATTCAAAAGATGCTGATACCCCTTATTCTGATCTGATGTGGCATTAACCGCGCCATAGAGAATAACCTTTTTATCCGCAGAAATGTGATACTTATCCCTGATATCTTCCATCTTCTCCAAGGGTTTATACAGATTTATATCAATGGGATTCGGAATTCTGCATATGCTTTGCCCTTTGGTAATCTCGCTGTGAGCTGCACAGCCGCTTAGCCACCTGCTGGGGCAGACAAGTCGAATTTTACTGCCCTGAAGCATTTTTTCCTTTCTGATAAAATTTCTGTAGGAAAGATCTTTTTTCTTCCTTGAGCCTATGAGCGGACACTTTCCGCATAGATGCTCATATCCTCCGCAGTACTGATCTACATGGCATCCCCCGGTCAGCAGCCACATGTCGTGCATAACCCATATGATTGGCTTTCCCAGTTTTGTAAGCCGCTCGACCACGCGGTAAGATATAAATGAATTTACCCAATGCAGTACAATTACATCGGCCTCTTTTACCATCTGCTCACGAGTGATATCCGTTCCAAAATAATCACTGATCACTTCCCCTCTGGATAGCAAAAGATTAAATCCATTTTTAATTTTTGAAAAAAGCCGTTGATATCCATTATGAAAAACTTCGCTTCCTGCTGTGTCCTGATAGCGCTTTGTTCTTATCATAATACTGGATTCTTCACCACATCTCTGCAGGCTCCCGCTGATACGGGCTGCCGCCTTATAAGCGCCTCCATAATCCGTAGTTGATACATGAACTATTTTCATTTGCTGTCCTGCTCTCCATTTTTTATATAGATCAGTCTATAGATCCCATGCAGCATCTTGCTGAGTACGGCGTTATTTCTTAAAAACTCAAAAAAAGCGTAGAGTATATATTCCCCGGGAAAATTCTCCTTAATGCATCTTTCAGCCTCTTCCTTCAGCTTCTTTCCCATTCGGACGCTTGCACTGTTTTCATTTAATAAGTACACACAAATTGGGATATTCAGGCATTGATATCGATATCCCTTTCTGTGCATGCGCATCATCCAGTCTCGGTCAGCACAGATCTGGTAAGACAGATCAAATCCCTCCTCAAAACATCTTTTTGATGCAAAGATGGCCTGGTGATTAATGCAGTCCCCTGTGGCATAATAGATCTTCCACGCACAGGCCGGTCCATAGCTTCTTTCTTCCCTTATCCCTGAAGCATATTCATAAAAGATATTTCCATAAAAAATATCCGCCTTTTTTTCCTGTATCAGGTTAACCACCTGCTCTATTGTGGTCTCTTCCAATAAGGTGTCACCGGCATTCAAAAACTGGATATAATCACCGGTAGCATAAGAAAGTCCCTTATTCATCGCATCATATATCCCATGATCAGGTTCAGAAATCACCTTGATCGGATATTTATCCTCGTAGGAACCAATGATTTCAAGTGTCCGGTCTGTAGATCTTCCGTCAATGATAATATACTCTATCTGTGGATAATTCTGCTTTATAACAGACTGGATCGTCTTTTCAATGGCTGCTTCTGCATTACGGCAGACGGTTATAATGGTTATTAAGGTTTTCATCAGGCTTTTATTTCTTTCTTTCCTTCCACATATAGGTTATGAAAAATATGGAAAATCCTCAGAAACATACCATGGGGCAGCATTTTGAAAAGAAGCTTTTCCACCTTCATGGGAAAAGTTACTTCTGCTTTTTTCCTGATATAATCCTCCCATGGAGATTTCTCCAGATAATAGTCAAAAAGCTTACGATGCAGATTATCCTTGTCCCACGGAAATTCTCCCAGGAAGCGGAAGCAATGGTAGATCACTGTGTCATCTTTCAGCTTTTCTATTTCTTCCTCTGAATAATATGCTCTGCTTCCGTAGCACTTAAAATAATCATTTACATGATATACCCTGTGTACAGGCTGGGCATTATACTTTGCAGGCAGCTTCAGGATCTCTTCCCTGCACACCACATTGAGCAGATCCTGATCCGGCGCTGAATACATTGTATTTCCTGCTTCTATATGCTCAATGATCCTCTCCGTGCAACGATATTCTTTCCAGTTTGACATAAAAAAAAGGATGACGCCCGAATTGTAGTATAGATCCTCTCCCCTAAGTCCGATGGTTCTTTTGTGATTTTGTCCGAGAGAATCTAATACCATCCCAAGGGCTGCCTTTGCGTCTTCCATCTCAAACAAGGGCTGTAAACTGCCTTGTACGATCGTATCCGCATCCAGATATAGGATCCTGTCCACATCCTCCTGCAGGATCATGGGCAGAAACAGCCGCATATTTGCTGCATAAGACCCTCTGTAAGCAGGCACCCCCCATTCCTTCATCTTCTCTACAAGAGCCTGCGTGTCCTTAAACAGAATTTTTCTTTTATATTCCTGTTCCAGACTTTTTAATTTTCTTTTAGATGTTTCACTGAGATTTTCTCCGAGGATATACACACATATTTCATCTGCATTCTTATTGTTTTCAAATAATGAAGTAATGGAAACTCCCGCATAAGGCGCATACTTTTCATTAAATTGATATAAAACATTCATATGCATCTACTTGTCCTCGTCAAAGTTAATTCTCTTCTCCTCCACCACAACGGGACGGTGGATCACACGCGTATTAATATTCAAAATATATTCCCCGATCAGTCCGATAAAAAAGAGCTGGATCCCTCCTATCAGGAACACGCCTATGGTGATCGGTGCTGTTCCTGCCGAAAAATTATCCCAGTTGCGTATTTTCATGATCGTATAAATAATTGCGATCACTATACTTACTGCAGAACAGCCAAACCCCAGAAAGGTTGCCAGTCTAAGTCCTACCTTCGTGTAAGAAGTAATGCTGAGCATGGCGGCATCATACAAACTGTAAAAATTGTTGTGAGTTTTTCCCGCTCTTCTAAGAGGCTGCTCGTATTCTACTTCCTTCAGGTTAAACCCGCTCCCGTATTCTGCCACAATCCCCCTTACAAATGGTATGGGATCGTTCAACTCCTTTAGCAGCGCTATAAATGTTTTGTCATACAATCCAAACCCTGTAAAATGTTCGATCATTTTTACAGAGGACATATTCTTTATAAATTTATAATACATTGTTCTGAAAAAGTAGACGATTGCCGATTCCTTGCTGGATGTCTTGATGCCGCTTACGATTTTATGCCCCTTTTCCCATTCTTTGACAAAAACCGGAATTAACTCTACTGGATCCTGAAAGTCACAGCACATAGTGATAGTGCAGTCGCCGGTAGTCTGGCACATCCCGTAAAACGGCGAATTAAACTGTCCAAAATTTGTCACATTAAATATGGCCTTGATCTTCTTGTTCCCGGCACATATCTGCTCAAGGAGTTCACGGGTTCCATCCGTAGAACAGTTATCTATAAATACCAATTCATAGTCATATTGGGGCAGCTGCTTTTCCATGGTATCCACAACGGCCTGACTGATAGGCACTACATTTTCAAATTCATTATAGCATGGTATCATAATGCTGATCTTTTTCATATCTTCTGTTATCCGACCTTTCCTAATAGATATATTATCATATGGTGTACCGGAAATCAATTTTCATGCTTTTTTCCATACAGGCATAGGCCCCCACAGAAAGCAAGTCCTAACAGGGTGCACAGGGCGCCTGCATAAAACCACCTGGGACGATATTCCAGTCTGACAGAATGCATTCCCTCCTCCAGATAAACAGCCATAAAGCCTACATTTGCTCTTACAATCTGCTCCTTTTTACTGTCCACATACACTTTCCAGTCGGAATTATAGGGTATACTGAAAAACAGCCACCCGTTTGCCGCATTGATCTCTCCCTTAACCGTATTTCCTTCCAGCTGTAAATTCTGAAGGGTATGCTGCTTCAGCGCATTGATGCTGTCCGTCATTCCTTCATAATCATACCACCAGACTGAAATATCATTCAAAAGGTATTCATTTCCATAAGGAACGGAAATAGTGACTGTTCCATCTTCTGCTGCATTGGCATGAACAAGATAATCCTCGGCACCTGTAAAATACTTGCTCTCCCTGTTTTGAATCAGAACCTGATGTTCTCCAACCACCAGCGGCGAAAAATCATCCTTTAAACACTGAAAGTCCTCAAACAGGACGTAGAGCTCTCCCTTTCCTTCTCCTATCTGTTTCCTGTCAAACCGTAATTCTATGCTTGCGTCTTCTGATGGCGTAAAGCCACCCTCCGTGGTCATAATGTTATTCCAGATAATTTCGCAGTTTATCCGGGTCGATTCCCATGATACCTCAGTTTTTTCTCCGTCTTCCACTACAATTCTCTCTAACAGGAGCTTTTGCTTTTGTAAAGGACTGAGGGTCTGAAACTGTTCTTCCGAAATATCGTTTGCATATTGTATTCCAAGAGGCAGCGCATTGCCATTTGTAAGGATCTCGTTTCCGTTCTGATATTCGGAAACACTCAGAAGCGCTTCTAACGGTGCTCTGCCGTCAAGGCCCTCCAAATGATGAGGCTCTGCACATATCCCGGGAGAGATCATAAGCTCATCCCAGAACCGGAAGGTATTTTTATTTAAAACGCTAAAATACTCCGTTGTTCCATAATATCCCGCTGCAAGGCTTTCCCCCCTGGATTGCCCTTTCACATCCTGCCTTTCAAATCCGTCAGCATAATCTTCCCCATTCAGTTTTGCCGTCAGGTCTCCGATCTCTTCCTTTCCGCAAAAGCTTTTCCAAATGTCGTGGCCGCAAAGCTGCCACGGCGCGAGAAGAAACATCAGTGAAATTCCAATATTGGCCAATACCACTGCCATGAAAATCCGCCTTGTCTGCAGCCTCTCTTTTATCAGTACCGCAAGGCTGATCAGCAGCAGCAAAAAGTATACCGCGCTTCGTATCTTATCTCCGTTCAAAAATAAATGAAGGAAAATGGAAGCCGTACAGACAAGCGCTGAAATCAGCAGTTCTTTTTTACTATATTTCTTTTCCAGACATCCTTCCAGCACCGCCACTGTAAGATATGCTGTGGCAAAATATATCACATAGGTCCACCTGTCAGATACATAGGAAAAGCCGTTAGTCATACTCCAAAATGCTGGGCATGCATACGCAAGCAGCATAAGCAGCGCCAGCAGTTTTTTCCTGCGCTCGTATTCCCTGCTCATAAAAAACAGAACCAGAGCCATGACCGAAAAGCAGGAAATGCCGAGTCCATAATTATCATCCTGGATCATGGGGATCAGCAAATTCCCCGCAAAATTTCCCATTTCCCTTAAAGAAAAAAGAAGGTCGGCTCCCTGTGTGATCCCCCCCGCCGATCTTGAACTGTTAAAAAACTCCTTAAGAGTAGGGAACAGTACGATCCCCGCCATAAGGATACCTGTCAGATAGGCAATTCCTGCACAAAAGATCTTCTGCAGGAAAAACGAACCTCCCTGTCCCTTTTTATATCTGCTGAAATAGAAAAACAATCCATAGCCCAGCAGAAAAATCGTCTGCATGTACAAAAAATAAAAGCTGCAGCTTGTCTGAATACCGATCAGGGCTGCAAACCCTGCCATTGCTTTATACGGTCTTTTCTGCAGAATGATTTTCTCCAATTCTATCAGCAAAAAAGGGAACAGATACATTGTGCTTAAAAGAGAATAAAAGTGCAGACCCCGCACAATAGAAAATAAGGAAAAGACATATAAAAGTGCGCCTGCACTGCACAAAATGCTTTTATGTCCATGCCGCCCAAAAAACAGCAGCATTCCCACACCCGCCAGGAAAAGTCGGATAAGCAGCAGAATGGTATAGATCATTTCTGCGCTTTTTTCAGTTGCAAAAACAGAAAAGACATTCAAAGGATCCCCAAACCCATATAAATTTAAGGGCGCTATTACATTTTCCCCCAGTCCTACAGAAAAATCATAAAGCGTAATGCCTTGTCCCGTGATCATTTTACGCAGAAGCTTTCCCATATACAGAAAAATGGGATAATCCTGATCAAAAGGATCCGCTGTATGGATAAGCGTTCTGCCCTTTAAGGAAAGATATGCCAGGAAAAGCCCGGAAAAAAGGATAAATAAAAGAACATAACTTACCCATATGTCTTTTTTCTTCTTTGCTGCCTCCATCTACGCTCTGCTCTCCTTCTTTACATACATATGAAAATTATTTTCCTCATGCACCAGATCATAATAGACAGGAAAAAATTCGTTGACCACGCGCTGACATTCCGCATATTTTGCCTCATCCATAATGATCACATCTGTCCATGCATATGCGCTGTATATTTCCTCCAGACTTTCTCCCCTGTCCAGTCTCTCCTCGATCTCATAGGGATCTCCCCCATTGAAAAGAAGCTTTCCTTCCATGTATGCCGCCATATAAATATACTCATTGGTATATAACGTTGCATCATCCCCAAGCTCAAGGCTTCCTAGAAGCGCCGGAAATTCTTCGTAAATAATATCTTTTTCTTCACCATATATTCCCTTATAAATTCCCTTTTCCATTAAGTGGCTGCATTCAGATACCTTTTCATCCTCATACACATTACTGTAAAGCATGGCAAGATTGCACGCTGCCAGTACAAGGATCAGCATCAGATGCACGGGAATTTCTACTGTCTTTTCCTGCTTAGCCACCAGGATCATAAGCAAAAACGTACTGACCGCACCGCTATAGAGCCCCATGGATGCCTTCACGCCATAATATGCTGTAAATCCCACTGCGCCCATTGCTGTCACAGCTATGATTGCAAGCAGCACAATAACCGCTCCCCATTTTTCCTTTTCCTCTTTTTCAAGATAAGCATACAGGAAAGGCGTCCATAAAAAATAGTATGCGTACATGGTCTGCGTTGCCCACTGCCCTGTACCCGTATGGCAGATTCCTGCCACGACCACAATTTCAAATAATAATAATATACGGATCGTTCCTTTTTTCTTCCTTCCGATTATCCATTGTACCAAAAGAGGAATCGATACCGCCAAAGCAAGCTTCTGCTGATTCCAGGCAGAAAGCAGAATACTTCCTATCTGCCCTAAAATACTTTTCAGCTGTAGTATTAACGGTGCCAGGGCGCTTGCCTTTTCTGCCTCTTTTCCGGCTGTGGAAATTTTATCCAGCGTGCGGCCGCTTAGCGCATCATCAACCGATTTATGCTGGAACAGAAAAATATTTTCCCATCCCACATTCAAAACATATATGGCAAAAATGCCCGCTATCGTCATACCTCCAAGCAGATACGGAAGCCAGTAAATGAGAAACTGCTTCACCTTCACTTTCTTTCTGATCAGACACACTGTCTTATAAACAATCAGTACTATAATGACTGCCGCCATGGTAGGGTAGGCATATACCATACATGCATGACAGATACCGGCCAGATACTTAAAAGCAGCTCCCTTTCCTTTTTGATCCGACAGATCTGCCCCCGAAATCAGAAGCGCTCCCATAAGAAGGAAAAACAGCGCTGCAGAGTCATACCAGATACTGTAAATGGAAAACGGCGCATAGCTGATCAATATCAGCGAAAAAAGCAGGCATGCCTTTTTCCCCAGTGCCCGCTTAAAAAGTATATAAAATACAGTTGAAAGAATAAGGTTCATTACCAGATACATATATCTGATAAAAAGCACAACCCCTTCTGTTCCCCCTGTTATGTGATAATACAGGGAAAGAAATGGAAGGTTGGCCAGATTGCCCATAGACATCATCATTGGGTTTTCTACTAAATGCCGTTTCCCCATTCCCACTGTCAGATAGCTCACATAGATGTTAAACACTTCATCATAATGCGAGATCGTATAATGAAGCCTTCGTATCAGCAGATAGACAAATCCTAATACAAACACAAACAGAAGTATGCGCATGATCTGATTTCTTTTTTCTTTATTTATGTTCATCAATTCTTTCCAATCACTTTCTCGCCGTCGGCTACATCTTTCGTCACAATCGCCCCTGCCCCGATCATCGCATTTTCACCAATGATCACTCCGGGCAAAATGGTGGCGTTTGCTCCGATCGACGCCCCTTTTTTGATCCAAATTCCTTCTAAACAGAAATTTTTATTTTTTGATCTGGGATATCTGTCGTTGCAAAACGTTACATTCGGGCCGATAAACACGTCATCCTCCACCTTCATTCCATCCCATATCTGGACGCCGCACTTAATTGTTACCCTATCGCCGATCAGCACTTCGTTTTCAATAAAGCAGTGACTGCATATGTTGCAGTCACTTCCTATTTTTGCTTCTGGAAGCACCACGCAGTATTGCCAGATGTTAGTTCCTTCTCCTATATGTTCTGATTGAACATCAGACAGTTCATGTATCATAATTCTCCCCGTTTCTGATCGGCCTGTTGTAAAGCGCCGTTACAAATGTCAGAATTTACAAATCTTTCACATTTTTCCATATCCAGTTCAAAGGTATCCATGCTTTCTGCAATTCCCTTTTCTACAATACTTGCGCCCAAAAACAAAAATCTTACCTTCACAAGATAAGCAATGTTGGAAAAGAAATAGGATCTGTGGCTTTCCGGCGCAATGATCGCTACGGTTGTGTTTTCCCTGCAATAGATCAGGTTGGTAAGCGCCGCCCCGGTAGGCCCTACGATCAGGCATGCATTCTGAAATAATTGAACCTCTTCTGCAAACGAAAGCTCTTCCGGATATATGATCGTAAAGCCTTTTGCGGCAAAAAAAGCCTCTACCTTATCTGCATTCAAAAGCCTCTGATTGCCGCACTTTTTTCTGGACAGAAAAATACGCAGATCCTGTGGCTTTTTCGGTATGGGATACTTTTCAAACAGATACTTCCTGATATTCGATGTCACACTGGATGAAAACAAATAGTCACTGGGATACTGCTTTGCCCCTGCCCTGTAATTATGAGGCATCCACATATCATAGGAAATATATAGCAGCCTCTTTACCCTCACAGCCTGCCTTGGCTTCACTTCAATAACAGGATGCCCCAGCTTATTCATCCCCTCTGTCAGATCGCGGAGCTGTGGGATCTGCATCACGCATTCATCGATCAGAACAGGCCAGTTCCTGTATTCCTCTATTTCATCCGCAAATGGAAGCCTTGAAATAATCTCCAGCGTAAAGTGATAATAATTATCAGGCCTCCAGCCCAGCAGCGAAATAGCTTTCTCAATAACAATCCCGCTCTCGTTGTAAGTGGCAAGGATATATTTTCCCGTTTGATGCTTTGCCAGGCTCCCGCCGCCGATATTATACCTTCTCTGCTTACAGTCATACATATAGGCGTCAGACAATGCTGTGCCGCCGCTTGTAATAAGCTCACTATATCCGTATACATCCGCATCAGAAAGTTCTGCCAGGTAAATCTCCGGATGCTGATATTCGAAAACAACTTCCTTCTCTCCCTCAAAGCATTCCGGGCGGCTCACATAAGCCATACCCTTTTCCCTTACCGTCATGACGGGCTGGCCGGTTCGTCTGCAATACTCAATAACGCCGCATACATCCCTGTACTTTTTGTGTTGCTCAAGCATAAGCTTATTGCGGGCATCTGCAATGACGATTCTGTCATCATACCAACTGATATGCTTTCTAAGGATCTGCTTTAGCTGCTCCTTTTTCCACTTTACAAAGCCCAAAAGCCATGTCACACATTTCTTAATAAATACCCACATTTCTCCCCCTTAATTTTCCGGGAAAATATCTTTCTTATCCTTGCGGACTGCCTTGCCTCCGCAAATTTCATAAATCTCATCGCATTTTCTGATCGTGGTAAGTCTGTGTGCCACAATAATCAATGTTTTGTATCCCTGTAATGCTTCTATTGCCTCCATAACTGCCGTTTCCGTTTCCGTATCCAGAGCTGCCGTTGCCTCATCCAGCACCAGGATATCCGGTTCTCCATACAAAGCTCTTGCAATGGCAATCCTCTGTCTTTGTCCTCCCGAAAACTGTACTCCCCATTCCCCAACTCTGGTTTCCAGCCCCTTAGGCAATTTCTCCACAAATTCTTTTAGCTGAGCCATTTCAAGCGCTTTCCATATTTTGGAGTCATCAATCTTACTCTCTTCTATCCCGAAAGCTATATTTCTGCGTATGGTGGAATCTGTCATATAGATCGACTGCGGTACATATCCTATAATCCTATGCCACTGCGCTCCAACCTCTTTGATATTAACGCCGTCCATCAGAATTTCTCCTGACTGAGGCTTTAATAACGCAAGGATAATATCTGACAATGTGGTCTTTCCCGCACCGGACGTTCCGATAAAAGCAACAGACGTTCCCTTTCTGATGGTCATATCAAGATTGTCGATCACCTTCTCCTTTGATCTGGGATATGCAAAGGTAATGTGTTCCAGACGGACTTCATGCTGGAAGGTATATTTCTTCTGTACATCAGCAGAAGAGGCGTACTTGTTCCCTTCCTTCTCAAGCTCCTTTACCATATAAAGCGTATCATACGCTGCCGCCAGCGCCGGCGCATGATATACCAAGGCATTCACAGAACTCAGCATTGCTCCAAGGGAGGGCAGAATTCTAAATGCCGCCACGGCAATCGTTGCCATCTGGCCTAAAAGCTCCATGGAATTATTGGTGTATATGATCTGAATGGCTACAGCGATCATAAGCCCAGCAACACAGATCGCCTCTATGATATTTGCCGGTGCCGAAGATCCCATGGATAAACGTATGCTGGCTTTGTTGGAACCCATGATACATTTTAAATACTCGTTGATAAAGTAATCCTGTCTGTTGGTGACGAGTACCTCTTTGCTTCCCTGGATCGCTTCCAATGACGCCTGGTTGCTTCTAAAGGCATATTCTCTTCCCACTTTTCCATATTTCTGCATCGACTTCCTAAAGATCAACTGCGTCAGCAAAAAACAGAACGCAACCAGCATCAGCAGATAGATCGCCATTACAGGCGTCTGGACAATAATAAAGATCGTGATGCACAGGATTGTCAGGGCCTTTGATATAAAAGCAAACCCCTGTGTAATGATCGTATAAACACTTTGCACATCGGCCCCAAGCCCCCGAAGCAGACGCGCCGAATTGTTATTTACAAAAAAGCTGTACCCCTGCTTCATGTAGGCGCTTAAAATGCGTACAGAAAGCTCTCTCATGATTTTATTGGAAAATTTGGTAGAAACCCAGACATAAATAACACTATACAGATTTTTAACAAGATAGATCACTGTAATTCCTATGCAGACACATACTATGATCTGTTCCGAGGTTTCCAGATGAAACAACTTTACAAATGGTGCAATGTAAGATTCCTGCGCAAGCGTATCAGGAGATACAAATGCCTGCATCAGCGGTAAAATAACAGATACACCCAGCATTTCAAACAATGCGGAGAAAATAGACATCACAAATAAAAGCACACTGTAACGCTTTTGCTGTGAAGTTAAAATATAACTTAATTTTGTAAAAGCATCCTTTACTTTTTGCAGCTCATGTATCATTTTCTTTTATACCTTTTTCCCCACATGTCTCAGAAATTCATCATAGTTCCGAATATAATCGTTTTCATCATAATAATCCGAAGCAAGAACCATAAGGACCGCATCATCAGTGAAATCGTACATTTCCCTCCAGGTATTTGCCTCTACGATCAGTCCCTCTGTGGGTTTATCCAGGCGGACATAAGCCCTTTCGCTTCCGGAATCAAGCATAATCGTGCAAGCTCCGCAGGGACAAAACAGTATCTGCCTCAGCGTCTTGTGTGCATGAAAGCCGCGATGGACTCCTTTCTTGGTATCATACATAAAATAAACCCGCTTGACCTCAAAAGGAATATTCTTATTTTCTTCCAGTGCGATCAGGGCTCCTCTTTCATCCCCATGCGTCTGGAACTGCATCATTTTTATTTCCATAATCGTTCTCCATTTCAGTGCTGTTTCACAATGTATTCTTCCGTATACCATTTTGCCGGTACCTGGTAATGATGCGTCTTAAGATATAATTTGTATGCAATAAGACTTATGGCATCTCCTAATTTCAACGTCCGCATAAATGTAAAAAACGACTTTATACTATCGCTCATCAGATTACAGTATTTGTTCATTGTGATCAGCTTGTACGGTTTTAAATTATATTTTTTCCCGTAAACAGGCTCCAGCATCAGAATATCCTGATAGTAATCCGTAAAAAGCTTCAGGTATGTCATATTGGAAAAATAATTGGATGCTCCCTTTTGATTCACAAAGCGGTACACCGTCATATAATCCTCAAAGATGTATTTTTTCCCCTGATCCATCGTATAAAGCCACATCTTTACCTCTTCATTATTTTTGGCTCCAAGGGGAAGGAAATAATTGTTTGCCTGATCCTTTGCAAAAACATTTCTCATGGTCCCGTAAATACAGGGGATCTTCCCATCCATAAAAAAGTCCACGATCGTATAATCCCCAAAGTCGATCCCGCTTTCACTAAAGGAATCCTTTGCCTGATTATAATTCAGGTTTCTTGCCGACGCACTGAAATACTCCGGATGCTCCTCCAGAAAATCCACCTGCTTTTGCAGCATATACTCATCCTTTATATAATCGTCCCCGGAAAACATGTACACATATCTTCCCTTTGCCCTCAAAAAGAGATCATACAGATTTTTGCAAAGGCCAAGATTTTCTTTCCGGTCAATTAAATTAACCCTGTCCCCATAGTTGTCTTTGATCAACTGGGCTGTGGCATCCTGTGAACAGTCGTTTCCCACCAGGATTTCCATTTTAAAATTGACCTTCTGTTTAAAAATGCTCTCCAGACATTCCAATATATATTTTTCGTGGTTATATGTCACAAGACAAAAGCTAAGCATGATTTCTTCCATATTGATCCTCACTGTTATTCCTTAGTCATATAATCCAAGGCAAAAGAAATACGAATATTCATAACCCTTTGACAGGATAAGCGCCACAGCTGTTCCCGATACGCAGCCGGCGCATAAGCACTGGCACTGCGAAAGCAGGTAAGTCGAGATCAGGTATTCCATCCCCGCCTCTCTGCGCTCTGCACTATGGTTGTATTCCTCTTCTCCCATAGAACCACCCTGATAGGTCACATAATCTGATTTATTTACAATCAGGTTCTCACCGAATCTTTCCTTAAAAACCGTATAAAAAGCCTCATCTTCCGTGGCCAGGAAAACCTTTGTGCAATGATGCTCACGATAGATCTCTTCCGCCTTTTGAAGCGCCTGCGCAGGTGTTGGCTGGATCGGATGTCCCTTGGGCTTTCCATTGGTGTAGTCTGTGCCTCTGCACTTTACACCAAGGATCTTCTCTCCCTCTCCAAACAATCTGCTCCTTGCTTCCTCAATACTCTTTCTGGCGTCGTCGCTTAACACAAGATACTTTTGCGCCAGTTCCCGCCAATGCTGCAGCTCTCCCGTCTTTCCTGCCAGCGTATCTTCATTCCAAAAACTGAAAATAAGCGGTATTTGATAGGATCCGATGATCACATTTTTGCTTTTTTTAACGTCTTCCAGCGAATAGCCCATAGGCTGCTTAAAATAATATTCCCATGCATTCACCTTGCCAACCTGCTCCGGTGTCAGGTAAATGTTAAAGCTATTCTGCAGATCTACGACAGGGATCCTTCCCTTTGCCGTCTCTTCATCAATATGTGCCAGGGCAGACAGGATGTGGGAACATATGCCGCAGTACATGTCTCTTCTTCTGACAATATAAAAGGTCTTATCCTTATTTTCCCTTCCTCTATGAACCATGCGCTCTGACCAGTATTTTTCTTCTTTCCGTTTTTTCAGTGCCCGGAACCACTTTAACAGGGTTTTTCTCCAAAGTAATGCTGCTGCATGGTATAGTCTGGTATTCTCGAACATTTTTTACCCTAAGCCTTCCAGTTGTTAAGCTGTTCTATCACATAATCAGCCTCAGCTTTCATTCCATAATACATCGGTAAACTCAGCTCTGTTGCGCTGATTTCCTCACTGATCGGCAAGGATCCGCCTGGTATCCCCAGATCCTCATAGGCTTTCTGCTCATGGATCGCAATGGGATAATGAATATTAACGCCGATCCCCTTTTCTTTTAGATAAGCGGAAAGTTCATCCCTTTTTTCAGTTCTGACCGCAAAGATATGCCAAACAGGTTCCCCATAGCTTTTTACCACAGGTAACGCAATAGCAGGATTCTTGATTCCACTCATATATTTTGCCGCAGTTTTCCTGCGGTCCTCATTTACCTTGTCAAGGGTTTTCAGCTTTGCTCTTAAAAAGGCCGCCTGAATTTCATCTAACCTGGTATTGTAACCCTGATAAATATGGTGATATTTATAATCAGATCCATAATTCACCAAAGCTCTTGCCCTTTGTTCCAGCTCTGCATCATTCGTTGCAATACAGCCGGCATCCCCCAGGGCTCCCAGATTTTTCCCCGGATAAAAGCTGAAGCCAGCCGCATCTCCCAGGCTTCCAGCCCTTTTCCCCTTATACATAGCTCCATGCGCCTGAGCCGCATCCTCAATCACTTTCAGACCGTGCTTCTTTGCAATTTCGTTTATGGGATCCATATCAGCTGCCTGTCCATACAGGTGGACAGCAATCACAGCTTTCGTCTTTGGGGTTATTTTTTCTTCTATTTTGTCCGGATCAATAAGATAGGTCTCCAGATCCGGCTCTACCATAACCGGTATTGCACCGGTTCTGCTGACTGCAAGGGCAGTTGCAATAAATGTATTAGATGGGATCAAAACCTCGTCGCCGCTTCCTATTCCATAGGCTTTCAAAATAATAAAAAGCGCGTCCAGCCCATTTCCGCATCCTATGCAATGGTTCACATGAAGATACTCGGCAAATTCTTTTTCAAAGCTTTTTCCTTCTTCTCCCTCTATATACCAGCTGCTTGCAAGCACTCTGTGAAATGCCGCCTCCAATTCATCATGCAATTCTGCCTCTAACGGTCTAAAGGAAACAAAAGGTACATTCATACTGCTCTCCATTTCTGCATTATATCTGCAAATTCCCAATTATTATATTTTACATGATTATATAGGAAAACACAACCTTACTTCCCGGGTTTTCCATGTCCGCTTTCCCAGAAATTGTTGTTATTATGATATATCCCATTATTGATCAGCACATAATCATCAAATTCTTTTTTATTCCATGCTCTCCTCATAATCCTTGCCATAAAGGTTACATTGGAATATCCGCATACCAGTCCATCACACTGTGTCAGCGTGTATTCATCCCTGAGGACTTCAAGTCCCAGTAAATACTTATGCATCCTTCGGTCGGAGCTGCTGAATGCAATAGAATCATCCCCATCCTCATCCCGATAGGTATCTGCATACGTCTTAACCCGGTCTCCAAACCGTTCTTTAAAGCTTTGTACGGCGCTGTTTTCGTCCGTTGCAAGGAAGATCTGCTCATATCCCCCTTTGGTCAAAGTCTTTTCTGCCATCTCCAGGGCCTGCTCTATTTTTACAGCAACCGGATGGTTATTATATTGCTTCCGGAAATCCGTTCCCCGGTAATGAACGCCCAGCGTTCTTTTCTCTCCAAGAAGCTCGTGATGCTGCTTCTGAAGATAGGAAAGCGTCCTGTCATTGTAACGGATATATTTTTCAAGCATCTGTGCCATAGCATCTATATACTCTTCCGACACATCATAGCTGACCGCCCCAAACAAAGCCTTCACCTGCTCATAATGACGCATTTCCGATCTTACCACATGTCTGGCATGCTCGATCCCGGTCACATGGGAGGCCGGAGCGAAATAGTATAAAAATGCATTTTTCTCTCCCGCAACTCCGTCCGGTTCATAATACAGATAATTTTCCCCCCAGGATACATAAGGGACAAATCCTCTTTCATCTGCAAAATACAATTTAATAAGAGTTACGCCAAGCTCCGCAAAAAAACCAACGCCGTTTCCCTGTTCATCTACATGGTAAATTGTTTGTCCTGCATATTCGTCCCCTCTTGTTTCCAGATGAAGATAATCAGGATTGCGATATGCATTCAGAACATGATCTATAAACTCAGGCTCCCTCCGATGTATCCGGCATCTATTGAGAACCTTTAACAGATCGATAAAACTAATTTTCTCCAACTTCCTTCCGCCTCTCTCTAAGTGCAAGCAGTTCCTTCTCAAGCCAATCCACTTTGTCTTCTATTCTGCACCCTTTTGTACATAACCACCTGTATGCTGCTTCTCCGCGCCTCTTTCTCTCTTCAAAACTGTAATACAGTTTTTCCATTGCTTCCTGCATTTCTTCTTCATTCTGAACGATAAAGGCGCCCTCAATTTCTCCATAAACTCCTACGTCCGTACTTATGATCGGCATAGCCGCTGCCGCCGCTTCATGAGCAACGATAGACCATGTTTCAGATTTGCTGGAACATACAAAGACATCTGCCGTGCGGTACAGATCCAGAATTTCTTCCCGTTTTAAATGTGCATTCAGTACAATCTTCTTTTTCTCCTGATCCTTCAGACATTCCTCTGACAGCTTTTCCAGCTTTTCATAATAAGGGTTCTTTTCAAAGCCTGCAAATATCAATTCACTTTTATCTATCCCTGCTTTTGCATATGCCCTGATGAGCATCTCCTGGTTTTTATTTTCTCCATAATTTGCCACAAATAAAAACCTTATTTTGTTGCCCGGCTCGCTGCTGTACTCATGCTTCATATCCCCGGAAAAAAAAGCATCATCAATGGCGTTCTCCAGAACTTTTCCGTTTATCAGCATATGCTCTCTGGCATATTCCGCAGCATTGCTTTGCTTGGATAAATAAATGGCCAGATCATACTTTGAAATATCATGATACAGATTTTTATAATATCTTTTGCACAAATATTGTTCGGCAGCTCCCAGAACATTTCTTTTCCGGAGCATTTCTCCTATACGATAGGTTTCCTTCAGATTTGAATATCCGTGGGAATAAAAAACCTTCGGACATTTTATCTTATCCAGTCCGGAATGCAGCCAATCCATTGTCCAGGTCTGTGAACAGACCACGATCAATACATCCGGCGCAAAGGAAGCGATCCTTCTCCTGTAAAACCCTTTCGTGCTTTTCCTGTCACGTCCCCTCAGGACAAGCGGCCACCTTACAAAAACTCTCATTCGTTCGATCAGAACGCCTTCATGCCTTTCCTGGTACGGAAGCTCCTGCAGTCCGCCGTTCCCTGCGCTTGTAAAAACAAGAATCTCATGTCCCCGTCTTGCTAAGCCTTCCGCGAGATACCCCGTAATGTTGGCCACTCCATCCTGTGACGGCCAATAGGATGGCACTGCAATAAAAACACGCATTGGCCGCGTTTTTTTCACCTCTTTTTTTGTATCCATATCATTCCTTTTCTAAGCAGAAGACTGATGGCAGCCCCTATGCCTAACGCTGCAAGCACAGAAAACAGCCCTTTCATAAAATATCCCTGCACGCCCCAGTAAATCAGCAGAAATACTGCTGCAATAGCCATTGTGCAAAACAAGATGTTTCTATAGGTAATATTTTTTTCTAAATCCTTTGCTTTCTCCCTTGTTTTTGCGTATATTTCCCATTGTTTTTGAAAGTATTCTTTGAAATAAGGACTTTCCTTGGCATATTCCCACCAGATCAGGTAGCCTGGCATGATGCTGACCGGGTTCCACGGCTTCCCGTAATCGCTATAAGACGAAAAATGTATGATCTTTGCTGTCTTTTCACACTGCATGACATAATCTATGCCGAGCTCTTCCATATAACGCTCATTTTCATCAATACAGGAAATTTCTCCCGGAACATACTTAATGCGATCCTTAAACAGCAGGCCAAATGTAAATTCCATTTGAGAAAATCCGGCCAGTTTCTTTACTTTTTCATCAGTGTCCAAAATATCCTTTAGGGAAAAATCATTTCGTATCTTTGAAACATTGTACAGGGAGAGAACAAACGTCAGGCAGTCTCCTCCTGCTTTCTGCATAAAGTCTCTGTGGTTTTGAGGTTTATGCTCCGGTCCCGGACAAACCGCATAGTTTTCTTCAAAATCAATATCATATATTTCCGACAGGTTTCCAACGATTACCGTGTCTGACTCTATCACAATGATCCTGTCCACATCCTCCGGAAGCAGTTCATGAAACAGCCAATAGCTGGACATCGTACCAATGGGCCAGTGATAACCCTTATCGATGTGAATATATTTTGCCGCTATCTCTTCGTCAAACCGCAGAATGATAATGTGATTTCCATACTGCTCCGCAAGCTTCTGTTCATGATGCATGTCCTCCTGCGTCAGATCCTCTGAAACAACATAGAGAAAAATTTCGCGTTCCTGATTGTTCATGAACAATGATTTTATGGCAACATAGGCATATTTCAGGTTTTGTTTTCCTGTTGTGATATAAACATTCATCCTCTGCAGCATTATTTTCCCTTTCCTCATGTCCCGCTTCCGTATATTTTTTCTATGAGGCCTTTCCACTCTCCCCGTTCTTTCAGCAAATAGGAAATGATGTCGCGTACTGCGCCATATCCTCCCTTAACGTCAGATACATAATCTGCCGCCTGTATGACCTCTTCACATGCATCAGCCGGGCAGCCTGAAAAACCGGCTCTTTTCATTCCTGCAAGGTCATTCAGATCATCCCCAAGGTATCCGATCTGTTCAAATGAAATTTTTTCCTTCTGAATAAATTCTTCCAGATAGGCGATTTTGTCCTTAACATTTTGAATCAGATAATCAACCTTCATCTCCTTCATTCTTCTCGTTGTTGCAGCGCATTCCCTTCCGGTCAGAACCATTATTTTTATCCCGGCCTGCCTGGCTGCAAAGAAACCGGCGGCATCTTTTGTACAAAACTTTTTCAATTCATTTCCGTTTTCATCATAGTAAATCCCGGCGTCCGTCATGGTTCCGTCCACATCAATCACAAGATATTTTATTTTCGATAATTCCTTCTTTTCCATTTTAAACCTCTTGTATCACTCCATGTCATAAACAGACTCTGTCAGGAAGATCATTTCTATCTTTTTCTTTAATTCCGCAACATATTTTGTCAGTTTTATATTCTCCTTTTTCCCTTTTGTGTGCTGGCTTGCCATATAGGAATGGACATAATTCTTCCCTTCCTCTTTGTAACCGTCAAAACCCGCTATGGCAACACTTTTTATATCCAATCTGATCAGCATTTTAAGTAGCATGATCACACAATTATCGCAGGTTCCCAGTTCATCAAAGCTAAGCTCCGAATAATTCAGTATCTGATCCCCCTGCGCTGCCACGTCCATCAGATTAGAGGTCAGGAGTACATTACTCTTTCCTTTTCTGTCCTTAATCGCCTCATAACGCATGGCGTTTGAACAGAAAATATAATCCGGATCATATTCTTCCGATACAAAATTTGCGGAAATGATCACAGGCTGCTCTTTTTTAATGTATTCCTCAATTACCTTTTGCTGCGTCATAATGGATGCGCCAGGCGCAATGATCAGAATAGGTCTTGGGCCAAATTCGTTTTCCAGTTCTCCCATAAGCTCTTTGTCATCAACAGCATGATTTTGGAAATTTTGGTATAATTCTTCAATATATGCTTCGTCATATGCTGTTTTCTTATCTTTTTCAATGCTTGCCAGGATCTGATTGATCTGCTTTGCCCTAAGCCTCCCCTTTCCCAGAAGAAACTCCGCATAGTTTCTGTGCAGATTGAACTTTGCAGACAATGCATAGGCGGTATTATATCCCCATGGCTCAATCTGCTTGAGCTTTGCAATATGATCGTCAATTCCATCAAACACCGGATTTACGTTGTAAACTGCACCCTGCATTTTATTCATGTAATCCATGATCAGTTCCATGCAGAGATTACCCGGAGCTCTCCCCATTCCAAGCATGGAAGCGTCGATCACACAGTTTCTCCCGCTTGCTTTCATGGAAATAAAATCCTGTGCCAGTGAAAAGGATAATGCAAGATTTTCATGTAAATGGAGGCCGATCACAATAGACTTGTCAAGGTTATGTTCCACCATGGAGTAGATCCTCATCAGATCCTCCTTCATCATAGATCCAAATGTATCCACAATAGAAAACGCATAGGGCTTGATCTCATTTATACGCTTTAACAGCTTCAGGATCATTTCATCTGAATACCCCATAATGTTAATCGGATTTGCAAAAACCTTATACCCTTTATTGATCGCCCTTTCGATATAGGCCAGTCCCTCTTCTATATCGTAATCATGGAAAGTGATCCTGAGCGCATCGATGGTCTTCCCATCATAATCCTCAAGCTGATCCAGATCATACTTATTATGGAGCGCCATGGCGGTAAACATGGTATTTCCTTTATTTTCAGGTAAAATATTCCTGATTTCGGCACAATTATTAAAAACCGCCGTTCCTGGTTCATACTTACAGTTTCGCAAAAACCCGACTTCCACATAATCCACCTGTGATTCCACAAGCTTTTTAATAATATCCCTGATCGTATGGTAGCCAAATTTCCAGTCATTAATATATCCGCCATCACGAAGTGTACAATCCAGTAATTTTATATTAGGCATATTTCTCCCTTCTGTTATCTCAGATAACGCTCCTGATACCAGGATATTGTTTCCCTGATCCCTTCCTCAAAGGAATATTGCGGGGTAAAGCCGGTGTCTTCACGCAGATGACTGATATCGACCTGCAGGTTCATGACCTGAAGCGGTGAGTATGGCACCTCTCCGATTCCCAGCGCAAGGGATGGCTCAATGGCATCCCGCAATGCATAAATGTAATCCACAAGCGGTCTGCTTTCACCCTTCCCTATGCAGTAGGTTTTTCCGCTGATTCCTTTTTCCCCAATCAGGAAGAACGCTTTGCCTGCATCCTTGCTGTAAAGATAATCCCAGGTTTGTTCCGCCTTCGTAAAAACCGGTTTTTCTCCCTTTAAGAGTTTATCTATGGCGTACATGACCATGGTCGTTCTATTGTCATTGATGCCATATACGCTGAAGGTTCTGGTCCATATACATTCCATTTGCAGACTTTCGCACTCTATAAAGGCCATTTTTCCGGCAGCATATTTTGCAATTCCGTAAGCCACCTCCGGATTCACCTGTGTATCAGGCCCGATCATTCCGGAAACCCGTCCATACTCTGCCTGGGATCCTGCCCCTACAAACCGGCTGCATCCCAGTCTTTTTGCCAAATTTATGGCGTCGATCGTATATTTTATATTTTGTTCCTGGCAGGATACCTTTCTTCTCTCCTCCTGCTTCGTATGCCCCCACGCAAAGTGATAATACACATCATAGTCTGCACGGACAGCAGGATTTAAGCCCGCAAATTCCCCCTGGTCGCATCTGATGATCTCGATCGTTTCTTCCCGGGGTATGACATCCAGCCTGGCAGAGTCCGCTCTGCATATTGCCAAAACAGGGATGTTCCTGTCCAGGCATTCGTGAATAAGCGCAAGCCCCAGCATACTGGTCGCTCCGTCTACCACAACTCCCTTCACTTTTCTTCCTCCTCTATTTTATATATAAAGAATCTGTGATAAAAATCATTTCTATTTCTTTTCCCATCTGCTCCAGTACCTGAGCGACATAATGATTTAAGGCGTCTGCCTGCTTTTTATCAAATTTATATTCCATATTGGCATTCAGGTAATTTTTGCTGTTGCTTCTTCCGAAATAACCGTCAAAGCCGGCAAGCCAAACTCTTTTCATGCCGATCCTTAACATTACCTTTAAAAGCATGACAAAAGAATTATCAATGATTTCTGCGCTCCGATCAAGCAGTTCACTGTAGTTCAATTCATAGTCAAACTTTTTCCCGGAAGCAGTTACGTTTGATGTCGCTATGATCTCGTATCTGCGCTCTGCGCTCAGCAGCGCCGTCGCCATCTGGACGTATCTTTTGGAATTGCTTAAAAAGATATAGTCCGCTTCAAAATCCTGTGGGATCATATTAACAGAAATAATTGTGGGCTTTTCTTTTTCTATAAAATCCACAATTCTTTTTTCCTGCTTTTTGATATTAAAGCCGGGGCCAAGCAGCAAAATCTTCTTTCCTTCCAGCTTTTGCTTCAGCCTCTTTACACTTGCTTTATCATCCACAACATTTTCCTGATATCCCACATAAAGTTCTTCTATATAATCCTTATCATACAGAAGCCTCTTTTCCCCTTTAAGCTGTCCCAGAATTTCATTGATCGATTTCACAGACAGCGTTCTTTTATCCATCAGGTACGACACATAATTGGGATGGCAGTCGTTAAATGCCGCAATGTAATAAAACATATTATATCCCCAGGTGGCGGGAGTGTAAAAAATACTGATATTCGCATCGATTGCTTCCAGTATCTGGCTAATATGATACTTTTTCCCATAGCACTGGTTCATATGCATTGCAATCAGCTCCAGCGGTGCGTTTCCGGCGCTTTTTCCCATTCCGTAAATGCTTCCGTCCACAACGATCATCCGCTCCGTCTGTTTGGAGAGCAGTTCAATGCAGTTTGCATATCCCATTTGAAAATTATTATGGGCATGATATCCTAACGCAATATCTCCGTCTAAATGTTTATCCAGCAATTCGTAATAATGCTTTATATTGCTCTGATGCATGAGCCCATAAGTATCCACCATAGAAACGGCATAAGGCTTCACTGCGTTGGCAAGCCTGATCAGATCCAGCATTTCCTCGTCCGAATAGCTTGTGACTGATACCAGCTGGACAAAAACCTTATATCCCAGTTTGATCAGTTCACCGCAGAATTGGATCGCTTCTTTTCTGTGATTTTTTTTAAAGATCACCCTTATGCCATCCAAAAAGCTGTCCTTGCATGGCTGGATATGAGAAAGATCGCATGTTCCATAATCGATCATACCAACGATCATCGAGTCTCTTCTGTCAAGCAGCCCATAATTTTTTTCTACGCTTTTTGTATCGGGCATTATGCTTCGGTCGGGATCAAACTCCCTTCGCTCATCCAGAAAACCAATTTCGATAATATCGATTCCCGCATCTACAAGACGTTCAAAAATGCTCACCATGTTGTCATGTCCAAATTTCCAGTCATTAACATAGCCGCCGTCCCGAAGCGTACAATCCAGTAATTTCAGTTCACCCATTATCCGTCCACCTTTATTAAATGCTCTCTTTTCCTTTACGCTCTTTTATAAAATGTTATAGCTCCCAAAAACGGAACTGCATAAATAACCGCATAAGCATATCTGAATTCAGAATATACCGGCGCCGCAAGAAGAAGACTGATCAATATAGCAGTCGGCAAGGATAGGATTACAAGCTTCTCCTTTTCCTTCTTCAGGATACAAATATAGAACAGGTATCCCAGCACCCATGTATAAAATCCGATGCTGATAAATATTTGCGCCGCCCCTACGTTTTGATACAGCCACAAGTAAGTTTCCAGCAGCTCATTGATCCCTTTGGAATGGATCGTTCCCTGTATTCCAAGATCGTTCATCCAGTTTCCGTTCCATACCCAGTATTCATAGCCTGCGTTCCAGTATCCTTTTGTCTGGTCAACCCAGGCTTCCAGATATTTCAGAGGATGCTTCAGTCCTAGCTCCACATAAAGGTGCACAAAATCCGTTTTATGTTCCCTTAAGTAATCCTGCTGCCCCTTCTGCCTTATCAGGCTCTTCATTGGATCTGATATATTTGCGTCATAGGCGTCTTCTATCATATCCACATCTACGATTTCAGAAAGCAGATCATATTGTTCCTTTGACAGTTCTTCTCCATCCGCCACCACTCTTGCCACCTGCTGAACCGGAATAGAAAGCGCTTCTGCCGTATCCGGCTGGGTTACATTCAGCGCATCTAAAACCGGATGCTTTAAAATATAGGTCAGCAGTAAGACGCAAGCAAGCAAAAATACAATTTTTCTCTGCCTTTTTCCCAGTATGACCACAAATACACAGCTGAATATGAAAAAAGCGATCCACCCGTTGCTTCTCCAAAGGCAAACTCCCATGCCGCTCAAAAAAAGCACCAAAGTGTTCGTCCATGAGCAGTTTCCAATTTGATACAGCCGCCTGAAAACAGCTATGACAAATAGCAGCGTTGCTCCTCCAAAAAGAATATCCTTCCACATGGTAAAGCTATACATGATATTATATGGCATAAAAGCGCAAAAGCATATGTACAGTAAAATTACTTTTGAGGATAGTTTCATTTCATATAAGGTCACCGCTCCATAGGCCAGGCACATTGACATAAACACAACCTGAAAAACACTATAAAGCGCTACCGCTGCGTTGATCTCTCCAAAAAGCAGCATTCCCGGTTGAAAAAACAACTTGATTATCATTGTGTGGTAAAACGGGTGGTGATTGGAATAGGAACCGGACATGATCTGCATCAGTTGAATATAACTGTCTGTTGTCAGCTGTCCGGGATACTTGGCCATAAACAGGAAAAGCAGGTCAAAGACTGCAATGCCGGTACCGGCAGCTATAAAAATCCACAACGGTTTTCGTCCGTATTCATGCGCTTCCCATGTCAGATTACTGATCCTTTTTAAGGTAAATTCCAGTATCTTCTCAGCTATACAAAATCCTCCCGCCAAAATAGCTGCCGGATATGCGATTTTATATAAAAAAGCGGATACTGTTCCATTTGGACAATCTATATCCACAAACAGCTTATAGTTTGCCAGGGCAGCTGCACAGGAAAATATTCCGGCCAAGATCACTATAAGCGCCCGCTTTCCTTTCCCTTCAACAGTCGGCTTCTCCTTATTCAAAGCACAGCAGCACAGGATCCCTGCTGTTCCACATACCAAATATGGAATAAAATAAGCATCTGAACCTGTCATTGCCATAAGCCATATTAAGATGAAAAATACATTTATAAAAAAATTTATTTGCTTCATTTATGATTCCAAAAGGTATATTACAAAATAAGTGGAAACAGCTTTCAAAAACCTTTGCTTTTGCATGCTTCCACTTTTTGATGAAATAAAAACTTGTCGGGATATTAGATTGTCGGCTTAGGATCTTTCATTGCATACAATGCTTTTGCCATCTCATAATCATATACATCGTCAATATCCGCCGCCTCTCTCTTGTTTACAAGCAGGCGATATGCCTTAGGGCCATAGTTATAATGCCACTCCTTCAGTTTTTTGGAAGGTGCAAGATTGATTCCATTCGTAAAATGATACAGCATAGGCAGCTGCTCAGAATTCTTATGGGCAAGTCCCATACTGAAATTTAAAGGGCCCTTTTCATCCATGAGGTAGGTCTGATAAGGAGAACAGGTGATCAAAGAATCATAACCCTCTTCCAGCTTTTCAAAATAAAGGGAAATTGCCTTCTGATATAAATATGGCTCTACACAGGGGGATGTTGCACAGGCCCACATTACATGCTCCCCTTCCACGATCTCGCTGATATACTCAAGGAACATTCCAAAGGGCACCGACTCATCTGCGTACTGGGAAGGTCTCTTTATTGCCTTAATGCCAGCCTTATCTGCAATTTCAAGCATTTCATCTGAGTCAGAGGAACAGATGATCTCACTGAGTCCCTCTACCTGCTTAAGCTGATCGATCTTATGCTGGAGCAAATTAGAGTTTCCAAAGGGCAGAATGTTCTTATTGGGCAGTCTGGTACTGTTTCCCTTTACGGGAATAATGGCAGAAATCGTTTTATTCATATTAAATCCTCTCCTCTTTAGATGTGATTTTATAGGTCTATATCCTTCTGACTTTGTCATTATACCATTTTTACTGTAAAAGTAAAACTGCAAAAAGATTTTGTCCTCACCGGACAAAATCTTTTTCCCTTATGCCTCGCAGGCATTTTTTATTCTTTTGATAATCTCAGCAATTTCCTTTTCGCTTGTCAGTTCATTTTCATGTTCCTTCTCGATCTCATAAACATGAGCCCTCTTTTTACGCTGTTTTTCCAGTATAGGCCATGTCAGCTTCTGATTATCGATCAGTTTCATATAAAGTCCATGAACAGCTCCGCATCTTGATACCGCTTTGGAAACTGCTGTCAGTCCTGTATAATGGGGCTTGTATGCCCGAAGCGCCTCCTTGGAAATCCGATAATAGTCTTCCCGTAAAACCTCCTGCGCCATATCCGCAAATTTCACATAGCTTGGTTCTTTAAAATCAATGAGATAAATTTCCTCAATATTTTCTTTTGGGATAGGGAATGCTTCCTCCTTCGCATATATGGATTTTTCAAATCCTTCATAGCTTGTAATTTCAGTAGAATGATCGAGAAGCGCAAGCTTATAGCCTTCCGTAATGGGCAGCGGGAATAAAAGCTGGCACATTTTCTTTGCAAAAAAGGCCTCCACTATCACAGAGCTGTTTCCGGTATACACCTTATCGCAGGTAACAATCCACTGTTTTACAGATTCTCCTGATATGATCTTAAAATTCTGATACTTTTCCGCAAGCCGCTCTGCACTCCTGCTAGGATGTCCCGGATGGGGTCTGAACACAAAGCAGATATTGTCATCCTTCTTAAGGATCTGCTCCATCCAGCTTAATACGATCTCCTGGGATCTGCACATAAACTCATAATAGTCTGCCCAGTTTTGTCCAAAACGCATGCACATTTCCTGAATATAGGATTCCTCCAGGCAGTCTCCATAATAGGGGGATGCAAAAAGAACTACTTCCTTATCCTGTGGAATCTGATATTTTTCAAACAGCTCCGTTCTGCTTAAATAGTAGCGGTTTAAGGGTTCCCTGAGGAAATCCATGCCCACATGACCGATCACCTTTAATTTCCTGGGATCCATCTTAACCACATCCAGCATACGCTTTTTATTTTGCTTTCCCCATGATACCCGTACGGCCTCTTTCCCGATGCCGGAATAATTTTTATACGCGCCTTTTCTTTTTTCATCACCCGGATATACAATGTTTTCCCACTGCATATCAATGATCTTGTCAAAGGTCACGAATTCCTTTGCCTGCCAGTTTAAGGTCTGGTCATTGTAGCAGGCCATAATGCATAAGACCTTGGCGTGGATCTGCGGCTTAACTGCCAGAGCGTTTCTGGCATCTTCAATATAGCGAATCTCTGTTTTATACCCCCGCTTATCCAGCTCATATTTGATCAGACACAGGTTTTCCAGTTCCCTTACCTTATGCTCATACAAAAACAAAAAATCTAATTCCTTCATATCCCTCTCCCATCCTGTGCCCCAATGCACACTACATCCCGATATGCGTTATCCTTCCAGAGCAGGACCACATTGGTTATATTGGAATGCCCGCACAGCAGGTAATCGCATTTTTCCAGAAAACAGGCGTCCCTGAGCACCTCATATCCAAGCAGATATTTATGCTGCGGCCTTTCCTTCTCCGGCTTCAGTTCGTGGATGCCTGTCTTTTTCAGCGCTCCGTCCTCTTTTGCCCGGAACGCCTCATGAAAAAACAGCTCCTGTTTCAGCCCCAAAAAGGCCTCCTGAAACCTTTCTAAGACTTCACATTCATCAGTAGCCAGAAACACCCTGGTGATCTCCGGGTATTTATTCAGCAGGCGTCCTGTCTCTTCCAGGTACCTGCCCACAGTGGCCGGCATGGGATGGCCCAGATTGTTCTTCATATCTGTCCCTCTCACATGTATGCCAAGAACCACATCCTCTACAGCGAATTTATTGTTCCATGCCTGATCAATCTGTTCCTTTATATCCTTCCTGATGACCATATGCTTTTTAATGACCGGCGCGTAGTAATCTGCCGCCTTCTCTGTAGGGAAACGATAACTGCCTGTGCAGAACTTTCCCTCATATTTATGAAGGGGCATATCCATTCCCATCACATAGCTTCCGCTTGCATAGGCCTCCTCAAGGGAAACTCCGCTTACATTTTCAAAATAATAATTCCAGGCATTTTTTTCTCCTGCCACGCCTTCCTTCTCACTATATAGCGTTGGAAAATTAAGCATATCCACCACAGGAATATAGCCCAGTTTCCTGGCAAATATCACATGTCCCAAAACCCACATATAATTGGAAAAGAAACCGGCGCCGCCGGCAGACCGATTGATAATATAGTATTTCTTTGTGAGTCTTTTAAAATAATACCGCCATTCCCACTTTTCCATTATCTTCCATCCTTCTAACGCAAAAGCCTCGAAAACAGATCCTCCCATTGTTCTGCGATCTTTTCCGGTGACAGCTCTTTTGCCTTTCTGATTGCAGCTTCCGACATCTGACGCCGCATCTCATCACTTCCTGCCAGTTCCTCCATTGCCATGGCAAATTTCTTTTTGTCAAAACAGGGAACGATCCTTCCTTCTTCGCCATCCCTTACTAGCGGCAGCATAGCAGGAAGATCATAAGCTACCACAGGCAGCCCCAGCTCCAGAGCCTCTGTAACAGACATCGGAAACCCCTCCCATCTGGAGGGCAGTACAAACACAGATCCCTTCAAAAGCTGCTCCTGTACATTGTGGAGATACCCTGTAATGCTTACTTTATCTTCCAGGCCGAGCTCCCTTATCTGCCCATTAAGCCTGCCCGTAAGGCTTCCCCCTCCGATGATCAGCAGCTTCCAGTCCTGGCAGGCATGATCCTTTGCTTCATTGATGGCAAAAAGAAGATCCTCGTAGCCCTTTTCAGCCTCTACTCTTCCGCAGGTCACAAAGCACTTTTTTGCCATATCTGCCTTCTGCTCACTTGCAAAGCTCCTGGGATTGTAGATCACCGTGGCTGAAATTCCAAGCTGGTCCCGGTATTTGCCCTGTATATCCTGATTCAGCACCACACAGCCATCAAGTTTTTCTGCTGCCCGCCGGTACATTTTCATCCGGTTTCGGTAATACCCTCTCTGCGCATCAAAATACCCTTCAAAGGAGCTGTGTTCCCAGCTGATTGCCTTTGCATGGATATGATCCTTAATATAGCCTAAGAGCATGGCGTTCACACCGGAAATTCCAATCATCAGATCGTAATTTCCTGCATTGATCCTCTCGATCCATTCCTTTAAAAATTTTTCCGGGTAAAAGGCTTTCTTCAAAAGATACTGGCAAACCGTTCCTTCCGTCAGTCCTGTCCGGAAATATACTATGCGGATCACTTTACGAAGAAAACTGTCTCCCGAATGAAATACCCGTTCAACTTTTATTTTTTCTGAAAGGGGATAATCATTTCGGTTTCTTTCCCTTTCCCTGTCTTCAAAAGTGAAAATCGTGACCTCATGCTGCTTCACCCATTCATTTGCCATCAGGGAAACAACTCTTTCCTCTCCGCCGCATGCATATAACGAGCTGATGACCACCCCGATTTTTGCCATGAACCCTTAAGCCTCCATTCCCTTTTCCTCGAAATAGTGCAGTATCCTTTCCACAATCCTTTCACTGGCATGACCGTCTCCATACGGATTTACCGCCCTTGCCATCTTCTGATATTTATCGCTGTCATCCATCAGCTCGCTGACCACCTGCACGATCCTTTCTTCCTCCGTTCCCGCAAGCGCCACCGTCCCCGCATCGATAGCCTCCTGACGCTCTGTTTCGTTTCGGAGTACCACTACCGGAATGCCGCAGGAAGGGGCCTCCTCCTGAATTCCCCCGGAATCCGTCATAACCAGATAGCATCTGGACATTAAATTGTGCATGTCCTCCACATCAATGGGCTCGATCAGATGCACTCTATCTTCCTTTCCAAGAAGCGCATAAACCGTTTCCCTGACTTTGGGATTTAAATGAACCGGATAAATAACCTCCACATCAGGATAACGGTCTGCAATAGCTTTGACCGCATGACAGATGTTGCAAAGGGGGTGTCCCAGATTTTCCCGTCTGTGCGCAGTCAAAAGGATTACTCTTTTTCCTGTCAGGTCAAGCCTTGAAAGGGTCGCTTCCTTAAAAACATAATTTTCGCGTACAGTTGTCTGCAGCGCGTCGATCACCGTATTTCCTGTAACAAAAACATTTTCCTTAATATTTTCCTTTTCCAGGCACAGCTTATTTGTTTGCGTTGGGGCAAAGTGCAGTTCTGCGATCCTGCTGGTAAGTGTTCTGTTCATTTCTTCCGGAAAAGGAGCATACTTATCATAGGTTCTGAGTCCCGCTTCCACATGCCCTACCGGAATTTGCTCATAAAATGCAGCAAGCGCCACTGCAAAAGAAGTCGTGGTATCTCCATGTACCAAAACAAGATCCGGTCTTTCCTTTTGAAGAACCGGCTTCATATCAGTCAGAATATCCGCCGTAATGGTTGTCAGCGTCTGCGATGGTTTCATGATGTGAAGATTGTAATCTACCTTGATCTGAAAAATGTCAATAACCTGCATCAGCATCTCTTCATGCTGGCCCGTAAGGCAGACCACGCTTTCAATTTCCGTATGTTCCTGCAGTCTTTTGATCAAAGGACACATCTTGATGGCCTCCGGTCTGGTTCCGAACACACTCATTACCTTCATGCTTTTTTCTCCTTTAACAGCTCTGTAATCTGCCTGATCCGTTCCTCCCATGTATTCTGCAAAAGAAACTCTCTCTGCTGCTGTCTGGTATATTTCGGTGGAAATCCCGTTTCCTCCAGATTTTTGATCAGCTCCACATACTCTCCGCTGTCATGATAAAAATATACAAAGTCTGAAAATCTATCGATCTCCGGATACCAGGAAGCAATAATACATTTGCCCCAGGCAATATACTCATACAGTTTTACCGGATCCACATACAAAACAATTTCGCTGATGACAAACGGCATCAAAAGGCAGTCAAAGCCTGCCACCGTTTCTCCCAGTTTATGATGCTCCACCACACCGCAGTAGGTCACTTTCTCATGCTCGATCCTTTTTCCAGAAACCGGCCCTACAAACTCATATCTGATCCTGTCATCCTGTCCAAGACTTTCCAGGATCGCCTTCTCGTCAAACCATTCCGAGATCGTTCCTACATATCCCAGGGTATAGCTTTCCTTCTTTCCGGAAATAACCGGTGGCTCTATCTTCAGATCCCAAAATCCATTGCGCACTACCTGGATTTTCTTGCCGGGATCTATCCCCAGAAGCTTTTCCTTTAGCTTCTGGCTGGAAGCAAACACCACATCCGCTCTGCCTAACAGCTTTTGTTCCTGCTCACAGACATAGGCCACTGCCCTGGGGCTGCGGTCAGGATATAACGCTTCAAAATTATCCATACAGTCATAGATCACCGTTCCCCGAAAATCCTCCGGAATATAACGCCCAAAGATCGGATACCCTACCCAGATCAGATCATATCTGTTAAGATCTCCCATTTTTCTGCGGTGCCATCTGTCCGCTATTTTGCCTATAACCCGGCTTTTTTCCTGAAACGGAAGCTGATACAGTTCCCCCAGCCGGTCCGTCATGATATTCTTTTTTTGATGCTTATTCTGTACAAATTGCCTGGGACACAACACCGTGACCTCATATTGCTTTTGCAATTCCAGGGCCAGGATCTGTGGTCTTTGAAAGATCCAGTTCCAGTCGATCCCCATAATATATAACATTTTTTTCAAAGTCAGGAATCCCTCTCTGCTATTTCTGTGTCGCCTTGCCGTCTCCTATTTCATAAACATAATCACAGTCCTTGATGGTTGACAGACGGTGGGCAATGATGATCAGGGTCATTTTTCCGTGAAGTGTTTCGATCGCATCCATCACGGCCTTTTCCGTTTCATTATCAAGTGCGGAAGTCGCCTCATCTAATACCAGGATTTCCGGATTATGATACAGGGCTCTGGCAATTCCGATGCGCTGCCTCTGTCCGCCGGAGAGGCGAACGCCCATTTCTCCGATCTTGGTATCAAGTCCAAATTCCAGCTCTTCGATAAGCTGGGAAAGCTGGGCCTGTTCTACCGCATATTTCAGTCTTGCAGGATCGATCTCTTTTTCCTCAATACCGAATGCAATGTTGTTCTTTATGGTATCATCCATTAAATAAATGGTCTGCGGAATATATCCAATGATCTGGTGCCAGGAATTTAACCCCTCAAAGATACTGACGCCGTCTACACATACATCTCCTTTTGCAGGCTTTAACAAGCCCATCAAAATATCTGCCAGGGTTGTTTTTCCGGCTCCTGAGTGTCCTATAAAAGCTACAGAGCTTTTCTTTCTGATCTCCAGATTCAGATCCTTCAGCACCTCTTTCTCTGCTCCCGGGTAACTGAATGTCAGATCCTTTATCTCGATCTTATTTTGGAATTGAATTGCTTTTTCTTCTTTATTCTTTTCCCGTTTTTGTGCATTCAGCTCATCAATTTCCTTTAAATCCTCATAAATTGATGTGATTGCAGATTTCTGGTACAGGATGGTTCCCAGGTATTCTGTAATCCGGTTAAAGGAAGGAAGCAGTCTGAACGCCGCTATTGCAAACACAGATAAGATCGGCACAAAGTATGTGATATCTGCTCCTCTCCACCAGAATTTGATGGCAATAGCGCCTAAAAGTCCACAGATACACATGGTTTCAATGATCGGTTTGGGGACCATCAGAAGCGTGTGATAGGTATATTCACTTTTGGCATGTCCCCGGTATGCCTCGTCATATTTATCATAAAAGAACTTTTCTTTGTTCAGGATCTTTACTTCCTTAATCCCTCCAAAGGATTGCTGTACCCATTTGTTCAGTGACATCTGATAAAAACGGTTTCGCGCTCCCATTCTGACCAGATTTTTTTTATAGACCTTTACCGACAGCCACAGCATGATCGCCAGAAGGCATACTACAGAAATCGTGATCGTCTTATCCTTGATCAGCAGGTACACCCCCAGCACAAGACATACCATAAGCTCTGTGAGCAGCTTGATCCCCGCCTGTAAGGCTCCGAAAAAGTTGCCTGTATCCTCATTGATATTTCTCAGAAGCTCTGCGCTGTTTTTGGATACATGGAACAGATAAGGCTGTGACATATAGCATTTCACCATTCTGTCCGCTAAAACCCGTTGATTTTCAAAAATAAATTTATACTGCTTATTATACATATAGATCAAAAATGCATTTTTGATCACATACACCACGATCAGGGAAACCAGAAGAAGCATGATAAGAGGCCGCACGGAAGTCATATGGAATTTTTCATATATCCAGATGTAGACAGGCTCCTCCAGCATTTTATCCGGCGCCATGATCCCGTTAATGATCGGAAGGATCACTGATACTCCCATCAGCTCCAGCCCCGATCCAATGCAGATGATCACAAACAGCCAGAAGATCTCAACCTTCTGCTTTGTATTAAAAATATAATTTAATTTTCTAACTACATCCATTTTTATTCCCTTTCCCCGGGTGCGTCTAATCTGGAATTGATCTCCTGGATAAACAGACAGGGTGAAAATTCCCCCTGGTATCCATAATCTGCCTTTTCCTGCTGCGTCAGAAAATCCAGGTCGAGATCTTCCATTTTTTCAAATACCTGCATGTATCTGGGATCATAAAAAGCAAAGCTTTTTGTCCTTCCATTGTTGGTAAGCAGCCTTTTATTATAGACTACTGCCTCACAGTAGCGCTGGGTAGGGTTGTCAAAATCCTTATGCATAACCTCTAGGATTGCCCTCGCCTTTAACAGATGAAGGAGATTTTCTTCATAGGACAATGGTTCCTGATGGAAGGTAATTCCTGCGCACTTCCTGTTTTCTTCTCCAAGCACATGAAAATCTGTGGTAATACCGGCTTTCCCGCATTTTTTGTAAATGCAGGACAGAGCTTCATCCCTGTCGTTTCCGCTCCCCAGATAATATAAATCTGTTTTCGCTTCTTCTGATGCGCAGACGGCTTCCCCTCCCACCGAATAGATAAGAGGATAATACAGGAATCCATATTTTTCGCAGTCTGCTTTATTGATGGAATATACATGATCCATCTGCTTTATTACCTGCCAATGCTCTTCGCTCTCAAAGCCGACCATGGGATCCACCATATACAAAATGAGCTTTGCCTTAGGATCACGTTTTTTCAGCCTTTGAATCACTGTCAGATCCAGTTCCCTGCAAAAGCCGGAATTAAAAAAAAGAATACAATTTTCCTTTTCAGGGCACGGTTTGATCTGAAGAACAGTATACCACGGATAAAACAGTTTTTTCAGAAATGCAAAGCGCTCAAACTGCTTTGTCCATGCACTGATCCTGTAATAAAGCACACGAACAGGCTTATTTGCTATCACCTTATCGAGCAAAACCATATTTTTCATCTGAGACAGGTCAAGGAGCATCCTTCTTGCTCCTTCCCCTACATAACCTGCAACGTAAAATCGTCTTTCCAAAAGCCACCTCTACCCGTAATAATCCATTATAATATGTTGAAGCTGTACAAAAACAGCAATGATATCTATTCCGGCTGCAAGAAGAAGGTAACCATATCTGCTTATCCTGCAGCTGCCTCTCATTGTCATGTTCTCTTCCCTGCTTCCCGCCATTGCCGGAAGAAGCAGCAATACCGGCAGGAAATATCTTCCCTGTATCCCATGAATAGCATTCATATCAACCGTGTTGTTCGCCAGATACATGGACAGCATAAATAGAAAGCTGGAAATAACTGCAAGTAACGCCGTCCACAGCTTCTTTCCTATCGTCAACTCATTTTTCCCGTCTGTGTAAATTCCCATGGCAAGCAGCCCTGTGGTCAGCATCATGAGCCAGTCCGGTAAATATGCGATATCCAGCAATACCTCATACCGGTCTCTGCCCACAAATTCACCCAAAATGCTTTTTATATAATAATCAAAATTGCTCATGATATTATAAGAAAAAACAAAGAGCGCATTCCTGGGATTTTCCAGCATGTACTTAATGGAAACCCGCTCCCCTTCCATGGTATTATAAGCTAATCCCTTCAGGATAACAACTATATCTTGATAACGGACTACCACAAGTCCTACAGCTCCGACCATCCCTGCCAGGCCGGTTCCTATGATCACCCACTTATTAATTTGAAGCCGCTTTCTTGGTATCAGAAAAACCAGTCCTAAAAGCGGGGCATAAACCAGCTTGATGGGGATCATGATCAAAACGACCCCCAAAAAGATCAGCAGATTTCCGACCTTAACCTGCTTTCCCCCATGGATCATATAAAAGAAATAGGAAATCGCCAGAAAGCAAAGCGCAAAATTCAGAGCGTCATAGGAATAGGACGCTGCGAGATAGATCACCTCAGGCAGCAAACCGAACACACAAAAGAATTTTTTGCCAAAGGGAACCAGATAAAGGGCAACAGCCATAATGACAGCTACTCCAAGCAGATTAAACCATCTTCCGAAAAGGAGCAGCAAATGCCCATTTACTCTGCATAGCCTGGAAAGTGCAATTCCCAGCGCTGAAAACAGGTAAGAATAGGCCGGCGTGGTATCGGAAACGGTTGCCCATTTAATATTTGAAGTTATTTCGGATACATCCACAGGATCCCAGAAGGTATCATACCACCTGTAAATGCTGGATGCACTGTGCAGATAGGTTGTGCTGTCTACGTCTGTCTGACGCATAAGCCGGTTTCCATACTGATCCTTTTTCTCCTGAAACAGCATATCGCTGGCCAGATCATAAGCCTTAAAAAAATGACTTTCCTCGTCCGGTACCGTAAGCGGCGGCATAATAAGGGAATATAATATCCCCATCAAAACCATTGCTGTAAAAAAACAGACCGGCAGCCTGAATTTTCCATCCTGCTTCATCGTAATCCCTAACAGGATCACAAGAAAAATAATCGCTGCTGCCGCACAGCCCCCGTAAAGCCGCTTGCAGCTACCATCATAGGACATGATCTTAATCCGCACCGACAGGGACGGATCCTGCAAAAGAGAGCAGGCAATGTGATAGCTCCCCGCAGGCAATGCAATTCCTTCCCCTCTTTCAAATTCTTCCAGTATAACCGTATCCCCGGAAGCAATATGCATGTCCTTATAGTCCTGCTGCCACACGCTGTGCTGCGCTTCATCCAGAATTGTTACAGTAAAATCCAGACTTTCCGGGATCCCGTCATTCGTCAGCGGAGTGATGTAAAACCGGATTCCCCTCACCTCATAACCATCCGTCTCAAAATATCCGTCTTTTGTGATCTGCTCTCTGGCAAGGGTTCCCCCGGAGACCGACAATTTCCAGATAGCTGTAATCATAAATGCAATAACGGCCAAAAACAAAAGTCTTTTTAAGATCTGCTTTTTCTTTCCTGTCTGCATACCTCTTTACCTCTTTTTTTTCGGAAGAAAATAAGTTATCCCGCCGTATACTGCAAGATACACGCAAAATCCAAGCCGGATCGTATCCCGGACGCGCTCAAACAGAATGGTTTCCTGATCAAAGCGGTAAAGAACCTGTGTTTCGTCCGTCACTCCATAGAACACAGCGTTTTCTCCCTCTTCCACTTTTCCCCTATAAGGATTCTTATCCTCTATATCACAATATTTCTCCTCCACATAAATGGCCTGCGGCATTTTAACCATCCCGGCATACATAGCGGCGATCACAGCGGCTGCCAGAGCGGCGCATAATACCTTTTTGCTTTCTTTCCACCCGTTTTGGGGCTGCAAAACAGGAAGCGTGATTGTAACTGCTTTATCATATCCTGAAAAAAGCTTTACCTGCTTCCCCCCCTTACAAACAGAAAACAGATATCCTGCCACTACAAGGAGAGACAGATTTTTAAATGAAAAATTGAACAGAAAAGGCTCGATCACTCCTGCAATGGAAAAAGATAATAAAATGCTGAGGGCTTTCCCATTCCTTTCCTTTAAAGCCTGCCTGATGGAATACAGGTATCCTGCACATACCAGTACAAATAAAAGGAGTCCTCCATAAATGAGTAACGTTACATAAGAGCTGTCAAGCGCATAGGTATGGCTTGCATAAATTTTCTGTCCCAGAAGCGTTACCGGATTTTCAAGCAGATACAGCCTGGATGCATAAAACCTTCTGTTCAAAAGTTTATTTAAAAGTGAAAACAGCGGTGTATCAGGATCTACAAGAAGCGGAGCAAACAGCGCAAACAACACGCATACCGGGAAAACAGCCTGGGTCAGGATTTTTTCCGGGACGCTCATGTCTTTTCTGTAGGTGAAATAAATATGAAAAGCCATGAGAAATATAACCAGCATAAAGCCCGTATAGCTTGCAGAATACAGGAATACGACCCCATTTCCGATCAGAGTAAGTATATATGCCCTGATACGCTTTTTTTCATCTGTTATCACATACAGGATCAAAACCACTAACACAGCATAGGACACATGCAGCACATTAGGATGAGAATACCCCATACCCTCTCTTAAAATATCCAGTCCGAACTTGTGATGCGCCATGACCACCTCGTTTCCCACACCCAGAATGGATTTCAGCACCATAAGTCCAAAAGCGGCGCTCCAGACTATAAGCCCAAGCTTCATGATCCTGTCAAATGATATCCCCTTAAATCCAATCATCATCACCAGAAATACCAACGCACTTTTTTCACCGGAACGATAATAAACGATCACTCCCAGAAGCAGGAGCGCCAGGGACACAAGCAGCTGTCTCCTGTCATAATCTGTCATCAGCAATTTCACTGCAACCGGAACAGCTGCAAGCACCAGGCAGACCTTAAAGCTCATCTGTCCGTCATATAGGCCTATACCTTTTGCAAAAAACAAGATGCTGAAGAAAAGGTAATAACATAATTCTGTATATTTGATCGTTATTGTTTTCCGTGTCATAAAAGTTTCCCTCCCTTTACTGCCCGGCGATCTTATAAATTCCTATGCCAGCCTTTGTATCGGCTGCTATCAACTCATATTCCTGTCCATGATAATTGAAATAGGGCTCGTTCACACCCTCTGCCCAGATGCAATCGGGTATAAAATCTTCTTTTTCATACTTCTTCGTTTGGTTTTTCACCATAACGTGCCTGATTTCATAATCCTTGTCGTCCAGCATCCTCCATATGGGATATTCAAAGCTGTCTGCCCCCAGAATCAGTCCGATCTTTTGTCCCCCCGTGGCTTTCACCGCATCAGAAAGCGCAGGATATTCCTGCCTGTTATAGGGATGATAGGCAAAATACCCTCTTTCAGGGGAATAGGGCGCCAGCGTGCGCAGATAATTTATTTCTTTCCCGTAATTGAACAGACTTCCTATTACCAGGATACTGCAAATTATACCATAAATAAATCTTGATCCCTTTTTTCTGATCTCTTCCGTCTGCAAAACGATCATTACAGAAAGAAGTGCCAAATATGTGATCATATAGCGGTTGATAAAGCGCTCCCATCTTAGAACGCAGCAAAACAACAGCCAGGACAAGGCTGCAAACCATACAAAGCCTTTTGTTTCTTTCTTCTGCTTCTTATATCTTACCAGAAACCACAGCATGGACAATAGCGCAGCTACTGCCACAAACATATTAAGCGCCACATCACAGCTCAGCGCCGGGAAATCCGGAAAAGTAAAAATACCCCCGTCTTCCGAAATAGCAGGATCATTTAAATTGATCCGAAACAGGTCTGCCAGCGCATACAAAAATTTTTCTATGTAAATTCTTGTAGCTTCTATTTTCTCGGACGCAAAATTGAAAGTAAAGTTTTTAAAGAAATTTACGGTGAGATACTGCGGCTTCAAGCTTCCCACTAACTGCCTTGCTCCCACACCCTCATGGGAGATACTTCCAAAGGCCAAAAGGTTGATAAAAACCCCCGGGGAAAGCAATACAGCCACAATGCATGCCCCCAAAGCCCCATAGGATAACAGCACGCGGACTTCTGCCTTTTCCCTGATTTCCACCATCAGCAGCCAGCATAGAAAAACTGCCGCTCCAAAGCAGACGGAGGGTTTTGCCAAGTATCCAAAGGAAAGGGCGAGGGCCGCAAAAAAGATTACTTTCCCAGTCTCCCTGTCCCGTTCCAGCTTTCTTTTTCCGGTCACAAAGGGAAGGAGAAAATACAGGAAACAGAGGAACCATAAGGTTGCAAAATTATCCACCTGCGTGGTTGTTGCCTCTGCAAGTGCGATAGGGGTTCCCATGTACAAAAGCGGCGCCAGAAAGGCAGTCTTTTCAGAGACTCCCAGTCTTCTGGCTATTCCATATAAAATTATTCCGTTGCTTCCGTAGGAAAGGCACTGTAAAAGGTTCAGCAGACTGTCATGCTTTCCCCCCAGAATATAAACAAACAAATTCACATAAGCGCCAAGCACGGGACTTGCAATCTGCCTTTCTATGTGGGTAGCGTAAGGAAATACAGACCTGTTCTGCTCCCAGTTTGCAATTCTGGCAAGATGATAGGTCATGGAATCCCAGTTATAGGGAACCGACTTCAGCGCATACCGAAATACGATGCCAAACAGCCCCAGAAGGCACAGCCACAAAAGCGGACTTGAAATCCGCCATTTGAAAGACAGCTTCAGCTTTCTTTTATAAAAAATCAGAAACAGCATGCATGCGTCCAGCAAAAGGTAGCTTCCTGCAAGAGTCAGATACACCAGCTGTCCCACCAAAGACCAGAAATAACAAAGTCCCAGCAAAACAAGGGTCCACAGGCAGACTGCCTGCAGGTACTCCTCCAGTCTGTCTTTTCCCTGCCTTATGAAAATATAAAGTAAAGCTAATAGGCAGATCATACTGCTCTCTCTCCTTTGATCTTTCTTTTGAGCGCAAGATAGCGTTCCTTTCCAAGGAAAGCAGCAGCAGCCTTTACCAGCTTAAAATGGATCCGTCTGCCAAGCGGTGTCCAGCTTGCAAAATAATGGTGGATCGAAACGGTGTTTTCTGTGGTCTCAAAGCCCTGAGTTTCAAAATTAAAGCAGCAGAAGTAATCCTGTGGATAAATGGCTACCCCTCTGATCATCTGAAATTCCCCGTTGCACTTTAATCCTCCCATACTAAGCACGCCGCTGACAACATCCACAATATTTTCGATCCTGCCGTCCACCTGTTCTCCGAAGCTTCTCTTCTCATAGGCCGAAAGAATGTCCTGAAGGACTTCCTGTCTGCTTATCGTTCCATAGACCAGCCCGGGGTTCACTCTCCCCGGGTTTTCAAAGCCGGTAAAAGCCTCATGCGCCAGAATTTCCTGCGGTATGGGCCTTAAAAGCTCCACATCGGTATCTAAAAAGATCCCGCCATACTGATTTAAAATGTCAAAGCGGGCATAATCCACCACAAAAGCCCATTTCTTTTGCTGGTATGCATTTCTTACAAACGTATTTTTTGTTACATCATAATTACTTTCATTCCATTCCCGAATTTCCCAGTCCGGCATATACTTTCTCCAGGACGCAATACACTTTTTGATCAGTCCCGGCTTCTTGTTATATCCAAACCAGCAGTAATGAATTATTTTTGGAATCATACCTACTCCTCTACTGATATATACCCAGGTCAAACACATACCTGTACTCGTATCCCCTGCTCATCAGCATTGCCCCGTGGGCGCCACCCACATTTCCTGCCAGAAGACAGCTGCAGTCCGATAACAGCAGCATGGAAATCAAATATTCCCTTCCGCTTTTTTCCTGATCCTCGCATCCCCTAAGGTCGTTGATATTCTCGTTTCCGCTGCTGCGGTATCTGCGTACCGGCAATGCACACATTCTTTCGCCAAAAGCTTCCTGAAGCCTCTCATAAATATCCTGATCCTCTGTTGCAAGGTAAATGCCGTCGCAGGAATATTTCTCCAGGATCTCCTCCGCTTTTGCAATGATCTGACAAGGCTCCGGCTGAATGGGATGTCCCTTGGGCCTTGCAGCAACATAGTCCGTTCCCCTTGCCAGGATGCCAAGCATTTTCCGTCCTTTAAAAAGTGCATCCCTGGTCTTTTCAAATTCCAGCCTCACAGGATCTGCTATCTTTAAATGCTGACCGAAAAAGGCATGCCAGTATTCATACTTCCCTTCATCCTTTACGATCTCAAAATCAGGATAGTGGTTCCTGTCCGTGATCAGTCCATCGCTTAAGATCACATTTTGGGCCTTCTTAATATCCTGCAGCGTATATCCTGCAGGCTGCTTAAAGAAATATTCCCAGGCATTTTCTTTTCCTACTCTTTCCTCTGAAAGATAAGTATTTCTTCCATTTTGCATATCGATCACAGGGATATATCCCTTTTTAAGCGCGTAATCGGTAAGCCCCATATTGGTCATCACATAGGAAAACAGTCCTACCTTGCAGTAAGCCCTTCGGATCACAAAAAAAGTTTGATCCGGGTAGTCGCTGCCATAAGAAGTCTTTCTCTCACGCCACTTCCATTTCGTATAAATGCTATTCAGGATCGTGATCTTTTGCAGTTGTTTCTTTATGCTCATGGCTTTCCAGTAGTCTCCTAAATTCTTTTACCAGCTGCTCCGCATATTCAGGTGCTTCCTGAAATCTTTTCTCCCTGCACTTTTTCGTGTAAGCATCCAGTTTTTCTCTATTATTCCAAAGCCCCCTGATTTTGCCCTTCAGCTCCTCTTGATCCCCTGCCGTAAATAATTCTCCTGTTTCTCCGTCCTCTAATAGCTCCGGAACGCCCCCCATATTCGAAGCAATTACCGGCGTTCCGTAATATTGGGACTCCATAACAGAAAAGGGGCAGTTCTCATACCATTCTGAAGGAAATACGCTGAACCTTGCGCTTCCAATGAGCTCAATCAGGGCTTCTCCCCTCTGAAAACCAACATTTTGAATATTGGAGAGCTTTGCAATTTCTTCTTCATATTCGCCGCCTCCCGCAAAAACAAAGGGGATCTCCGGCAGCTGCCTGCATACCGAAAGCAGGGTGTCCATTCCCTTTTCCCTTGCATACCGGCCGAAATACAGCACATAGTCCTTTTTATCCTGGTATTTCTTTTCTCCTGCGGTCAAAAAATTGTGAAAAACCTGAAGCTTTCCTGAGAGCAGCGGATTTGTAGCAAGGATGTCTCTCATAAATGCACTGGGACAAACGATCAGATCCACCTTTCCGTAGGTTCTTAAACGCTGATAAAGCTTTGCTTCCAGCATCCCCAGAATACTCTTTATCCTGGAACCGTGAATACATCTGTTAGCAGCACAGTTCCCGAATTTTTCCCCCCTGCAGGCAAAACAGGGCTTATCCTGTTCCGGCAGAAACAGCATATGATTAGGACAGACCCACTGATAATCATGGGCGGTATATACGATTGGGATTTTCCTCCCTTTCTGCTTTTCAAATTTTCTGATCTCATAAATTACAGAGGGGGTTATCTGAAAGTTAAAATTATTTAAATGTACAATATCCGGGTTAAAATCCTCTAAAACCTTCCTGATCTTTTTTCTTGCTTCACGGGAATACAAAATTCGGAACGGATAAAGAAGCCTGCTTATTCCGCTGCCGTGGAAATCCATGGGAGAGGTATAGCTTTCCGCATGATTTCCCACAATCCTTCCTTCATGCTCCATACCGAAATATTCAACAGCATGTCCCTGCCTCTCCAGCTCCTTTCCAAGCTCAAAAATATAGGTTTCGGATCCGCCATTGGGATAAAGGAACTTATTTACAATTAATATTCTCATTTAAAGTCTCCCTTAAAATGTATTGGTTGCAAGCATAGCGCAGTCCGGTGCACAGGTGATCTTGTCCGGATTTTCATTTAAATAAGCTCCCCAAAAGCCAAAGGTACTCTCTGTAAAAATATTATGCTTGCAGGCTGCCATAAGCTGCATATCCCGGAAGCTGTCCATCCCCTTATTCCAGGTCACAAAATGAACCTGATCCTTTTGAAAATCAAGTCCAAAGATCTTTTCATTTTGTTCGCACCAGCCCACACTGTTCTCGTCCGTAAAAAAGATAAAGACAGGATCCTTCACCCTTTTCTTTATATAGTGGACAGCTCTCTTGAAGTAACCGTACCGATAGCAGTAACCATTCACAAATAGCAGGTCGCTCCTTCTTGCATGGATGGCCACGCTGTTGCTTTGCCGGATCAGTGTAAGCATTTTTGCATTTCGCATATCATCCGCTTCCAGTTCCGGAAAGCGGAAGGTCTCCCTGATCTGTTGTTCAAACTGCTCTATCTCAAACCCTTTCCATTTAAAGGCCAGGGTATGGCCTACATAGGAAAAGTCCTCATACTTCTGATAAACTGCATATCTTTCCTTATTTTGGGTGATCATCTGCTTCATCAGCGCAAGCCTGAGCAGTCTTTTTACATGATAGCCGGGCCTGGACTGAAAAAAACGTGTGGCAAGTCTGCGCCATTTTCCGCTGCTTTCCTGGGCAGAAGCATCCAGGCTCCCTACCCCCTGCCCTTTATTTTGCAGGGAAAGCCCCTCCTTTTCAAAAGCACGGAGGATATAGGGAGAATAATTCCAGTTTTCTTCCCAGAAATGGCTTTCCTCCACGCTTTTTAGGATCCGCTGCCAGGCATCCTCCGTAAACTGCTCCTTGATATTGGGAAGCTTAATTCCAAATATCCGCTCCAGCTCGTATCCGTTCCACATGGAGAACATCCCTTCCCTGTGGGGAAGCTCATATATTAAGTTTTCCAGATAGCATTCCTTGTCCGGGTTCATCTTCCGGATCGCCAGATACTCTACATAATCCAGCATCTGATTTCCCAGTCCGGAATCCATATGCATTACCAGCATTTTTTATTTTCTCCCATAATACACGTCAAGTGTTCTGTCTGTCACCTTATCCCAGTCATATTTACGGCAGATAAAATCTGCTGCCTTCTCCTGATACCTCTTTACGGTTTCCGGATGATCTGACAGATCCTGCAGCTTCTGTTTCAGGTCATCTACCTGCCCTTTTTGAAAGGTAAGCGCCTGATCCTCCACTACCTCTGTATTTTCAGGTATATCACTGACAAGACAACAGTTTCCATAGCTCATGGCTTCCAGAAGGCTGATGGCCATTCCCTCCACATCACTGGGCAGAACAAATGCATAGGCATTGGAAAACAGCTCTTCCAGATCCCTTCCTCCCACAAAGTCCGTAAAGATGATCTGATCATTTCCGGCTGCCATTTCAATGAGCTGTGAAAAATACTCTCCTGTGTGGCTTTTTCCTCCGGCGATCACCAGCTTCTTATCGGTTTTCAGATTTTTATATGCTTCGATCAGATAATGCACTCCCTTTTCCGGTACAATCCGGGCAAGGAACAGGAAGTAGCTCTCTTTTTCCAGGCCCCATCTGTCCTTTATCACCTGTACAGGCCGATATTCCGGTTTGCTGATTCCGTTAGAGATGAACAGGGTTTCCCTTCCATAAGTATTAAGAAAATATTTCTGCATATGCTCCGAAAGCACGATCACCTCATCCGCATGCTTTGCAGCCATCTTTTCTCCAAACTTTAACATTTTTGACGCAAAATTTCCCCATTTAGACCTCTGCCAGTCCAGTCCGTGAATGGTCGCAATGGCCCGTTTCCCGAACAGCCTTGGAAGCCACAGCATAATACAAGGGCCTTCCGCATGAAAATGGATCACATCATAGCCTCCAAACAATGCCCGGATCGTTGCAAGCACAGAATAGATAATGGCATTAAAGCTTTTATTCTCAAGGGTGGGGATTGTTATGATCCGGATCCCATTGTAGTTTTTCCCAACAGAACGGATAAACTGCTTTCCCGCCACATGCCCGCCCCTGCGGTTATAGGCGTCAACCCTGTGCCCCTTTTCCACCATTCTTCTGGCAAGCTCATAGACAACGATCTCCACGCCCCCTTCTCTGGAAGGAATGCGCTTATGCCCGATCATGGCGATCTTCAGGCTTTTGCCGGAAAGCGCCGAAAGCCTTTCCCTGTTTTTGGTCTCCCTGTGCACATGGCGCAAAAAGGTCAGGTTAGTGCTGAAATATCTTGGAACCAGCCTGATGGGATCCTGCAAAATACGGTAGAACCATTCCAGGCAAAGCTCCTGCATCCAGCCAGGCGCCCTCTTTACCGTTCCTGCATGAAAGTCAAAGGCTGCTCCCACCCCGATCATGACCCCGCTTAACTTTCCTTTGTGGTCATGCATCCAGATCTCCTGCTTGGGCGCTCCAAGCGCAATCCAGATAAAATCCGGTCTTGTCTCATTGATCATCTGGATGACCTGGGCGTCCTCCTTATCATCCAGCCTGCGAAAGGGAGGGGAATACATGCCTGCGATCTGCAGCGACGGATAATGATACAGCAATTTTTCTTTTAAAAGCTCAAGGGTTTCCGGCTTGCTCCCATAAAAGAAATGCCGGTATCCTTTTTTTTCGGAAAGTTCAAATATTTTAGGCATCAGATCCGGTCCCGGAACTCTTTCCGCCTTTACATGACCTCTTTTTTTGCTGACAATGGATAAGGGCTTTCCATCGGGTAATGCCATTGCTGCCTGATTTTGTACCTGGCGGTAGAAAGGATCCCGATAAGCCATGACAGTAGTATGCACGTTGGAAACACAAATATAGCTTCCCCTGAGAGCCTCCAGATTTTCTTCCAGATAGGCTACTGTCTGCTGCATATTTGTCACATTGATATTCGTCCCTAATATATTACAACGCTCAAGTTCCTTCATGGCCTTGTCTTTCCTTTCCCGACAGCATCCGGCTAAAATAAGCACCAAGCAGAAAATACAGATAATTCCTTCCCAGATAATCGGAGATCATATGGGCCTCAATAATATGATAAACAAAAATTGCAACGATCATCACGATCCCCATATAATCTTTTTTCTGATAGCAGCACACCATAAGCCACAAAAGAGCAGCCAGAAAGACCACTGCCGGGATGATCCCGAACCAGTAAAATAATCTGATCCACCCCATATCAAAAAAATAATTATTTTCCGGCCTTGAAAACAGGCTCCAGGTTCCCACGGTTCCCTCAAAGCCATCATTTTCAACCAGAATCCGTATTCTTCCGTTAAAAAGCTCATTGAGCTTTACAAAGATCATCGTGACAGGCGTTCTGTCAGCGTTCCATACATAATCATACACTCTGTAGGCATTGCCCGCAATCACAACCGAAAGAAGCACACTGCAGGCCGCCGCCAGATAGCCTCCAAAAATCAAAAGCTTCTTTAGCACCTCCTGCTTCAGGTATAAAAGCAGCATGGCATACAGGATCGTCGCCGTAGTGATCAAAAAGCTGGTTCTTGACCCTGTCAGCCGGAAGAAGCCATAATTAACTAAAATAAGGAACAGGTAGTGAAACCATTTCATGGATCTTCCATATAGGTAAATGCCAAGGAGGATCAGGCAGAACACCATGCAGTGAAGTGCATTGGGATGTCCCATTCCAAGCGTATATCTTGTTTCTGTCACTCCTCTTCCATATTCCTGTGTCAGGGAAACCGTTCCGTAAATTCCCGTAAGCGCAAGGAACATGATCAATGCACACCCGGAAAGCGTTATTCCAAAAATCAGCTTAAAGGTGCGCCTCATATCCATATCCTTGCAGGCTGCGATCATAATCACCAGACGCAGCACCTCATTCCGCCCTGTGGCAAAATAAGAAAGCCCCCCTAAAATGCAAAGCAGAAAAATCGCTGCATATTCCCGCTTTGTATACCTGGTGAGCAGTACCTTCACCAAAAACAAAACAAAGGTCAGACGGAAGATCTGCCCCTCTGCAGGTATGGTATAGGCGCTTTTGTCAACTACCACCAGCAGGGTCTCAATCACAATTCCTGCCAGAAAGCATCCATATGCAATTAGAGATAAAAGCTGTTTTGTTTTTTCGCTGCGCATCTACCGCCTACATTTCCTTTCCCTGAGGACTTACAAATCGCCAGGACTCCCAGAGCCTTTCCATTTCTTCTTTCTCAAACACCTGTGAATTCTTGTGAATGGTAGGCCTTATCATGATCTTATCCTCATGATCGTTCAGCCTTGCCCCCCAGAAGCTGAATGTGGAATTGGCACAGATATTATGCCTGCAAAGGCTCATCAGATAAATATCATAATAGCTGTCCCGGCCGTGATTGATGTCCACTACTGTATATTCAGATCCTGTGTATTTTTCCGCCGCATAAGCAGGATCATCGGAAAACAAAAAGAAATGGCAGTCCGGCCTTTTTTCTTTTACCAGCTCCATTGCCTTCCTGTAATAGGCCTCCGTACAGATATTGCCAAAAATAGCCGCATTTCCCGGGTCTAAATAATCGCCTCTCCTGAGATGGACGCTTACAGCCTCACAGCCTTTGATCTTCTTTTCCATCTCTGCATTCTGCGGATTGGTGCTTTTGGGAAACCTGATCTTTTTTCTAAGCTCGGGAAGCAGATCCGCATAGTACTTCTCGCAGGCAAAATAACCGCTGATATAACAGTGATCCAGGGAAAGCAGCTCCGGATGATATAATTGCTTTTCCTGAAAATGATGCACCGTAAAGGGAAAAAGCTTTCTCCTCAGCTTGCCGGGCAGGCTGTCCGAACCTAGCAGCGCCGTCTTTTCCTTCCCGGTACAGGCCCTGTACTCCACTCCCTCCAGCTCATCCAGCTCAAGGGCTCTGCTTGCCAGAACCCTCTCCTGCTTTCTGGTATCTGTAAACCAGGAAATATCCAGTCTCGCCTCTTTCCCAAGGCTTATGAATTTCTGATATAATGCATATTGCTGAAGCTGATTTCCCAGTCCTCCTGCAACCTGTATGATGACCATATCCTGCTCCATCCTTTAAAAATGAATTCTCAGCTCCTCAACCTTCGGCTGCACAATCACCGGAACGCTTCCGTTTCTTACATAAATTGTCAGGGTTCCACAGGGTATTTCCGTGAAATCCGTAAGATCCAGGCTTAAATCGTATACGAAATGTCTGTCCAGTCTGTTATACATCACAACAATGTCCATATCCTCAAAGCTTTGAGGTTCATAATCCTCCGGCGCATAAAACAGATTAATATCGCACTCCCTGTTGATCATTCCCGTTTCTTCTGTGTAGTAGTATACCTGATCAAAGCCATGCAGCTTCATCCAATAATTGATTGTCAGATTTCCCTCTTCATTTGGCCTGAAGCAGGCAAGCACCTTGATATCGTCGGATGCCATTTCCCTGACGCTTTCCAGCATGGAGGTAACGCTTTCTCCACGGAAGCGGAAATAATCTGCCTCCCGCAGCGTTACTCTTGTGTGCGCTCCCAAAAGCAGCAGGATAAACAGCAGATATACCGCTCTCCTTTTCCCGGAAAGAGGCTTCCACTTTGAAATGACCACCACAAAGAAAAAGGCAAAGCCGATGGCGCTTGGAAGTACATAGCGTTCTCCTATTCCCGATCTGCCAAATATCACAAACTGGGGCAGTAAAAACGCTACTGTAAGCAGCATTTCCTTCCACAGCTTTTTCAGTTCCTCATAATAGGTCAGCAGGATCAGACCAAACAGGATGCCGAAGCGCTTAAACCATTTCAAATCTCCCTGAAGGGATCTGGTTAAACCGTCCACATACTCTCCTAAGGAGGCGCCGGAGTCCAATCCCACGTTTCCGTAATTGTTCGTCCCTACGCAGGTCAGGATCACAATCACCGGGACCAAAAAACATCCTCCCAGGAAGATCAGATATCCCAGTCTGTTTCTGATTCCCTCTGTCACTGCCTTTAATGTAACCGCTCCGCCCTGCTTCTGCAGTTCTTCATACAACACATAAAGCATGAGAAAAGGGATCAGAATAATGTATGATTCCTTATAATTTACCATCAGGGCAAACAAAAGCATACTGGAAACCATAAAGCTCTTCTTTCCCTCATGAAGCCACTTCAGCATACAGAAAAACCCTGCTGCAAACAGCATGGTGCACTGGCCCTCCTGAGGCCCTAGTTTCCACCATACCGGCGACTGATATCCAAGCACGGACACAAGCGCAAATAAAAGTGAATACTTCTTATCTGCCCCCATCTGCCGCCCACTATAATATAAAAACATGATGGACAGGAAAAACTCCGTTGCTTTCAAAAGGGAATAAGGAAGAAGATTGCTTCCAAAAAGGTAGCAGGTGAGCATCCTTGTCGTATAGTACATGGGCTCATAGCGCCAGGAAAAGTCTCCAAGCACCTTATTCCTGATCATGGAAAAAATATTTTCTCCCTGCATCTGCACCCCATAGGTCCATTCCAGGAACTCATGGTCATCCACCAGATGAAAACCGCTTGTCATGGTGGAAAGTCCCAGGGTGATCCCCAGAACAACCCCCAGGGAGATTATAAGGATCAGCACAAATTCTATTCTCTTATTTATATTTTCAATCTTTTGGTTTGCATGTGTGATCATGCTGCGCAGCTTTGCCATCATGCCTCTGTTCCTTTCGCTGTTACAAAGAGGGAAATCGCAGGACCAAGTGACCAGGGGTATGCTCCGTAAACCTGCGGATACATGCAAAAGCCCTGACATTCCGCAAGGCACCCGGGAACCTTCCCTTCCTTTACGGAATTCCAAAGCGCGTCTCGTCCTCTTACCATACGCGACTTATGGATCCCGATCAGGATCTTATTTTCCAGGGCGTCTGCAATGGAATAAAGGATCATAGCCGTTCCGGATGTATCCACCGGCCCTTCCTTCGCCCCAAGCTGCCAGCTGTAAAGGCCTCCCTCTAATTGATAAGCTTCCACTTTGTCCACAAGCCTTCGATAAGTCTGTTTGATCATCTCATAGCTTGGTCTGGTTTCCTCTATATATTTCAGGCTCTCTGACATTCCGATCATAAGCCAGCCTACTGCCCGTCCCCAGCCGATAATGCCGTATTTTACCCCGCTTTCATATTGGTAGCCGTGGTAAGGCAGCCCTGTTTTTTCATCCATGCTGTAAGCAGCAAAATTCTTCATCTGGGTGATGGCAAGATTCAGCGCTGCCGCATCCCCATACACCCTTCCATACTTACAGAGAAATGGGCATACCATTCCGATCATATCCGCAAACACATAGCCGTTTCCCTGTGCCGGTCTGTAGGGAAAGCTTCCCGCTTCATCCCTGTCATGATGAAAAATGTACTGCAGCATATTCTCTGCCGCTTTCTGATATTTCTCCTCTCCTGTGATCTGATGCAGGTCGATCAGCGTGATCCCGCTGAAAATATCATCCACATAATAGAGCTTATGGCCTGAGCGGATCCATCTGTCATAATATTCCTTCAGGCATTCCATGATCTCTCTGGCTTCCTCGGAGTTTTTATTCTGCATATAATAATCCATCAGGGCCTTTGCTAAAAGCCCATTGGGCCAGTTTATCTTATCCAAAGGCTCCACCTTTTGTCCAAGGATCTTTTTGATCCCCCTCTTAAGAAGATACCCTGCGCTCCTTTTGGGATAATGCAGCAGTTCCTCCTCCGCCTCTTTGATCATTTCCAGCATACTGCTTCCCCCTTTCTACTACTTTTGATTTTCCTTTATCCATTCTTCCCTTGGAATTCCCGTCACACTCTTTTTCCCGTAAAAGGCTGCCGTTACCCGGTTGCTCCAGGCCATAGGATCCTCTGTAACGGGCATCTGCATGAGCGGCCCCTGCCAGTCGTTGATCATCGGAACCACAACCTCTTCCTCTTCTCCCTCTGTCAACAGCCTGGTCTGCAGCTCCATCTGTTCCCTGTAATCCTCTGCCTGTCCGCTGACGGCATAGGTCAGGCTGTTCCATGAAGTCGTTTCTTTTATCCCGCTTCTGCAAAGCCCCAAAATCACAAGGCACACAAGCAGGCCTGTAAGCCAGATCCCTGCTGCCCTTTTCCTGGAAAGTCCCTTCAAGGCTTTTTCCAGACCGGCTGCAAGCAAAAGCAGCAAAACCGCTGCTGTCAGCAGAAACACCTGATAATTCATATTGTAGACGCCGCCGGAAACCCCCACTCCTGCGTATTCTGCGGGAGCAAACATGGCGCAGTAAAGGCAGATCATCAAAACAGCGATCAGCGGCTGATAGGATGCCCTGCTCTCTTCTTTTCTTTGCCGGATGGCAATCAGCATCACAAGAAACAGCGCCAAAAGGCCTGCCACGATCAGCGGCTGCTCTGTCAAATAGGCCAGGGAAGTTCTGCCTGCCTCTGCAAAGGAGCCAAGGATCGTTTTTCCTACCCTTGCAAAGGAAAACCCAAAGTCCTCGCCGCCCCGTACCTTATTTCCCGGTGACTTCATGCTGATCACAAGGCCGATCAGTTCCAGCACTATGGGAATCCCAAGGAGAAACAGCTTTTTATTCCGATATTTTAGGTAAAAATATCCTCCTATATAGCAGGCTGTCACCAGCCCAAACAGCGCAGCCTGGTAATTCGATCCTCCAAGCAGCGTCATAATGACGGACAGAAAAATAAATTCCCTTATCCCATTTTCCTGTGCAAATCGAAAAAGAAGAACTGCCAATACCTGGCACATGGCAAATGGCAGCATATAATGCGCCGTTCCGTTAAACCAGAAAATAGCCGACTTGGTACTGGGAATAAATTCAATCTCCAGGGTCAGCACGATCACGGCGCATAAGATGCTGCTCCATCTATCAAATTTCATTTGTTTATGAAGAACCTGGAAAAACAAAAGAAGCGTACTTGCTATCCATAAAAAAAGCATCAGGAATACTACCACCACATAAGCCCGGTCATGGAAGACCTCCGGCTGCAGGCTGAAAACAGCCACGCTGAACCAGGTTCCCTGCCAGCTTAGGTAATATTGTTTTACGGTTTTTCCCACTGCCGCAAGGAGGGGGATCAGGGAATGCGTTGCCTGAAAGGCTGCTCTGGTATAGGTTCCATATCCATAGTCATCCCCGGTTGCCCGATTAAAAAAGGACAGGTAAAAGACGGGCAGCAATAACAGCAGAAAAAATACGCATGCCAAAAGACAGGGAACCTGTAATCCCATTCCTTGCCCTTTTCCATTCTTTCTTTTTTCAGAGCTTATCTTCTGTTCCACGCTTCTTCCCTTATGCCCTTTTCAGCTTTCTCTTTATGATTCCAAATATATATCCAAATTCCTCCGTCCTTCCGAACAACGCCAGAAAGATCCCGTTAAAAACCAAGCAGATCACCACAAACATCACTGCAAAGGAAAGCAGGGTGACCTCAGGCATGATCACTGTCTTAAGCCCTGTCAGCAAAAGCAGGATCCCCGCCAAAACCGCCAGATATTTCAGGGATTCTGTAAAATAAGATCTGGCGCTTTTATCAAAGCAGACCCGGTAGATGATAAAGGGCTTTGTGATATTGGCGATCAGCCCCGAAATTACCGTTCCGATATAGACCCCAAGAAGCCCGATCCTCTGCACCAGCACAATGGAGATCACAAGGTTTACAAATCCCTGGATCAGCGCCAGGTACTTATCCTGCTCAAACACTCCTGCGGCGGTTTTAAAATTGGATAACACAATTCTATCACCTTTGAAATAATAATCAAATAAAATACAAAATACCACTGCTGCCGGAAGCACCTTTTCCGTGCCATGCTGCCAGATCACAATAAACGGCGTCAGCAAAAGCAAAAAGCCCACTGCGGAAAATCCATAGATCCAGCATGCAAAAAAGCGGTAGACCTTAAACACCTGAAACTGTTTTTCCCGGCTTTCGGTTGCGATCAGGTTCCCAAAGCTGGAAAGTACGGAATTAAAAATAATATTCACAAAATTTGCCACGGAGGTAAGGATCATATTATAGTTTCCCACATATCCCACAAGCGTAACATTGATAAAGGCGGAAATGATCATACTGTCTGTCTGAAGTCTCGCCACATCCCCCACCTTATGAAGCACCAGCGCCTTGGTCTTTCGTACCACCTCTCCCGTTTCCTCATGGGAGAGCTTCCTTACCTGCTTATCCAGAAGATACGGGTACAGGCGGTTCAGATAGCAGCTTACGAAGATCTTCTGCAGAAGCTCTACCGCCGCTGCTGTCAGAAGATACAGATAAAAGTTCCCGGTAAAAAGGATCACAAGGATCTGCAGCGTGACGGTGATCATTTTGGTAATCGTGATCACATTGGTCTGAATATAATTTTTCTGCTCCGCATTGACCAGACTGTACTTATATGCCACAAAATAGGAGCTTACCGTATTAAATAAAAAGATAAAATAATATAGCGTCAGATCCCTGACCGACACTCCCTCTGGCTGTTTTACCAGATAGGGCAGAAACGGGGAAATTGCCAGCCCCAGGAGAGCAATTACAAGCCCGATCACCCGATATGCTTTCTTATACAAAAGCATGTAGGATTTGATCTTTTCCACATCTCCACGGGCTACGGGCCCGTACAGGCTGTAATTCAGCGCCGTGCCCACACCGAGCTCTGCCATGGACAGCACAGACAAAATGCTGGTATACAGATCGTTGATCCCATTTAAAGTATCACCCAGATGTGCGATAAAGATCGTACGAAGTAAAAATCCCAGAAGCTGGGTTGTAAGGTTTCCGATATATCCAAAGATTATATTTCTTGCGGCTTTTTGCACTCTTCCCATAATCTATCTATTTCTCTCCCTGTCAAAAGTGCCCGTTCCACATAAGAAGGCATGATCTCCTGCAAGTTTCCTTTGATTTCCGCTTCTCTCTCGTAGATGCTGCCAAAAGCCCTTACAAGCTCCCCTGGATCCTGCAGTTTCTGCACTGGAAGCACATAACCCTCCTCCGTTCCAAACAGATCCCTGGCAATCCCTCTGGCTTTCACCGAATAACCGATCACCAGCGTAGGAACCAGTGAGGAATAAGCTGCGATGGTTGCATGAGTCCTGGCTCCCACAAAGAAGCGGCAGCTTCCAATATACCCCTTCAGTTCCTCACAGCTCCCATCAGGGATCTCAAGCACTCGCCCGGTATCCTCAAATTTCAAAAACAGCTCATGCAAAGGTCTTCTGTCATCATTCTGCTCCCAGATCACATGAGGAATGAGTGCGATCTGCATATCCGTATGCAGGATCAGATACCGGATCAGCTCTTCATAGCATGCCATGGTGATGCCGCCCTTTTTTTCACTTTCCACTACCATGGGGCTGACATTGATCCCTATGGTATTACCGGCTGCAAATCCCTCTGGCAGCACGGGCTTTTTCCCCTTCAGGGTAAATGCCGGGTCAGGATAACACAGGATTCTGGTTTTCTTCGGATCAAGAGCCTGGCAGAGCGCTTCATAAGTGATCGTTTCCCTTGCAATGATCAGATCATAATTTCCCAGATCCTCTAAAAGCTCCGGCCGCTTTAACAGCTCAGGTTCAATGGAACAGCCCAGTAAAACGGTTTTCGTTCCTGCCTTGCGAAAGGCTTCATGGGAAAGCGCAAGATCCGCAAGCATATTATCATAGCAGTAATTATCGCCCCCGATGGAAATCGCAAGGGGAGGTTTTTCACCCCGGAAGACCTCTCCATAGCGATAACGGAGAAAGCTTTCCCGGTCTCCCGAAAGCTTTCGGTACAGATAATATGCCACATGCATCAGGCGATGATCCTCAAACCGTCTTTCAGGCAGGATATCGCACAGTTCCTTTAAGGAATAGCTTTCATCTTCCTTTCCCCTGTAAGTTACCAGCAAAGGCTTTGGTTCGATCATATGGCACAGGCTGTTTACAATGGCTTCACACCCGTGGTTTCCGCTGCCGGCATGCATATATAAAACCAGTCTTTTATCCATTCCCTTCTCCATCTCTATTTAAAGTATCTTCTGAAATGATACAGCCATACATAAAAGCCCGGCATCTGGGAAAACAGCTTTACCTTCAGCCGATATCCCCTGTCCAGATTTTCCAGGGCGTCCTCTGCCTTGATCTCCTCCATCAGCTTATCATGACAGATATGAACGTATTCCTTCTGGTTCTTTCTTTCCTTCCCCGGCAGAACTGCAATTTTACCCACTGTCAGCATGATCGCAATCATGATCTTCGCTGTCAGCTCATCGTTCAGCTCCCTGTCAAGCTGAAGCACCTCGCCTCTTGCTAACTCCCAGCAGGTGATCTGATCCATATAAGAAGGAGTAAAAGGCCTGTTCATGGCCCCTTCCGGATTCTGGTAATAGCCATATCCGGCATAGCTGATGTTTGCCGCCTTGTTAAGATCCGGCAAAAGCTCCAGCAGAAACAGCATGTCCTCTCCGATGGACAGGCCCTTTCTGAATCTGTGTTCGCCGATCAGGCTTCTTTTATAAAGCTTTGCCCAGCATCTGGTATCTTTTAACAGAATTCCCTTTGTAAGAAAATCCTCCCAGGGAAGAACGGTAATCTCTTCTGAAGCTCCGGCCGCATATCTTTCCCTGCTGCTTCCTTTTTTCCACTCTGTCTCATTCTGCCATGCAAAAAAGTCACATCCCGCCAGATCGCTTCCCGTACTTGTGATTAGATTGTAAAGCACCTCCAGCATGTCGCTGCGCACTCTGTCATCCGCATCCACAAAGGTGATAAATTCTCCCCTTGCCTCTTTCAGCCCTTCATTTCTTGCTGCAGAAACCCCCTGGTCATCCAAAGTGAGCACCCGGATGTTTTCATGCTCTGCACAGAGCTTTTCACAAAGAGCCCCCGTTCCATCCGTGGAACCGTCATTGACGATCACAATTTCAAAGGCTTTAAAGGTTTGTTCCTCCAGACTTTTGATACAATTCTCCAGATAGTCCTGCCCGTTATAGACCGGAATGATCACGCTGATCATATCTTTTCTCTCTTCCATCCTTCTTCTCCCTTCTCTATCCTTTGTAATAAATGATCATGGCAAGCCGAAGCAGCCTTATGGTAAATGCACTGGGATGTCTCAGAACCAGATAAAGAAGCTTGTTCGCCTGATCCTTTACCTCCACCTGCGTGGCAGCCACCACTGTCTGCACTGCTTCTTCCCTGCAGATCCTTTTTATGGCGCTGTAATATCCTTTGGGGTTTCCCCTGGCTTCGTTCTTCAGCGCCAGAAGCAGCAGAAAGATAAATTCCTGATCTGCTTTTTTCTGCATATCAGAGCGCTTGTCCCCAGGTACCTTCTCCATGATCACCTGCTTCATGATCTGCCAAAGAAGGAGAAGGTTGTCATACATTCCTTTATCATACCCATGCACCATGGATGCAGTCTCATAAAAATAGTGATAGTAAGTCTTATGATCCATCACCGCCAGACGTTTGCAGGATAAAAGCGCCGGCAGTATTACCGTCACATCTTCCCCCATTCGCACTTTCTCATTACTATATTTCTGATTTTCCAGGATCAGCTTCCTGGAAATCAGCTTCATGCATCTGGAAAAGTTTACCATTCGGTGTTCCTGCCCTAAAAGCCTTGGATACACCTGCTCCTCCAGCGCCTTTTCTTCGTATATCCCCGGCGGCAGCTCCTGATACACAGCCTTTGAGCTTCCGTCATCCTTTTCGATCAGATAATCGCTGGCAACCATCTCATAAGGACTGCCGGTCAGATAGCCGCTCATTTCCCCGAGCATGGCTCCATCCACCCAGTCGTCGCTGTCTACAAAGCAGAGATACTCGCCGCTGCTTTCCGCTGCGCCTCTTTTCCAGGCAGAGATCAATCCGCCGTTTTCCTTATGGATCACTTTTATTTTATTGTTTGCGGCAGCATACCGGTCACACAGCTTCCCGCTTTCATCTGTGGAACCGTCATCCACAAGCAGGATCTCCAAATTTTCGTAGGTCTGCCCAAGCAGGCTGTCGACGCAGCGGCTTAAATAGTTTTCCTTATTGTAGACCGGCACGATCACGCTGATTTTATAATCCGACATTATTTGGAGCCCTTTCCTGCAAAGACAACGTAGATCGTCTTTAATAAGATCTTAATATCCAACGTCAGGGACCAGCAGTCAATATACTCAAGATCATATTTCACTACATCATCAAAATTTTCGATCTCGCTTCTGCCGCTCACCTGCCAGAGTCCTGTCAGGCCCGGAGTCATGCTGATCCTTCTTCTGTAATATTGATTATACTTTTCAAACTCATCCTCTGTAGGCGGTCTTGTTCCTACAAGGCTCATATCTCCCTTTAAAACATTATAAAACTGCGGCAGTTCGTCAATACTGGTTTTCCGGATAAACCGCCCCACTCTGGTAATGCGGGGATCATTCTCCATCTTAAACATAAGTCCCTGCATTTCATTTTGTTTTTCAAGGTCTTTTTTCCTCTGCTCTGCATCCACATACATGGAGCGGAACTTATAGATCTTAAATCGTCTTCCGTTTCTTCCGATCCGCATCTGGGAAAAAAGCACAGGACCGGGAGAATCCAGCTTAATGGCAATGGCCACAAAGGGAAAGAAGAGTAAGGTGATCAGAAGGCCTACAAGGCCTCCGGCAATGTCCATTAAGCGTTTCAGCAAAAGCCTCTTATAGCTGCTTTTAAATCTGGTATAGGTCAGTACAAAATAGCTTCCAAAATCATCGATCGTCCCCGTGCTGGAATGGGTTCCCGGAAGCTCCAGACAATAATGGCTGTCCACCCCCATCTCGTCCAGTCCATTCAGGATCTCCTGGATCTGCTTCTGCCGAAGCTCAGGTGCATAAAGAAATACCTCATCCAGCGCCATCTGGGTAAGCTCTTCCATGAAATGCTGTCCCATGCCCACAATAGGCACTCCCCTTATCTGTCCTGTAACTCCTTCTTCATATTCAGGGCAGGCAACTCCTACGATCCGGTAGCTGATATCCAGATTTTCCTTTAACCTCTCTAAAACGCTGTCCGCCATCTCCTGCCCCGTAATCACAAGTACCTTGATCTGGGAAAGATCCGATTGAAAGTGAAGCTTCATGCCTTTTTTGATCAGCATATGGATCCCAAAGGTAAGAGCAATGTTGATCAGCGGGAACAGCACCATTACCAGTCTGGAAAATACATCTCCCCACTTCAGGAAATACATCACTGTCTGTACCACAAGAAGCATCAGGACATGATACTGGACGATCTCCTTTATTTCCCTCCAAACGCTTCTTTTCAAAAAATTTCTGTTCCAGTCCAGGAAGAAATTATAAACCGTGCAAAAGAGGATAAACAGAAGACATACCTGAAAGTGGATCCCCTTATCCCCCATATCCTTAAAATTGCCGAATCTGATATAGGTTGCAAGCAAAAAAGAAATACAAATGGAGAGCAGGTCTGCAAACCACAGTCCATAAACCTCCATTACCTTATTTTTTCGGTTCATTTTCTCTCCACCTCCTTTTTATCCCCGGATGATCCTGCCCAGCCTGCGAAAGGCCTTTCGGAAGAAACGCTTTATTTTCATTCGCAGCCTGATATATTTTTTTTGTCCCTCACTGACGAGCGGCATCACCAGATAATCATACTCCGAAAGATGTTCCCGCAGATAAAGAGGGTAACTCTCATCAATTTCTACTCTCGTGAACTTTGCATCCCTTCCGAACAGATCCTCTCCCAGGATCAGTCTGTCCTTGGCCTCAGCCAGAAGGTCCGTATCATTGTATTCCTGATGGGCTGCCGCCACGACCTTTGTTCCGATCCTTCTTGCCACATCCCGTTCCTGCCTGCTGCCCATATATCCAAAATGCCAGCCGCCGTTTTCCACTCTCACAGCCTCCGGCGCCGTCACGCTGGCCTGCCGCAGTTCAATGATCCCACCGCCTGGAATGCTTTTCTTACTGAATATCTTGGTTCCGAGCCACTTTCTTCTGGCTACTCCCGGAAATTCCCCTGTAATGGAAAGCAGATTTCCGGACACCTCCTCCATATTCAGATAGCAGTAAAACATCCGCTGGGCCAGATGATAAATCTTATCCTTGTCAAAGTGATGGATGATCTCCTTAAGCACCTCCGGATTGGGGATCTCATCTACATCACTGAGCAGGATCACATCCTCTGGGGAAGCATCCGAAAGCCCTCTTTCCAGCGCATTTTTTTGAAATTTATCTCTTTCATGAGTGGTCACATCTACCGGTGAATTATCTACTACGATATACTCTATCTTTGAAAGGAAGGGCGCAAACAGCTCTTTGTTCTTTTCAAAGCAAAGCTCCTTGGGTTCCCCGGAAAAGGTAACCGTAGCTTCTTCGATAATGAATTTGTCCACATAGGGATCCAGTATATGAAGCCTCAGATTTAAAATATCCAGTTCGTTAAAAAAGGGAATACAATCGTATACCATTTTCTTCTCTCATTTCTATTTTTTTAAATGTCTCCAAAAGAGCAGCGGCCTGACTATATCCTTAAAGCGCAGCCATCGCCTGGACCAGGGATTTTCAAACCGGGGGTATTGCTCATTTCTTCCCCACCATTTATGAAAGACAAAGGGGGCGTCCACATCCAGCACTTCCGGCACAGGATGCTCATGTCCAAAATACTTTGCCACCTCCACAGGCGCATACCGCATACCGGCCTCCTCAAATCTGTGCTTATTCATACAGCATAAAAAGATGTCCTCGTTATAAAACCCGTCCTCATCCTTTTCCCATTTCAGCCCCGCCTTCCTTGGAAATTCCAGAAACCGTTTGCTTCTTAGGGAAACACTGTTCCCCACCCTGCAAAGGTTTCCGTAAATGTCATGGTAGCAGTGTTTTGTTCCCGGCTCAGGAACCGGCCAGGGCGATCCGATATAATCATAGTTTAAAAATTCATCCCGCCATTTCTCGGGATGTACCACAAATCCGTCATAATGGATCAGAAGCACATAACCCGTATCAATATAATCTCCAAGCTCATATGCCATTTTATAATTAAAACAGTCAATATCCGTCAGCTTGGAGGTATGCTTATAGGTAATCCCCTTCGGCAGGGAAAACGGTCTTCTGTGCGTAATCAGAACCACCTGCCCAAATTCGATGTCCTGCATGCTGTATACAAGCGCCTTGATCGTTTCATAGATCTTCACACTGGTCATAGCTGCCAGCGTTACATTGGGCAATTTTAACTTCTCCTTTTTCACAGTAAACACCTCCGGCAGGCACATTCTTTCTTACAACGCTTCCCGCTGCAATCACAGCGTGATCTCCAATGGTCACTCCTTTTAAAATCACGCAGTTTGCTCCTATCCATACCCCATTTCCGATCACAATCTGTCTGCATACAAATTCATCAGTTGTTTCATTTGTTCCCTCTATGTTCTGCCCCATAAAGTTATGATCATGGTCAACAATCACAAGGTTGTTTCCAAACTTGCAATAATCTCCTATCACAATTCTTTTCATACAGGTTATGGATGCATTTGTATTAAAAAAACAATGGCTGCCTATCACCAATTCTCCTTTTTCCTTGCAGCCTATATATAAATTGCCTCGATTTTGGAGTTTTGCTCCTAATCTGACCGTTGCCTCATTGTCTATTTCCAGCTGTACCCTTTGAAATCCTTGTATGATCCCTGTTTCCAGTCTTTTTCCATACTTTATCTTCCACCATAAAATTTTAATGAACGAGCAAAAGGCTTTTCTTATCACCATTCCATTCCGTCTCTGCTTCATGCTGATCCCTCTCTTACTGATCCATTTCAAGTATTATTTGACCTGCTGACATCTGATTCCTTTACCGTTTCCTCATAGATCCGCAGCAGGCTGTTTAGATGGCTTTCAAAGCTATACTTTTCTTTTGCTTTTTGTCTTGCTCCTTCTCCTAATCTTTGAGCAAGCTCGGGTTCCTGTAATAATTTTTCTATCTTTTGGGCAAAAAACTCATTTTCACCCGGTTTTGCCAGAAAACCTGTCTGTCCATCCGTAATCAGATTGGGAATTCCGCCTATCCTTGTTGTAACAACCGCAAGCCCGTATGCCATTGCCTCCAGCACTGCCATAGGCATTCCTTCATTGTAAGATGGAAACAGAAAAATCCTGCTTTACTCCAGCAGTTTTGTTTTTTCTCTTCCGTTAACCCATCCCGCAAACTTTACATTTTTATCCAAATTTCTCTTTGCAAGCTCTTTCTTTAATGCTTCTTCATCTTCCCTGCTTCCAGCCCCGGCAAAGACCATTGTGGCATCTAATCCTCTCAGGTTTGCCTTCTCTAAAATATCCGGTATATCAAAGCAGCCCTTCCGCTTCCCTATTTCTCCCAAAAACAAAATCTGTCTCTTTCTTTCAGGGTTCACTTTTTCCGGCACGATACAGTAATTAGGGAGCACAGTAATTTTATCTTCCGGCACGATCAGCTTTAAGTTTTTCTTCCATTCATCAGAAAGGGCGATCAATCTTGTACACTTTCTGTACACTTTCTGTATCAGCCGTTTTTTTTGCTCCGAGGCCTTTCCATAAAACGGGTCAAATTCCGCGCCATGAATATGGTTTATAATCGGAATGCGAAACATTTTCCCTAAATAGATAAACGGCATCTTCCTATAAAAGCTTGGCCCAAAGGAAGAATGTATGTGGATCAGATCCGGCCTGTTTGTAATTATAACCTTCAGGAAACAGAAATAACTTCCAAGAGCCTTAAGCAGCTTTCGCATCTTGCTTCCATCACAATATGATTCTACATAAGTGATCCTGTAGCGCTCACCGAAGTTATGCTCCCGGTATCCGTTTACCACAGCGGCAATACCGCCTTTTACTGTAGAGTTGGGAACAATCATACAGATTTTCATAAATGAGCTCTTACCTTTCTGCGTATTGCCCTCATAATTTTTTTCACAAAAAAGACCTCATAAATGACGCGGCACCTTATTTTCTGGAAAAAGAGCACAAACTTATTTGCCCTTTGGTTTAGTTTCTTATATTTCCTTGAATTTTTCTTGTATGCCTCCAGCTCCTCTTTGCATTCCTGGCTTGTGAACACATTTCCCTTTCTGTCCTGGTAATGCCAGCCTTCATAAATGTTCTGCTCTGACGCCCAGTACCCATCAGAAACATTATGGCGCGCCCAGTATTTTGGTGCCAGGATATACTTCACGGTGGTGCTGGTAAACGCAGGAAAATAGGCAAAGGAAGAATTGGAAAGCAGCAGATACCTGGCGTTTTTAATAATGGAGTAATCCTTTGCCAGGTCAAAATTATACGCCGGTATCCCCGGAAGGATCTTGCTTGCTTCCTTCACATCATTGGTTATGATCATAAACTCCATATCCGGATTAATCTTTTTCATGTTTTTAATACCGTCTAACCAGTATTTTTTCCGCAGATAAAGCTCAGGACAATCCAGATAATCGCTGCAGCGCAGATGAAGGATGCACAGGTTATCCCTGCTATACTCCATGCAGTCATATTCCTTCTTTACTGTGAGCCATTTCCGGATCTCCTCCCGGTGTGCAAGATAATAACGCTCATCCTGCATATTTCCGTAAAGAAGCGTGCCATCCTCAGGGTGTAAAAGCTCCTCGTCCGTTCCCGTCACATAACAGCCGTGCGTCAGGTCATGCTTGGAATTTCCAAGATAAAGCCTGTCTTCCTTTTCGTAGTAGACCTTCTTATAGTCTTCCTTTGAGGAAGGAACCCCGTAATCGAGATCCATAAAATACATGCCACAGCTGCTGTGCATGTTATTCGCCACTGTTTCGCTTCCCAAAATACTGTAAGCAAAATGGTTGTCTATGGCAATACATCTGGTTGTAACATAGCAGAACAGCTGATTTCCCAGCCCCTGTCCTGCCAGTAATTCCGTACCGATCATGATACTCCTCTTTTCTGTGCAGTTTTACACTGCTCTATTTTTCATCTGCTTTCCCGGGCAGAGTCGTGGGAACCAGCGCCCCATCCTCCACCTTATAGATCAGATCGCATTTTTCAATGGTATTCAGCCTGTGTGCAATGATCACCATGGTCTTTTTGCCGTGGAAGCTGTTTACTGCCTCCATAACCGCCGCCTCGGTCTCATTGTCAAGAGCAGAGGTTGCTTCATCAAACACCAGGATCTCCGGATCATGATACAGTGCTCTTGCAATTCCGATCCTCTGCCTCTGTCCTCCGGAAAGCCGCACTCCTCTGTCTCCAATGGTAGTATCCAGTCCCTGAGGCAGTTCTTCCACAAATTCCTTAAGCTGTGCCTCTTCAAGGACTTCCCAGATCCGCTTCTCATCAATCCTGTCTTCGTCGATCCCAAAAGCAATATTATCCCGTATGGATTCGTCGATCAGGTAGATAGACTGTGGAATGTAACCGATCTGGGCCAGCCAGGATTCATAATTTTTAAAGATATCCACGCCATCGCAGGTGATCGTTCCTTCCTGGGCATGAAGCAGTCCCAGCAGAATGTCCACAATGGTAGACTTGCCCGCGCCGGACGCCCCTATGATCCCTACAGATTTTCCCTTAGGAACCTCCATGTGGGCATTTTTGAAAATGTATTTTTCCGAATCCGGATAATGGAAGGAAATATGGTCGAGCGCAATTCTGTCATGAAGCGTCAGCTTTTCCTTCTGGGCATTTGCCCTCCGCTCTGCCAGCATGGCATCTGTCTTCATGCCTTCCTGCAGGTTCTGGTAAACAAAGTCAAGGCTTGGCTGATTATAGGAAATTTCCGTAATGTAAGTATTGATCCTGTTCACGCTTGGAAGCACACGCATGGCTGCAACCCCAAAGGCTGCAATGGTACTTACCATAGCCGTTATGTCGCCGCCTCCCTTTACATAGATCAGAATAAAAGTAAGAACCCCTACAATAAATACGGTCTCGATCAAAAGCCGTGGCATATTGTTCATAACCGCATAGGTTCTGCCTACATTCGCACCCTTTTTACCGGTCTCGTAATAATTTCTTACAAAGAATTCTTCCCGGTTCAGAACCTTTACATCCTTCAGTCCATAAGTTGCCTGGATCCTCCATTTTGCAATCCGGGACTGGATCGCCTGATTTTTCGCTCCGATCTTATTCAGTCTGGGCTTGAACACCTTGAGTACAAAAAGGGTCAACGCACCGAACAGTACCATAATAAAGAGTGTCATCCTGGCATCCGCAAATAAAAGCACAACAAAAATCAGACAGGATACCACGATCTCAGATGCAACCTGGAGCAGTGCCAGCATCAGGGAAAATGTATTGGGGATATCATTGTCTGTAATTCTGAATACCGTGGGAATATCGGCGCCCAGGTATAATTCATAGGGTCTGTTCAGGAATTCTGCCATGACCCGGCTGATCATCCTGTTTCTGTTTTGAGCAATAAAGGTATTTTGGAGATAGACAAGCAGGAGTAAATAGAGATTTTTGATCACATAGATTGCCATCAGTCCGATCAAAAGCGCGCTTGTGATCTGTCCCACATCACGAATGCCAAACAAATCGCACAGATCCTGCAGGATCCTGTATTTCTGCACATATTCTGTAAGCGTATCCGGAGTGAGCAGCGCTGTGACCACAGGGATCATTGCCCCTACCCCCAGGGTCTCCAGGAAGCCTCCGATAAATATCATGATCCCAAGGAAAAATAACTGTACCTTTTGCTTTCTGTCAAATATATAGCTGATCTTTTGAAAAAGACTGATCTTTTTTGTGTCCATAAATCACCCTGCCAGTTTTCATGTAATAGATAGTTAAGTATACCATAACTTGGTTTGATAGGCAAATTTACGCAGATTTCTGCCGCAGTGGGATGATCACCTTATCGTACAGCTTTACCGTATAAAAATAAAATCCCGGCATGGCAAGCGCCAGCCGCATTCTTACCCGGTCTCCCCCCGCCACAAATTCTTCTCCGTAAACGCTCTTTATCTGTTTTCTTTCCATTCGCAGCATCCTGATCAGCTGCGAGGCCTCCCGGGTCATATGGCGCTTCTTAAAATCCAGAAAATAAAACAGCATCCTTCTGTAAAACTGATAAGCCGCCTTCCGGGACAGGATTTCCATTCCCTGTTCGTCCAAATAGGCGATCTGTTCTCTCCAGAAAGGGATCTCATCCTGAAACCGCCGCTGTCCAAGCTGGGTGTTCATAATGCTTCCCCCTCTGTCCACGCGGTAATTATAAAGCGGTGTATCCAGAAAAACACATTGCTCTGCCCGGGTTAATGCCCAGGTTGTATACATAATATCTTCTGATTTCCGCCCCACAGGAAAAGAAATCCCCTGAAGGATTTCCCGCTTAAACAGCTTGCTCCACACGGAATGATAAATATGATAGCTGGGATGGCCGCTGATATATATTTCCAGCGCTTCCTGCTTTGACAGGGGAATTTCTTTCCCGCTGGGATGGATCTCTTCCGCTCCTTCTCCCAGCTGTCTGTAGGTGCAGATAGCAATCTGTGCCTTCCACTGTTCACATGCCCTGTACATCTTTTCATACATGCAGGGCTCCACAAAATCATCCCCGTCCACAAACCCGATGTAGCTTCCCTCTGCTGCCGCAATGCCTGCATTCCTTGCTGCAGAAGGGCCTGCATTCTTCTGATGCAGCACGGTGATCTCCTCATGATCCCTTCCATACCGGTCACAGATCTGTGCCGTCCCATCGGTGGAGCCATCCTCTACCAGAATGATCTCCATGGGCCGGTAGGTCTGCGCCAGCAGACTGTCCAGGCATTCCGGAAGATACTTTTCTATGTTGTATGCTGTTACGATCACTGAAATCAGGGGATTTTCCCTTTTGTCTGCCTCTTTCAACTCTGCTCCTTTGCGATCCTGATCATGTTTTCCATATAAATATCCCTGCATTCCTGGTTTCCAAACCACTTATGCGGTACAATAACCATCTTTTCCCGGGAGGGATTCAGATATGCTCCCCACCAGCTAAAGCTGGAATTTGCCAAGATATGATGCCTGCAAAGGCTCATCAGATAAAGATCCAGATACCCGTTTTCCTCCTGCGTGCCTTCGATCAGCACAAAACGCTCCTTCTCCTGTCCGAAGTTTTTAAGGATCCACTCCCCGGCATAGTCCGGGTCGTTTGTAAATACAAAAAAAGAGGCATCCTGCTGCCTTTTTTTGACATACTCTATGGCAGTTTTATAATACCGCTCCGTGCAGATCCCTCCGTAGGCTTCTTCATTTTGAAGATAATCTCCCCGTCTGATATGGACGGAAACAGCCATGGTTGTTTTGATCTGCTGTTCATAGCTGCGGATCCTTTCAAGAAGCTGCGAGGGGATCCCTTCCCATATCCTTTCTGAAAAACGAAAAGCCTGCCGCACCTCTTCTTCTATATCTGCAAAGTATTTTTCGCTTTGAAAATACCCTGTGAGATAGGCCGGATCCCTGTTTAGGATCTCCGGATCAAAATTACAGTCCTTTTCCATATACTCAAGACTTTTCCTGCCAAACAGCTTTCTTCTGATCCTGCTGACCGGATCCAGAAAACCGTCTGTCATTCTGCAAAGCTCTTCCCTGCTTGCCCTGTCATACTCTATGCCAAACGCCCAAAGAGAAAGGGGCCTTGCCTCTCTCCCCTCATACTCCGTAAAATCATCCATTTTTACTTCTTTGCCCATGGCCCGCAGCTTCAGATATAAAGCATACTGAAACATTTGATTGCCAAGGCCGCCTGTCATTCTGATAATAATCATTCTTTTATTGTACGCTCCACTCGTCCCTTTTCATCAATCAGGGTCATACCCTTCACATAAACATCCTCGCTGGGAACTCCATTCACCCACCTTGAAGGCGCTGTTACAAGCTTATCAGGATTTTCGTTGATGAAGGCCGCCCACCAGCTGAAGCTGGAATTGCTGATAATATTATGCCTGCAGCGGCTCATCAGAAACATATCCAGATATCCGGTATATTCGGTATTATTTTCTATCAGTACAAAATGATCCTCAAGGGCCCTGATCTCTTCTCTGCTCATATCCTCCCTGATCTGACTCTTCATCAGGGATATGACCCAGCCCTTCACCCACTTTGGCTCGTTGCTGAAAATAAAGAATTTGGCATCCGGGCATTTATCCTGAATGAACCGGACAGCCCCCTCGTAATATTTTTCCGTACAGATCCCGTCATACAGTTCTTCATTGCTGCGGGAATCTCCCCGATACATATGAAGCCCTACGGCATTACAGCCTTCGATCCTTAGAAGATACTTTTCTGTGGTCTCATAAAGAGGAGCTGGAAGGTTCATATCCTTCAGCTCCGGGAACCGAAAGGTTTCCTGCACCTCTTCCAGAATATCTTCAAAATATCTCTGGCTTTGAAAAGATCCCTTCAGGTACATGTTTTCAAAGGAAAGAACCTTTGGATCATAAAATCCCTGCTCCACATATTCAATGGGATGCCTGCCGCGAAACAGTCTTTTCAGTCTTTTGGAGAAATCCATGGAACCGTCTGTAAAGGCAACAATCTCATCCCAGGTGGCTCTGGGGTACTCTATTCCAAATACGGCAAGCATGATCGGCCATGCCTTTTCTCCCCGGTATTCATTGATATCATCAAATTTTACCTCCCTGCCCATAGCCGTCAGCTTCATGTACAGGGCATATTGAAACATTTGATTGCCAAGTCCCCCGGACATTCTGATAATGTTCATCCTAATTACCGCGCCTTTCCAAAAGCCTGCAAACCTTACTTTGCAGATAATGCTGCATAGATACTGTCATAATCATAATTTGCGTAAAAGTCCTCCTCCGCCGCCAGACGCTCTAAATAATTGTCCCAGGTAAGAAGTCCTCTGTCCTCTTTGATCCAGTTTAAGATCATCTCATTGACCTCGCCACTGTAATGGCAGCTGTCGTTGTAGTAGTCTGTATTACAGATAATCTCATACTGATCAAAAAAATTATATAGCTTTACATTGGGACAGGCAAGAAGCATCTCTGTAGCCAGCTTTTCGGCCTTAAGCTGCTGATCCCTGTTTCCCTGTATATCCAGGGCATCCCAGTAAACAATGCTGTAAGGCGTATAAAAAAGATAAAACTGGGTGTCCGGATACTCATTTGCCAGATCCACAAAATTTTTCTGAATGGTTTCCGCCACGATCTTCTCTTCCGAAGGGCCAAACCCTACATTTTCAAATGGTTCCAGATCATCCCTGGAATAAGAATAAAGGATATGTTCTATTCCGGTTTCATAGCGCCAGGAGGAATACGCATCCATGGAAGTGGATTCCTCCTTCTGAAGGGTCATCACCAGATTGGACAATGCTCCGTGATACCAGATCGACTTATTAAACAAATAAGAAACATCATTAAACGGATTGTCATCATAAAGGTAGGTGGGATATTCCTCGTATTTTTTCCAGTCATAGCTTCTGAGCAGTCCGTTATAATCCACCGCTACCAGAATTGTTTTCAGCTCCTCATTCCTTTTAAGGGCTCTTTCCAGATTTTCTGAAAGCTCCTGAAAGCCGGCCCCGGAAAAAGGCTCCTTTACGGCATGGGTTCCAAAAAGTTCATCCATCTGGGTCGTTTTAAAATTTTGAGCCATGGAGGTTCCTGTAATAATGGCATCATAAGAGAAATGCCTTGAAATCCCATCATTGACGTATCTTTCCTCATACAATCTGTAGGAAAGCTGAGGCAGCGGCCCATGATAATGAAAATAGGGATCGATCACGATCATAAGCGCTCCCGCCGCCACAAGGCAGATCAGCACCGCAGTCACGCATCCTGCAAACCATTTTTTTGCTTTTTGTTCCATGCCTGTCCTTCCTTAAAAATTAACATAAATAAAACTGCTGATCTCCGCAAGGGAAAACAGTCCCCAGAGCAACAATCCTGCCGTTACTACCGCTTTTTTCAGGGAAAATTTCATAGCCTCCACTTTTTCCCCGGTATTCTTCATCACAAAGCAGGCCAGCACCAGGACAAAAACCACAGCATACAAAAGAAGATCTGAATATCCCGAAAGCAGCCGTTCTGCTCCCGCCCTTTGCAGCACTGCCATTTCCACAATATCATAAAAGGCCTCCGTAATGCCCTGGCAAAGGCGCCCGCCTCCGGCAAAGAGCCTGCTCCACAGGTTTACGGCCTGTGACAGGGATTGGGCCCTGAAAATACTCCATGCAAAGGTAGTCACGATAAAGGCTGTGACCATTCTTACCGCCCTGGGCAGCTTCCACTTTTCCACTCCGGCTGCCCTCTCAAAAACCATACAAAGACCGTTAAAAGCTCCCCATACAATAAACGTCCAGTTTGCTCCATGCCATAATCCGCTGATGCAGAAAACAATCATAATATTTATAAGCGTCCTGCCTTTTCCCTTTCTGCTGCCTCCAAGGGGGATATAAAGATACCTGGTAAAAAACCGGGTCAAGGTGATATGCCATCTGTCCCAGAAGTCAGAAATGGAAACAGCCTGATAGGGAGAATTGAAATTCACGGGAAGCCTGATCCCTATCATTCGTCCGATCCCCTCTGCCATATCGCAGTATCCGCTGAAATCAAAGTAGATCTGCAGAGAATAGCAGATCATCACAATTACCGCATCTGCGCTGCCAAGCTGCACCACATCAGCATAGCCTGCATTTACAATCTTTGCCAGATTGTCTGCAAGCAAGACCTTTTTGGCAAGGCCCAGAGAAAAGCCATAAAGTCCTTTCCCCAGATTTTCAAAGCTTACAGACCTTCTGCCCTTTGCAAAAAGTGGGACGGCAAGCTCCTCACAGCGGGTGATCGGCCCCTGGAGCATCTTGGGGAAAAACAGATCATAGGTTGCAAACTGAAGCGGGGAATACCCCTGATCCCCCTTTTGGTAGCTGTCTATCAGGTACATCAAATGCTGGAACGTATAAAAGCTGATGCCGACCGGCATAAATATCCGCATTACCGGAATAGAGCTTCCAAAAACAGCATTTACATTTTCCACCAGAAAAACCGTATACTTAAAGAAAAACAGCACTCCGATATTAAGCCCGATACCGATCACAAGGATCAGCTTTCGGACCCGCTTCTCTTTCGCCTGTGTGATCCATCCGGCAATTCCGTAGTTTGCCGCCATGCACGCCGCAAACACCAGAAGCGATCCCAGCCCCTGGGAAGCCAGAAACCACAGCGAAAACAGATCCAGCACCCAAATAGCGGCCCTGCCGTCCCTGTATCTGCCTGCCAGGAAATAGCAAAGCACAAAAAGCGGCAAAAAGAAAAGTATAAATAGATAGGAATGAAACAGCATAGTTACCTCTCCTCTTTTTGACCGCAAAGCCACTGCTGGAACATCAGAATATACCAGATCTGGATCCTCCAGATCCCTCCGTTTATATAGTCATTCCAGATCTGCCAGACCATGTCAGCATCTAAAAAACCCTGTCTCCTGAGCAGTCCCGGCTCGATCAGATCCTCCGCCCATTTTCGAAGGCTGCTCTCCCTGAGCCATTTATGGATGGGAATGGCAAATCCCTTCTTGGGTCTTTCCATCAGTTCCTTCGGCACATAGCGGTAAAGCACATCCCTTAAAACAAGCTTTCCTGTCTTTCCCTCCCTTTCATATTCAATGGGAAGCCGGAACGCAAATTCCACCACGTCCTTATCAAGCATAGGCACTCTGGTTTCCAGGGAAACCGCCATTGCGGTTCTGTCTACCTTGACCAGAATATCGTCGGGATGATACATGAGCATATCCATAAGCATAATATTATGATTGGTCTCCTTTAAAAAGCCCTCCGGATATTCACTGTGCTTATAGGGGATCTCTTCATGATATCTGCTGATCCTTCTTGCAAGAGGCTCCGTTTCATTGGAGCAGATGTAAAGATCCGCAGGCCCCCTGGCTCCAAGAAGCTTTCCCTTTACCTTATAGATCTCGTTTCGCTTTAAAGGGCTGTGAAGCACCAGCTCGCTGCAGGGCTTCCTCACAAAGTAGGGAAACCCCTTCATTTTATTCCAGATCCGCTCCACAGAGGTATAGGAAGTATAACCGCAGAACAGCTCATCTCCTGCATCCCCGCTTAAGGAAACTGTTACATGCTCCCTTGTCATTTTGCTTACAAGATAAGTAGGGATCTGGGAGGAATCTGCAAAAGGCTCTCCAAACATTTCCCCCAATTTGGGAATGACCCCCTGGGCATCCAGCTCGGAAATGTAAAGTTCCGTATGCTCCGTGCCAAGGTGCTGCGCGATTTCCTTTGCATAAACAGCCTCGTTATAGCCTTCTTCCTTCATGCCAATGGTAAAGCTCTTCACCTTTCCCTGATGAAGGGACTGCATAAGCGCTACCACGGTACTGCTGTCGATCCCTGCAGACAAAAACGCTCCTACCGGAACATCTGCAACCATCTGCCCTGCTATGGCGTCCTTTAACAGGCGTTCCAGCTCATCCGCCGCCTCCTGCCGTGTACCCTTAAAGGGATCATCCTGTCCCCTTCTGGCAACTTCCATGACTGACCAGTATTTTTTCATTTCCCATTTATTAAATGGTGATTTAATTTTTAATATTGTGCCCGGTTCCAGTTTATAGATGTTCTGATAGATGGAATAGGGCGCCGGAATATAGCCATGCACAAAATACAGATCAAGCACTCTTGTATCAACAGGGTTTTGAAAACCATCCAGAACAGAAATACTGCCAATGTCAGAGGCAAACACAAAGCTGCCGCTTACCATGCCGTAATATAACGGCTTTTCTCCGATGCGGTCCCTGAGCAGGGTCAGGCTGTTTTCCTGTTTATCATAAAGGGCAATCGCAAACATTCCCTTGCATTCCCTTATGGTTTCCTCCACTCCATAGGCTTCAAAGGCCTCAAGCAGAACCTCTGTATCGGAGGTTCCCCGGAAAGCCGTTACCTTCCCCTCTGAGAGAAGCCGCTCTGCAAGCTTTTTATAGTTATAGATCTCTCCATTATAGGCGATCACATATCTACCGCTTTTTGAAGTCATGGGCTGCGAGCCGGCTTCAGAAAGATCTACAATGGAAAGCCGCCTGTGTCCTAACACCACCTGGCCATTTTCTGAGAAATAGCTGCCCCCTGCATCAGGGCCTCTGTGGTACATTCTTTCCTTCATTTTTTCAATATTGGCTTTTGCATCTCCTGCAAAATTACAAAACCCGGCTATTCCGCACATATGCTCTCCTTCCAAGTCTTAAAGTCCCAGTGAAATCAAGTATTTCTCCCATTCCTTAAGGACAGGCTCCGGTCTGTATGTCTCACCTGTTATCTTTGCCTGTTTTCCCATTTTTTCTGCGTTTTGCAAGTTTTTTAGCATGTATTGCAAGTTATCCTTCATTGCATTTACATCTCCCACAGGAGTCAAAATTCCATTTTCACCTGACCTGATCAGTTCCGCCGGACCACCGCAGGGACAGTCCGTTGCGATCACAGGCAGTCCCATGATCATGGCTTCTATTAAGGTGTTTGGCATTCCTTCTGTATTGGAGGATAATACAAAAACACTTGTTTTGTAAATAGCTTCTGAAACATCTGCAATGCTTCCCGGAAGACTGATCCTGTTTTTCAGGCCAAGCTCCTCCGACAGCTTACACAGTTCCTGTCTCTTATCCCCTTCGCCATAGATTACAAGCCGGTACTCCGGAAACTGTCCTGCAATCTGCGCAAATGCCCTGATCAGAAGTTCATGATTTTTATTTTCATCTATCCTTCCCACCGCCGTAATGGTTTTTTCTCTTTCCCCTTCATATCTGGGTTTAAAAAAGGAAGGATTCACAGGATTTTTCAAAATAACAGCCTTCTTTTGTATGGACTTCGGAAAAAACTCCATGCACCGCCGTGTCTGCAGGATCACCCCGTCTGCCAAATGGAACAGGCTGCGGGCGAGGAACCGGAGCACCGGACTGTAATACTCCTGTGAGGGCTCTCCCCTTACGGAAACCGCTACCGGAATTCCAAGTCCCATGACGGTCAAAATCGCCATCATATTATTTTTTCCAATGAAGGAAACGATCACATCCGGTTTTTCTTCTTTCCAGATACTTCTAAGCTTCCGGAGCCTTTTCTTCAAATTTCCAAGTCTTCCTCCGCCCAGCTCTTCCTGCGCAGGTTCCGATATTCTCCTGCACACCCCTTCCGGTACCGGATATTCTTCCTCAGCCACATGGGTTGTTACCAGAAGCACCTGATAATTTTTATGATAGAAATATTCTGTCAAATTGGCAATGACTCTCTCCGCTCCGCCTTTTCTCATACTGCTGAGATAAAACGCAACCTTCTTAGGCATGAGACACCTCCCCCGCCATGATCTCCTCTGCATAGGTTTCCCATTGTCTGCAGATCTGTTCCGGAGAAGCCTTGCGGCCGATCTCCCTGGCATGCTGCCCCATCTGCGCTGCCAGGCCTCGTTCTGTCAGAAGCTTCTCCATAGCCTTTGAGAGCTTTTCCACATCTCCCACCGAAGTAAGGATCCCGGACCAGCCATCCCGGATCAGCTCTGCCGGACCGCCGCAGGGACAATCCGTTGCGATCACAGGCAGTCCCATTGCCATGGCTTCCATCAGCGCATTGGGCAACCCTTCATAATCAGAAGGAAGGACAAACAAGGCTGCGGTCTGCAGTTCCTTCTCCAGTCTGTCACTTTCTCCCATGAAATGTACTCTTTCCTCCATATGATTTTCCCGGCAGTATTCTATCAGCTTCTGCTGATACCCGGCATTGCTTTCTGTTCCATAAAGTTTTACATGAACTTTAGGAAATTTAATCATGATTTGACAAAATGCCCTTAATAATAACAGTTGATTTTTTTGCTCTGACAACCGACCTACCGTTATCATATGACACTTTTCAGGACTGTCCATCCATCTGTTATCCTCAGAAAGATATTTAGGATTCACAGGATTCATGATCAGTCTGGATTTCTTCTGAAGCTCAGATGCAAAGAAGCTTTTTGCCTCACTGGTCTGAAAGACACACCCCTTCGCCTTTTTTTCCATCCGCCTTGTAGCAAGGGGATAAGGTTTATAATCTACCTTCGGATCATTGCGGACGGAGACAAGCAAAGGGATCTTCATCCCCAGCATGGCATAAGCACAGCGGAAATTCGCCTTATTACAGAAGGAAATGACCAGATCCGGTTTTTCCCTTCTGATACACATTCTGAAGTCCCAAAGCCTTCCCACTGCCCGGCTGATCCTTCCCTTCCTTTTCCTCTGCAGCTCTTCCATGTTGATCCGGGTTACCGCAGGCGAAAGCTCATATTCTTCTTCCGCTCTCCACAAGGTTATGATCTTGACCTGATAGCCTTCCTTGGCAAAATAATCTGCCAGGAGACTGGCCACTCTTTCTGCTCCGCCTTTTCCCAGGCTGTTAATATGAAAAAGAATTTTTCTGCTGCTCAAAGCCTCTCCTCTTTGCCCTTAAGGCATCATATATCTTTCATACCACTTCTGGAACATAAAATACGCCCACACAATACGGGAATAATTAGCGCCGCTTCCAGCCCCTCCATCCCCTGTTTCCATATAATTTCTTAAAAAGAGCTCCACCTGCTGCGGTTCAAAAACCCCCTGCTTTTCCAGAAACTCCCTTTGAGATAATGATAACACCTGTTCTTTTAGTACTCCGCGAAGCCATTTATCCAGGGGCACCCCAAAGCCTACCTTAGGTCTGTCAAGAAGCTCCCTGGGGATCAGTTCATAGGAAAGATCCTTTAAGATCCTCTTTTTCTTTCCCTTCTCATACTTGAATTTGTGGGGCAGGCTCATGGCAAATTCCATCACCGCCGTATCCAGGATCGGGCATCTTGCTTCCAGGGAATATTTCATGGAAGCTCTGTCTACCTTACAGAGAATATCTCCGGGAAGGTATGTGTCCATATCGAGGAGCATTCTTCTCTCCTGCCAGTTCTTCTCCTGATAGCTGCTTTCAAACGGATATCCGCAGGGAAGGCTGTTCTGCTGCCCTCTGCTTACCAGATCCAAGGCCGCTTTCTGATAATTGCCGGAAATAAACTGGGTTTTTGTTTCCTTGTCACGGTTTCCGGCGATCACCCTCACCCGGAACGGATAGTAATCCTCTATATGAAAAAGCCTTCCGGCAGCAGCTGCCACTCCTCCCAGAAAATCCAGCCTTTGAGCCTGTCTTACCTTCTCATAAATGTTATATCCACAGAAAAACTCATCTCCGCCATCCCCGGAAAGAGCAACGGTTACCCGCTTTCTCGCAACCTCTGACACCAGCATGGACGGGATCTGGGAGCTGTCCGCAAAGGGCTCGTCATAATATTCCGGTATACTTTCTACCAGAGACAGCATGTCCTGTTCACTGATATATTTCTCTGTGTGGTCACATCCAAGGTACTGCGCCACCTTTCCCGCATATTCCGCCTCATTATACCTCTTTTCCGTAAAACCAATGGAAAAGGTTTTTACCGGCTCCCCGGAAACGCTGGCTGCAAGCGCCGTGACCAGGGAAGAATCAAAGCCTCCGCTTAAAAAGGTTCCCACCGGTACATCAGCCACCAGCCTTTTTTGTACTGCTGCCTTCAAAAGGGTGAAAAGCTCCTGCCTGGCCTCTTCATAATTTCCTGTAAAAGTTCCTTTTTTCTTCTGATATACCTCTTTTACATCCCAGTATTTCTGCTTATGGATCTTTCCCAGGCGAAAGCTGATGATTTCCCCCGGCCTTACCTTGTACACATTTTCAAAAACACTGTCAGGCTCACATAAATACTGATGATACAAATATCTGGCGATCACATCTGTCCGGAGCTTTCTCTGAAACCCCGGGCAGCTCATGATGGGTTTTAATTCGGAAGCAAAGACCAGATTTCCTTCCTCCTCCCAATAATACAAGGGCTTTTTGCCAATGCGGTCCCGCACAAGATAAAGAGTCTCCTCCTGTCTGTCATACAGGGCAATGGCAAACATTCCGCAAAGCTTATGGACGCAGGAGATCCCCCATTTCAGGTACGCTGCCAGGATCACCTCTGTATCACAGTTTGAACAAAAAGGATAATCTGACAGTTCCTTTTTCAGCTCTGCGAAATTGTAGATCTCCCCATTAAAGACAATGGAAAGTCTTCCATCCTTACTATGCATAGGCTGATGTCCCAGAGGGGAAAGATCCAAAATGGAAAGCCTTCTCTGGGCAAGTCCCACGCAGTACCCTTCTTTTGCCGGAAAAATTTCTGCTCCGGCATCATCCGGTCCCCTGTGGTACATGGTATCGTTCATCAGTGTAAGCTGATCGGCCGTGATTCTGTTTTTACTGTAAAAACCACATATTCCGCACATATTTATCCTTCCATATCCGCAATCAGTTTCTTTTTATATTTCTCTTTTGAAAAATCCTCTGCTCTGCAGCTCCCTCTTTCCTTATAATGCCGGCACAGTTCTTCATCAGTGGCTATGCGCAACATTGCCTCAGCCAGGATCTCCTCTTCCTTTTCCAGCTTAATAAGCTTTCCTTCATTTTGCCATTTTGCCTGAAAATCAGGCGTTTGAGATACAGCCGGCGTCAATATGCCATAATCCGCCTCAAAATATTCCTTTTTTTCTTCTGCCTCCTGCCAGTTTTCATGAAGGATTTCTGCAGGTCCCGATAAACAGTTTACAGATATGACCGGAAGCGACAGGGAAAGAGCCTCCACCAGAGCATTGGGAAGCCCCTCGCTGATAGAAGAAAGGACATAGGCCTTCCCTTTTGCAAGGTAGGGGAAAGGATTTTTTTTAAGTCCTGTAAACCATATTCTTTCCTCAATTTGAAGATCTCTTGCTAACGCCTTGTATTTTTCAAAACTTCCTTCTCCGATCACTGCAAGCTTTGCATCCGGCAGGCTTTCAGATACCCTCCGAAAAGCCTTTAGAAGATGCCAGAAACCTTTTACCTCATCTTCCCTGCCCATGGAAACAAAAACCGGCTTTTCCTCTTCAAAGAAGATCAGTTCCTCCTTATTTCCCTTCCTGCTTTGTTCTCTTACTTCTTCCGTATCACATGGATTCCAAAGAGTTTCTATATTGGAAAAGCCATACTGCTTCACGGCAAGATCCGTCATCTTCTTGGCACAGCAGAAAAGAAGATCCGCTTTTTTTCCTATAAGTTTCATATAACGCCCGTTTTTTATTTCTTCAAAGGAGTGACAGGCACAGATCTTTTTCTTTGCTCCGCCAGTCAAAGCATTGGCAATATTTGCCGTCATGCCAAAACTGTAAGAAACATCTGTATTCAGATTTTTCTGAAGCTTTGTCAGCTTTCTGCTCCGCCTTAAAACATTTATCACCTTTGCAAGCCTGCCCGGCCTTGATTTCAGGTCAAGATTTATCACTTTAAGATTTGAAATATCAAAGGCAATATCCTCCATGGAAAATACTACGATGGTCACATCATAGTCTGCCTCAAGAAGTCTTGCCGTCATCACACAGATCCTTTCAAATCCGCCCTGATGCAGCATAGGCGTTATCAGCATTACATTTTTCATACCCATTTCCCTGTTTCGTAAAATTTCATCATTTTCTCTGCCTGACAGGTTACGTCAAATCCCGCAGCCCGCATCTGTCCGGCATGATCCGTTCTGTCATAATAAAGCTGTCCTGCCAGATATGCCGCCCACCTGGCCGGATCCTTATCAATATCCATGGTTGTTACAAGCTCTGTGGCGATTACTTCCTGGCAGATCCTGTCTGACATCAGGCACTTCAGCCCCGCACACTGAGCCTCAACAATGCTGCCGGGAAGCCCCTCATATCTGGAAGGGTAAACAACATAGTCCATGGCCTGATAATAATCGCTGACATTCGTTCTGTTTCCTGCAAAGATCACCTTATCTCCTATCTGCAGCTCTTCAGAAAGCTTCCGGATACCCTCCATGCCCTGTCCTTCGCCCAGAAGCAGAAGTACAAAGTCCATCTCCGGTTTTTCCTTACATAAAGCTGCAAAAACCCTAAGCAGGTATTCGTGATTTTTGGCATAATGGAAACGTCCCACATGACCGATCACATACCGGTCTGAAAGTGAAAGCTCCCTGCGCATTTTTGTTCTGGTTTCTTCCCTGAAAGCAAACTTCTCACAGTCAATGGCATTGGGGATAAATACCGTGCGCCCTTCCTCCACAGCTTTCTTTCCAAACACCGAAATCCCCGCAAGCTTTGAACAGGTAAATAAATAATCTGCCTTCTTCCATAAAGAACGGCGGAGGATCCGCGTCATCCTTCCCTTGATGCCCCGATCTACCCCTGCGCTTCTTGCATGGGCAATGGTGACGGGCACTCCCGCTTTTTTGGCGATGGGCAGATAGATGGCAGCCGTACTGGTCATATGCCCCTGTACGGCTCCGAACTCATGATGCTCCCTGAAAAAGTCTTTGACTGCTTTCCGATAGGAAAAAAAGTTATACATACGAAAACGGGGAACACGATAAACATGTCCTCCCAGTTCCAAAATTTCCTTATCAAAATGACCTTCCTGCTCCGTATGGACCAGAAAGTCAAACTGCACCCTTTCTCTGTCTATATGACGATATAGATCCATGGTTCTGCTCTCTGCCCCGCCAAGGTTTGTATTTCCCAGGACATGCAGTATTCTGATGGGTTCCTTCATACCTGACTACCTTTTCCTTATCTGCTTTATTTGCTGCAGGCTTTCCCTGCCCAGCAAGAACAATCCCGAATAAAATAAGGCCATATTATAGATGGTATATCTTGACTGACAAAAGATTACAAGCGAAACAAGTCCTACATTGCCTAAAACAGATACCAGTACGCTTCCTGCAAAGAGAAGGATCCTCTGATTTCCCTTCCGGATGATCAGGAAGGCAAATAGCGCAGCATAAAGCAGGTAAATAAATACGCTGTACCAGTTCAGGATCGGATGAACCTTTGCAACCGTTGTCACAAGTCCTTCCCTGAAATTATCAAAAAAGAGAAGCAGTACTTTCCCACTGTTATGGAAAAGCAGGCACTTGCCTAATTTCTTCATCACACGATCCGCCTGCAGGTTAATCTCTTCGCCTGTACAGTCATACTGTCTTTGTACAAATTCATCTACCTTAGGCCACATAGTGTCAATTTGTATCTTATCATAATTATCTGCAAAATGCGATACTCTGTTTGTCCAGCTTTCCTGCTCCTTCGGCATAAGATAATCGTTTTCCGCACAGGGATCATAAATCTCATAAAACAGTTCCCTGATCTCCTTTTCAGCAAACAGCTCCCCATCTTCCCTGCCTGCTGTATAAAACCCTACTGTTGCCAGAAACCTTACGTCGCTGGTATGGGTCATGATCCTTCCCCTGAACAGGTAATTGCTTGCGCCGTCTACAAGCTTCGCACTCCCCAAAACGCCTATCAGGCAGGCTGCAAAAAGCGCCATGCTGCGCAGCCACTTCTTTTTCTTTGCTCCATACACATAGAGGATCGCAGCTCCCAGCATAAAAAGGCAGAGGATCATCTGCTTTCTGGTCAGATAAAGAAGAAATGCCAAAAAGGCGCCGCAAAGCAGTCCTTTTCTGGTATGGTGAAAAACAAATTCCATCAGATAACGAAAGAAAAGAAGGTATCCTGACACGGCAATCCCCTCTGTCAGAATACTGTTCGAGTACATGGAGCCTCTTCCTGCCGCATATCTGCACAGCAAAGACACGGCCATAGGGATCAGCAGCAGAAAAAAGGCCTCAACCTCCTTCAGCCTGCATTCCTGCCGCAAATACTCTGAAAGCGCAAAAGCAGAAATACCGGCCAGAATGCTCTGGAGCAAAACCACCCCAAAAAGATAGCCCTCCCCTGTGCCTCCCAAGAGGAAACGCAGCAAAGCCAAAAACAGAGGATAAATAGGTTCCCTTGAGCTTTCCCAGTTAATGTAGGTAGGAGAATCCACACAGATAACAGTTCCATCATAAAAAGCAAAAAAAAGATAAAAGCCCATGCTCACGCCGAGCATAAGCCATTTCCATCCTGTTTTCTTATCCCTCACTGCGGCTCTCCTTTCCTACCTTCTGATCTGCACAAGCAGGTGCTTTGCCTTGGCCAGCATAAATTCCCAAAGCCTCGCAAAAAGCTGCCTTTTTTTCGGAGCCATTTTCAAATACTCTGAAAAGGAGATCCACTCCGGCTCCGGCATCTGAAAATAGTTCTCTACCCTTTTCAAATCCTCATCTGTCATCGTCCCTGCATGCAATACCATGGTAGAGAAGCCCTTTTTCTTTCTGAGGGTTCGTCCAAGCTGAAAAGAAATGGGATAAAAAGTAAGCTCCTTCCACAAATAGGGAGCGGAGCCAAAGCCGTCTGTCAGCCCCGCAAACCCGGTCTCTTTCAGCGCCCGCAAAGTATTTTTGTCATAAGAGTGAGCTGGAGCCATAAAAATTTCTGTTTCCATCCCCTTTTGGGACAGGCTTCTATATGGATTATGATAATATGCAGACATGAAGCATTGACCGCTGCTTTTCATAGGGCAGGCCTGCAAATTCAGAAAAGGCATTTAAGGGAAAGCACCCTCCTTTTTGGGTCGTGTACCGGTGCTGGAAGCCATGCATGGCAATTACCCAGCCCTCAGATTTCAGTTCCTGCATATAGGACCAGAACTCCGGATGCTCTCCTGTTTCTTTTCCTTTTATATTCTCATCCCGGTTATCCGGGATCACACCGATCAGCGGTTTGATTTTGTAGCGGTCCAGCAGCTTTTTTACTGCAAGGAAACGCTCCCAATCCATATCCGGCGTAATATCATCTAGTCTTACCGCTATTTTCACGCAATCCTTCTCCTATAAATTCTCCTTGTACCAGTCGATGGCCAGTGCAATTCCCTTTGCAAAATCATAGTCCGGATCATAGGAAAGAAGCTCTCTGGCCTTGGAAATATCCGCATTGGAATGCTTGATATCCCCTGCACGGTCCGGTCCGAAATGTGGCTCCACCTTTTTATCAAGCGCCTTACAAAGATCATAGTAAATATCAATCAGATACTCTCTTCCTCCATAGGCAATATTGAATGCCTGGCCTGCTGCCTCTGAAGGTGCGAGACATGCCTTCATATTTGCCTCGATCACATTATCAATGTAGGTAAAATCTCTTGACTGCTTTCCATCCCCGTTGATCGTGGGAACTTCTCCATGTAAGAGCTGTCTGATAAATTTGGGGATTACAGCTGCATAGGCGCCGTTAGGATCCTGTCTGCGCCCAAACACGTTAAAATAACGCAGTCCGTAGGTATCAAGCCCATACAGCTTCTTATAAAGCTTTCCATATTCCTCATCCACACGCTTGGTCAGCGCATAGGGAGATAAAAGGTTTCCTTCCTGTCCCTCCTTTTTGGGCAGAACAGGATGATCCCCATATACGGAAGAACTGGAGGCATATACGAACTTTTTCACGCCATTTTGTCTGGCTGCCTCCATCATGTTCAGTGTTCCCATAATATTATTCTGCTCATAGAAAAGCGGCATTTCAATGCTTCTTGGCACAGAACCCCAGGCTGCCTGGTTCATCACATAGGTGACTCCTTCACAGGCCTTCATACAGGTATCCAGATCCTTGATATCGCCCCTGATAAAGGTGTAATTGGGCCGCTCCTCTAAAAACTTTACGTTTTCAATATGCCCGGTGGACAGATCATCCAGGCATCTGACCTGATATCCCATATCCGTTAGGGCTTCACACAGATTGGAACCGATAAATCCGGCGCCTCCCGTAACCAAAAACACACTGTCTTTGTCAAATTTCAGGTTTTGATATCCCATTTCCCGCTTTCTCCTTATCATCCCTTATAATCTAAAGTATATGCAATCCTCTGTGTCATACTGGCTGCGATCTAAAATGCCCTTAATATCCACCAGCACCTTCTTGGCATTTTCCTGACGGTAGAAGGAAAAGATCTTTTCCTGATCCAGCGTCAAAAACTGCTTATGGGAAACCGCAATGATCACCGCATCCATGTCCTTTACTTCTTCCATCCGGGCAAAGGTAATTCCATAAAGCCTTTCTGCCTCTGCTGCGTCTGCTGCCGGGTCTACCACGATCGGCGTGATGCCATATTCCTGCAGCTCTTTGTATATATCAATTACCTTTGTATTTCTGGTATCAGGACAGTTTTCCTTAAAAGTAAAGCCAAGAATAGCAACCCTTGCATTTTTAACGGAAAGATCTGCCTTGATCAGGTTCTTTACAAGGCTTTCTGCCACATATTTCCCCATATCATCATTGATCCGTCTGCCGGAAAGGATGATCTGGGAATGATATCCAAGAGACTCTGCCTTATAGGTCAGGTAATACGGGTCTACCCCGATACAGTGTCCTCCTACCAGTCCCGGATAAAATTTCAGGAAATTCCACTTGGTTCCTGCTGCCTCCAGCACGGATTTTGTATCGATCCCCATTTTATTAAAGATAATGGAAAGTTCGTTCATAAAGGCAATATTGATGTCTCTTTGGCTGTTTTCAATCACCTTGGCCGCCTCTGCCACTTTAATGGACTGAGCACGGTAAACTCCAGCTTCCACTACCAGCTCATAAATGCTGGCAACGGTGTTTAAGGTTTCCTCATCCATACCGGAAACGATCTTGGTAATGGTCTCCAGCCTGTGAACCTTATCTCCCGGATTGATCCTTTCAGGAGAATATCCGATCTTAAAATCAACCCCGCATTTCAGCCCGGATTCCTTCTCCAGGATCGGAACGCAGATCTCCTCTGTTACTCCCGGATATACGGTTGATTCAAATACGACAACAGAACCCTTTTGAAGGTTTTGTCCCAGGATCCTGCTGGCGCCTTCTACGGGAGTCAGGTCGGGCGTATGATCGTCATTGACCGGAGTAGGCACCGCTACAATATGAAATTTTGCTTCCCGAAGCTTACTCGGATCCGCTGTAAATTCCACAGTGGTCTTTGCAATCACTTCATTTCCCACTTCATTAGTAGGGTCAATGCCGCTTTTATAAAGCTCGATCTTCTTTTCATTGAGGTCAAACCCGACTACCTTGATCTTTCTGGCAAAGGCTACGGCAATGGGCATTCCTACATAGCCAAGTCCCACCAGTGAAAGCTTTTCTTTTCCAGTTACAATGTCCTCGTACAGTCCCATTTTCTATTCTCCTTTATGGTTTCTATTTCTTTTTCATAGGTATCGATAATGATCTGCCTGTCAAATCTTTCCTCTACATAGGCTCTTCCTGCAGCTCCCATATCTCTTCTCTGCTCCTCTGTCATGGAGAGGATCTTCCGGATCGCCTGGATCAGATCCTGGCTGCTTTCTTTGGAAAAGCCAATACCGCTTTTCCCTTCCAGAAAGGTTTCCCTGCACCCGCTTACGTTTGTAGCCAGCACCGGCCTTCCGCAGGCCGCCGCCTCCAAAAGAACATTGGAAAGTCCCTCATGATAAGAGGGATGAACGATCACATGACTTTCTGTCATGACCTGCTCCACATTGTCGATATGTCCAAGATACTCCAGCTTTCCCTGCTTTTGCAGCTCTGTGATCCGCGGCTCATAAAGACTTCTGCTGTCTTCTTCATATTCTCCTGCAAGATAAAACGAAATATCCTTCCGTTTCTCTGCAAGGCTCTGTACCGCATCCAGGTATTCTCCAATTCCCTTATCCTTCATAATGCGGAGCACGGCAAGAAAACGGATTCCCTCCCGTTCAGAAGGATATTCCCGAAAGGGATGCTCTTTCAAATTCACACCGGATCCCGGCAAAAGGGCTGCATTCTCTTTTGCAATCCCATGGCTCTGCATAAAATCCCGGTTTTTTTCATTCTGGAAAAAAACTCTGGCTGCCTTTGCCGACGCTATACGGTAAAGCAGAAGAAGCGCCCTGCTGAGCAGGCTTTTATGTTCAATTGCCGTTCCAAGACCTGTTATATTCATCAGGTAAGGTATTTTTCTGATTCTGCATGCAAGACCGCCATACAGGTTTGGCTTAATGGTATAGGTAAGAACCATTTCCGGTTTTTCAGCCTTTAGGCAGGCAAGGTATTCCCCAAGCAGCTTCAGATCATGAACAGGATTACTTCCTCTCCGCTCCAGATGCGCCTCTATTACCCTGCATCCCAGTTTTTCTATTTTAAATCTGTTTTCATCAAAGGGTATGGACACAACCACTTCATGCCCATCCTTTAAAAACTGTGCCAAAAGCTCCTTACGAAACAGATATAATCCGTTTGCGTAATTTGTTAAAATCATTATTTTCATTGAATATTCTCTTTTAATTCCTGAAGGCTCCTGATCACAACGCTGTCATACATCATCATGACAACCTCTTCCTCATAGCTGCCGGTCTCATCCTGATTTTCAATTCCCTTTATATTATTGTCAATCATTTTCGGGAAGTCAACCCCTGCCCCATAAGCATGCAGGTATGCACCGCCAAATCTGGGATTGATCTCAGAAAGATAATACTGTCCATCCTGATAAAAAAGATCCATATCCAGAGGGCCGTTAAATTCCAGCACCTGGATCACTTCTTTTACAAATTTAAAAAGAGCGGGATCCTTAAAGGAGATGGTTTTATTCGCACCCCCTATGGTCGTGGAGATCTTTTTCTTGGAAAAGATCGCAACCGGCTGTTTGCTGATGGTATCCACATACACATCCGCATCCATGTCCGTTCCCTTCATAAATTCCTGAATGATCAGGGAAGCGTCCTCCCTTATCACATCCCTTAACATTTCCAGCGTTTCTATTTTTCTTGCCCCTACGCTGCCGCTTCCCGTTCGCGGCTTCACAAAAACAGGAAACGTGATCTTCTTCTGCTCATAGGCAGCGAAAAACTCTTCATATGTGCCGTAGGTCATTACAGTCGGGATCTTTTTTCCCTGAAGATAACGGAACATTTCATACTTATTAAAGCATAGCTTTGCGGTCTCTAGGTATGGTGCTAAAACCTCCACTCCCAGCTCTTCAAATTCCTTCCGGTGCTCTGCAAGAAGCATGATCTCCGGATCAATAAGAGTTGTTACCGCCTGGATCTGTTCCTTTTCGCATATAGCCAGGATTTCCGGAATATACCCGGGATCACTTATTAAAGGCACCTGATATCCCCGGTCTGCAAAAGCAAACGCCGGCGCAAAGGTGCTGTTATCGGTTGCCACGATCTTTAAGCCCTCCCCCAGGGTTTTTCGGAAGTCCTTCAGCAGTTCGCATCTTCTTCCTACACTGCAAAATAAAATATTCATATTGCCTCACTCTTCCTTTTCTTTTTGGGGTGTTCCCGTAAATGCTTCCATAGTCGCATCCGTTCCACTGCTGATCCCCTCATGGGAAAACACTACCGCCACAGAGCGGAAAAGGATCTTGCAATCCAGGAGAAAAGATAAATGTCTTACATAATAAACATCCTTTTCAAACCGTTCTTCCCAGCTTATGGCATTTCTGCCGCTTACCTGTGCAAGCCCTGTAAGTCCCGGCCGTACATCATGCCGGTGTTTTTGTTCTTCATTATAAAGGGGAAGATATTTTACAAGCAGCGGCCTTGGCCCTACAAGACTCATATCTCCCTTCAGGATATTAAAGAGCTCCGGCAGTTCATCCAGGCTGGTTGCCCGAAGCATCTTCCCAAAGGAAGTAAGCCGGACTTCGTCCGGCAATAGCTCTCCCTTTTCATCCCGCTGCTCCGTCATGGACCGGAATTTATAAAGCTTAAATATCTTTTCATCCTTTCCCGGTCTTTCCTGTGTAAACAGCGCAGGCTTTCCGAGCTTTACCCTTACCAGTATAAACAATACAAGATAAACCGGCGAAAGTACTGTGATCCCTACTGCCGATATGAGGATATCAAGCAGCCTCTTCATGTATTTCTGATACATAAACCCTCCGTTTATTCCCTGTGGAAGCACCTGCGGACAATGGTGATGATCTCGTCCATATCTTCCTCCGTATTTTTAATATCGCTGGGCAGGCAGAGGCCTCTGTTAAAAATATCTTCTGCCACACTGCCCTGCTCCTTCAGGGTAATAAAATCTTCCTTTGCAAAAACAGGCTGCAGATGCATGGGCTTCCAGATCGGTCTTGATTCAATGTTTTCTGCCGCCAGGGCATCCATAATCTGATCCGGCGTCACAGCGCTTCCGGGCGAGATGGTCATACAGGAAAGCCAGCAGTTTGCATCTCCCTCAGGATTTAACGGATTCATGGTGATTTCCGGAATATCCTTAAACTCCCTTTTATATTTGCGGTAAATGATCTGCTTAAGCTGTTTATGCTCTTCCAGATGAAGAAGCTGTCCCCTTCCGATCCCCGCAATGATATTGCTCATACGGTAATTATATCCGATTTCAGAATGCTGATAATATCTGGCAGGATCCCTGGCCTGCGTTGCCAGGAAGGTTGCTTTCTTTGTGATCTCTTCCTCTTCGGAGACCAGCATGCCACCGCCGGATGTGGTAATAATTTTATTTCCGTTAAAAGAATAAATTCCGATCCTTCCAAAAGTACCTGTATATTTTCCTTTGTAGGTGCTTCCCAGGGATTCTGCAGCATCCTCGATCAGAGGCACCTGATGCTTTTCGCAGATCTCCATGATCTCGGAAAGCTTTGCAGGGGTTCCGTACAGATGAACCACGATCACGGCTTTCGGATGAGGGTACTTTTCAAAGGCCTTCTCAAGTGCTTTCGGGCACATATTCCAGGTATCCGGCTCCGAGTCAACAAACACCGGAGAGGCATTCTGGTAAACAATAGGGTTACAGGTTGCACTGAACGTAAGAGACGGGGCAAATACCACATCTCCCGGCCCCACTCCCAGGATGCGCAGCGCCAGGTGGATAGCCGCAGTACCTGCGCTGAGCGCAGCGGCATGGGAAATGCCCACATAAGCTGCCAGTTTCTTTTCAAACTGATCAACATTCGGCCCAAGAGGCGCAACCCAGTTGGTGTCAAAAGCCTCCTTGATAAACTTCTGCTCCTCTCCATGCATGGTGGGCGAGGATAAATACACTCTCTTATCTGCCATTTACATCAACACACCTTTCCATAATATACAGACTTTGATCTGTTTATTTTCCTTGCTGCTCCTCGCTGTAATGATAAGTGGGAACAATCGCCTTTACTAACGGTCTTATGTCATTGCTCTCATTCTTTGAAGCATCCTTCAATTCTTTTAGCTGAACAAAAAATTTCATCTCATCAATTTCAATGGGCTTTCCAATGTGGATCAGCCTGTTGGCGGTTTCCGTCAGGCCTTCTTCTGCCATAAGAAGCTCCTCATACAATTTTTCACCGGGACGAAGTCCTGTAAACTCGATCTTAATATCTTCTCCAACCCGGTAACCGGATAAGCGGATGAGGTTTTTGGCAAGATCCAGGATCTTAACCGGTTTTCCCATATCCAGCACAAAGATCTCTCCTCCCTTACAGTATGCCCCTGCCTGGAGCACCAGGGAAACCGCCTCCGGGATCGTCATAAAATAGCGGATAATATCAGGATGGGTCACTGTAACGGGGCCCCCTTCCTGTATCTGCTTTTTAAACAGAGGAATCACGCTTCCGTTGCTGCCCAGTACGTTTCCAAATCTGACTGCCACAAATTCCGTATCGTAATGCTTATTAAAGGTCTGGATAATCATTTCACAGATCCGCTTGCTGGCTCCCATGATATTCGTGGGATTTACCGCCTTATCCGTAGAGATCATGACAAAACGTCTGGTGCCGTTCATGGCTGCGGCCTGTGCCGTCTTAAAGGTTCCAAACACGTTATTCTTCACTGCTTCATTGGGGCTTGCTTCCATCAAAGGCACATGCTTATGCGCCGCTGCATGATACACGATCTCAGGCTTATAATGCTCAAAAATCCAGTTCATTCTGTTGGTATTGCGCACAGAAGCGATCAGCACCACCAGATCCAGCTCAGGATATGCGGTGATCAGCTCCTGCTGTACGTCATAAACGCTGTTCTCATAAATATCTAACAGGATCAGACGGGACGGTCTGTGTGAAGCGATCTGTCTTGCCAGCTCGCTTCCGATAGAACCTCCTGCTCCCGTAACCAGAATTCTTTTTCCCTGTACATATCCCAGAATGGAATCCAGATCTACTTCAACGGGATCTCTCCCCAGAAGATCCTCCACCTCCACATCCCGCAGCTTGCTGACGCTGACTTCGCCATTTACAAGCTGATACATTCCGGGAAGGGAGCGCAGCTTACAGCTTGTCTCCTTACAGATATCCAGGATTTCTGAAAGCTCCTTCCTGCTGACAGAGGGCATTGCCACAATAATTTCATCGATCCCATAAATATCCGCACACTCAATGATCTTGTCCCTGCCGCCGACTACCTTGATCCCCTGGATAAATCTTCCCCACTTTCCCGGGTCATCATCAATAATACAGCGGATCACCATGGTGGAAAAATTACTGTTCACGATCTCCTTGATAATCACATTGGCTGCTTCCCCTGCACCGATCACCATAACAGAAATGCTGTTTTTCTTATTTTGCTTTTTGTGCTTCAGGCTTCTGAAAAAGCGATAGGAAAATCTGCTGGCAAAAATAAAGCTGATCAGCAGAAACATATACAGGAAATAATAGCTTCCAGGTACCGCCTGCTGCCCCGGCGTCTTAAAAAACTGAATGCCGGCCGCCTGCAGCCCGGAAGAGATCACGCTGGCCAGCACCAGATTTTGCAGCTCTGTTTCCCCTGCAAACGCCCACAGGCTGTTATACATACGGAACACATAGAGCACTGCCAATGTGATCAGGATATTAAAGGGCAGAAAATGGTTGATCGGATCCACAAAGTGGGCCGGGATTTCTGCCATTTCAAACCCATAACGCATAAGCAGCGCAATATAGCTTGCCAGGATCACGCTGATAATATCATAGATGATCAGGCAGGTGCGTCTGTATAACAGCTTAACATTAAAGGGTTTTCTCGGTTTCTTTTTCTCTTTACTCATATTTCACGTTTTCCTCACAAAACACAAGGGGCGTAATGACTAACAGTAAAAGAAATCCGCAGGGATTGCTCAGATGGAAGACCCATTCCACCATTCCGGCTGCTCCCACCGCCACCGTGATTACAAGCGGAAGCCCTGCAAACGCCACCTTGTCCTTTTGTTTTTTATAATAAAGACATGCTTTGATAAAAGTAGCTATCCCTACCAGTACAAACAATATGCCTACAGGAATTCCATGGTCATATGCCACCTGAAGATAAATATTATGAGCATGGGTTGCAATAGAACCATCCTTAAGAAGCGCTCCCATTTCCTCATGTCCCGTCATGTTAAGCTGTTCCAGATAGGACCTGAAAATGTCAAGCCGTCCATTGCTGTAATCATCCTCTGCCTGTGTATCCACAGGAAATTCCTCTTCACTTGTATAAAGCATATAGGGTCTTAAGCTTCCCGCAGATGCAAAAAGCGGTTCCTCTTCCAAACGTCCTGTGAAGGCCTTTGAGGTAACGATCTCATTTCCTTCTGAATCATGGGTTTCCCTGTATCTTTTATTTTCCCCGTAAAAGTCAAAGGTTCCTTCCGGAATGCCCAGTACTCTGTCACTGAACAGATCAATAAAGCGCCCTACTCTCATACAATCGGCTGAGGTCAATTTTCTCCCTCTTAACGTATCGTCTCTGAAATTTTCAAATTCATACATATACGGATCGCTGACCAGTGTAGGCACCGTTCTTTGTACCGTAAAGGTCACCGGAAAGCATACAAGCACCGCAAGGATCATATAGCCCAGGTTTCTCCAGAAATATCCGAACTTTTTCAGTCCTTTTCCGGCGCTCATGGCGATCAGCGCAACCAGAAGTGTCGCACCTACAGCCAGAAAAGCGGTTCTTGCCATGGTAAAGAGAATATAAGCGGAAACCACGCCAAACAAGGTCAGTTCCTTCCAGTTGTCCTGAAGCTTCCTGCTCTTTCGCAGCTTGGAAAGCAAAAGTACAAGAGCGGCACACCATGCCATGGTCAGGTATGTAGCCGTAATCGTCACCGTATGGAAAATATGGGGATATCTGGCCGTTCGATAAGTGGTATAAGGCCTGTGAAGCAGGCAATAGCCCGTTGCCAGCAGAAACTGAAGTACCACGCCCCTGCAGATATTGGTAAGGAGCCTTCCCTTGTGTTCCCACATTCCATAAGTAAGGTAAAACAGGAAAAAGCTCACCGCAAGGACCACGGTCCACCATCTTCCGTTTCTAAAGACCACGATTGCCGCAAAGAAAAGAAGCACAAGCCCCGCATACCAATATGCCGGCTTTGCCAGTTTTCTTTTCCACAGCCCTATCAGCGTATGGATCAGGATCAGTCCGAACAGGATCCCAATAAATACCGTATTTCTGATTACGGCCATATGCATTCCGATTTCGGTTTCCTTAATGGTCTGTTCTGCCAGAGCCGCAACCTGCTGCTTATAATAGTAATAGCCATAAGCGCCTGCCCCGATCACATAAACCAGATTATACCAGTTCACAAGCTCTTTAAACCGGAACATGGCAATCACCGCCAGGCAGAACCAGAGCATTTCTTTTCTCTCTGCCACCGCATGGTGAATATCATAAAGCCCTGCCATATACTCACAGCATCCACTGATAGCGCCTGCAAGAAAAAGGGACTGCAAAAGATCTGCAAAATGACTTTGCAGATATTTCATGGTCAGGATGCTCTCCTGTCCCTGCCTGTTATGGTTGATCCCATAAAATAAGATCATGCCAAGAAGCAGTACACTGACCATAAACACGCTGTTATCCAGAAAATGCACGCTCCATTTTCCCATACAGATCGTAACGATGCAGATCAATAAAAACAGCGCGGCAATGGGATTGCATACCGCCTTAAATGCCTGTTCCACCGTGACCAGCTTATCCTTTTTACTGCCTTTTTTGCAAAAAAGGGAGACTGCGCCATACAAAAGCGCCGCTGCTGCCAGGATCACACCCCCATACAGCAAAACCTTCCCCTTTCTAAGGGGCATGCTGTAATCATATGATGCGATCAGCGCCTTTCCTTCTACGCCGTTATCTCCATAGTAAAGCCCTCCCATATAGGGAGCCTCTTCCTGGGAAATGTTCTCACAGGCTGTATATATCTGGGAGCCTTCTCCCTGAAGTATCAGATAATAAGGCTTTCCAACCTCCGTATCAACATCCATTAACACCTTTACATATCCGGGACTTTCCAGCATTTCCTCTGTGATCTGCACCTTTTCCTGTGCGATCATCACCTGCTGTTCATTCAAAAGGCGCACATAGAAATACTCGCCGCTTCCGCCCTCCATGAGGTAGACCCTCACATCTGCCAGATGGTCATACTGTGCCACAAAGCTTTGGAGAATGGTGGCATTCTCATCTACCATATAGGGCTCTATGCTTTCCTTTACCGGCACAGCGCTTTCCACTGTCTCCTTTATGATCCTGAGGGGCCATAAAGAAATCAGGAAACAAAATGCTGCTAATAGGATCACCGCCTTTATGGCAGTGCTTTTATAGATAATCTTTTTCATCATCTGCGTTTAGTCCCTTCCCGTTCATAAATCTGTCCCGAAACCATGGGTAAGTATATCACAGATACCCATTTTTATCAAATTTGCGATCCTTCCCCGCTCCTGATCACTTCCGCTCCAAGAAAGGGCAGTACCGCCCAAAAGTAAACCACATAACGCACCAGGTATGTGGGCCCCAGAAGAACCGTCAAAAAGCAGAAAAATACCGGCAGGTAAGGCAGTGCCCCGCGCCATCTTCCCAGATATAAAAGAAAGCCAAGCAGAAACAGAAAACACCAGCAGGCCGTTCCCGGAGAAAAAAGCTGGGACAATACCGGGATCTTCTGAAAGGAGACCTCCAGGGATATTCTTCTGTAAAGCTCATTAAGGGCCGGGATCCTGCTCTCCCTTTTGCCGGGCTGTTCCACTTCAAAGCCAAAATAGGAACTGTCCCCATAGGTAAAAGTAAAAACCGAATTTCCCCGATAAACATCGATCACGGTGTCCGGGTACCAGAAGCCGTAAGAGGTCATAAACCATGCGTTCAGATAGGTAAAGGGATTTTGGATACCCCATCTTGCCCAAAGCCTCCAGAAGCTTCCTGCATCCTCCCTATAAGCCTCATTGCAAAATGCAATCTTCACTCCGTCCGTTACCTTTGGCGTATAACGATCCAGGGCCTGCTCCGGAAGATAGCGGTAAAGAATTTCACATTCCTCCTTTGGCAGGCTTTCCCTCTGATCTGCATAAACCCGGGCAAGCTGGCTGATGGGAACCGTAAGCATTTCCTGGTTTTCCGATGTATCTGCATGCAGCAGAGCTGAAAGGCCGCTGCTGATCAGCATATAAGCGATCACGGTTCCCAGAAAAAAGACTGCCGCCTTCCTCCTGTTTCTTTGTATGCCCCAAAGCAGCGCCGGAATCGACACCAGAAACGCATAAAATCCGTTGTGCCGCAGCAGCATCATGCCGGTGCATGAAAGAAACAGCAAAAGAACATTTCCCTTCTGCCCAAAGAAGCTCTCCGGTTCCCTTACAAGCTTTTCCAAAAGCAGAACCATCAAAAGCAGCATTCCCGTAAACAGTCCATCCTTTGCAGAGCAAAGGGAAAACATGACCAGAACAGGACACAATCCAAAATAACAGGTGAGCAGAATTCTTCCCCACCTTTTCACTCCCCGGCTTTTCAGGACGCTTACTCCATATCCAAAGATCCCCGCCATCACTGCCATTTGAAGGAGAGTATAACAGGCAATCCCCAGGTTATAGGATCCCGTAAGCTTATGCACAAGCTGGATCACACCGCCTAAAAGCAGGACATGAACCAGCGGATGATGGGTGGTAAAGCTTCTGGTGACCACCTCCATCAGCTCTTCCTGGGCATCATATACAAAAAAACCCGGATATACCGCCAGATATACCGGCATATAAAGCAGGAAGATCACTCCTCCGTAAAACAGGATCGAGCGGCCTCTTTTTTCCCCTGAAGCTTCTGCTTTCAGAAGCGCTCCTTTTCCGGAGTGCCTTTTCTGTATCAGTCCGTCCCCCAGATCCCAGACGTATCGCAGCAGAAGACTGCAGCATACCGCCAGGATCAAAACAGCTCCCCACATTTTCAGGTTTGTAAAGGGCACATTCCCCTTTTGATCCAGTTGAATCCCAAAACACATGCTGACTGCAAAAAGACTTCCGCAGATCCCCGGCCATATCCATTTCCTTTTCCCCCGGCCAAACCCCTGCTTCCTGATCTTTCCAAAAAGGAAACAGAAAAAAAGAAAAAGGAAAACCGATAAAATGCTGTTGGTATAAGAAAGGCCTCCCCCCACAGGGGAAACCATATATCCGAATGCCCAGGTTGCCAGAAAGGCAGCAAAAACAAGCCCTGCCTGCAGGATCCCTTCCTTGCTGTATAAAGTTATCTTCTCCTTTTCTGACTTCATTTCGCTCCTGCCTTTACCCTGCCATTACTGCATTAATTTCCCGTCTCTTGTTCTTCTTCATGCCGGATCACTTCCCGGATCACATACTGGGGCGATCTGTTCATGGAAATATACATTCTTCCGATGTACTCTCCTACAAGCCCCATCATCAGCATCAGCATGCCTCCCACAAAAACGAGCACTGACATCAGGGCGCTGAAGCCAGTCACCAATCCGGGAGGATTGAAAAAGATCTTTTTGATAATGGTATAAAGGCCATACAAAAAGCCTATAACAGCGCAGCCTGCTCCCGTGGCCGTTGCAATCCGCAGGGGCTTCACGCTGAACGCCGTAAACCCGTTAAACCAAAGCCCCAGCAGCTTGGAAAACGTATAGCCCGATTCCCCTGCCGCCCGGTCTCTGTGGTTCACTTCCACATTTACAATATTTTTCGTGGTGCGCAGCACCAGTCCGATCACATAAGGATAGGAATTTTCATATTTCACCATTTCCTCCACCACAAATCTTCTGGCGGCAAAATAGCTGGAAACAAAAAGCTCCTTGGGTTTTCCCAGCATCACCCTGGTCATCAGTTCATTCACATGGCTTCCAAAATTGCGAAATCCCGAATGATGCTTTTTCCCATACCTGGCATATACCACATCTGCGCCCTGTTCAATCCCCGAAAGAAGCTTTCCCACTTCGTTTGCAGGAGTCTGTCCGTCATCATCCAGGCATACCACCAGATCTCCCTTAGTACAGCGGAGCCCTGCCATCAGTGCGCTGTGCTGTCCAAAGTTTTTTGCAAGGTCAATTCCTGTAAATTTTTTCTTTTCCCTGCAGAGCGTCTTAATGGTCTCCAGCGTTCCGTCAGGAGAACAGTCATTTACCAGGATCACCTCATAGTCATACGCAGGAAGCTGTTTCATGGTTTCTTCTATTTCATTTGTCACTCCCGGCAGTGTTTTTTCCGACCGGTAACAGGGAATGACAAAGCTGACCATTTTCCTGTTTCTCTTTTCTTCCTTTTCCATTGCTTATTCTCCGTTTTCCTTCTCATTGATCATAGCCATATAGATGATATCCCGGTATGCTCCCTGCAGAAAAACCTCATCCTTCAGATAGGCTTCCTGCACAAAGCCTGCTTTCTCATAGCTTTTCCTTGCTCGCGCATTCTCTGCAAGCACCCTGAGCATGATCTTGTGAAGATGCAGGTTTTCAAAGCCGTAGGCTGTGATCAGCCCTGCCGCTTCTGTGCCATATCCTCTTCCCAGTGCATCCTCTTCCCCGATAAAAACTCCGTACTCCGCTTTTCTATGTTCCCTGTCGATATCGCGCAGATAAACGCTTCCCACAGGCCTTTTTGATGCTTTTTCACAGATCATGAACTGCACTACTTTCCCGGTATCGACCATGGTATGGATCCACTTCAAATGCCCTTCCCTTGTAAAGGGCTTCTGATAGATAAAGTTCCGGCGCACAAATTCTCTGTTCCTCCACAAAACGATCAGGTCTGTATCTTCCTCTGTCATAGGCCGCAGGTATATCTCTTTTCCAAAAAGCATCCCGTTTTCTTCCATACTCATCACCATGCCTTTCCAAACTCTGCAAGCTTCAGGACGCAGGACTGATCTGATAAATTTCAAAGGTGTCCGAAATGGTTGCAAGCAAAGCAGCCTTTACGGGCGTCCCATGTCCTTCATAATACCGAAACAGCCACTGCATATCCTCCGCAGTATTCTTTACAAAATAAATATGCTCCTCTTCTCTAAGAGCCTGTTCTATATCTGTGATCCCAAAAGCTGCAAGCTTCTTTTCCTGAAGAGGGCTTTTGCAGGCCCAGCCTCCCAGAATGTCATAGTTTGCCAGGGTGTTATCTACATTCTTAAACATCTTTTCCGAGTAGGCCACGGAGGAATAAACGTCCATAAAATAAAACTGATCCGGATGCTCCTTAAAGTATGCGTAAAGCTCCCCGTAAGGAGCATTTACCTCCTCCCTTACCGCCTGCTGATCCATAACTGCAGATCCTTTGGCCGGTAAGACCATCACTGCAAGTAAAATACACAGCCCTCCTGTTACAGCCTCCAGCCACCGTCTGTTTCTTTCGGAATGGATCTCCCCAAGGTGTACCAGGATCATGGCGGATAAGATCAAAAACTCCATAAGATACAAAGAATCCGTGATCCTGCTTGGGCTTCGCTCTCCCCACAGAATATACATCCAAAGAACCGTTCTGACCGCAAACAAAAACGCAAGCTTCCACAAAATAGACGCAGCATTTTTCATTCTCTGCTGCCATGGCCCTTTTTGCTGCTCTGCCTGATTTCTTAAAGGAATTCCCGTCAGGAAGGCAAGCACATAGCCCAGAATCACAAGATAATTCCAGGGATAATCACTTCCGCTTTTTGTCTTTCCTCCCAAAAAGCGATACAGATAAGCCCCTGCCTTCTCCTTGAGATTTTGCATTACCGGAGTGTTCTCCTTCCGAAGCTTGCCTGCATATTCTGCCACCTGTCCCATAAGCTCATGGTCAATTTCTTCATCTATGCCAAAATTATAATTATCAAATAGGATCTTTTCACTTTCCGCAAGCCCTACGCTTTCATAAAACGCCTCATTCCCTTCATAGGGTGGAATGACCTGGAAATCATAAAGCTCCGTTCTGTTATTGAACAGCTCTGTAAAGCTTTTCCACTCCGGCGAGCTGTAGGCAAGCATATGCACACCCTGGGAAAGTAAAAGCCCCGCCAGGATCATTCCGATCACGGAAAAATATTTTTTTGCATGCCGGGGCGTAAAAATCTTTTTTTCACTTCCCCACTTGGCCGCTCCTGCCACGCAGATCATGGGCAGCACCAGCAGCAGCATTTCTGACCGGATCAGATAAGCCAATATCACCAGGCAGACTGCCGGAAGATTGCTTTTTATAAAATTACGGTTGTCAAGCTCTATGTCCGTTGTATAGAACAGGAAAGCCGCCGTTCCTGCAAGCAGGGTACAGCTTACGGTATACTGGGCATATACCAGATGTTCTAAGAAAAAAGCTGTAAAAACCAGGGTTTCCGCCACTGCTGCAAGCAGTTTTTCCCATCCGCACGATGCCAGTTTAAGACTCCGCTTTAAGATCAGAAAAAAACAGCCAAAATGACAGCCGCACAAAAACAGGCCATACCAGGGCAAAGGTCTCGCCCCCCTGTAAAAAACACTGATCAATGCGCTTACCGGCCACAGCATCTGAATGTTATGGCCTTCCGGCGTGCCTGTATATACTCCTGCCAGAATATCCTTCATCAAACCGTCGTCATTCAGATCATAGTAATAATCAAAAAGACTGCCAATAATAAGCATCACGGCGGCCACAAAGCCGCCTGCCAGTATCCAGTTGATTAGCTGCTCCTTCTTACCTTCTTGTTTCATAAAATTCCTTTACTTTTCCGGCAATATACTCCACCTGCTCCGGCGTCAGCTGATAAAACATGGGAAGTCTCAAAAGCCGCTCGCTTTCCTTTGTGGTATAGCGGTCCATGCCGTGAAATCTTCCAAATTTCATACCTGCCGGCGCTGTATGGAGCGGAATATAATGGAACACCGCCATAATATCATTTTCCTTCAGAAAATCGATCAGTGCCGTTCTCTCTTCCATATCCTTTGTCTTAATGTAAAACATATGACCGTTTTGCTCACATCCCTCAGGTATCACCGGAAGTTCGATCCTTCCTGCCTCCATTAAGGGGGTTAAAAGCTCATAATACTGGTGAAAGCGGTCCAGTCTGGCCTGATTGATGGTTTCTGCCACCTCAAACTGGGAATAAAGATAAGCCGCATTGATATCGCTTGGAAGATAGGAGGAACCAAAATTCTGCCATCTGTACTTGTCCACCTGTCCTCTGTAATATTTGCTCCTGTCCGTACCCTTTTCCCTCAGGATCTCTGCTTTTTCTATATATTCAGGATCCCGGATCAGAATAGCGCCCCCTTCTCCCATGCTGAAGTTTTTCGTTTCATGAAAGCTGAAGCATCCAAAATCTCCTATGGTTCCCAGAGCTTTCCCCTTGTAGGTACACATGATAGCCTGTGCCGCATCCTCTACCACCTTCAGATGATGCCGCCTTGCAATATCCATGATCACATCCATCTCACAGGCAACTCCCGCATAATGAACCACTGCTATGGCCTTTGTTTTCTCCGTAATGGCCGCCTCGATCAGCGTCTCATCAATATTCATGGTATCCGGTCTGATATCTACAAACACCGGCGTGGCCCCCCGCAGTACAAAAGCGTCTGCCGTGGAAACAAAGGTATAAGAGGGCATGATCACTTCATCGCCCTCCTTGATATCGCATAAAAGGGCCGCCATTTCCAGCGCATGGGTACAGGAGGTGGTCAGAAGGCACTTGCTTGTGCCGGTAAGCTTTTCCAGATACTCGCTGCACTTTTTGGTAAACGCTCCATCTCCGCAGATATGCATGCTTTCAATGGCCTTTTTGATATTATCCATTTCCCCATCTACACTGGGCGGTACATTAAATCGAATCATCATCTTCACCCTTTCTATTCGTATATGGCAAATGCCTCATTGGCAAATACCTGTCTGTAATCCTGTTCTCTCATAAACTGCAAAATAGCAGAAAGCTTTTGATCGCCTTTGCAGCCTTCTATATCTGTGCCCCAATATTCCATTGCCTTTCTGTCGCCTGAAAAGTATGCGGCAAGCTGAGGCGTAATGATCACAAGGGGTCTGCCGGTAAGGGTCTTCAGTTCCTCCTCCAGCCGCCCCAGAGGATTGGTGTCCAGATCTGCCCAGGAGGTATAAACCGCAGAGGGTTTGTCAAGATAGTAGCAAAGGCCGGGGATATTCCCATACAGGAGCAGCTTCTTTTCCTCATAACGGTCTTTGTTTTCTGTCATGAAGGCACTGATTTCCTCTAAATTTTCTCCATTTTGCGCCGTAGTGTGCATGCCCGCAAGTACAGAATTCCCTTCTACCTTATAGCTTCGGTCTTCTCCGGTCTCCCCATCCAGAAATACATAGCCAAATCCTACCCCCGCTGCCTGCACAAAAAACATAAGAAGCATCCCTGCAAACATTGCCTTGGCAGGAAAAAGGGGAACCTTCCCCGTAGCGTCCAGGCATTTTCTCCCCCATCTGATAAAGCGGTAAAGGATCCAGAACACAACAGGCGCAGCAAAAAACAGGTTGTTCAGCGCCGGCCAGATATGGTTGTTGCTTCCAAGAGGTGTGATCAGGATCACGATCAGGGCAATCGCTCCGATCAGTCTCCATTCATCATCCATCTGCCTGGTAAATAAAAGCCATAACAGGGCGCCTATTCCCAGAAGGAGGAATACAGCTCCCCACTGCAGAGCCGCTTCCTTCTGATAGTATCTGAAATGAAACATTCCCCATTTTTCAAGTGCCAGAAACAGTAACGGAATGCACAGACAGTAAACAATTTTTCTGGCCTTTTCCAATTTGCCCGGAAACAATACCAGAAAGGGGATCCCGGGAAGGATGCACAGAAGCATATACAGCATCCATCGTAATCCGTGCCCGTATGCATCCAGGATCGCATACAGCATTTCTCCAAAGGTATAGTCTGAAGCGCTGCCTGCCATTCCCAAAACGCCCTGTATCATTTCCGAAAAAACATTTCCTCCATGCCAGACGCTTGCGGTCACTGCAAAAGCTGCCACATACCCTGCAGCGCACAGCCCTGTTTCCAGGAGGATCTTTTGGGTTTTCTTTCCCTTAAGCGCTCCATAATACCACAGCGCCAGGATCAAAGCCGCCTCAAGGACATTTCCGGGAAATCTGCTAAACGCATTCAGTCCCAGGCAGATCCCTGCCAGCACCAGGCAGCCGTTCCGGCAGCCTGCCAGTCCCCGAAACAAAAACACGCATCCCATCAAAAACAAAAAATAGGTTAGATAATTGTAAAGAATAACCGTAGGGCACCAGCACAGTCCAATAGCTGCCACTTCTCCGGCAAAAGCCAGCCACGCAGGCATCTTTGTTCGGAAAAAGCGATACCCCGTAAGCGCCGTCAGGCTTACCAGAAGCCCTGTATAGATCTTCATGCCAAGCATGGTATTTCCCATGGGAAGCTTCATCAGAAAATTGCCCATTCCGCCGGAAAGGAAAGTCAGTAACGTCCAGACTCCTCCCTCCGTTCCAAAAAAGCGGTAATTTCCAAGGCTGTACCCCGTATCCGTCAGATCAATCCCATAACTCGCCTTTACAAGCGGAAAAAGAATTAAAATCAGAGGGAAGAATAATCTTTCTAACAATTTGCTCCCGGCTTCCCGGATCGTCTGCTGCTCTTTCAATGATCCTCCTCCTTTTCTGCCATCACTTCATCTAATTTTCTGATCCTGTGCGAAATGCCGCTTTGGCTTAGGCTGTTTGAAACCGCCGCAAAAAGCTTCTTCCGCAGATAGTCTATCAAAATGCCCGCCCCAAACAGAAGGCAGATACTTGCCAGGAATTCACCGGCAAATACCCCGGCTCCTTCTTTTCCACCGGTTCCAAGGAGCGTCTGCAGCCATCCATACCACTGATCTCTGAGATCAATGTGCTCATGAAGAAGATAGACTCCAAAACAAAGGCCTCCCATCTGCCTGCATAATTCCGCCCCTCTTCCTTCCCTGATCCCGATCCCGTAAAAGCCATAGAAAAGGCCTACTGCACCCAAAAGACAGAGAATAAAGTTATAGTGATACGGAACCGTAAAATAATATGCCGCGCCATCGATCTTTCCGGCAAGCGCCCACATGCCAAGATTGATCAGATATCCCGGAAAACAGCACAGCGCATATAAGAGAAATCCCTTTTTTCTGCTTTTTTCAAGGGACTTCCATCCGTATTTTCCCAGATAAAGTCCTGTCAGGTAAAGGCAGATAAACCAGGGCAGATCATACCCATACCTGTCAAAAGAAAGCGGTACGGGACAAATGCTCTTGATCACCGAAAAAAAGAGCAAAAGACCTCCCAGTAAAATTTGAAACTGCCTCTTCGACAGTCTTTTTGCCCCCGCCTTTAATACGGGCGACAGAAGCAGAAGCAGGAAATAGGAAGTGGCAAACCAGTAATGCTCTGTCTCGATCGGAAGCAGATACTGGCTTAAGCCATAGATCACTCCTGCCTTTTCTATAAACAATGCTGCATCTAAGATCCCAAAAGCTTTTAATCCCTCTAAGAAAAGCGGAATAAGCAGGGAATAAAACCAGATCTGACAGAGAAAGCTTATGGCCTTGCTGACCCGAAAGCTTCCCTTTAATCCAAAAAAACCGCTGATCAGAACATAAACGTTCACCGCCACAAGGCAAAAGGCTTCGATCAGGGCGCCTATGGTTCTTTGAGGCGTAAGGGCCTCCCCGACCACGGGAAGATTTCCTGACTTTGCCAAAAAGTGCATGGCTACTACCATGACCATGGCTGCCATGCGCAGTAATTCCATATTGGCCATCCGTTTCTTTTCCGCCATTTCGCACTCCTTTCCGCCCGGCTTTTTTCTCCCTGTCTACCTGCCTTATCTTTCTCTTTGCACTTTCCCATGTTCTACCCGGTAAACCATGTCGCATTTTTCTATGGTCTGCAGCCTGTGGGCTATGATGATCAAAGTCTTTTTGCCGTGAAGTCTGTTTATGGAATCCATAATGGCTGCCTCTGTTTCGTTGTCAAGAGCTGAGGTAGCTTCATCGAGCACCAGAATTTCCGGATCCTCAAACAGCGCTCTTGCAATTCCGATCCTCTGCTTCTGTCCGCCGGAAATACGGATTCCTCTTTCTCCAATGCCGGTGTCAAGTCCTTCAGGCAGCCCTCTTACAAATTCGTCAAGCTGTGCCTCCTTTAAGGCCCGCCATACCTTTTCGTCATCAATATCCTCATCCTGATATCCAAATGCCACATTCTTACGGATGGTAGAATCGATCATAAAGATAAACTGAGGAATATATCCAATATTTTTAAGCCAGGACTGATAATGCTCCCTGACCTCCACTCCATCTGCCAGGATCTGTCCCTGCTGCAGCTTCAAAAGCCCTAACAGAATATCAACTGCCGTGGTCTTTCCCGCTCCGGAGGTTCCAACAATCCCCACGGATTTTCCAATGGGAATTTCCATATCCGCATGATCAAAGATCAGCGTATCCGTTCCGGGATAGCGATATACAATATCTTTCAGCTCCACCTTATCCTTTACCGGCAGCTTTTCAACGTCCTTCTTTTTCCTGTAAGTTTCAGGATCATAGCTGATGCTTTCATCCCGGATCTCCTGCTGCAGGTTGTCGCTCACTCCCATAAAGAAAGGTTCAAAGTAGGAAATGGATGTGAGATAGTTGTTGATCCTGTTTGCACAGGGGATCAGCCGCATGGCCATTACGGCAAGCGCTGCAAGCTGAGGCATGATCTCTGCGGCCTGTGCTCCTCCAAGCAGCCTGAACATCATATACAGGATCATCCCGGCGATCGCTACGCTTTCAATGATCATACGGGGAGTTGCGTTATACAGGTTATAGCGCTGTACGGCATTCACATAGCCGGCGCCACATTTAGCATACTCATTAATAAAATAATTTTCCTTGGCTGCGATTTTGATCTCCTTGATCCCCATTACAGACTGGTCGATCCACTTGTACAGTCCGCTGTAATACTCCTGGTTTTCTTCGCCGGCCTTTTTCATGATCGGCTTTAACACGCATTTGATCACCAGCAGCACTACTACCAGAAGCACCGTAACGATCATCGTCATGGTGGCATCCGTCACAAAGCTTACAGCCACAAGGCATACAAATACGATGGCCTCGCTGCACAGCTGCAAAAGTGACAGGATCAGTCCATACATATTATTTACGTCGGAAGTGATGCTTCTCTGGATCACCGCAGTATCTGCTCCCAGATAATACTCATAGGGGCGTTCCATAAAATTGATCATCATTCTTCTGGAGGTTGCAAACTGGTTGGTATATACAAATTTAAGCTGTACCTTTTGCTGAAAAAACAGATAAATATTCTTGACGATAAACATACCGATCAGCGACAGCATGATAAACACCATCAGTCCCGTAGTGTCTGACTGATCGATATGGAAAATCCTGCAGATCACCTGCAGATAAGCATGCTTCTGCACCGCATCCTTTTCCATTACAATATTCATCACCGGATAGATCATGGAGATCCCTAAAGTTTCCAAAATAGCGCCGATCAGCATCATAAAGACCAGCACCACCATGATCCTCTTTTGCCGCTTATCTAACAGCACCATCATCTTCTTAAATATTTTATTCATGAACCTGTCCTTTATTGTCCTTTAAATTAACCGTATTATTATAACACGATGTGCTCTATTCGTCTATTTTACCTAGAATATCTTATCATAGTTTTTTGTTTGAATGCAATGAAATATGGTGTATACTAAAGGAAACCAGTAAGGAGCGCAGACAAATGAGCAAACAGTTAGCAATGATCACCGCGCGGGGCGGAAGCAAACGGATCCCCCGTAAAAACATTCGTCCGTTCTGCGGCAGGCCAATCTTATGCTATTCCATAGAAGCAGCCCAGAGTTCCGGCGTCTTTGATGAGATCATGGTATCCACTGATGATCCTGAAATTGCAGAAATCGCCCGGGAATACGGAGCAAAAGTTCCCTTTTTCCGTTCCCCGGCTACCGCAAACGATTATGCTTCCACTGATGACGTGATTCGGGAGGTTCTTCAGACTTACCATTCCATGGGGCAGGATTTTGACGCTTTCTGCTGTATCTATCCCACAGCTCCCTTCGTAACCGGGAAACGCCTGAAGGAGGCTATGGAACTATTGGGGCATGCAGATTCCGTTATGCCTGTGGTTCCCTTTTCCTACCCTCCCCAGAGAGGCCTTCTTATTTCTGAAGCCGGCTTCTTAGAGCAGCAGTTCCCGGAATATGCCCTGACGAGAAGTCAGGATCTTCCTAAGATCTACCATGACTGCGGACAATTTTACGCCTGCCGCACCAAAGCCTTCTTTGATGAGGGCACAACAGATGTAAAGGGCCTTATCCCTTTGGTCTTAAGTGAAATGGAAGTTCAGGATATTGACACGCTGGAAGACTGGGAATTAGCTGAAATAAAATACCAGAAATTAATAAAGGAGCATACCCATAGATGAACAAAACGATCACCATAGGGAAACGCACTCTCAGTGCAGATTCGCCTGTGTTTATTGTTGCAGAGCTTTCTGCCAACCATAATCAGGATTATAACAGGGCTGTTGAGATCATCCACGCTGCTGCACAGGCAGGCGCAGACGCGGTCAAGCTGCAGACCTATACCCCCGACACCCTGACCATCGACTGCCATGAGGACTGCTTTGTCAACAAAGGCGGCCTCTGGGACGGTCTGACGGAATACGAACTGTACCAAAAGGCTTATACTCCCTGGGAATGGCAGCCAAAGCTTATGGAAGAGGCTGCAAAGCTGGGGCTGGAATGTTTTTCCTCCCCCTTTGATTTTACTTCCGTAGACTTCCTGGAAAGCCTGCATGTTCCTGCTTACAAGATCGCATCCTACGAGATCAACGATATTCCCCTGATCCGCAAGGCTGCAAGGCTCCATAAGCCCATGATCTTCGCCACAGGGATCGCCTATCCGGAGGATATTGAAAGAGCGCTTTCCGTCTGTGCGGAGGAAGGAAACCAGGATGTGATCCTTCTTAAATGTGTATCCGCCTATCCCACCCCATACGAGGATGTTAATTTAAACGTGATCCCAACCCTAGCAAAGACCTATGACTGTCTTACCGGCATTTCCGATCACACTCTGGGAACCATTGTTTCTGCCGGCGCCGTTCCTCTGGGGATCCGCATGGTGGAAAAGCATCTGACCCTGCGGCGCTCTGACGGCGGCCCGGACAGTGCATTTTCCATGGAGCCGGAGGAATTCGCCCAGATGGTTCAGTATATCCGTATTCTGGAAAAGGCTCTTGGCTCCCCGGAATATCATCTGACGGACAAGCAGATCGAGCAGCGCCAGGGATCCCGTTCCCTGTTTGTTGTGAAGGATATTGCAGAAGGAGAAGTCCTCACTTCAGAAAATATCCGCTCTATCCGTCCCGGCATCGGACTTCATACCATGTACTATGAAGAGGTACTCGGGAAACACGCAAAACATTATTTAAAGAAAGGAACCCCTTTGGCATGGGATCTGATCAGGTAATTTATTTTCGGGCAGATGGAAACTCAGAGATTGCTACCGGACATCTTGTCCGGTGTCTTTCTATTGCCCGCGCACTCCGTTATGAGCTTGCAAAGCCCGCCGGTCCCTGCCGCGACATCTGCTTTCTGGTATCCGACGGCGAAAGCAGGGAGCTTTTAAATGGATTTTTTGACTTTCCGGAGGAATTTGCCATCCGCATTCTGGAGGTTGGCAGCTACGATGCTCCGATGACGGAGCTGCCGCAGCTTCTTTCCCTTGGCGCCCATACCCGCTCTCAAAAGCCGCTTCTTTTCGTGGATTCCTATTTTGTGACAAAAGCATATTTCGAGCAGGCAGGCAGATCTTTCTGCATTGCCTATTTAGATGATGTAAGAGCCCAGGACTTTCCTTTTGATTATGTGATCAATTATGATGTTCTCTCAAAGGATACCCTTGCAGAATATACCCGGTTTTATTCTTCTGCAAATACGCGCCTTTTAGGTTCGTCCTATGCTCCCCTCCGCCCACAGTTCTGGCATCCCCCGGGCTTTTTGCTGCCTAGGGATCCCTCTTTTCATATTTTGATTGCTTCCGGTGGTTCTGACCCCTATCATACCACCAGGGATCTTGTTTCCAGCCTGCTGCACCGCCTACCGGAAAACTGCTTTATCCACGCCCTGATCGGCCGTCTGAACCCGGACTGCGAAGAACTGAAGCAGCTTTCTCTTACTGTCAAAGGCCCCCGTCTGATCCTGCATGAAAATGTATTGGATATGGCTTCCCTTATGGCTTCCTGCCAGCTTGCCATTTCCGCTGCCGGTACCACGCTTTATGAGCTTTGCGCCATGGGCATCCCCACGGTCAGCTTTGCGATTGCTGATAATCAGCTTCCCTCTGCCTGCGCTTTCGATCATGCAGGCGCCATTCCTTTTCTGGGAGATGTGCGTTCTTCCGGCGAAGAAGTCATGAAAAAAGCAGCCTCATGGGCTGCTTCCAAGATCTGCCAGACAGAGTACTCCTCTCTGCTCTCCCAGTCCCGTCTTATGCAAAGTCTTGTGGACGGCCAGGGTGCGCTCAGGATTGCAAAGGCGCTTCTATCGCCATCACATCCGAATACTTGAGTACATATAATTTTTTTCGTTTTATCTCCAGATAACTTTCATTTTCCCACCCGGCCGCATTCCTTGCAATGTATTCCGGCGTGTTCATTCCGCTCACATATGCATGGGGAAAACCGCCTCCAAATCTGGGATTGATCTCCGAAAGATAATATTGTCCGTCCTGAAAGAACACATCCATATCAATAGGGCCTGCCACGGCAAGGTTCTGCACCGCACGAAGCACAAACTCCTTCAGGATAGGATCTGTGCTTGTCACAGATTTTTCGGTTTCTCCCGCCCGCATCCGGAGCTTTTCCTTAGCAAAGAAGTCAACGGGCCTTTTGCTGATCAGATCCACATACAGATCAATTCCAAACTCCCGTCCTTCACAAAGCTTCTGGACTAGCAGCGGCTCCTCACTATGCTCAAACAGCGCTTTCAGCACTTCCATGCAGGTTACCTTCATAGCGCCAATGCTTCCAGCCCCCCTGACAGGCTTTACAAACACGGGAAATTCTATTTCGTGATCTGAAAAAGCTTTTTCAAAATCAGAAATACTGTCATAAGTAGGCAGAACGGCGGTCCCTTTTCCCTTCATGTACTTATAAAAGGCATATTTGTCACGGCAGAGATTTAAAACCTCCACGGGCGAAACAACCGCCAGGATCCCTCTGTCCTCAAATCGCCTCCTGTTTTCTGCAATTAAATTTAATTCATCCTCCTGAAGAGGAAGCACTACATTTATTTTTTCCTTTTCGCAGATGGCAAATACCGCATCAAAATACCCCGGATCCTTCATTCTCGGAATCAGATAATGGGCGTCTGCCTCATACAGGGCAGGGGCAAGCTCACTGCAGTCAGCACCCACTACCTTTTCAAAGGATGACTTTTTAAAATATCTCACCAGCAGATCTCTGGTTCCGCAGCTTAAGATCAAAATCCTGCTCATGGCCTTTCCTGCCTTTCCCTGCTTATCCATTCTTACCATACATTATTCTGCACATATTCTGCAGCAGTCCATTTTTTTCTTACCTGTGTCAGCTTCTCCCGATCTTTCACATAAACATCTGGAAAGTACTGGATAAACAAAGGATTAAGGCTGATGGTATAGCCCCCTACGTTCTCGTAAATGATCCTGTCGCCGACCTGAAGCTCCTCCTGCTCCTCCATGGTAAACAGACGGTCGCATTCCATACAGGTATAACCTGTGATCTCCTGCTTTTTCAGAACAGGCATCTTACTTTTTTGCCTTTCCACATGATACAGGTAAGATGATTTGATCATGGTGGCATCAATGTTAAAACGGCTTCCGTCCGTGATCAGATAACGGGTTCCCCGGATATCCCTTACATCAATGACGCTTGTCACAAAGGAGGATCCCTTGGAAATCAGGGAAATTCCCGGCTCTACAATAAGCTTTGTGTTCTCTTTTTCAAACTCCTTTGATAATTCTCCTGCGATCACAGGAAAATAATCCGGATATTCCGGTCTTCCTTCCATGCCGCCGCAATATCCTCCTCCAATGTCCACATAAGCTAGCTGCAGATCAAATTCTCTTTTCAGCCTGCATGCCATCTTTGCAATGCTTGCAAAAATAGCCGTGCTCCTGCTCTTACTGCTGGAATGCAGATGAAGTCCCGAAACCCTCACTCCCTTAAGGCTCTGCACTTCCCGAAGAGCCTTGGCAAACTCCCCGTTTTCATAGCAAAATCCAAAACGGCCGCTTTCCTCTCCCATGGTAGTCTCGCCAGGGCACATCTGTTCCAGATTAAAATTCACACGGATCCCTATCTGTATCTCATCCGTTTCCCTGTTTCTCTCCTCAGCAAGTTCCCTGGAAAGCTTTGCCAGCCATTCCAGCTCCCATTTAGAGTCCACATTCACACAACCGCCTGCAAGGACCACAGCCCGGAAGGATGCCTCATCCTTATACGGGCCATTATAAATAATCTCTGAATCCTTAAATCCAAGATACTTTGCAAGGCCATATTCATCCTTGGAAACCACTTCCGCATAGGCTCCCTGCTTTTTGTAAAAATTCACAAGCCATGGCAGTGAATTTGTCTTAAAGGAATAACCGATCTGATAATTCGGCCAATTCTCTTTTAAGGCTTTTGTCAGCATATCAAAATATCTCTGTAAAACCGGTTCATCCAGTAAAAAATAAGGTGTTGGCAGCATCGTTTCCTTACCCTTCATTGTTCATTAAATTTAATAAATCTGCTCATTCTGCCGGTGGATCTCCGGCGCCTCATACTGATCCATAAAGTCTTCCCCGAGAAACAGCTTTTCCTTTGCGAACAAAATGGCGTCTGTAACCGTCAAAACGGAAATTACCCTGTCAAATACCAGTCCCTTCACATAGTTTAATATTTCCATGGGAAATTTTTTATCCAGAACAATATACTCTGAAAACTCCTTGGTATAATCCAGCACATCCCTGGGATGAGGCTTGATGAGGATCTGGGCAGGTTTTCCATTTATGGCGCCGTACTGCGCAATAATGTCCCGAAAGATCTGCCTGCGGGTTTCCAGATCACATAAGGGCTCCGTCAATATCAGTACCTTATGCTCATGGTTCATTCCCTCCCGAAGCTGCCTTTCAAGCTGCTCCTTGTTCTCCACAAAAATCTTTACCAGAACATCCTTCTCCCGGTCGGTCAGATCTTCCGTCAGCTCTTTTCGCGGCTTCTCCAGGTATTTTTTACAGGGATAAGGCAAAATGGCCGCATCATTTACTTCCATATCCAGACAGTATTTATTATATCCGTTTTGGATAAAGATCAGGTTGTGCTCCGACATCCATGCCTTTAATTTGAAATGTCCCCGGTTGTCATACCTGGCCGTATCATAATAAAGAATGCAGTTCAGTCCATCCTCCACGGCATGATAATATATTTTGTGGGTGCTCAGATAATAGCCGATAGGATCTGAATCGCAAAAAACATATATATCATCAAACTGCTTGAAATCCACCGGAATATAGGGTTCTAACAGTTTTCCAAAGAGCCTGGTGAACTTCATCCGCTGGATCATATTTTTCAGAAGATTTCCGGTATCTGTATGATATTTTGCAAGCTCCGGGAAAAAGGATTCCTCCTTCTCATCAAATGGGAGCACCTGCTCAAACAGGCCGGAGCTCTCTGCCTGCTGTTTCAGATTTCCAAAATCATTTGACATACTGCTAAGCAGAAGTACGGCGCCTGCCCCCTTCTGAATTTCATCCCGCTGTATATGCAGCTCCTTTAAACAGGTAATATAAGCATGATAAAAGGTATGGCATACATACGCCCTTCTTTTTCCCTGACTACTCATAATGTTTCTCCGGTATTTTTACTTGCTTTGCGTTTTCTCAGCTTTCGGTAGGTCCACAACAGCCGGTAATACGCCATGAAGAAAAGCGTTGATCTTTGCTGTATGGCGATCAGCTTACGTTCCTCTGCATGAACTCTTTTTTCGTAGTAGCAGTTTTTCTGAAAAGCAGGAAACGTATCCTTCATTTCCTTCCCAAGCGCTCTTACAAAACCATACTCCTTTTTGCCGCTGCCAGCCATATAGGAAAACAGGGTATTTACATAAAACAGCGTAGTAAAGCTGCTTTCCAGTTCTGCATAATACTTTTCAAAAAAGCCAAATTCCCTTGCTTCCTTTACCATGATCCTTGCTGCTTCCATACGATCCTCGCATCTCTTCTTTGTAATCGTATGCACGGTAGAGGCGTCATGCTGATAGTAATAATACAGCGGTTCCTGCAGATACGCAAAATTCTTTGCCCGGAGCATCCATGAATTTCCTATGGCGTTATCCTCATAAAAGATCCCCTCGGGAAAACGGTTTGGATAATCCAGGATCAGGTGCCTTTGGTAAATCTTCACTACCAGGCTTCCCCCATCCAGGATCAGGGAACGATATTTTTCCTCTGTTAAAACTCCGGTCTGCTCCGGCGTATTATTATGCACGATCTGTCCGATCTTCATGCTGTGCTCGCAGGTCAGGTGATAGTCGCAGCCCACCATATCTGCGCCGGTCTCTTCAGCCTTTTTGAGAAGCTTTTCATAAAAATCAGGCGTGATCCAGTCATCTGCATCAATAAAGCCGATCCAGTCTCCCTTTGCTGCCGCCAGCCCCAGATTTTTTGCGCCGCCCTGCTTACGATTTTCCTTAGATGCGATCACTACTACCTTTTGGGGATATTCCCTTTCATAACTGCGCAGGATCTGAAGGGAATCATCTGTTGAACAGTCATCCACTGCTATGATCTCATAATCAGAGATCGTCTGCCCTACCAGGGAGTCCATGCACCATTTCAGCTTATCATCTGCCGCCATGTTATAAACCGGCACGATTACACTTAATTTCATGATCTACCTCAAATTTTATAATATTCGGCAATCCTGGTGACTGCCGCAATCACATCCTCAACATCCTGATCCGTCATAGAATAGTAAAGAGGTAATGTCAGAATTTCCTCATAAAGCTTTTCCGCCTTGGGACATAATCCCTTCCCATATCCCATTTTCTCATAATACGGGAAATAATAGGTGGGAATATAATGCACGTTACAGCAGATATTTTCCGCTGCCAGCGCGTCAAAAAACTGTCTGCGGTCAATCGAAAGCTTTTCCGGATTCAGACGCAGAATATACAGATGTCTTGTGGTATCCGATTCCCTGATCTCCTTTTGTACAATGATCTGAGGAAGCTTTGAAAAGGCTTCATTATACCGCTTCACAATTTCCTTACGTCTTTCCATAAACATGGGCAGCTTCTTTAGCTGACTGATCAACAGCGCTGCCTGCATATCCGTCATACGATAGTTCATGGCAAGCGTCAGTTGTTCATAATACCATGGCCCATCCGGCTCATGCTCCATCAGGGAAGGATCCCTTGTAATGCCATGGGCACGGTACAGCAGTAGCTTACGGTACAGGTTTTCATCATTGGTAAGCACAGCTCCCCCTTCTCCGCAGGTCACCGTCTTGACGGGATGAAAGCTGAGTGTTGTCATATCCGCAATAGAGCCGTTGCATCTGCCCTTATATTTTGTGCCGATCACATGGGCGCCATCCTCGATCAGCGTGATCCCCTTCTCATGGCAATGGGAAAGAAGCGCATCTAACTCTACCGACTGTCCTGTAAAATCCACTGCAACCACTGCTTTGGTCTTTTCCGTCGTAAGTCTGCGCACATTTTCCGGATCAATATTGTAGGTCTCCTCATTAATATCCGCAAAAACCGGTCTGGCCCCGCAATAAAATGCACAGTTTGCAGATGCGGCAAAGGTGATCGGTGTGGTGATCACTTCATCCCCCGGCTGCACCCCGGCTGCCTGACAGGCCATATGGAGAGCTGCCGTTCCATTACTGCAGACTACCGCATATTTGGCTCCCGTCACCTCGCAGAGCGCTCTTTCTGCCTCTGCAATTTTAGGTCCGCAGGTCAGGTAATCACTCCGAAGCACCTCGACTACAGCCTGAATATCCTCCTCATCAATATACTGATGTCCATAACTGATCTTTTGACTGCGGATGGGTGTTCCTCCGCAAATTGCAGGTTTTTCCATTTTTGCTCCATTTCTGCTGCCTTGCAGCTGTTTTATTTTCCGTGCTTATGAAATTCAGGAGCCTGCAGCAGGCCTGTATCTCCCGTCATCCGCAATATATCTCCACAAGATATCCCTGTATTCCGGCGTTGCATAATCAATTCCGACTCTTTTGGCTTTCCGGATGGGCAGCGTCACCCCATCTTCTTCTATCCACAATTCTGTGGAATTGACCAGATCCTCTCCATTCAGTTCCCGGGTGATATGCAGAGCCTTTGTCAGCTTTCCCGGCCCGTTATATCCCTCTACGCCTCTGATCAAAACCGCCTCCGGATGGCCTTCAGGCCCGGTCACTACATTAAACAGCGAATGGATCCCATAGCACAGGTATACATAAGAGGTTCCACCCTTTTCAAAAAGGATCCTGGTACGCTCCGTCTTTCCTTTACTGGCATGGCAGGCTGTATCCTCCTGTCCGAAATAGCATTCCGTTTCCATGATCCGGTACCGTAAAATACCTTCTTCACTTCTTCTGCAAAGGAGCTTTCCTATCAGCTCAGGCGCCAGCTCTGTGGCCGGTCTGCTCAGGAAATGTCTGTTCAGTCTCTTTGCCAATGCTTACTCCTCCAAAGCGCCATATACGATCTGGCGCATTTTTCTGCGGAGGGACAGATCCCCGTTCTGCTCGATCTGCTGCATATAAATCAGGATCAGTTCTTCCCTGGGATCTATCATAAAATAGGTTCCCGGAAGTCCATCCCAGCCGTACTCCCCAGGAGTTCCGTTGCTTCCCGCAAGTTCAGGCGCCTGCATCACTCTCATAAAGTTTCCGTAGCCATAGCCTACAATACTGTCAAAATCCACAGTGGCAAGCTGCTTTTCATTTAACTGGTTCCGGGTCATATATTCCACTGTTTTGCGCCCCAGCAGTCTTTTCCCCTGATATACGCCCTTTGAAAGAAGCATTTGTGTAAAGTGGCTGTAATCCTCTACGGTAGAATAAAGGCCGCCTCCTCCGGACTCAATATACGGAGGTCTGGTAGGCGCATACAGGTTCAGCCGCTCCAGCGCCTTCTCATCTGAGGGTTTTACGGTTCCACGATCATCTATTCTGGAATACATCACAGCCAGTCTGTTTATCTTCTCTTCCGGTACAAAAAAACCGGTTTCTGTCATCTGAAGCGGCTCAAAGATGTTCTCCCTCAAGAACTCGCCATAAGTCTGCCCGCTTACCACTTCCACAATGGCCGCCGCTATATCTGCGGAAATGCCATAATGCCAGCCTTCGCCTGGCTGGAACAGCAGCGGTGCCTTTCCAAGTTCATTGCAGATATCAATATTACTGAATTTTTCGCCATTGACAGCCCTGGCATGGAGATCCTGATGGATCTCCTCCATGATCCGTTCCGGCTCCGAATTTTCTCCCGGATAAACCAGTCCCGACGTCATATTCATCAAATGCCTTATGGTGATCTTCTCGCCCGCATCCACAAGCCCCTTGGCGGTCGCCACCTTCATGCTGCGAAAGCCTTCCAGGTACTTGTCCACCGGATCAAACAGGTCGATGGCTCCCTGCTCATAAAGCATCATCACCGCCGCTGCCGTTATGGGCTTTGTCATGGAATATATTTTGTAAATGGTATCCTCATGGTCGGAACCATATACTCTGTTAAATTCTTCCCTGCCTCTGTGTTCTATTCGGATAGAGGCTCCTCCCAGTCTCTGTTCTCTGATTTCCGTCTCAAACAGCTCGTTTAACTTCTCAAGCTTTTGCTTTTCCATTCTAATCCCCATTTCTTTCCAAAAACCTGCAAACCTCACGTCACAGGTCAAGTATACACCCATTTCAGCTAATTTTCCAGATAATCCAGGTAATCCTCCTCGCTGGCAAACAGCATATAGCTTCCACCAACCATTCCCATATATCCACCGCTGACAACATATCCTTTCATAAGACTGCCTCCTATTCTTTTTCATAAGCTCCTCAAAGCTTTCCTCTAAAAAAAGAATAGCATTTATACAGTCCCATAAACCGGACTTACTTAAATCTGGCCTCCCGCAGCGCCGGGAAAGTTACCGTGATCTTGGTTCCCTTTCCCTCCTCACTTTCCAGGGAAACCTCTGCATCCAGCTTCAGCAGAATGTGTTTGACAATGGCAAGCCCCAGACCGGTTCCTCCCGTAGACTTGCTGCGTCCTTTATCTACACGGTAAAACCGTTCAAAGATCCTCTCCTGATGCTCTTTGGGAATACCGATGCCTGTATCCTGTACCACAAGCACCGCCTGATCCAGCCTGTCCTTTACCATCACATGCACACTGCCTCCCGGCCTGTTATACCGGATCGCATTGTCGCATAGATTATAAAGCACCTCCTCCGTCATCTGCCTGGTTGCCAGGATCACCGCATTTTCACCCTGAAAATCAATGGTCACTTCATGCTTTTCTGCAGATACCCTGAGCATATTTACACAGTTTTCCGCTACCTCCCGCAAATTAACCTGTTCCAGGGTCTCCTGCATTTCCTCCCCGTCCAGCTCCGACAGCCTGATCACATCATTGATCAGCGTCAGCAGTCTGTCGGCATTGCTGTGGATTTCCCCTGCAAAACGGCATATTTCCTGTTCAGAGGAGGCCATGCCGTTCTGGATCAGTTCCGAATACCCCGAAATGGCAGCCAAGGGTGTTTTCAGCTCATGCGACACGTTTGCTGTAAATTCCTGCCGCATCCTGGCATTCTGAAGCACATCCTCATGCTGACCCTTAATGGCTTCTATATAGGGGATGAGTTCCTCGTAAACCTCCATCTGATCAATGTGATCTACATCCCTTGCAATCTGCTTAATGGGCCTTATAAGCGACTCCGACAGGAAATAGGCAGAAATACAGCAGACTGCAAAAATCCCCGCTATCAGTATCATCAGCTTTGGCATTGCCCGGTCCACAATATGGTAAATGCTGTCCGTATCCCTTGACACCCGCAGGATCTGGCCGTTTTCCATCCTCTTTGCATAATAAAACGTATTTTCTCCAAGCGTATCCGACTGCCGGATAATGCTGCCGGAGCCGTTCTGCCTGGCACTTTGTATTTCCGGTCTGGAAAGATGGTTTCCCATCCCTGCCGGGTCTGCCTGGGTATCTGCAAGCACCGTCCCGTCATCTGCGATCAGGGTGATCCTGACCCGATCCTCCTTTAGCAGCTCTGCTTCTTCCTCAAAAAAAGCCTGCTGATCATATCGGACCGCATAGTCTGCAACGTCCGCATAGCTTTTGAGGTCCTTCATCACCTGTTCTGATAAAATATGATAGTAAACGGCTGTCATCAGCAATAGTGTTGCAAGAATTGCCAATGCAGCCGTTTCGATCAACCTGCTGTTTATTTTTCGTTTCATGGAATCCCTCCATCTGTCTTTACAGATCAAAAATATAGCCTACGTTTCTTACGGTCTTTATCATCCCTCCGCTTGCGCCAAGCTTTTGGCGGAGCGTTTTAATATGCATATCAAGGGTTCTTGACTCGCCCTCGAAATCCGTTCCCCAGACCTGCTCTAAGATACTTTCCCTGGACGTTACAACGCCGGCATTTGCCATTAAAAGCTTTAACAGCTCATATTCCTTATAGGTCAGCTCACATGCCTGTCCGTCCACCGTAACCTTATGCTTCTCCTCATCAAGGCACACCTGTCCGATGGTAATATTCTTTTCCCTTTTTCCTCCGCTTCTTCTAAGCAGAGCCTTTACCCTTGAGATCAGTTCCATAATGCCAAAAGGCTTGGAAAGATAGTCATCTGCCCCCATATCCAGTCCCCGGACTTTATCAAGCTCTGTGGTCTTTGCCGTAACCATAATGATCGGCAGGCTGCGGAGCGCTGCCTGGCCCCTGACTTGCTCAAGCACCTGCAGACCGTCCATATCCGGAAGCATAATATCCAGAAGAAGAAGATCCGGCGTCTGTGTTTTCAGCGCATCAAAGAAATCCCCTGCCGTATCAAAGGTTACTACCTGATAACCGGAATTCTTAAGTGCGATCTGCTCGATCTCCTGAATATTTTTATCATCCTCAACTACATAGATCAGTGACATAACCGTTCCCTCCCGGCTCTTATGCTTATGGAAGCTGATAATGCTCCTTCAGTCTCTTCACCTCTGCCATAAACGCCACATTATCCTTGCTTACCAGATTATCCTGATATTCATGTGTTTCAAAGTTTTCTTCATTTAACTGCAGCAGGCAGAGTGCAATATTAGAACAATGGTCGGATACCCTTTCATAATTTGTGGTCAGATCAGAAAGGACAAACCCCATTTCGATGGTACATTTTCCCTTGCGGAGTCTCTTCATATGACGACGCTTTACTTCCGTGTTCAGATAGTCGATCACTTCCTCCAAAGGTTCAACCATAGCCGCCAGCTTCAGATCCTCTTCCTGAAATACCAGAACGGAGGTATTTACAATATCTCTTACCGCACCTGTAAAAATACGGAATTCTTCCTCGGCCTTCTTGGAAAAAGCAAGTTCCTTGTCTGCCATTTCCCTTGCAGATTCCATAATATTAATGGCATGATCGGATATTCTTTCAAAGTCACCGATACAGTGCAGGATCACGGAAAGCTCCTGGCTGTCCTTTTCTGTCAGATGTCTGCTGCTGAGCTTCACCAGATAGCTTCCCAGCTCATCCTCATAATGGTCAACCAGATTTTCCAGCTCAATCACACGATCCGCTGCTTTTTTATTAAACTTATCGATCAGCTCCATGGACAAAAACAAAGCTTCTCTGGCATATCCGGCCATATCCTGAGCCGCATTTCTGCAATGCTCAAGAGCAAGTCCCGGCGTATCCAGGAAACGGGCGTCCAGAAGCTGGATCTCTCCTTTTGCTGTTTCCCTGACTTCCAGCTCTTCCTTGGTCTGCGGGATCGTCAAATAAGCCAGCTTCTCCAGAACAGAAGAAAAAGGGAACATGACTACCACCGCAATGGCATTAAAGGTCGTATGGAACACTGCCACCCCAAGCGCGCTGGCAGGATCCTGTAAAAACCTGAAATGAACAACCGCATTTACCGCATAAAAGAGGATCATAAATCCACTTGTAATGATCAAATTATAATATAGATGCACCAGCGCGGCCCTTTTGGCATTTTTTCCTGCCCCCGTACTGGACAAAAGCGCCGTCACGCAGGTTCCCACATTTTGTCCCATAATGATGGGAATTGCGGTGGAATAACTTACTGCCCCGGAAACACAAAGCGCCTGCAGAATACCGATAGACGCAGAAGAAGACTGGATAATCGCTGTCAGGATCAGACCTACAAGCATACCCAGTATAGGATTGGAAAACATCAGAAGAAGATTGGTGAACTCGGGAATATCCGCAAGCGGCTTTACTGCATCAGACATGGTGTCCATACCAAACATCAGCACTGCAAAGCCGATCATGATCGTTGCTATATCCCTTTGCTTCTCCTTCTTGCTGGTCATTAAGATCGCAACGCCAACAATGGCCAGCACCGGGGAAAAGGAAGACGGTTTTAAAAGCTGTAAAAAGAAATTGGAGCCCTCCACTCCTGTCAGACTGAGGAACCATGCAGTGATAGTCGTACCCACATTGGCTCCCAAAATCACTCCGACTGCCTGGGAAAGCTTCATAATACCTGAATTCACAAAGCCTACCACCATAACGGTAGTTGCCGAAGAAGATTGGATCACCGCAGTAACGCCGGCTCCAAGAAGCACAGCCATCAGCTTATTGCTGGTCAGCTTTTCCAAAATGATCTCCAGCTTACCGCCGGACGCCTTCTTCAGACCGTCACCAAGAACTTCCATTCCATATAAGAAAAGCGCCAGTCCGCCTATCAGGCTCAGTAAGATAAAAATATCCATTCCCTATCCCTCCGGATTTTGTGTAAAACATAGGTAAAAAATATGCCTGTGCTCTATTTTACACTATTTCCTCCGTTTTGGATATAGAAATTTTTACCCCTGGCTAAAGCAGGCGCATGTCACTGATATTTCCTGTCTCCTGGAAGATCTCCCATTCTCCAATGTTTACCGCATGATCCCCGATTTTTTCCAGATATTTGGCAAGCATCAGAACGTCAATACATTCATCTGCATCCTTTACTTCCCTTTTTAGGGAATCAATCAGATCATACTTCACCTTATTGAAGCACTCGTCAATAATGTCATCCTCCCTGATCACTCTCTTTGCAGCCTCCATGTCCCTGGCAATGAACATTTCCACCGCCTCATGGAGCATTTCTCTTGTAGCCACGATCATGGTCTCCACATGTACGGAAAACAGGGAAAGATCCTTCATCTGCAGTCTCAGCAGAAGATCCGCCATATCCGACACATGATCTCCTACCCTCTCAATATCTGTGACCACCTTCAGACTTGCCGTTACCACCCGAAGATCTCCTACGATAGGCTGCTGCTTGGTAATCAGGAACAGGCACTGGGACTCTATTTCACGCTGTCTTTTGCTGACAGCCTTGTCATTCTTTTTCAGCTCCATGATCTTATTTTCATCTTGCTCCGCCAGCGCTTTAAAAAGCTCATCATAGCTTTCCTCTACTTTTCTGGCCATCTGTGCCACATTTTCCCTCAAAAGCTTCAGTTCATTATCAAATATAATTCTGGGTGACATCTCTTTTCCTCCTCATCAACCAAAACGTCCCGTAATATAATCCTCTGTTCTCTTATCTTTAGGACGCGAAAAAATATTGTCTGTGGTGTCAAATTCCACCACCTCTCCTACCAGAAAGAAAGCCGTATAGTCAGAGACCCTGGCAGCCTGCTGCATATTATGCGTTACCACGACCACTGTATATTTCTTTTTGAGTTCTTCCATCAGTTCTTCGATTTTCAGGGTGGAAATAGGATCCAGTGCGGAAGTAGGCTCATCCATAAGAAGGATTTCCGGCTCTACCGCAAGCGCTCTTGCAATGCAGAGTCTTTGCTGCTGTCCGCCGGAAAGGCCCAGCGCAGACTTTTTCAGTCTGTCCTTTACTTCATCAAAAATCGCCGCTCCTCTTAAAGAGGTCTCCACGATTTCATCCAGCTTTGCCTTGTTTTTGATCCCATGGATCCTCGGTCCGTATGCAATATTATCGTATATACTCATGGGAAAAGGATTGGGCTGCTGGAACACCATTCCCATTTTCTTGCGGAGCAGGGTCGTATCTACCTTGGGATCATAAATATCCTCGCCATCCAGATAAACCTTTCCCTGGATCCTGACATGATCTACCAGATCGTTCATCCTGTTCAGGGTCTTTAAGAAAGTAGATTTACCACATCCGGAAGGGCCGATAAAAGCCGTTACCGCTCCGGGTGATATTTTCATATCAATGTCCTTCAGCGCATGGTTGTCTCCATAATAAAGATTCAGCTTTTCTGTTACGATCTTATATTGATTATCACTCATTTTTCGCTCCTATCCCCTACTCCATGTTATTTACATCCAGCTTTTTTGCCAGAACCTTGGTGATCCAGTTGATAAAAAGTACGATCAAAAGAAGAATAACTGCAATTCCAAACGCTGTGGAATATTCTGCCTTTGCCATGCTCAGGTAAAGCTGTATGGTAAGAGTTCCTCCTGATTCCAGGATTTTTTTCAGAATTCCCATTCCTCCTTTTGGAAGCAGGTAACCGCTTCCCGCCGTGAAAAGAAGGGCTGCGGACTCTCCCACGATCCTTCCTATGGCAAGGATAATGCCTGTAACGATCCCCGGCATTGCGGAAGGCAGAAGGATGGTTCTGATCATATACCATTTGGTTGCTCCCATTCCGAGGGCTCCGCTCCTGTAGCTGTCAGGAACTGTTTTCAGCGCTTCCTGTGTATTTCTTGTTATCAGCGGCAGCACCATCAATGTCAGCGTAAGGGCGCCTGTCAAAATAGAATATCCAAGTCCCAGTCCGGTACCAAAAAACATCATGCCGAACAATCCGAAGATAATGGAGGGAATTCCCGACAAGGTTTCCGTAGTAAATTCAATGGCACGCACCAGCTTTCCGGGCTTTGCATATTCATTCAGGTAAATTGCCGAGCCTACTCCGAGAGGCGTTGCGATCAGCAGGGTAATCACGATGATATAAAGTGTGTTTACAATATTTCCTGCAATTCCCACCGTCCCTTTAAGAGTACTGGTTACCGTGGTCAGGAAGGTAAGATTTACACTGCCGATCCCCTTCAAAAATACATAGGCAAGGATTCCTATCAGCAGAACCACTGAAAAAGCTGCCGCAATATTAATGAGTATTTTTAAGATCAAGTCTGAAAGACGGATCTTGCTGCTTTTTATGCTGCTCATTGTTCCACATCCCCCTTCTTTAAAATTTTATTCAGGGTGACATTAATGATCATAATAAAGACAAACAGTACCAGGCCAATGGTAAAGAGAACCTGTCTGTGCACACCTGCCGCATATCCCATTTCACTGACGATCGCCGTGGTCAGGAAACGGACCGAATTAAACGGAAGAGGAATGTTGACAGAGCTTCCCGATACCAGGGTGATCGCCATTGCTTCTCCGATGGCACGCCCCACTCCCAGCACGATGGCTGTTACAATTCCCGATTTTGCGGCCGGAAGGCTCACCCGGAAAATCGTTTGGATGTGGGAAGCTCCCAGTGCCAGAGATGCGGACTTAAGCTGCGGCGGTACCGATCTGAGGGCAGACTCACTGATATTGATCACGGTAGGAAGGATCATGATCGCCAGTACCAGAACCGCCGAAAGCAGATTGGCTCCTCCTGTAAACTGGTGGGTTTCAGAGTTCTTAAAAACAGCCAGTTCCAGCTTATACATAATAGGGTTTAAGACCATAATTCCCAAAAGGCCATAGATCACGGAAGGAATTCCTGCCAAAAGCTCCACAGCCGGCTTTACAACCGCCGCCAGCCTTTTGGGCGCTGTTTCCGCCAGAAATATGGCTGTAAAAAGGCCAATGGGTACACCAAGTATGACTGCAAGCGTTGTGCCGATAATGGAAGTCAAAATAACATACAGGATACCAAAGGACGGCCCGGCGGCTGTGGGCTTCCAAAGGGTGCCAAACAAGATTTCCTTTACCCCTACCTTAAAAAGTGCAGGCGTACCGTTCATGATCATGTATGCCGTAATTGAGGCAACCGCAAGAATGGCTATAAAAGCGCACAGGGTAAAAATACCCTGTGCAGCCTTTTCCACTGCGGACTTCTGTTTTCTGTTTCCAATGATTGAAAAGCTTTCCTGTCCGTTCACTTTAAGCCCTCATTTCTATTTGCTAAATCCTTAATCTACTGTGATCAGTCCTACGCCGGAGATAACTGCCTTTCCTTCGTCGGATGCAAGATAATCAAACAGCGCCTGTACTGTTTCGTTCTGCTCGGAAATCTCTCCCTTAGTTGCCATAACGAAAGGTCTGCTCAGGAAGTAGCTTCCTGCCTTGATATTTTCTACAGTAGGCTCTACACCTTCCAGCGCTGCCGCTGTTACTGTATCGTCAATGGCGTCCAGGGAAGCATATCCGATTGCTCCGGGAGTAGATGCTACCTTTGCAATTACAGCTCCGGTGCTGTCCAGTTCACTTGCATAAGCGCAGACATCCTCAACGCCTACCAGCTCTTCAAAAGCTCCTCTTGTGCCGGAACCAGCCTCACGTCCGATTACAACAATAGGGGCATCCTCGCCGCCAAGCTCGCTCCAGTTTTTGGTTTCTCCTGTATAGATGGCAATAAGCTGATCCTTTGTCAGATCCTTAACGGTGTTGGCCGGGTCTACTACAACCGCAATTCCGTCAATAGCCACAACATTTTCAACAACACCTGCCGCCTTTTCTTCTTCCTTTAACGCTCTGGAAGAATTACCGATGTCTACGCTTCCTGCTGTTACCGCCTCAATTCCTGCTGAGGAACCGGTAAACTCTGCGGTAACCGTCACGCCGGGATATTTTGCCATAAAGCTCTCTGCTACGGCGTTTGCCAGCTTCTCCATGGAAGTGCTGCCTGCCATGGAAATGCTGCCACTCAGGTCAGCGCCTGCATCCTGTGAAGCTTCTTCCTGTGCTGTGGTATCTTCTGCTGCAGCATCCTCAGCCGCAACATCCTGTGCTGCGTCTGCCTGTGTATCTGCCGCTTCCTGTGTCTGCCCGGTCTGTGCGGTTTCCTGTGAAGTAGCGCCGCATGCCATAAGTCCTGCTGTCATTGCTGCTGCACTGATCAGTGCAAGTATTTTCTTACTTTTTCTCATTTTTCATATCTCCTCTTTTTTATACGAATGTGAGATTTGGTTTTCCTCATCTCTGGAACCTATCTTAGCATCTCCTGTGCGCAGGTAATATCACGCTAAGGTAAGTTGTTTGTAAATTCTGTGTAAGATAAAAAGGCCGGCCCTTCCATTACAAAAGCCACCTGCTTTCATGCATAAAGCACATGAAAACAGATGGCTTTTCTTCTTATTTTTCGTTTCTACGACAGCAGCAGACTCTCCATGCTTTCCAACAGCTTTTCCGTAAACTCAAGCAGCATCTGGGCGTCGCGTTCTGCCATTTGACATCTCTTGTAGCGGAACAGGAAAAAGGGTGTCCCCTTGGGATTAAAGGTAAGCTTCTCCTGCTTCTTAAGCAGTTCCGGTATCCTCTCCGCCCTGATCTTTGCATCCGGCTTAAGGAGGAACCGGATTTCTCCGCCTCTTCCCTTCACCTCTGTCATATACAGTCTGTGGGCCCGGACTCTGATCATGGCAATGCGCAGCAGATTTTCCACAGCGCCCGGAACCTCTCCAAAGCGGTCCAGCAGCTCCTCTTTCATGTCATTGCACTCACCCTGGTTTTCTATTCCTGCAATGCGCTTATAGATATCCAGCTTCTGGATCTCGTTTACAATATAGGCAGGGGGGATAAAGGCATCCACATCAAGATCCACTACCGTTTCAAAGTCCTCCTGGGTCTCCATCCCCTTTAAATTTTTGACAGCTTCATTCAGCATTTTGCAGTAAAGGTCGTACCCAACCGCCTGCATATGTCCATGCTGTCTGGCCCCCAGAAGATTTCCTGCTCCTCTGATCTCAAGATCCCGCATGGCAATTTTAAATCCGCTTCCCAGATCGGTAAATTCCCTGATCGCCGCCAGCCTTTTTTCTGCCACTTCCTTTAACATCTTATCCCGCTTATACATCAGAAATGCGTAAGCTGTACGGTTGCTCCTGCCTACCCGTCCTCTGAGCTGATAAAGCTGGGACAATCCCATATTATCCGAATCATGTATGATGATCGTATTGACATTGGAAATATCCAGTCCGGTCTCAATGATCGTGGTGGAAACCAGCACATCGATCTCTCCGCTGATGAAGTCATACATAATTCGTTCCAGTTCTCTTTCCTGCATCTGTCCATGGGCAAACGCCACATTAGCCTCGGGAACCAGCGTTTGAATGGAAGCCGCTACATCTGCAATATTATTGACCCTGTTATATACATAGTACACCTGGCCTTCCCGCGACAGCTCCCTTACGATGGCTTCCCTGACCATCTCCTCATTATATTCCATTACATAAGTCTGGATCGGCATACGGTCCTCAGGAGCTTCCTCCAGAACGCTCATGTCCCTGATCCCCACCAGGCTCATATGAAGCGTTCTCGGAATAGGGGTTGCCGTAAGCGTGAGCACATCCACGTTTTCCTTCAGCTTCTTGATCTTTTCCTTGTGGGTCACTCCAAATCTCTGCTCCTCATCCACCACCAAAAGCCCCAGATCCTTAAAGGTCACATCTGCTGAAAGTACCCTGTGGGTGCCGATCACAATGTCAACCATTCCCTTTTTCAGATCGTCGATGGTCTTTTTCTGCTGGGCGCTGGTACGAAATCTGGACAGCAGCTCTATTCTCACCGGAAACTCCTTCATCCTCTGCACCAGCGTATTATAATGCTGCTGTGCCAGTATGGTGGTAGGCACCAGAAAAACCACCTGTTTCCCCTCCTGCACAGCTTTAAAGGCTGCCCGGATGGCGATCTCGGTTTTTCCATAGCCCACATCCCCGCAGATCAGCCGGTCCATGATCCGTTTGCTTTCCATGTCCTTTTTGGTGGCTGCAATGGCTGCAAGCTGATCCTCGGTCTCCTCAAAAGGAAACATTTCTTCAAATTCCTTCTGCCAGACGGTGTCCTTCCCATACTCGTAACCGTTTTTCTGCTGTCTGGCTGCATAGAGCTCCACAAGATCCTTTGCCACCTCTCCCGTGGCCTCCCGGACCCTGCTCTTTGTTTTGCTCCATTCCTGTGTTCCCAGCTTATTGAGCTTCGGCCGTTTTGCGTCTGCGGAAGCATATTTCTGAATAACGCCCAGTCCTGTTGCCAGTACATACAAAACTCCGCCGTCCCGGTATTCGATCTTGATATAGTCCTTCGTGACTTTTTCTACCTCGACCTTTTCAATCCCCTTGTAAACACCCAGTCCATGATTTTCGTGAACCACATAATCCCCTATTTTCAGTTCATTAAAATCATTGATCTTCCGGCCTTCGTAAGTCTTTTTCTTCCTCTTTTTCTTTTTATCTGCGCCAAAGATGTCGCTCTCTGAGATCACTGCAAATTTAAGCAGGGGATATTCAAATCCCTTTCTCACATGTCCATAATAGGTCATGATCTCTCCCGGCTTTAATTCCCTGTCCGGATCCTCTGTATAAAAGGCCGACAGCTCATGATCCTGCAGATCCTGCGAAAGCCGCTTTGCCCTTAACCTGGAACCCGAAAGAAGCAGGACCCGATAACCACTTTTGCGGTATTTTTTCAGATCCTGTACCAGCGCTTCAAAGCTGTTGTTATAGGAAGAAATGCTTTTTACCGGAATATCAGCCTTATAATCTGCTTTCAAAAGAGTGTTCTTCAGTTCCAGCGCCGCCAGCATAACTGCGCTCCCTCTGGAAAGCATTGCAGCAATCTCAGAAACAGAATAAAGCAGATCCATTTGTCCGGGCAGGATATACCCCTTTTCGGCCCTGTGCATCATGCTTTCCCTGAATTCCAGCTCCACAGCCTCTCCATGCTCCCTCACCCTGGCAGGTTCTTCCACAAAGATACAGGTTTTTTCCCTGTCAAAATAATCCAAAAACGAAACTGTGTCCTCATAAAAATAGCGCACATAGGAATCCAGGTTCACTGCGCCCTGAAGCTCAAGGGCTTCCTCACGCAGCTGCTTAAGCTGCATGGCAATGCGGTGGGCCTCTTCTGTCTTAAACTCCCCGCGCAGCTTTTCTTCCAGCGCCTTTCCTTCCTTTTCGATCCGCTTCATTCCTTCCCGCAGACGATCCCCGGAAAGCAAAAGCTCACTTGCCGGGTAAACTGTGATCCCTGACAGCTTTTCGATGGAACGCTGGCTTTGTACATCAAAGCTTCGGATAGACTCCACCTCATCTCCCCAAAGTTCAATGCGGTATGGGTTTTCCTCCGTCAGGTCATAAATATCTACAATGCCCCCACGGATACTGAACTGTCCGGGGCTTTCCACCTGATAGCTCTTTTCATAGCCCATTTCTACCAGTTGTCTGGAAATGTCAGCTTCATCTATCTGCGTATTCTGGTCAATTTTGAGAAGCTGCTGCCTGAAAACAGACAAAGGCACCTGCGGCGTCATCAGTCCGCTAAGAGTGGTGACCACCGTCACCGGCTTACCCTCCAGCATTCTGCGGAGACATCTGATCCGTTCTGTTACAAGCTGATTTCCGTGAATATCAGCCTGATAAAAGATCAGATCCTTTGCCGGATAGCTCATGGCATTTCTGTCATAAAAACGGCAGTCCTCCAAAAGCTCCTTTACCCGAAGATCGCTGAACGTAATGATCAGCCTGTTCTTACAGCCTTCCGAAAGGCCATAGATCATATGCACCTTTTGGGATTCCACGCAGCCGGTAAGAGAAACACAGCCATCCTTCTTTTTCAGTTGTTTTTTGATCTCGTCAAGCTCACCCAGTTCCTCAAGAGGGGCTGTCAATGCTCTCATTTCTTTTCCTGTCCTTCCTGTGATACCTTACGGTTAAATTCATTCATGGCCTGATCAGTCTCTCCTGAAAGCATCAGCTCAACCGCTGTGACTGCCTTCTCAATTCCCTCTCTGATCAGCGGCTGCTCCTGTCTGTCAAAATGCCCCAGAACATAATCTGCCAGGTCATACCCCTTGGGTTTTTCCCCTACTCCGATCCTTACTCTCTGGAAATTTTCTGTACCCAGATGAAGGATAATATTTTTCAGGCCATTATGCCCCCCTGCGCTTCCTTTCTTTCTGACCCTGATAAGTCCGGGCGGAAGACTGATGTCATCTGAGACCACCAGAACCTCCGTTTCCGGATCGGCCTTATAGTACGCTGCAAGCGGGCCGATACTTTCCCCGCTTAAGTTCATATAGGTAAGCGGTTTGATCAGGATCACCTTCTGTCCGCAGATGATCCCCTTGCCTGTAAGCGCTTTATTTTTTATGTCCCTGACTGAAATCCCATATTTTTCAGCCAAAGCGTCGATCAGCATATACCCTATATTGTGTCTGGTATTTTCATATTCCCTTCCGGGGTTTCCAAGTCCTGCAATCAAAAACATAGTCCTTTGTCCTTCTCTTCTTATATTTATTGCTGCATGAGCCATCATATCATATTTTTTCCCAATTTTGCAAAACTGTACCAAAAAAAGTGCGGGCCTTTTTGGCCCGCACCTCCAAACACTGATTTATTCTTCTTCCGGCTCTAATAATGCCTGCTCATACTTGTCAAGGATAATGGATTGTATCCTCTCCCTGGTACCGGAATTAATGGGGTGAGCAATATCTCTGTACTCACCGTCTGTTGCCTTTTTGCTGGGCATTGCGATAAATAATCCCTTGTCTCCTTCTATTACCTTAATATCATGAATAACAAATTCATCATCGAGCGTAATAGAAACAATCGCTCTCATTTTTCCTTCTTTCGTAACTTTCCGCACTCTTACATCAGTAACTTGCATCTTACATCCCCCTTAGCAGCATTCTCAGATAACGTATCTGTCATTCCTCTCTATCACAATCTTGATGCCGTCTGTACCTGCATGATAGGAGTTCGCCCTGATCGTATCCCTGCTTTCCACAATACAGTTTTCGATATGGGTGTTGTCCCCTATATAAACATCATTTAAAATAATAGAGTTCTTAATATAACAGTTATTTCCAATATAGGACTTCTTGAAAATAACGGAATCTTCAACCGTTCCATTGATGATACATCCGCTGGAAACCAGACTGTTTTTCACCAGGGATCCCACATTATATTTTGCAGGCGGAAGATCATCTACCTTGGAATAAATGTCAGGATACTGCTTGAAGAAATAATTTCTTGTCTCCGGAAGCAGGAAATCCATGTTGGTGCTGAAATAATCCTCGACCGTTGCAATGTTTCTCCAGTAATCCTGGATCTTGTATCCGTAGATCCTCTTCATGTTCTTATAGCGGATCAGGATATCCTTTACAAAATCATACCTGTCTTCCTCAGCACATTTCTCGATCATTTCAATGAGCTGCCTTCTTCTCACTACATAGATACCGCAGGAGATCGTGTTTGACTTTGCAACGACCGGCTTCTCCTCGAATTCTTCGATACGGCTTTCCTCATTCATCTTAAGGATACCAAAACGGTCTACATTGACCTCGGGCCCCATATCCTTACATACCACCGTAATATCAGCCTTCTTGGCAATGTGATATTCAAGCACCTTATTATAATCCATTTTGTAAACGCAGTCTCCTGATGCGATTACAACGTACGGTTCATGGCTGTTCTTTAAGAAGGACAGATTTTGTGCAATGGCGTCTGCCGTTCCTCTGTACCAGAAATTGCTTTCTGCCGTCACAGCAGGTGTGAATACGAATAAACCTCCCTGCTTACGTCCGAAATTCCACCATTTGGAAGAATTTAAATGCTCATTTAAGCTTCTTGCATTGTACTGGGTAAAGACAGCCACCTTCTGAATATGGGAGTTCGTCATATTACTCAGTGCAAAATCAATGCTTCGGTAGCTTCCTGCAATGGGCATTGCGCAGACTGCCCTCTTCTGGGAAAGCTCCTTCATTCTGTAGTTGTTACCACCTGCCAAGATTATTCCGATCGCTCTCACTTCTCATCACCTGCCTTAATTAATGTTTTCCCGCTTGCAAGAGATTTCCCCGGGAAATCTTCTTCTGTCGTCTGTCCGAAAATACAGGAATTCTTGCCTACAGTGATACCATCTGGAAGGACGCTCTTCTCACCGATGGTCACAATTCCATTATTGTAGATATGAGGATCTGTTTCGTTTTCAACCTCCTCACCGATGCCAAGCTTGACATAGTTGCCAATGCTGACTCTTTCTGCCACAATAGCCTTATTCAGTTCACAGCCGTCGCCGATCACGGTATTATTCATAATGATGGAATCCCTGATCACGGTATCCTTACCGATGGTAACTCCGCATCCGATTACGGAATTGTAAACCTTTCCGTATATTTCACTGCCCTCTCCGATAATACTTCTCTCTACAACTGTATTGTCTGCAATATACTGAGGCGGTAAGATTTCACTTCTGGTATAGATCTTCCAGTATTCCTCATACAGATTGAACTCGGGAACAATATCGATCAGTTCCATGTTCGCCTGCCAGTAGGAATTCAGTGTTCCCACATCCTTCCAGTATCCGTTAAATTCAAAGGCATAAAGCGGATCTCCCTTTCCATGGCAGTAAGGAATGATATGCTTTCCAAAGTCAAGGCCGGACTGCTCTGCATTGGCAAGCAGCGCTTCCTTTAAGGTCTTCCAGTTAAATATGTAAATTCCCATGGAAGCCAGATTGCTTCTGGGATTAGCCGGTTTCTCTTCAAAATCCGTGATCTTACGGTCTTCGTCTGTGATCATAATTCCAAACCGCTTTGCCTCCTCAATGGGAACCGGCATAACAGCAATGGTCACATCTGCGCCTTTCTCCTTATGGAAATCCAGCATGGTCTCATAATCCATCTTGTAAATATGATCTCCGGAAAGGATCAGGATATAGTCGGGATTAAAGCTGTCCATATAATCCAGATTCTGATAGATCGCATTGGCCGTTCCGGTATACCATTCGCTGTTAACGACCTTTTCGTAAGGAGGAAGAATGGTCACGCCTCCGATATTCTTGTCCAGATCCCACGGAATACCGATACCGATATGCGTATTCAGTCTGAGTGGCTGATATTGTGTTAAAACTCCTACTGTATCTACTCCTGAATTGATACAGTTACTGAGCGGAAAGTCGATAATGCGGTATTTTCCCCCAAAAGATACCGCAGGCTTGGCAACTTTAGATGTAAGAACCCCCAGTCGGCTTCCCTGGCCACCTGCCAGTAACATGGCAATCATTTCCTTTTTAATCATGTCATCACCTCTTACAAGTAATTTTGTTACTGTTATTGATATGAGTACCAATTTTTAAACGTAGGAATAGTATATCATAGATTGATATAAAAGTGAATATTTTTTACAAATTTATTCAACATTCCCAATGGTTTTATGTAAATTTTTTACAATATTTTACATCCTCCTTTCTTTTCTTTTCGGGATTTTTACAAGAAAGCGTCCATATTCCCTTTTAAAAAGCGGTTTTTGTTTAAAATGCCATTTGTTTTTACTGTGTATTTATATATAATTAGGTTAACAATATTGTATTAGGAAGCGGGACATATCCCACCAGGAAAGGATTTTTATGTATCAGATTAATTTCAACCATCCCTGTCACATACACTTTATCGGAATCGGGGGCATCAGCATGAGCGGCCTTGCCGAAATTCTTTTGGAGGAAGGCTTTTCCGTATCCGGCTCTGATGCCAAAAAATCTCCTCTTACCGAGCACCTGGAACAGAAAGGCGCCGTGATCTATTACGGTCAAAAGGCGGAAAACCTTGCGGATCGTCCCGACCTTGTGGTATATACCAGTGCGATCCACCCTGACAATCCCGAATATGCAGCCATGAAACAGCTTGCGATCCCTTCCCTGACCCGTGCAGAGCTTCTCGGGCAGATGATGCGCAACTACAAGCTTCCCGTTGCCATATCGGGCACCCACGGCAAAACCACTACCACCTCCATGGTATCCGAAATTCTGCTGGCGGCGGATGCGGATCCTACGCTTTCCGAAATCCATAGGAGGCAATGTCCGAATTGGCCATTCCGATTTTTTTGTTACGGAAGCCTGTGAGTATACCAACAGCTTTCTCAGCTTTTTCCCAAAGATCGGGATCATCCTAAATGTGGAGGAAGATCATCTGGATTTCTTTAAGGATATTGATGACATCAGAAATTCCTTCCACCGTTTTGCTTCCCTCCTTCCAAGTGATGGCACCCTGATCATTGGTGATGACATTCCTCATAAGGAAACGATCCTGGAGGGGCTTACCTGCAATGTGGTAACCTTCGGGCAGACCCCCCACGCAGATTATTTCCCTGAAGACATCGTTTATGATGAAGCCGGCTGTGCTTCCTTTACCCTCTGCCGCAAAGGCTCTGCAGAAAAAGAACGTTTTACCCTGAAGGTTCCGGGAGAGCACAATGTCCTGAATGCACTGGCTGCTATTGCTCTTTCCGATCTGTTTTCCATTCCCTATGAAACCCTAAAGAATGCCTTGTCCTCCTTTAGCGGAACCGACAGACGTTTTGAATACAAGGGAAAAGTAAACGGTATTGTTATAATAGATGATTATGCTCATCATCCCACAGAAATTACTGCAACTTTAAAGGCTGCTGCAAATTATCCCCACAAGACCCTCTGGTGCGTGTTCCAGCCTCATACCTACACCAGGACCAAGGCTTTTATGCAGGACTTTGCAAAAGCCCTTTCCCTGGCTGATCAGGTGATTCTGGCTGATATTTATCCGGCCAGGGAGACCGATAACCTGGGCATCAGCTCCGAAACCCTGAAGGATCAGATCACTGCCCTGGGGAAAACCTGTTACTATTTTCCGTCCTTTGAGCAGATTCAAAAATTTATTTTGGAAAATTGTACCCCCGGTGATTTGTTGATAACTATGGGAGCCGGAGATGTGGTAAACATCGGGGAAAATCTTCTTAAGGCTTAATTATCCACAATATCCACATTTCAGGGCTGAATTTTACGTCCTGCAACTGTGGATATTTTTTACTTTAAAAGCCTGATCTTTCTCCTGATATCCACATTTTCCACACTGTCCACATTTCGCCAGAACCCTTGAAAACACTGGATCTTTTGTCATTTTTCCTATTTTATTTTGAGGGGGCTTGTGTTATAATTCAACATGCTTTCAATGATGTAAATATGGATAAGGTCAGGTGAACCTAATGGGTTGTTTTAAGATTTTGAATTCGGGCGGCGGAGATGTAACCGTGGTCTCTAATTTTTTTATTGACGAATATATGAAGGATGCCAATGATGCGCAGATCAAGGTCTATCTTTATCTTCTCCGCATGATGACCGCAGGGCTTACCACCAGTGTATCCGATATTGCCGATAAATTTAACCACACGGAAAAGGATGTTCTCCGTGCGCTGAAATATTGGGAAAAAGCAGGACTTCTTTCCCTGGAATTCGACCAGGCCAAGACCCTTTGCGGCATTCTGCTCCTGAATCCCTCTTTAAGAAAGGCCCAGCCCGCCTCTGTCCTTACTCCGGTAGTTTCAAAAGAGGCACGCATTACGCCTTCCAGGGAGCCGGAAAAGGACTTTGCAAAGCCTGTATACAGCTTAGACCAGCTCAGGGAATTTAAGGACCGCGAGGAGACCTCGCAGCTTATTTTTGTTGCGGAACAGTATCTGGGCAAGCCCCTTGGGGCATCAGAGATCAAGACGATCCTGTTCTTTACGGATAAGCTGGGATTTTCAGAGGATCTGATCGATTATCTCATTCAATATTGTGTTGATAAGGGGAAAAAGGACTTCCGTTATATTGAAAAGGTTGCCATAAGCTGGGCAGAGGAAGGGATCAAAACCCCGAAGCAGGCAGCAAAGGCAATCCAGAAATATGATAAAACCGTTTATGATGTGATGAAAGCCCTTGGAAAGTCAGGCTCTCCCACAAGGACAGAGGTTTCCTATGCCATGAAATGGTCACGGGAATACGGCTTTGAACCTGCCGTCATTCAGGAAGCCTGCAGCCGTACGGTAATGGCCACGGACAAGCATCGTTTTGAATATGCAGACAGTATTTTAAACAGCTGGTACCAGAAAAAGGTTCATCACGTTTCCGACATTAAGGCTCTGGATGAAGCTTATCAGAAAAACCGCCTGGCAGCGCCCCGTACCTCTTCCGGGAATGCCGGACAATTTAATCAGTTTTTACATAATGATTATGATTTTGATGCTCTGGAAAAGGAGCTTATCAGCAACTGATTTTATCTTTGCTTGCAAAAAGGAGAACATTGTGGCAATCAGTAATGCGAAATACGACGCTATCATGCGTGAATATGAGGATAGACAAACCAAAAACAGACATCTTCTTGAGGAGCGCAGCGCTTATGTAAAAGAACATGTTCCCGGTTATAAGCAGCTGTCTGATCAGATCGCTTCCGTCTGCGTCATGCAGGGCAGGAAGCTGTTAGAAGGCGACACTTCGGCGCTCACAAAGCTGCATGAAACGGTCAGTGAGCTTTCTGCCCAGAAAAAGCAGCTTCTTGCACAGGCTTCTCTTCCCGCAGATTATCTTGATCCTATTTACGACTGTCCCGATTGTAAGGACACCGGCTACCGTGACGGCGTCAAATGCCACTGTTTCAGGCAGGCTGTTATCGATCTTCTCTATGAGCAGTCCGGTATCCGTTCCCAGCTTGAAAAAGAAAACTGGGATACTCTTTCTTATTCCTATTATCAGGGCGAAGATCTGACCCGGTTCCAGAATGCTGTTGCCGCGTGTCAACAATTTCTCAAATCTTTTGATTTAGACTACCACAATTTATTATTTTATGGTACAGTGGGTACGGGCAAATCCTTTTTATCCGGCTGTATCGCAAAAGATCTGATCGAATCCGGCCATTCTGTTATTTATTTCAGCGCCGCTGAATTATTTGATCATCTTTCCCGCAGCAGATTTGATTATAAAAATACAGAAGCGCAGAACGTCCATGAGGATCTTCTTTCCTGCGACCTGCTTATCATTGATGATCTGGGGACAGAATACACTGGCAATATGACCGCTTCTCAGTTTTTTTCCCTTTTAAACGAAAGGCATCTGAGACAGAAATCTACGATTATTTCAACGAATTTATCCCTGGAGGATATACGAAACCGTTATTCTGACCGTGTTTTTTCCAGGTTGACCAATCAGTATACCATATGTAAGTTTACCGGGCCTGACATCCGGATGCTAAAAAAAAGACTGCAAAACAGAAAGTGAGGTACCTTCATGGCGCAACGTGAAGAAACAAGAAACTTGGAGACTATTCCTGTAGGTTCTCTTGGAATCATCCCTCTTGAGGGCTGTAGGTCCCTGGGAGAAAAAGTAAATGATTATCTGGTAAAGTGGCGTACCGTCCGCGAAAGCGAGCATAAAAACAGCCTGGCCTTTGCCGGCTATCAGCGCGACTCCTATATCTTACAGACCAAGGTTCCCCGTTTTGGTACCGGAGAGGCAAAGGGAGTTATTTTAGAGTCCGTCCGCGGAAGCGATCTTTATATTCTTGTAGATGTAGCCAATTACAGCCTGACCTATTCTCTGTGCGGACATGAAAATCATATGTCCCCGGACGATCACTATCAGGATCTGAAAAGAATTATTGCTGCAGTAGGCGGCAAGGCAAGACGGATCACGGTAATCATGCCCTTCCTTTATGAAAGCAGACAGCATAAGAGAACCGCCAGAGAATCCCTTGACTGTGCGCTGGCCCTTCAGGAAATGGTTCATATGGGCGTAGACAATATCGTCACCTTTGACGCCCACGACCCCAGAGTGCAAAATGCAATTCCACTTCACGGTTTTGAAACCGTCCAGCCCACTTATCAGTTTATTAAGGGTCTTTTAAAGCATGTACCTGACCTTCAGCTTGATTCCGATCATATGATGGTCATCAGCCCTGATGAAGGCGGTATGGGACGTGCTATTTATATGGCTAACGTACTGGGACTTGATATGGGTATGTTCTACAAGCGGCGTGATTATACCCGCATTGTAAACGGACGCAATCCCATTGTTGCCCATGAATTTCTTGGAACGGATGTGGAAGGCAAGGATATGGTAATTATCGATGATATGATTTCTTCCGGCGAAAGCGTGCTGGAGGTCGCCACCGCCTTAAAGGAACGGAAGGCCCGCAAGATCTTTATCTGCACCACCTTCGGTCTTTTTACCAACGGGCTTGAGCGCTTTGACAAGGCTTATGAGAGCGGTATTATCGACAGAGTGCTCACCACCAACCTGATCTACCAGACTCCGGAGCTTTTAAAGCGTGAATGGTATATCGACTGCGACATGAGCAAGTATATTGCATATCTGATCGATACCTTAAACCATGATGCTTCCATCAGCGACCTGCTTAATCCCAGCGAGCGTATTCAGAAGGTTGTTGCCAAATACAAAACAGGGGAAGCCATCAGTTAAACCGGATCAAATGATTTCTCATACAAAAACTCCCGGCAGAAGCATTCTGCCGGGAGCTCTTTTTATCTCTCCTTAATGAGCGTATATTCCCATCATTTCCGCTGTCTCCGTAACGATGTCCCCGGGAACACCCTTTTCAAAAACGTCCCTCAGTCCAACGCTCTCTATGCCTCTGCAGTAAGGAACATAGGACGGCAGCGTGGTAAGCTCCATGTAGGTTTCTACAGCTGCATGCCTGTCCTCACCGAAAAGGGTAAACAGATCCAGACTGGAAAGAGCCGACGTCAAATAGGAAATATAGTAGCACGGACTGTTATACAGATGCGGCACCTCTGACCAGTCATAAAGGGATGTGATCTGGGAAACATAGTAAAAGCCGTATTTAGCCGAAAGATTATAGTACAGCTTTGCCATTTCCTCCAGAGACATCTCAGGATTTTCATAAACCTGTATCTCAAAGTCTGAGATCAGTGCCACCTGTGTAAGCGCCCCCGCCACATCATAAAGCTGCATCAGCGTTATTGCCTCATTCAGTTCTTCCCTGCTATAGTCTGCTTCCTCCAGCGTTTCCTTTGATACGATCTGTCCCATGCGATCCGCAAGCAGAACTTCTAACCCCTGGGAGTGAATCTCCGACAGATCCACATTATTTCCCTGTTCTAAAAGTCCTTCTGTATTATGATAAAATCTGTTGTAGTGTCCAAATTCATGGACAGATACCGTGTAATCGTAATATGTCCCATTGGGATCCAGAAAGATAAAGGCGTCTCCATAGTAGTTCAGATCTGTGGTAAACCCTACCTGCGCCTTATAGGTTCCCTCTTCCACATCATAAAGCCCGCAGGACAGCATATGATCCATCGCCTCTGTAAGCTCCGGGTCTACCTGCTCCAGATACGGACGGATGGCCGGGAAAATATCATTTTGGTCTACTGTGATCTGGGAATTGTATATCTCCTGATATTTTGCCCCTTCTTCTGTAAGGTATTCCCTGATATCCGTAAGGACCGGAACCACTTCTTTTCGTATTTCCCGGAATAAATCCTTGGCATCCTTTAAGGTATAATCCCTGATATAGAGATTTTCATAAGCATATTCCGCATAATTATCATAGCCGTTGATCTGTGCTTCCTCGTTGCGCAAGGCCACCAGCTCCAGATAAATTTCACCCAGTACGGCATTCCTCTCTTTGTTTAGCCCCTGATAAATTGCCGCCGTATCCTCCTGGGAAAGGGAGTCCATTTCCTGTGTAAAGCGCTGTACGGTCCATTCCTCTCCCTGATACTCAAAAGAATATTCCTCCTGTGCCGCCTGGGCATATTCCTGCTCCAGGCTGTTCTCCTTTAAAGCGATCTCCTTTTCCCTGTCCGTCTCCTCCACATACTCCGCAAGCGCATCCACATAAGAAGGATCCAGATATTCCTCTAACACCTTCCGGTAAGGAGACTTTGCAATTTCCCTTAAGGAAATATAGGCTTCATCTGAACATTCCACAATATCTGCAACGGTCTGCTCTTTTTTTTCTGCCGCTTCCTCAGACAGCACATCCTGATCATAGGTGATCTCTGCCATGGCATTTGCCGTTGAAAGCTTTCTGAGCTCCTCAACCAAAAGCTCATAGGCCTCTCTCACCTCATCCTGATGCTCGTCACTGTCCTCCTGCGCCAGCTCTAACAGGGTTTTGATCTGCGTTTTCAAAAGCTCCTTATCATAGCTGGTCTCCTTTCGCTCCTCATAGGAAAGGTCGGAATGCTCCTTTGTCTGATAACGTGAGGTTGTCCGGTATACATATAAAGTATAGGGAGAGCTTTCGTGGGTATAAATCCCTTCCAGGGTCAGTCCGATCTCCTGTGCATTTTCAAGCTCTATTCTGGAAAAGATATAGCGCCCTCCAAGGGCTTTAAAGGCATCCACATCCAGATAGAGATTTCTGTCAGTTATCTCATAGCTTCTGGTTCCGTTCACAATGGAAAGATCTGTTCCGGAATAAAGATATGCCCTTGCCCCCCAGGTATCAAAATATTCCCTGCTTGCCTCTACCCTGTCAAGGGCCGGCGCTATCATCTTGCGGAATTCTTCTTTATATAACTGGGAGTAAAAGCCCAGATATCCGTCTAAGGTTGCAATGCCATTGTATTCCAGGGTTGCCGGATAAAATCCATAAGCTGCCGACCACTGCCCCTCATAATCAATGTCCTCTTTTGCTTTTTCAAACAGCTCCTCAGAATAAAATTCTGCAAAGCTGAGCTGGTCTGTTTTCTGCCCTTTCAGCAGTTCATAGGCTTTGCTGTAGCAGGTATGATAAAGATCATTGTACCTGCCTCCCCCTAGTACAATGATAAGGACAGCCGCCACGGAGAGCAGGTTGGCAGCGCCTTTCAAAATTTGTTTTCCATTGTCATAAAGCCTTTTCAGCACCAGGAAAAAGGCCGCATACCATATAAACGGGCTGAAAAAAATAGTCCGGTTAAACTGCCATCCTGTTAAGGGAGGACAGATCGTTTCCACCAGCTTTCTGAAGCCTTCCCAGTAATAAATCCCATAGATCACGCTGTTAAACAAAAGCACCAGCATCAGCAGGTTGTAAACATCATGGAAAATTGCTTTTCCCTTCTTTTGAACCAGATAGGAACCGTTTAAATAAAAGAAATAGATCATACAGACCGGCAGCACCAGATAAGTGTGCATGCTTTCCGTATGGAACATTCCCTTTAAAAAGCTGTCAATGATCATGAAAAGGATTTCTCCCGCAGACATGCTGCCGGCCTCCATGGTAGATCTTATGGTTTCTTCCTGCCCAAAGAGCATGGTTCCAAACAGGCGGTATTCAAACAGGATGCAGCCCACGGAAAGGATCAAAATGGCAAGCAGGATCCTTGCGGGAAACTTTCTGTCCCTGATCCAGAGCCAGATAAACGCCACTGCCATATACGCCAGGATAAAAAGGCCAAAATAGGAAAAATAGGATACAAAAGGATAGAAGAACAAAGCCACATAGAAAGGCAGGATCTTTTTAAACTCTGCCCCATGATAGATCCTTCTGAGAAGATAAACAACTAAGGGGATCGAAGCAAAAGGGATCCCGAAGTTGGGAAAAACATTTAAAACGCCATAGGAAAGCGCACACAGCCACGCAATGGGCCTGTACTTTGCATAGCTGTCCCCGCAGAAATCCTTTGCAAGCAGAATACAGGAAAACAATGCCACAAGGATCTTTATCAGGTAACCGGCTACATAAGCGGGATAAGCCGGCAGGATCATATAAAGGATGGTATAAAGGGAAAACTCCGAGGGAAGCACATCTCTGCTGATCCCTCCCAGAAAAGGCACGGATGCATTATGGGAAAAGAATGTTCCGGTATCCTTCATCATCTGGTACTGCGGCACAAACAGATCCAGATTATCATGGATCGCAATGATACTGTCCTCTCCGCAAATGCCAAACACCAGCAGCGCAAAAAGCAGAAAACCTGCTGTGATCACCAGATACCATCTTGAAAGCAGTTTTTTCAAATTAATGTTTCCTCCTTCTATTCCCTCTGCCGTCTTTCTTTTTCACAGACCAGATTAAATCTGTATTCAAAGTCTCTTCTGTTTTTCATTGCCATATTGGAAAGCATCAGCCCTGTAAAAAAAGACTGGATCGCCGCCAGCATCACAAAGCAGCAGACGATCAGCGTGGGGAACTTCATCACCAGTCCCGTCCTCATAAATTCCGTCAGCACCGGGATAAAGAACAATGCGGAAATCACTGCAAGCAGCAGCGCAAACATGGAAAAGAACCCGAAAGGCTTATAATCCCGGTACAGCCTGAAGATCGTGCCGAGAACCTTAAAGCCATCAGAATAAGTGTTCAGCTTGGAAACGCTTCCTTCCGGCCTGTCCCTGTAATCCACGATCACGTTATCGATCTGCATATGGTTATAAACCGCATGGATGGTCATTTCCGTTTCAATTTCAAATCCCTTGGATAAAACCGGAAATGTCTTGACAAATCCGTAGCTGAATGCGCGGAAGCCCGTCATAATATCCTTGACGTCACAGCCAAAGAGTCTGTTGATGCTTGCCCTGACAAGGCTGTTTCCCATATTGTGAAAGGGCCTCTTGTTTTCTTCAAAATAGGTCGAAGAAAGCCTGTCCCCTACAACCATGTCTGCATGATATTCCAGAACCCTTTCTACCATTTGCGGAGCAAACTCCATTGGATAAGTATCATCCCCGTCCACCATAATATAACACTGGGCTTCTATTTCGCGGAACATTCTTCTGATCACGTTTCCCTTGCCCTGCATATACTCCCTGCGGATCACCGCTCCTGCTGCCTGCGCTATTTCCGCCGTTTTGTCAGTGGAATTATTATCATATACATAGATCACTGCCTCCGGTAATGCCGCTTTTGCATCTGCCACCACCTTGGCAATGGTTTTCTCTTCGTTATAGCAAGGAATCAGTACTGCTATCTTATCCATTTCTTTTTCACCTTTCCCACAAATGCTGTTTCCATATGACAGCGTTCTTTTCTTTTTTACTATACCAAAATTTCCTATTTTCGTCTATGTTCCCTTGGTGAAAATCGAATTCCCCAAATTCTTCGTTGCGAAACATTTTTTACTAGTATATACTAAATGAGACAATTTTAAGGAAGGATATAAAGGTATGATACGCTTTTTACTTGTTGCCACATTTGTTATTTTATTTTTAGTGCTTTCCATTCCTCTTCTCTTTATTGAATGGATCATTGGAAAATTTAATATGGATCTGAAAAACAAAAGCTCCCTGGCTATTGTAAACTGGGCCTTCCGGGTGTGCCTGTTTCTGGCCGGCACCTCTGTCACCGTAATCGGGGAAGAAAACGTTCCTAAGGACGTTCCCGTTCTTTACATTGGAAACCATAGAAGCTATTTTGATATTTTGATCACCTACATCAGAGTTCCCCGCCCTACCGGCTATATCGCCAAAAAGGAAATGCTCAGATACCCTCTGCTGTCCAACTGGATGAAAAACCTTCACTGCCTTTTCCTTGACAGAAAGGATATTAAGCAGGGGCTGAAAACCATATTGACTGCCATTGAAAAGGTAAAATCCGGTATTTCCATCTGTATTTTCCCGGAGGGAACCAGAAACCGGGTAAATGATACCTTTATGGAATTTCATGAGGGAAGCTTCAAGATTGCGGAAAAGACCGGCTGTCCCATTATTCCTATGTCCATTAACAATTCCGCCCAGATCTTTGAGGATCATATTCCCAAGATCAAAAAGGCACATGTGGTCTTAGAATATGGGAAACCCATTTATCCCGCCGAGCTTTCCAAAGAGGAGCGCAAGCATCTGGGCGTTTACACCCAGAACATCATAAAGGAAACCTATTTTAAGAATAAAGAGCTTGTTTAGATATCCTGAAGCATTTCAACCAGTTTTTCAAAATGCATGCCATGGGAGGCTTTCAGCAAAATAGAGTCTCCCGGTTTTAAAATGTCCAAAAGCTTCTTCTCTGCCTCCTGTAAGGTAGCAAAGTAATAAAGCTCTGCCTTATGGGAGCCTTTTCCGTTCACATGCTCCTGATCTGCCTGATCAAAGATTTCTTTGCCCAGCGCTCCTACGCAGATCAGAACATCGATTTCTTTTTCCATGACATAGGTTCCGATTTCCCGGTGCAGCCTTTTTTCATCTGTTCCAAGCTCCAGCATATCTCCCAGGATCGCCACCTTTCTTCCGATAGCAGTTCCCAGAAGGTCAATAGCCGCCCGCATGGACACCGGATTTGCGTTATAGCAGTCATCGATCACAACATAATCCCTCAGGCGGATAATGTTGCTGCGCCCGCTGACAGCCTTTACCTCTTTGATCCCTTTCTGGATCTCTTCTATGGTAAGACCGAACAAAATTCCTACTGCTGCTGCCGCCAGCGCATTTCCTACCATATGCTCCCCCGGCAGCGGCACTTCTACCGGGAATACCTTTAAGTCCCCGTGAAACAGCGCCTGGCTTCCCAAAAGCCCCCTGCTCATTACCTGTGAAGCATAATAATCATTTTCACACTTAAGCCCGTAGCGGATCACCGGATGGCTGCTCTTCTGCTCCATTTGATTCAGCAGATCATCATCTCCGTTTACCACTACATATCCGTCAGGGTTCATAAAATCAAATATCTCTGATTTTGCTTTCAGGATCCCTTCTCTTGATCCCAAAAACTCCAGATGACAATGTCCGATGTTTGTCATCACACACACATCCGGTCTGGCAATCCTGCTGAGTCTGTGCATTTCTCCGAAATTGCTGATCCCCATTTCCAGAACGGCAATCTCTTGCTCCTGTCTGATGGAAAGCACGGTAAGCGGAAGGCCGATCTCGTTATTAAAATTCCCCTGGGTCTTGTGCACGCAGTATTTTTCTGAAAGAACGGATGCAACAAATTCCTTTGTGCTGGTCTTGCCCACACTTCCCGTAATTCCTACTACCTTAATGGATAACTGGCTTCTGTAATATTCTGCAAGAGCCCGCAGGGCCGCAAAAGAGTCCTCCACCAGGATATACGGTACCTCACATTTTTCCGGCTTTTCCTCACACAAAATCCCCATTGCCCCGGAAGATATGGCGGAGGGAATGAAGCTGTGTCCGTCCACCCGCTCTCCTCTGGTTGCAATAAAAAGACTGCCCTGTTCCACCTTTCTGGAGTCGATCGTAACGCTTTTTATTTCTTCGCCGTTCCTGTAAAAGTCCCATTCCTCCTGGCTGCACGGCTGCTCTTTTCCCGGAAGATAAAGCTGTCCCTTACAGGCTGCTGCGATCTTCCCCATCGTCATATTCTTCATGATCCATATTCCTTCTTTCTTTATCGTAATGCCGTTTTCAGGATCTCCTCGCACAGGCTTTCAAAATCCATTCCCACTGCGGCTGCTTCCTGCGGCAGAAGGGAGGTGGGCGTCATTCCCGGAAGCGTATTTGCCTCCAGGCAGTAAATATCTCCTTCTTTTCCCATCATGAAATCCATTCTCGCATAATTCCGCAGTCTTAAGGCTTTAAATGCAGCCTCTGCATACCCCTGCATCTCGCTGCTCTTTTCCTCAGGCAGATAGGCCGGACAGGTTTCCACTGTGGATCCCGCCTGATACTTATTCTTATAATCATAAAATCCTACCAGGGGAGCGATTTCAATGATGGGAAGCGCCTTTCCATCCATCACTCCTACTGAAAATTCTCTTCCCTCTATGTACTGCTCCACAACCACTTCATCGCCATAGAGAAATGCATCCAAAAGAGCCTTTTCATATTCCTCATTTTTGCGCACAATGCTGACGCCTACACTGGATCCTCCGCAGCAGGTTTTCACCACGCAGGGCAGAAGCGGCGCCTCTCCCCCTCTTTGCCACTCTTCCTTTTTCATCCGAAAACCCTTGGGGGTTGGAATCTTATTTAACACAAACAGTTCCTTGGAAAGTCCCTTATCCATGGCAAGAGCGCTGCTGACATAGTCCGTTCCTGTATAAGTGATGCCCATCAGGTCAAAGCACGCCTGTATTTTCCCATTTTCTCCATTTTCCCCATGTAACGCCATGAATACCACATCAGCCTGCTGACACAGCCTGATCACATTGGGGCCGAAGAAATTCTTATCTCCATCCGGTCTTAATGCCTTTATCTGCTCTATATTCGGATTTGTCTCAGCAATGGCGCCTATTTTTTCCGCCCAGTCCTTCTTCTTCGTAAAGACTCTGGTGCAGTCCTTCTCCTCTTCCTGATCCTCCCACTCATATCCAAGATATACATCCAGAATGATTGCTTCATATCCTCTTTTCTTAAGCGCATGATAGATCATTGTCCCTGAGCTGAGAGACACATCTCTTTCCGTACTGATTCCTCCGGCTAGTACCACAACTTTCATTGATCCTTTTCTCCTTTCCAGAACCTCTATTTATTAAGATACGCCATTTTCTTCCATACTAAAATGGGATAATCTGCCCCTCATATTGCAAAAAATGCCCTTATGAGCCATAGGTGCACACAATTTCACTTAACACAAAAATCAGCTTGCTGTCCGCTTCAAACTGGTTCATAATGCCCAATCCTTCATTGATCTGGCTGTAATTTTTCTGTCCCACATGATCCAGGTAACAAATGGCCTGCTCGTTTCTTCCCAGAAAATAATGCAGATGATTTTCAATCACAGTCTCATACTCATGATTTGCAATCATATAATTCACCATTGTGATCTTCATAACATGGTCAAGCAGCTCCATATGATCTGAAGTATCCCTGCTGCTCACAAGATACGGATTTTCCCTTGTCAGATCAGATACCTCCTCCGCCTGCTCCATCAGGATTTTTGTGATCTTCTCACAGTCATTCAGATCTACCCTCTGCTTGGTGGAAATATAGGTAACATATCCAAGGAAGGTGATATCATCCAGCTCCTCCTTGTTTTCCATTAAAGTCTGTTCCAGATATTCCGCCGTAAGGGTGTACAGATACTGCTGTCCGGACGCCCGGTAAAGCTCCGCCGCCGCCGCAAAATAAAAAGGATCCTCCCGATCCTTTTCGGAATCATTCAGCCTGGCGTACTGAAAAGCCCTGTCGGCAACCTTCAGGCACTCCGTCGCGTATTCTTCGTCATAGCTCTGATACAGATAGCTGAATTTTGCAAGTACCATGGCAAACGCCTTGGCTGTCTCCATATCCGGCGGCTCTATATAGGTTCCCTGCTGATACATTGTCACCCCCTGGTACACCGCGCCGGTCTGGGCCTCCTGCATTTTCAGCAGCCATTCTGTTTCATAGCGCATTTCATCCAGAAGATCCGGGATCCCATTTCCGCTTTCCGGGATCTCCATATCATCCCCGAAGGCATCTCCGTACAGCTCATAGGCCAGCAGCATGATCCCCATGCTTTTGGCAGCCTTTACCACATTCTTAGACCCGTTTTGATCCTGATGCCAGCCTCCGCTTACATCTCTGTAGGCAGAAACATCCTCCCGCAGGACCGCCTTTCCCGTATGGCAGGCATTGTGGGAAAGGTCGCCGGCATATTCCCTGGTCAGTGTCATCCCGCAGCGGTTATAGTAGTATTGCTTAAAAGCTTCCCGGAAAATATCCCCGTAAAGATCCTCCTTAATGGTAAAGTAATAGGATCTTCCAAGAGCTGCCGTTTCCAGATAATAGGTTCCCTCCACCTGAAAATCCGAAAAATCTCCGTAACTAATCTGCTTTTCTCCCGCCTTCTGCTCCTCTTTCTCTTCTGCAAAACCGGTATAGACAACTTCTCCCGTATCCTGATTTACCACATAAAATTCCTCCGGCACCTCATTCCCGCAGAAAACGGCGATCTTGGTTCCTTCCTTTATGTAGCCGAGCTGATCCACCAGGATCCCCGGCACGCTCACCGGTATCTCGTAATTCAGATCAGGCTCTTCTTCCATACTCACCGGTGCTGCTTCCTCCTGTTTCTGGACGCTGTTTTCCTGACCAGTGCAGCCGGTCAGCATCACAGCCAAAAGAAGGAAAAAGCTTATCCCTATTTTATGACGCCTTTGTATCTTCATATTCTTTCCGTTTCCAAAATGTAAATAACACATGCCTTCATTATAATGTGTTTTCTCCCTGCGGTAAAGAAAAGCTTTCATCCGCATATACGATTTTTCCCTGGATGATCGTGCAAAGCGTTCTGGTCTCTGTTTTAAGGGGCGATCCGTCAAAGATCGCAACATCTCCATCCTTTCCGGTTTCCAAAGATCCCACTCTTTGATCCACCCTGCAGATCTGCGCAGGGTAGATGGTAATGGATTTCAGCGCCTCCATTTCATCCATTCCTGATTTTACTGCAAGTCCTGCGCATAGCGGCAATGACTGGATTAACGACACAGGATGATCTGTTGTGATCGCTGTTTTTACTCCCACCCGGTTCAAAAGTCCTACGGTCTTAAACGCCATATTCTGCACCTCTATCTTGTTTCTGCTGGCAAGATCCGGCCCAACAATGGCCGCAAATCCGCTTTCTCTGACCTTCTGCGCGATCAGATGTCCTTCACTGCAATGATCCAGCGTCGCTTCCAGGCCAAATTCCTTGGCAATACGGATTGCCGTCTGAATATCATCTGCCCTGTGGACATGAGCCTTTAAAGGGATTTTCCCCTCAAAAACCGGGATCCATGGTTCTAACCTGAAATCTTCTTCCTCCTTTTTCATCCCGGCCTTCTTTTTTTCATAGTATTTTCTGGCCTGAAACAGTTCCTCCCGGAGCATTGCTGCAATGGCCATACGGGTAGCCGGTGATTTCCCCTGCCCTTCATAATTTACTTTTGGATTTTCCCCGAATGCCACCTTCATTGCAGCCGGTGAGAGGACCACCATATCGTCAATGCATCTGCCATGGGTTTTCACGAAGGAAAAGGTGCCGCCAACCACGTTTGCGCTTCCCGGTCCGATCATGGCCGAAGTGATCCCCGCCCGCAGCGCATCATCAAACGCTGCATCCATGGGATTAATGGCGTCAATGGCCCTTAAATAGGGGGTAATGGGATTAACGGTTTCATTACAGTCATCCCCTTCTTTTCCCTTTTTCTCCTCCGTAATGCCCATGTGACAGTGTGCCTCCACAAGCCCCGGCATGACAAGCTTTCCAATGGCATTGACCACCGTTACATCCTTTCCCTCCGGCAAAGGAAAAGGGGCTCCATTTTCCATAGGCCCCAATTCCGTAATTATGCCGTGATCAATACATAAATATCCTTTTTCCCATATGGGACCTGACATTGTCAGGATCCTGCCGCCCAAAATGATCAACATCAGCATTTTCTCCCTGTTTTTAATTTAACTTGGACATGGGATTTACAGGCTCCCCATCCTTGGTCAGCGCAAAATATACGTTTGTTCCTTCCAGGCTGTAATACTTGGTAGGTGCAGCCACCTGTGCAATCACATCACCGGCTGCCACATAACTTCCTTCCGATACCAGGATCCCGGTAAGCTGTCCATAGGTTACCTCATATCCTCCACCCAGCTCCATCTTCACTGCATTTCCGATCTGGGGGTCTTCAAAGACACTGGTCACCTTCCCTGCACAGGCTGCTGTGATCAGATCCCCCTGGGTTGCTTCAATCATAATGGCCGGATTGTATTTGTACTGATCCAGGGTAGGAAAATAAACGGTTTTATCCATGCTGTAATTTACAAGGATATTTCCTACCACAGGCCACATCAGGGTATCCGTATCGCTGAAATTAAGCGCCGGCTGCATGGCTGTAGAAAGCGCCGGTGTATCTGTATCCTGCTCGTTCTGCCCGTCCTCTTCCTGCTGCCCGCCTTCTTTTTCCTTTTTGACAGTCTCGCTTTTTTCCTGCTCCTTTGAAGAAGGATCCTGCTGGGACATGCTATCGCTTTCAGACTGATCGGGATTTTCTACCCTTTGGGAATTGGTCTCCTGAAAATAGGGATCATAATCAAGATCATCCGCAAGGGAGTTTTCTCTTACCACGCTTTCCTTCACGCTGGCCGCATCTTCCTTGGCAGCGCCTGCCGCCCCACTGTTTTCTATGGCGCTCAGGTCTACCACATAGCCTTCATTTTGACTGTTATCTTCTCTTCCAAGCCAAAGTCCGGTAGCCGTCAGGGATCCAAGCACTAATAAAGATGCTGAGATCATAAGGAACCTTTCTCTGGAAATATTTCTTCTTCGTCTTCTCATTTCTTGCCTCCGCTTATTACTTTCTTTGGATTGTTCTATGGCAAATAGTTTTGCCTTTTTTTCTATCTTTATTCAAAATTTTCCTACATACCGCCTGATCCTTTCACATAAGCTATAGGGAGCACTTCTGAAAGGAAGCCGTTATGAAAACAGGATTTTCCACCCCGCGCTCCCTTCAAAATTTTTTGATGATGGTGATCCAGGGCGCTCTTATCGGACTTGGATCTGTACTTCCCGGAATATCCGGCGGCGTCCTCAGCGTTGTTTTTGGCATTTACAAGCCGCTTATGGAGCTTCTGGCAGACCCTGCCGGATGCTGGAAAACCCATTTAAAATTGCTGTTTCCCTATCTGGCCGGCGCCCTCATAGGCTTTATGGGCGTTGCAAAGGTTCTGGCCTTTTTTCTGGAAAGCTACTCTGCTCCTTCCACCTGTCTCTTTGTGGGACTGATTGCAGGTCTGCTTCCCTCCCTTTTTGCTCAGGCCGGGGCCAGGGGACGAAATAAGGGCTCCTACCTGGCCATGGTCTGTTCCATGGCTCTGGTATTTGCCCTTTTAATTTGTCTTAAGCTCTATTCTGTTTCCATTACGCCCGGCTTTTTATGGTATTTCTTCTGCGGAATCTGCTTTGCCGTCAGCGTGATCGCACCCGGCATGAGCTTTTCTACTCTGCTGATGCCTCTAAACCTTTATACTCCTTTTATTGCAGGACTGGGACGTCTGGATCCTGCCGTGCTGCTCCCAAGCGGCATCGGTGCCCTGATCACCATTTCCTGTCTCTCTAAGGCTGTAAACTATCTGTTCCGCAGACATTACAGTCTGGCCTTTCACGGGATCACCGGCATTGTGATTGCTGCCACGGTCATGATCATTCCCTTTCAAAGCTTTGCACTCAGCATTTCTTCCTGCATGCTCAATCTCTTCTGGCTTTTGGCCGGAATTCTGATCTCCGCTCTGTTAGACCATTTTCACCTGAGCTGACAGGCGCCTACACTCTGTTGTAGTTGATCAGGCATCCCTTCAGGATGATCTGGCGCTCTTCATCCGTAAGCTCTCCCAGCCTTACCGTAAACGGCGTCAGCTTTCCGTCTGCCACCCGGTATCCTTTGATCTCCTCCGCTTTTTCTTCTACCGCTTTGCGGATCTCCGGGAAGAACAGATAATCCTTATTCTGAAAAGGAAGCTTCCCCTCGTCGATCAAAAACGGAAGCATTCCCCAGTTGATCAGGTTTGAACGGTATCTCTTTGTTGCATATTCATTTGCAATATTTGCCCATCCTCCCAGTACCTTCTGGCAGGAAGCAGCCTGCTCTCTGGCTGAGCCGTCTCCCGGCTTTACTGCAAAGATCGTAGACCCAAAGCCTACATTTCCTTTTCCTACTTCCGGATACAGGGTATGGATCGTGTCCATGATCTCCTTCAGCTCCGGCTTTGCCTCTACAGGACAGCTTCCCTCCATCACAGCCTTCTGGGCCACCTGAATATCCTTTGCCAGTCCCACATAAGCGGGATCCTTCCTGGACAGGGTAAATTCTGCAAGCCCCAGAGGATTGGAACGGTAGGAAGAGGTTTCTCCCGAAGGGATCAGCTCATCCGTTGTCGTCACCGGATCATGGATTTCTGAAACCACACGCAGCACAAGGTTTTCAGGAAGCGCTGCCATAGCGGGCCAGTCCTTAATGTTCGGCCCAAACTGGATCTCCACAGAGGGATCTGCCACTCCATGAGAGTCAAATACTCTGTTTTGATAAATATTGGTGTCAAAATGATACTGATATTTACCCATAGGCCCGTCAAAATCAGTGGCCGGTGTAAGCATACCCTTATTGGCCGCCGTTGCCGCAATCGACCTTGCATCCATAAGCGCCACGGAAGCAATCTGCCCATTCTGCAGCTTGGAGCCTTCCCTGTTCGGGAAGTTTCTGGTGGAATGGCGGATGCTGAATGCGTTGTTTGCCGGCGTATCTCCTGCGCCAAAGCAAGGCCCGCAAAATGCCGTTTTCAGTACGGCTCCCGTTTCCATAAGGGCTGCCGCGCAGCCATTCTTTATCAGTTCCATATAGATCGGCATAGACGCCGGATAAACGCTTAAGGTAAATCCGTCGGAGCCGATATACTGTCCCTTCATAATATCTGCTGCCGCACAGATATTCTCAAAGCCTCCTCCTGCGCAGCCTGCAATGATCCCCTGATCCACAAACAGCTTCCCGTTTCTGACTTTGTTTTTGAGGGTAAAGTCCACTGCTCCGTCCAGGGAAACAGCCGCTCTTTTTTCCACATCCTCCAGAATATCCATCAGATTTGCGTTAAGCTCTTCAATGGTGTATGTATTGCTGGGATGGAAGGGCATTGCAATCATAGGCTTTATGGTGCCCAGATCAATGGTGATCATTCCGTCATAATATGCTGCCTCTCCCGGCTTTAACTCCTTATAGTCTTCTCCCCTGCCATGGATCTCGTAAAATTCCTTGATCTTGTCATCCGTCTGCCAGATGGAGGACAGACAGGTGGTCTCTGTAGTCATAACGTCAATGCCGATCCTGAAATCTGCGCTCAAAGCCGCAACTCCCGGCCCTACAAATTCCATTACTTTATTCTTCACATAGCCGCTGCCAAATACTTCTCCTATGATCGCAAGAGCCACATCCTGCGGGCCTACTCCCTTAACCGGCTCTCCGGTCAGATAAACTCCCACAACTCCCGGCATATTAATGTCATAGGTCTGGCCAAGAAGCTGCTTTACCAGCTCGGGGCCGCCTTCTCCCATTGCCATGGTTCCAAGCGCTCCGTATCTTGTATGAGAATCAGACCCCAGGATCATCCTGCCGCCGCCTGCAAGCATTTCTCTGGCAAACTGATGGATGACTGCCTGATGAGGAGGAACATAAACGCCGCCGTACTTTTTCGCACAGGTCAGTCCAAACATGTGGTCATCCTCATTAATAGTTCCGCCCACTGCGCACAGGGAATTGTGGCAGTTTGTAAGCACATAGGGCACTGGAAATTTCTCAAGTCCCGATGCTCTGGCGGTCTGGATAATTCCCACGAAAGTGATATCATGTGAGGTAAGCTTATCGAACTTGATCTTCAGCTTATCCATATTTCCGGAAGTATTATGTTCCTTCAGGATCCCATAAGCCATGGTTTCCTGTTTTGCCTGTTCCTTGGAGATCTCTCTGCCTGTCCTGCTCTTAACCTCATAAAGTGCCTGTGCGCCATCCGGTATCAGTTCTGTTCCATTTACCAGATATGCACCGCCTTCTAATACTGATATCATAACCGTTCCTCCTGTATTTGTGTCGAAAGCTTCTGTATTTCATTTTGAACTTCTATATTATAAAATATATTATCCGTCTTTGCAATTCAAAGTACCTTCTCAAGCTCTTCAATCACGATCTTAAGCGCTTTGATACGGGCATATTTTTTGTCTGTGGATTCCAGGATATGCCATGGAGCATAGGTGGTGCTGGTCTTTTGGATCATTTCATTCACCGCTCTCTCATACTGATCCCACTTATCCCGGTTCCTCCAGTCCTCGTCTGTGATCTTCCATTGCTTTTCCGGCGTATTTTGTCTTAAGGTAAAACGCTCAAGCTGGGTATCCTTATCGATCTGCACCCAGAATTTGATGATCACGGCGCCCCAGTCATGAAGCTCCTTTTCAAATTCATTCATTTCATTGTAGGCCCTTTTCCAGTCATTTTCACTGCAAAAGCCTTCCAGCCTCTCTACCATCACTCTGCCGTACCAGCTTCTGTCAAAAATGGCAATATGGCCGGTCTTTGGAAGCCTGGTCCAGAAACGCCACAGATAATGCCTTGCCTTTTCATGGGGTTCCGGACTTGCAATGGGATGGACCTCATACCCTCTCGGATCAAGGGCTCCCGTGATCCTTTTGATATTTCCGCCCTTTCCCGCTGCATCCCAGCCTTCATAAACGATGACCACCGGTACTCTTTTGCGGTACAGCCTGTTATGAAGCTCCCCAAGATGCTTTTGCAATCTGGAAAGCTCTTCCTTATATTTTTCCTCTGTAATGGATTTATCCAGTCTGATCTCCGACAAAAGGGGCATTTTTGCAAGAGGGAAAACATTCTGCAAAAGAGGAACTGCAAGGCTTTGATTTTGCAGTGCAATTTCAATTCCTTCCGTTAAAAGCTCAAGGGTCTGAAGCTCAGCCCACTTTTTACTGCTGCCATCCACCACATACCAGGGAGCTGCCGGAAAATTCGTATCCTCCAGATAACAGCTGTAGCATTCCTGGCACTGCTTATAATGATGGTTCTGCCACCTGTCATTATCACTGACCCTCCACCTGGTATCTACATTATCCTCCAGGTACTCAATCCGCTTTTTCTGCTCTTTTTTGCTGATATGGCAGAAGAATTTCATCACAAGGTAGCCATTGTCCGTAAGCTGCCGTTCAAATCTGCGGATGCTCTCAATTCTCTGCCCGTATACCTTATCATCCATTTCTCCCAGAAGATAATTCCTTGTGACCTCATCCATCCAGCCGGAATCCAGGAACATAAACTTCCCTGCCTCCGGGATCTTTTCAAAATAACGGCATAAAAAGGGCTTCCGAAGCTCTTCCTTCGTAGGGGGATCCATGGAAGCTACTTTGAAAAACCGGGGATCGATATTTTGAATGATCTGGCCGATCATGCTTCCCTTTCCGGAGGTTCCCCAGCCTTCCACTAAAACCAGAACCGGAATTCTGTGCTCCTTGATCAGCATCTGCTGTGCTGCCAGCTTTTCCTTTGCAGCTTTTAATCTCTGTTTTTGAATTTCATCATCCGGTTTTTCCGGAAATTGAATATTACTCAGCATTTCATTCCCCTTTCCGCTTTTTTATTATTTTACACCATTTTTCTTATTTCTTTCCACCTAATTTCTGCTCTATATGCAGAAAAAGCAGTCCTAAGACTGCTTTTTCGCATGTTATTTCTGTTTTTATTTTTTATACCCTCTTTTTAGGGAGAACCACCTTATCCAGGTGCCAGATCTCATCCACATACTCCTGAATGGTTCTGTCAGAAGTAAATTTACCGGAGCAGGCAACGTTTAAGATTGCACTCTTTGCCCAGCCCTTTTCATCCCTGTAGGCTGCTTCCACTTTCTTATGTGCCTCCGCATAGGAACGGAAATCCTTTAAGATAAAGTAGGTATCTGCCTTTGCTGTACTTAAAGTATTCAGCAGGGAATTATAAAGCGTACGGAAACGATCCGGATCACCGGGAGCATAGGTTCCGTTGATCAGCTGCATCAGGACTCTTCTCACATCAGGATCATTGTTGAAGATTTCCGTAGGATCATAGCCGCCGTGATTTTCATAATTAATGACTTCATCAGAGGAAAGTCCAAAGATAAAGGCATTTTCTGCTCCAACCTCTTCAACGATCTCCACATTCGCACCGTCCATGGTTCCAATGGTCAGCGCACCGTTTAACATAAACTTCATGTTGCCTGTACCGGAAGCCTCCTTGCTTGCAGTGGAAATCTGCTCGGAAACATCTGCTGCCGCAAAAATCAGCTCTGCATTGGACACTCTGTAATTTTCAATAAATACCACCTTGATCTTTCCATTGATGGCAGGATCGTTGTTGATCACATCCGCTACGGAATTGATCAGCTTAATGGTCATTTTGGCATTGTAATAACCGGCTGCTGCCTTTGCTCCGAAAATAAAGGTTCTGGGATAGAAATCCATTTCCGGGTTATCCTTGAGCTGATTATACAGATACATTACATGCAGGATATTAAGAAGCTGACGCTTGTACTCATGCAGTCTCTTTACCTGAACGTCAAAGATGGAACGAGGATCTACCTCAATGCCGTTATGCTCCAGAATGTAATGAGCAAGACGCACCTTGTTCTGATATTTGATGTTCATAAATTCCTGCTGTGCCTTTTCGTCATCTGCATAAACCTTCAGCTTTTTGATCTGAGGCAGATCTGTGATCCATTCACTGCCCACATGATCTGTTACCCAGTCTGCAAGAAGCGGGTTCCCGTGAAGCAGAAATCTTCTCTGGGTGATACCGTTTGTCTTATTGTTGAACTTCTCCGGCATCATCTCGTAGAAATCCTTTAACTCCTGCTTCTTTAAGATCTCTGTATGAAGTCTTGCAACACCGTTTACAGAATAGCCTGCAGCGATTGCAAGATGAGCCATTTTTACCTGTCCGTCATAGATGATCGCCATCTTGCGCACCTTTTCCTGATTGCCCGGATACATTTCCTGGATCTTCAGGATAAATCTGCGGTTGATCTCCTCAATGATCTGGTATACTCTGGGAAGCAGTCTTGAGAACAGCTCAATAGGCCATTTTTCAAGCGCTTCTGCCATAATGGTATGGTTGGTGTATGCACAGGTCTTTGTTGTCACTTCCCATGCTTCATCCCATGTCAGATAATACTCATCCATTAAAATTCTCATCAGCTCTGCTACGGCAACGGTAGGATGGGTATCGTTAAGCTGGAAGGTCACTTTCTCATAGAATTTACGCACATCATCATGCTTGCGCATATATTTTTCAACAGCTTCCTGAACGGATGCAGAGATGAAGAAATACTGCTGCTTTAAGCGGAGCTCTTTTCCTGCGTAATGATTATCGTTCGGGTAAAGCACTTCTACAATATTTCTGGCAAGGTTTTCCTGCTCAACGGCCTTCTGATAATCTCCCTTATCAAAGGAGTCAAGCTGGAAACATTCCACTGCCTCAGCGTCCCAGATACGGAGGGTATTTACAATTCCGTTCCCGTAACCCACAATGGGGAGGTCATAAGGAATAGCTTTCACGCTCTGATAGCCTTCCTGTACAAAGTTGCTTCTGCCGTTTTCATCAATATGTACATTTACATAACCGCCAAACTTAACGATCTTGGCGTATTCCGGTCTTCTCAGTTCAAAAGGATTTCCATCTGCCAGCCAGTTATCGGGAACCTCGATCTGATAGCCGTCACGGATCTCCTGCTTGAACATTCCGTAGCGGTAACGGATGCCGCAGCCATAAGCCGCATAGCCAAGGGTTGCAAGGGAATCCAAAAAGCATGCTGCCAGTCTTCCCAGTCCGCCGTTTCCAAGCGCCGCATCGGGCTCCTGATCCTCGATCACGTTCAGGTCAAGTCCCAGTTCGTCCAGGGCTTCCTTCACCGGCTTGTAAGCCTGAAGGTTGATGATATTGTTTCCAAGGGCACGGCCCATCAGGAATTCCATGGAAAGATAATAAACTGTTTTGGGATCCTGCTTCTCATATTCCCTCTGGGTATTCATCCAGTTATCCACTACTGCGTCCTTGATCGCATAGGCAACTGCCTGAAATACTTGCTGTGCACTGGCTTCCTCCAGTGTTTTTCTGTACAGTGTTTTGATATTATACAAAACACTTCTCTTAAACAACTCTTTATCAAAGGTTAGCGATGCTGCGGGGGCAGCCGTTTTTTTGATTGCCATCTTATATTCTCCTCCTCAATTTCTGCTCTTTTTAGCAAACACACTTTGCGGTTTATTATACACCAAAACAGGGAACATCACAAGATTATCTCTGTCAGTTCTGCCTGTAATCCCTGTAAAATCGAAAAAAGAGTGCGGATCCTGCGATCCGCACCCCAACACTTTAGGAATTTACTTTCTCTACTCCAATGGTAACCTTCTCACCATTTACATTCCATTCCTTGCTGACTGCAAGGGAGATATCCGTAAGGATCTCATCTGCCAGTACCTTTGCTGCAATGGCTTCTCTGTTTTTCTTTACGATCTCTGCCAGCTTTTCATTTCCGGCAAGAGATACCCTGATATGATCCATCACTTCAAAACCGGCATCCTTACGCATAGTCTGGATCTTGCTGATCACCTCAAACACGAAGCCTTCCTCAATCAGCTCGGGAGTCAGGTTTGTATCCAGCACAACGGTTACATAGTTGTCAGCTTCGGTAACAAAGCCTTCCTTCTGTGCCACATCGATCAGAAGATCCTCCTCAGCCAGGGAGATCTCGCTTCCATCTACGGTAAACCGGATGGCTCCTTCCTCCTTCAGCTGCTTCATGGCCTTTGTTCCGTCTACCTCCTCCAGGTACTTTTTAATGCCTCCAAGCTGCTTTCCATACTTCGGCCCCACGGTGCGGAGCTGCGGCTTAAAGCTGTAGCTTGTGAGATCGCTGACATCGTCCTTAAATACCACATCCTTCACATTCAGCTCTTCCTCGATAATATCCTTAAAGTAGTCGCTGAGCGTATGTGCAGCCTTTACATACATCACGCCAATGGGCTGGCGGTTCTTTATATTGGCGGCATTTCTGGCAGCACGGCCCATTACAACAATATCAAGGGCCTCTTCCATGTTCTCTTCAAGCTTTTTATCGATCCATTCCTTTTTGGAAACCGGGAAGTCACAAAGGTGGATGCTTTCCGGAGCATTCTGATCCACACTGCGTACCATGTTCTGATAGATTTCCTCTGTCATGAACGGAACCATGGGCGCCGCACACTTACAGATTTCTACAAGGGCAGTGTAAAGCGTCATATAAGCGTTGATCTTATCCTGCTCCATGCCCTTAGCCCAGAAACGTTCACGGCACCGGCGCACATACCAGTTGCTCATTTCGTCTACAAAATTATCAAGAACCCTTGCTGCCTCCGGGATCCTGTAATTTTCAAGATGATCGTCTACCTGTGCGATCGCCGTATTTAACTTGGACAAAAGCCATTTATCCATTACCGGCAGCTTCTCATATTCCAGGCTGTATTTGGTCGCGTCAAACCCGTCGATATTGGCATACAGGATAAAGAATGCATAAGTATTCCATAAGGTTCCCAGGAACTTGCGCTGTCCTTCCATTACTGCCTTTCCGTGGAAACGGTTGGGCAGCCAGGGTGCGGAATTGATATAAAAATACCAGCGGATCGCATCTGCGCCATAGGTGGAAAGAGCCTCAAAGGGATCTACAGCATTTCCCTTGGATTTACTCATCTTCTGGCCGTTTTCATCCTGCACATGTCCCAGAACGATTACAT